>Ga0074045_10000079_pt1 | contig 80001 bp, 62 predicted proteins | sample BogForMeECP23OM2_FD_94442 | JGI IMG/M metagenome (GOLD analysis project Ga0074045, IMG submission 94442) | Bog forest soil microbial communities from Calvert Island, British Columbia, Canada - Bog Forest MetaG ECP23OM2 | ecosystem: Environmental > Terrestrial > Soil > Wetlands ... | reverse complement strand
CCCGTACAGAGCTGGCATTCCAAAAACCTCAAACGTTCCGGGCGTTACGTGCGCACCGTACAACCGCTCTGTGCCTTCTCCCTGCTTGTACAGGACTTGCTCCTCGGCTGCGGCAATCACGCGGTCGAATACGTGGTTCTGCTCCGCGTAGTCCAGAAACTCCGAGGAACTATACCCAGCGCGGCCGCCCGGATCATTGCCTTGCGTGTCGTGAATGGTCATGTAGACCAGCCGGCCCGCGTCTTTGTAGGGAAATGGCGCCAGCGGCGCATTTTCGATCACGCTGAAGATTGCCGTTGACGCACCAATCCCCAGTGCCAGCGTGAGGACCGCTACCGCCGCAAACGCTTTGCTTTTCCATAGCGTTCGCAGCGCGTAACGAATGTCTTGCATCAGATTCTCCAGCCACGCCACCAATCTCGCGTAGCGGCTTTCCTGGCGATGCCGCAGTGGCGATCCCAGCGCCCTGCGAGTCTCCTCCGCATCGCGCCCCTCCGCCATTGCTTCCGCCACATGCGCCTCGAGTTCCTCATCAATCTCGCGATTCACCTGTTCTCCTCGAAACACATTCGCAATCCGCGTCCATAGTGACATTCGCGTTCTCCCGCTGAATTCCGCAATTCTCTTACTTCGCTGCTTCCTTATTTCATTGCGTCCTTTTATTCCGCCCTCAACATCGTCGCTGGATCAATTCGCACCGCGCGTATCACCGGTATCACCGCGGCCAACAGCGCCGCCGCCAAAATGGCGAGCGACGGAAACGCCAGCATGGTCACATCGGTCGCTTTCACCTGGTAAAACAACGATTCGAGATACCGCACGCTGATCATCCCCAGCGTCACTCCAGCCACTGCCCCCGCGGCGACCATCGCGAACACTTCCGCGGTAACCAATCGCGCGATGTTCCTGCCTTGTGCGCCCACCGCGATGCGAATCCCGATTTCCCGGTGCCGCTGTAGCACCGAGTAGCGCAGCACGCCATACAACCCAACTCCCGCGAGCAACAGCGCAACCAACGAGAAAAAGCCGGCCAGCATTGCCAGCAATCGTTCCCGCACGCTGTGCGAATCATTAATCTCCTGTTGCGTACGAATCCGGCTCACGCGAAATTCCGGGCGCACGCGCGGCACTTCCTGGCGCAGCATGGATGCGAGTTGCAACGGATTGCGGCTTTCCGTCCGCACGACGATGCTGGTGTTCCCGAACGGCCGCAGCCTGCCGTCGTCTCCGCGGGAATGCAGGGGAACGTACGCCGTCGGCAATATCGCTTCACGCATGCCGCGATAACGGGCGTCGCGCACCAGCCCGACGACCTGAAACCGATAGCGGGGACCTTCATCGCTCGCGCGCTCAAAGGTCTGACCGACTGGATCTTCGCCGTGGAAGTACGTCTTCGCGAATGTCTCATTCACGATTGCCGCTCCCGGCGAAGTTTCGTTGGGCAGAAAGTCTCTTCCATCCACGAAAGGAATCTTCATCTCGTCCACCCACCCGGGTGAAACCCGCAGGAAAAACGCGAGCACCTCGATGGGCGGTCCTCCGTTCACCGCGATATAGTCGTTGGACGCGTATCCGCCGAGCAGCGCGCGATCTGCCAGCGCCACCCGCTCCACGCCGGGCACACTCCGCAATTGTTCCGCTACCTGGTCCCACACCTCCGGCGCCTGCGGATGCTGCGCCACAGTATCTAGGATCAACAATCGCTCCGCGGAAAATCCAGTAGATTGGTGCGCCAACCGTTCGAACGTCGCTACGAACAGCCCCGCCACAAACAGCACCAGAAAACAGAACGCCACCTGTGCAGCGATCAGCGCATGCATCAATCGCCGCCGTGAGTGCGGGTCCTCTCCACCCTTCAACGCGCCGGTCGGTTTGATTGCCGAGGCGCGCAGTGCGGGAATCAGTCCAAATAGAAATGTGACGAGTAGCGTGAGCGCCAATCCGAATCCCATCACTCGCCAGTCCGCGGGCAGAGCCAAGCGAGCCGGATTATCCGGCGGATTGATCATGCCAACGACGAACGGCGCGGCCCACCACGCAAACAGCCATCCGATCACGGTTGCCAGCAACGCGATCCATGCGCTCTCCACCAACACCAATTGCACCAATCTCCAGCGACCCGCGCCAATGGAAATTCGCAGCGCCATTTCGCGCGCGCGAGCCGCCGCCTGTGCCGTCATCAGGTTGGCCACATTGGCGCACGCAATCAGCAGCACCAGTCCCACCAGAACCCCCAGCGCGGCTAATGAAGCCCGATTGTCCGTCTGAAAGCCCGACGCGCCTGTCGGCGCCGGTTCCAGGATGACCGCCTGATTCACGTAGTTGTCGATGGCCTGCTGGCTCATTCCTTTGAAACGCTTCGCCCTCTCCGCCTCAAACGCTTGCGAGGTTGCAAACAGCATGGCGCGAACCGGCTCTGTGTTCGCGCCGGGCCTCAGCAGAGCGAAAATTCGAATCCACGTTGAGTCCGGTCGCGTCGCATCCGGATGCATCATCGTCGGCACGAAAATGTCGGTCATTACACCGGGTTCGGTTCCGGTGAAAGGTTTTTCGGCCACACCCACGATTTCGTATATCTGATTGCCCATGCGAAACGTTTGGCCCACGACTTTCGAATCCTGTCCAAACCGGTTCGCCCAATAGTCATGCGACAATACCGCGTAGGGATGCGCTCCTGGCGTCATCTCGTCGTTTTCCGTTAAGAGCCGCCCTAATTCCGGCCGCAATCCGAATGTCCCGAACGTTGCCCCTGAAACATATTGCAGCTGCGCCTTTTCCATCTCCTGGTCGGATTTGTAGGTCAGATCGACTCGCTCGCCATACGAAATCGCCAGCAGTTCGGCCTGCTGCTTCACCACCTCGCGCATACGCTGAAACACTGGGTACGCCCATCCGTCAAACGTCTCCGGCTTGCCGTCCCATCCGATTCCAGAACGATAGGGAAGATATAGCCGTTCCGTTCCAGTCACTGGCAGAGGCCGCATCAGCAGCGCATCGATCAACCGAAACGCCGCGGTGCACGCCCCGATCGCCAGCGCCAGCGAGAGAATCGCCGCGGCCGATGTCACCTTGTTCTTCTTCAGTTGGCACCACCCAAAGACCGCATCCGCCCGCAGGGAATCGAGCCATGTAACAATTCTCGCGTCGCGGCTTTCTTCGCGATGCCGCAGCGCCGAACCCAGCGCCCTGCGCGCTTCCGCCGCATCACGGCCCGAAGCCATTGCTTCCGCAACATGCGCCTCGAGTTCTTCATCGATCTCGCGATTCACCCGCTGTCCTCGAAATGCATTCGCGATCCGCGACCAGAATGACATTCGTGCTCTCCAGTGAAGCTGTTCCGAGTTCCTTACTTCCTTACTTCGTTGCGTCCTATTCTTGTCTCAGCGCGCTCATCGGAGCGATCCTGCTCGCTCGTCTTGCCGGCAGATAACTCGCCAGCAGCGCCGCCAGCACCAGCACCGGTATCGTGACGGCAAATGTCGACATCTCGGTGGGCTGCATTCCTTCCACCAGGGATTGCAACACGCGTCCGGCTGCCAATGCTGCGGCGGTGCCAACTACTATTCCCGATACAATCATTCCCAGGCTTTGCCGCAATACCAGCCACATCACCTCCGTCGCGCTTGCCCCCAGGGTCATGCGCACGCCAATTTCCGGCACGCGCTGCGTCGTCAAGTACGCCAGCACGCCATAAATACCGATGCATGCCAGCAGCAAGGCCAGGCCCGCGAATACGCTGAATAGGAGCAACAGGAATCGTTGTCGCGCCAGCGAGTCATTCGCCAGTTGCTCCATGGTGTGCACTCCGTAGAGCACTTGATCCCCAGTCGCCCCGCGCACTTCTCGCCGCAGCGGCCCGAGTACATTCATTGGGCTGATGGTGGTTCGCACCGCGATGGACATCAGTTCTGACCATCGCCGCAGCAGTGGTTCCGGCACCTGCGAAAATGAATAGTAAAACTGCGCACGCATCTGCGATTGATCGTCTCCTGCCAATCCCCAATGACGCACGTGCCCCACTACGCCTACCACCCGCACGACATCTGGTCCCACCGGGGCGGACGAAAACGGACTTCCCGAATCGGGCAGCCACAAGCGCTTCCCGACAGCCTCCGCGTCGCCGAACGCCTTTTTCGCCAGCACATCATCGATCACTACAACCAGTTCGCTGTCCTTGCGATCGTGTTCATCGATGAATCGCCCCTTCAACAGCGCGATTCCCATCACCTTCAGATAATCCGGCGTCACGCTCGTGGCCAATGCCAACGGCTGTTCTCCCTCTGGGGGTAGCGATGGACTTGGCCAGTAGGCCACTTTGTTGTATCCCTCGCGCATCGGCACGGTGTCCACAATCGCTGCCGATTCCACTCCCGGTACGCGCTGCGCCCGTGCCAGCACGTCTTGCCATGCTGCTCGGATTTGCCCGGGGTCGATGGTCCCTGGCGCAAGGGCCATCCGCGTTACCAGCACGTTCCGCACATTCAATCCTGGATCGAGTGACGACAGTCTGAGCATGGTGCGCCCTAGCATTCCCGCCGCAACCAACAACACCACCGCCAGCGCGATCTCCGCGATCACAAACCCGCTGTGCAGACGTCGGGAACTGCCCATAAGGCTTCGTGTTCCGGCTCGCAGGATCTGTTCCACATTCTTTGTTGGCGCGCGCAGCGCCGGCGCCAGCCCGAACAGCAATCCACTCACTAGTGAAATTCCGACAGCAAAGGCCAGCACTCGCCAATCAATGTGGATTTCTTCCGCCCTCGGCAGGGTCCCCGGCCAAAACGCCACGAACGGCCGGACACCTAGCGCCGCAATCAAGACTCCGAGTGTTCCGCCAAAGAGGCCCAGGACAGCGCTTTCCGTCAGTCCTTGACGTATCAGCCGGATGCGCCCCGCTCCCAGCGCCACGCGCATCGCGAGTTCTCGTTCGCGCGAAATCGCCCGCGCCAATAGCAGGCTCGCCACATTCGCGCACGCAATTAACAGCACCAGGCTCACAGCGCCCAGCAGCAACCACAACGTCGGCCCGACATCTCCCACTTCCGGATGCAGCGTTTCCACCAGGAAGCTGCGGCCCGCGTTCGTTTCCGGGTACTGCCCGGAGAGATGATGCGCAATCAATCCCAGTTCCGCCTGTGCCTCTTTCAGTGTGGCTCCGGATCGCAGCCTTGCCACCGCGCCAATTCCGGGGTGTCTGTCGCGCCTCTGCAGGCTCTCGGAATTGTCCTGACCCAACGGCGTGAATTCATCAGGCTCCTCACCGTCCAGCCGAAAGTTGGCGGGGGCGATTCCGACCACGGTGAAGGACTTTTCGTCCAAAATTATCTGCTTCCCGATCGCCGAGGGATTTCCTCCAAAGCGCCGCTGCCAGAAACTGTGCCCCAAAATCATCACCGGCTCCGCGCCAAGCTTATCCTCCTCCGGCAAAAAAGCGCGACCTTGTGCAAGCGGCACGCCCAGCACAGAAAACAGGTCCGACGAAATCTGCCGCCCGGAAGCATATTCAACTTCGCCGTTAACATTGGCGGTTCCCACGTTGAACCGCCATGCCGCCAAATCCAAGGTTTTGCTCTCGCGCTTACAATCCTGAAAATTCGGGTACGCAAACGCCCATAGATTCCCGTATTGCGTAGCTTTCTCCGTCCGTTCCTGCAAACTCACAAGCCTGCCGGGCTGAGCGTACGGCAGCGGCCTCAGCAGGACGCCGTTAATCACCGTAAACATCACCGTTGTGGCTCCGCTGCCCAGCGCCAGTGTCAACAACGCCACAGCCGCAAATCCTGGGCGTCGTCCCAGCGTTCGTAGCGCGTAGCGAACGTCTTGCGCGAAGTCCGCCATCCACGCCACCAGTCGTGCGTCGCGGCTTTCTTCACGGTGGCGCAGCGGTGAGCCCAGCGCTCTCCGCACCTCTGCCGCATCGCGCCCCGAAGCCATCGCTTCCGCAACATGGGACTCAAGTTCCTCATCGATCTCTCGATTCACCCGCGCCTCTCGAAACACATTCACTATCCGCATCCACAGCGACATGCTCATCCTCCACGTGCCCGTCTTCTATTCCACTCGCAACATCGTTACCGGATCGATGCGTACCGCGCGAATTACCGGCACCGCCGCCAGCAATGCCGCCCCGAGAATCGCCAGAGACGGAAACGCCAGCATGCCCACGTCCGTTGCCTTGACCTGATAAAACAGCGATTCGATATACCGCACGCTGACCATCCCCAGCGCCAATCCGGCCACTGCTCCAGCCATGACCATCGCGAAAACTTCCTCGGTCACCAGCCTCGCGATGTTGCTGTCTTGCGCTCCCACCGCTATGCGAATGCCGATTTCCCGCCGCCGCTGCAGTACGGAGTAATGCAGCACGCCGTACAAGCCGATTCCTGACAGCAGCAGCGCCACCGCGGAGAAAAACGTGGCGAGCATCGCCAGCAACCTCTCCCGCACGGTATGCGCATCATTAATTTCCTGTTGCGTGCGTACGCGGCTCACGCGAAATTCCGGCCGGGCCCGCGAGATTTCCTGCCGCAGAGTCCCCGCTAGGGCCAGTGGATTCGCACCCGCTGTCCTGACGATGTATGTCCCCTTGCTAATGGGCTGCAGTCCGCCGCCTGCTTGGACCGACTGAAAGGGAACATAGACCGTCGGCGTGATGGGCTCGCGCATGTCGCGGTAGCGCGCATCTCCCACCAACCCCACGATCTGAAAGTGCGTATGGTCGGCCGTTCTCTCGAATGACCGACCTACCGGATCTTCGCCGCCAAAATAGGCCCGCGCGAATGCTTTGTTTACAATCGCCGTACCCGGATAGGCATCGCTCTCGACAAAATCTCGGCCATCGATCAACCGAATCTTCACCGCATCCACCCAGCCCCGCGAAACTCCCAGAAAATACGCCAAGGCCTGGCTCGGCGGCCCACCATCCACCGCCACAAAGCCGTTCCAACCATTTCCGTCAAGCAGCGGCCAGCCAGCCAGTGCCACGGCCTCCACGCCAGGCCGTGCCTTCAAATGTTCGACGACCTGGTTCCAGAACACCGGCGGCTGCGGCGTCCGAGCTACCGTGTCGAAGGTGATCACGCGCTCCGCTGAAAATCCGTTGGGCTGATGCGACAGCCGTTCGAATGTGGTCACAAACATTCCCGCCACGAACAGCACCAGGAAACAGAAGGCCACCTGCGCCGCAATCAGAGCGTTCATCAATCGCCGCCGCGAATGCGGGTCTTCTCCGCCCTTTAATGCACTGGTGGGCTTTATTGCCGACGCCTGCAACGCCGGGATCAGTCCAAATAGAAATGTCACCGCCAGGGTCAACACCAAGGCAAATCCCATCACGCGCCAGTCCACGGGGAGGGAAATGCGGACTGGGTTATCCGGGGGATTGATTCGTCCGACCACGAACGGCGCCGACCACCACGCAAGCAGCCCGCCAATTGCCGCAGCCAGCAATGCGATCCACGCGCTTTCCACCAGCACCAATTGCACCAGCCGAGCGCGCCCGGCCCCCAGCGAAATTCGTAGCGCCATCTCTCGTGCGCGTGCGGCCGCCTGTGCCGTCATCAGGTTGGCGACGTTCGCGCAAGCGATCAGCAGCACCAGCCCCACCAAAACTCCCAGAGCTACCAGCCCTGGGCGATTATCTTGCTGCATCGCAGAGATCCCGGCAGCCGCGGGCTCGAGCACAATCTTCTGATTCAGGAAGTTTGCGAGTTTTTGTTTCGGTAGCCCCGCCAGGTTCTTTGCTTGCTCCTCCTGAAACGCCCGAAAGCTTCCTTGTAATTTCGCGCGTACCGATTCGCCCGTAATGCCAGGCTTTAGTTGCGCCATTACCCGAATCCAACTCCAATCCCGGTGTGTCACTCCCTCATTCATCATTGTGGGTACGAAAATATCGGTGACCGTCCCCGGTTCCGTACCCGTAAAGGGTTGGTCGATGACTCCCACAATTTCGTAAAGCGCATCTCCCATGCGAAATGTGCGACCGACCACTTGTGGGTTTTTCCCAAAACGGCTTGTCCAGTAGTCGTAAGAGAGCACCGCATACGGGTGCCCTCCCGGCTTATCATCATCGCTTTCCGTCAACAGTCGACCGACCGCTGGTCGCAAGCCGAATGACCCGAACATCTGCCCGGAGACGTATTGGAGGTGGACTTTCTCCATCTCTTCATCGGACCCGTAAGTCAAATCCATCCGCGCGTCATACGACAACGCAATCAACTCGGCCTGGTCTGTTACCGTCGCCCTCATTCGCTGAAACAGCGGATATTCTGTGCCGTCGAATGTTCCCGGCGCGCCGTTCATGTTCAGCCCGTGGCGAGCGACCACGAATAAGCGCTCCGCTCCAGACACTGGCAATGGCCGCAGCAGCAATGCATCGATCAGCCGGAACGCCGCCGTGCACGCCCCGATCGCCAGCGCCAGTGAAAGAATTGCCGCGGCCGATGTAATTTTGCTTTTCTTCAATTGCCGCCAGCCAAAGCCAGCGTCGGCGACCAGGGAATCAAGCCACGTCAGGATCTGCGCGTCGCGGCTTCCTTCGCGATGGCGCAGCGGCGATCCCAGCGCCCTTCGCGCTTCCTCTGGGTCGCGTCCCGAAGCCATCGCTTCTTCCAAATGCGCTTCAAGCTCCTCGTCAATCTCGCGATTCACTCGCGCGCCTCGAAATACATTCGCCATCCGCGTCCTGAGCGACATTTCACGCCTCCCTCAGCACGCGATTGATGGCCGCCGCCACCGATTGCCAACGCGACTCTTCCTCTCCGAGTTGCTTTTTGCCCGCCGCCGTCAATTCATAGATTCGCGTCCGCCGGCCGTTGTCCTTGGTGGTCCATTCGGCGCGGATCCAACCCGCTTCCTCCATCCGGTGCAGCGCCGGATACAGGGACCCTTCTTCTACGCGCAGGACCTCGCCGGAAATGTTCTGAATCGCCGTCATGATGGCGTAGCCGTGCAGGCGCGAGCGCCGCGACAGGATTTTCAGGACCAGCAGATCGATCGAGCCTTGCAGTGACTCCGCTTTTGGCATACTTAGACCTCTCAGTACACAGACGTCTGATGATAAGGAAGGTTAGGTCCCTTTTTCTGCAGCAATCTGTCTATCTTGGGTTCCGCCGATTGGGGGAGTGCTTCAAGAGTTGGGCCATCGTGGGTTTGGTAGGCCTGACTTCAGCCTGGGTTCTCGCGGTTATAGCGCCACCCTCTGAGGCGGCGCTTTTGGAGTGCGGGGCTCGCCGCCGCTTTTGCACTGAACCCGCCTTGAGCTGACCCTCCGCTTCTCAACACTACTGTTTCTCTTGGGCTTTCTCGGGTAGCGGCCGCCTTCCGAGACGGGCGCTTCTATCCGGCGTCGGTCTTCAAATACCGTGCCGGCGTCTTTCCCAGCTGTTTGCGGAACATGGAGATGAACGCGCTGGTGCTGTTGTACCCTGCATCCAGCGCCGCGGCGGTCACTTTCTCTCCGGAAGCGAGCCGCTGCATGGCATGAAGGAGGCGAAGTTGCTGCCGCCACTTGCTGAAAGTCATTTTTGTTTCGTCGCGGAAGAGTCGTTGAATGGTTCTCTTGCTGGCCCCGCATTCCCTGCACAATTTTTCCAATTTTCTGTGTTCCCCCGGGTTTGCGACTAATCTTTCCACCACTCTCTGTGCCCGTGGGTCCACCGGGCACGGCAATTGCAGCGGGACGGATTCCACGGCCTTCAACTGGTCGACAATCATTTCGATCAGCCGTCTTTCCGCCGCCGCGCTTCGATGCAGTCTCCCCATCCTGCAGGCATGCAGTACCAGTTCCTTCAAGAGCGACGTCACATTCATCACAAAACATTTCTCGGGCAGCGAACGGCCCAGTTTTGGCTGTAGGTACAACGTTCTCATGGACACGCGCCCGGACATCGCTACGGAGTGAAACGTATCTGCTGGAATCCACACGGCGCGCATCGGGGGTACGACCCACACGCCTTGCCTCGTGCTCAGCGTCATTACCCCTTCGGAGGCAAACAGCAGTTGATCCTCTGGATGCGAATGTTCGGGAATCACGTGCCCGTCCTCAAGTTCCGCGGACACGCTAGCCATTTCCGCGCGCCGTGGGCCGTTCTGGGCCGACAAAATGCTTTGGCACCTGTGCGACATTTCTTGGCACAATAGCGAGAGAAATCCCGCCTGACAAGTGCTATCTCTGCTCCCGCAACGCAACGTTTGAGGAGGGCACCATGTTGGCTTCCGCGAAGATGGTTGGTTTTGTTGCCACGAAGGATTACGATCAGGCCCGCGCTTTCTATGAGGGCAAGCTTGGCTTCGATTTTGTGAGCCTCGATCAGTTTGCTTTGGTGGTGAGCGTGGGCGGGCACAAGATTCGCATTGGAAAAATACCGAATTTCACCCCGCTGCAAGGCACGATCCTCGGTTGGGAGGTGAGCGACATCGGCGCCGCGGCAACCTGGCTCAGGGATCGTGGTGTTCCTACCGAAAAATTCCCTTTCGTTCAAGATCGGGAACTCGGCATTTGGACCGCGCCAAACGGTGACAAAGTAGCGTGGTTCAAAGATCCGGATGGCAATATTCTCTCCGTCAGCCAGCACATCTAGACAGACGTTTCCTATTCATACCGCAGCGCGATCATGGGATCCACACGCATCGCTCGCCTCGCGTGAAGGTAACTCGCCGCCACCGCCACGATCATCAGCAAGATTGTCACGCCGCAGAAGATGAGTGGGTCGATTGGCTTCACGCCGTACAGCAGGCTCTTCATCAACCTCGACAGCCCCAAGGCTGCGACAATTCCCACCGCCGAGCCGATCAGCGCCAGCACCATCCCCTGGCGTATCACCAGCAGCACCTCGTCCGCGCGGCTGGCTCCCAATGAAACGCGGATGCCGATCTCGTGGGTGCGCCGCGACACCGCGTAGCTCATCACGCCATAGATTCCTACCGCCGCCAGCTGCAGCGCCACCGCCGCGAATATCCCCGGCAGCAGCATCTCAAATCGTGGCTGCGCGTTCGCCGCCGCCGCCACTTCATCCATCGTGATGACTTGCGAAATCGGCAAATTGCCGTTCGCGCACGCCATCAGGAGCACGAATCCCACGGCGCCCTGCAAAACCAGCAGCAGTGCTTCTACTTTGCCTACAACCTGTTCTTTCAGCGGAGTCACGACGACATTTTGATTCGTTCCCGGGTACTGCTGCTCCAGGCGTGCCGTGATGGTGGTGATTTCTGCGCGCGCTTGCTGGAGCGTTGCACCTGAACGCCTTTGCGCGCGCCAGTCGACGTAGTTCGCCACCGAGATCGGTCCGTTCCCGTCGTTCAGAATCGTGACAAGCCGGTGCGCGTCCTTGTACGCCAGCGGGTGCAGCAAAATTGCGTTCACCACCCTGAAGATGGCCGTGTTTGCGCCAATCCCCAGGGCCAGCGTAAGCACCGCGATGGCCGTAAAGCCCGGGCTTTTCCGCAACGCTCGTGCTCCGTATCGCAAATCCTGTAGCAAGGTCGCCGCGAAGCTCACCCCGCGCGCGTCACGGCATTCCGCCTTCGCGCGCTCAACTCCTCCGAACTGAATGCGTGTGCGCCGCATCGCGTCTTCACGATCCACTCCTTGCCGCTGCAGATCCTCGGCGTAGGCTTCCATGTGGAAACGCAGCTCCACATCCATTTCGCTCTCCATCCGCGTACGTCCCAGCATCGTGCGCATCCCACGAACGAACCTGGCTCCCCAGCGCCCATACTCCCGCCTCCTTGCTAACGCACGACTCGCTCAACCCGTTACGCCATCATTCGTACCGCAGCGCCACCATCGGGTCGACCCGCATGGCCCTCCGCGCCGGAATGTAGCTCGCCACCACCGCCACGACGATCAGCAGCAGGCCCACGCCAACAAACGTCCACGGGTCGCTTGCACTTACGCCAAAGAGCAAATTGGTGAGCACGCGCGTCAAGGCCAGCGCGGCCACCGCCCCAGCGAACACGCCGATACCGACCAATTTCGCGCCATGGCTGAGCACCAGCCGCGAAACATCCAATGGCTGCGCGCCGAGAGCCATGCGCACGCCAATCTCATGCGTGCGTTCGCTCACCAGATAGGACGTGACGCCATAAATTCCAATTGCCGCCAACGCCAGCGCCAGAAACGCAAACACGCCCAAGAGCAGAAAGGCCAGCCGCTGTGCCGAAACATTTCCCGCAATAACTTCGTCCATCGATTTCACGTCGAACACCGGCTGATTTTTGTCCACCGACCAGATTGCGTTCTTGATCGCCGGTAAGATCGCTCCACGCGGCATCGAGGTTCGTACCACCAGGCTCATGGTTTGGTCCGGGCTCTGAAGGGAAGGGAAGTAGATCGTCGGCCGTGGCTGCTGATCGAAGCCCGTATCGCGAACCCCGCCGACGACTCCGACGATTTCGCGCGCCGGCCGTGTGGTATCCGGTACCTGCAAATGTTTCCCGATCGGATCCTCATTCGGGAAAAACCGCCGTGCCAATGTCTCGTCAATCACCACTACGTGCGGCCGATCCAGATTGTCTTGCTCCGAAAAGATGCGCCCTTTGATCAGCGGAATTCCCATGGTGGCAAAGTAATTCGCAGTAATGTCGCGGTAGTCCGCCGCCAGATGTTCCCCAGGGGCGAGCGGCGGATTTTCCTTCACTACGAAATATCCCATGTCCATGTCGTCCTGGCTCAGTGGGACGATTTCCGTGAACGCCGCGGACTGAATTCCGGGCAACCCTTCGACGCTGCTCAGGAAACGCTGGAACGCATCGGCTTGCTTGCGCGGCTCGCGATATTGCGAGTCCTTAGCATCCGCCGGCAACTTAATGCGCAGCGTCAGCAGATGATCGGGACGAAATCCCGGATTGGCTTGCAATAGGTGCCAGAAGCTCTTGATCATCAGCCCCGCGCCAATCACCAGCACAAAGGCCAGCGCGGATTCCACAATCACGAGCGTCGCCCGGGTGCTATTTCCTCGCAGGCTGGACACAAAGCCCCGCCCGCCCTCTTTCAATGTTTCGTTCACATTACAGTGCAGGCTTTGCAACGCGGGAATCAAACCAAAGATGATCCCGGTCAGCAGCGAAACGACGATCGTCAAAGCAAACGCCTTACCGCTCATGTGAATTCCGGGCAATGTCACCTTATCGGCCGCATTCGGCACAGGAATCCGCGACGGCACAAGAATCGCCAGCAAGTGCGTCGACCATAGCGCCAATAGCGCTCCCACGCCCCCGCCCAGCAACGCCAATATTGTGCTCTCCGTCAGGAACTGACGGATCAGTCTCAGCCGTCCTGCCCCCAGCGCTATGCGAATCGAGACTTCTCTCTGCCGCGCAATGGAGCGCGCCAGCATCAAGTTGCCCACGTTGGCGCAAGAGATCAGCAGCACGAAGCCTACGGCTCCAAGCAACACCAGCAGCGCGGGCCGCAGATACTCCACGCGCACGTCCTGCAGTGGCACCAACACCACGCCAAATCCTTTTCGCGTTGGACGCGCGTTTGCAATCCGGCCCGCAATCACGCTCATTTCACCGCTGGCCAGCTTCAGCGTGCCACCCGGCTTCAACCGGCCGAAAACGCCCAAATCGCTATCGGCGCGCTTGATCCATTCCCTGTCGAACGGAACCACCAGATCCGCAGGAAACAGCGCCGCGAAGTCTGCCGGCAACACTCCGATGATAGTGTATTGTTCGCCATTCAACGTCATGCCGCGTCCCACTACGGTTGTGTCGCCGGCAAATTTCCGCTGCCAATACCCGTAGCCCAGGACGGCGTAGTTGTGCCGTCCCGCTCCTTCTTCCAAACGAAAAGTGCGCCCCAGCACCGGCTTGATTCCAAAGAAGTCGCCGAAATTCGTGGTTACTCGTAAGCCCGCCACCTGCTCCGGCTCGCCCGGTGCGGTTACCGTGCCGGTGCCGTGTTCGAACATGAACAAGTCGTCGAACGACTTGCTCTGTTCCTTCCAGTCCAGATAGTCCTGTCCTGCCGGCCCGATGCGGCTCCAACCGTGTCCCATGTTGCTGATCCAAATCACCACCAGCCGGCTTCCTTCTCGAATCGGCAGTGGCTGCAGCAGCGTTGCGTTCACAACATTGAAAATAGCCGTGTTCGCGCCAATCCCCAGCGCCAGTGTCAGCACCGCAATGGTGGTGAAGCCGGGACTCTTCGCCAGTGTCCTTACGCCATAACGCAAATCCTGCAACAGCGTTTCCAGAAAACTTACGCCGCGCGCCTCGCGACACTCCTCCTTCGCTCGCTCCACTCCTCCAAACTCAATGTGCGCCCGCCGCATCGCTTCTTCGTGAGCGACTCCCTGCCGCTCCAGATCCTCGGCATACGCCTCTATGTGAAAGCGCAGCTCGGCGTCCATATCGCTTTCCATACGCGTGCGCGCCGCCATCGCTCGCATCCACGATTGAATCTGGCTCCAGAGCCTCATACTTCCTCCGGCTTCGTCCCCAAGATCCCGGCGATCACGTCCGCCATGCGGTTCCAGTTTTCGGTTTCGGTATGCAGCCTGCGCTTGCCTGCGGCGGTCAGTTGGTAGTATTTGGCCTTCCGTTTGTTTTCCGACTCGCCCCACGCGCTGGTGATCCAGCCCTGATGCTCCAGGCGATAGAGCGCGGGGTACAAAGATCCCTGTTGTATTTCCAGACGGTCTTTCGAGATTTGCTGAATGCGCAGCAGAATGCCGTATCCGTGCAATGGCCCCAGCGAAGCGGCCTTCAGGATCAGCATATCCAGTGTTCCTTGCAGAAGTTCCAGTTGTTTGTCCAAGATACCTCTCCTAGATGCTCTAGGAATGTATAAACCCATTCTCCTAGACTGTCAAGGGGAAGGTTCTGGACAAACCTGTAGCTCAGCCCTTCGCGGCTGAGGCCGTTGTTTTTTCCTTGGGGTGGACTCTTTCTAGGGGTTGCTGGTCCCTGGTCGTTGTTTCTAAGGCAACGTGAACGCCACCACCGCGTCGTCCTGCTTTTCCTCGTCGATATGCGGATGCCCGCCCGCCGCGATCACCACATACTGTTTCCCATTTGTGCCCACGCGATACGTCATCGGGGTAGCGTGAGCGCTCGTCGGCAATTGCGCCTTCCACAATTCTTTTCCCGTTTCCACATCGAACGCTCGCAAATACGGATCAATCGTGCCCCCGACAAACACCAATCCTCCGGCGGTCACAATCGGCCCGCCCAGATTGATGACTCCGTCCGGCACTTTCCCCGGTGCAAACGATCCCAGCGGAACCTGCCACCGGATCGTACCTTTCACCATGTCCACGGCGCTCAACATGCCCCACGGCGGCGGCACACACGGCAGCCGATGCTTTGGCGACAGTAGCGGTCGGCGGAACATCCCGTACGATGCTCCTTCCTGCGGTGTGTACTCGCCCTTTTCCTCGCTTTTTCGCGCCTCGTCGAACTGCGCCCGCGGGATTACGCGTACCTTCGTCGGAAAGTTGTTCGTCGTCACCAGCAATGTGCTGTTTTGCGGATCGAATGCGTATCCGCTCCACGTCATCCCACCGATGTTCCCGGGAATCGCCAACGAGCCGCGCACGGCTGGCGGCGTGAAAATTCCTTCGTTGCGCAGCGCAGCGATTTCCTTGCGGCAGGCCTCGCGATCCTCGGCGTCCAGTCCCCAAGCCTCGTCCGCAGAAAGGTGTTGCGGAGCGAGCGCCGGCGGAGCCACCGGAAACGGTTGCGTTGCTGAAGTCACTTCGCCCGGCACATCGCTCTGAGGCACAGCGCGCTCCTCCACAGGAAATACCGGCTGGCCCGTGTCTCGATTCAAGACGTAGACAAACCCGCTTTTGTTCCCCTGGATGACCACCGGAACGTCCTTGCCGCCATGTTCCAGCGTCGTCACCAGCGGCGGCGAGGCGGTGTCATAGTCCCACAGATTGTGGTGCACCAACTGGAATCCCCACGCCGCTTTGCCAGTCTTGGCTTGCAGCGCCACTACTGAATCTGCCCATTTGTCGTCGCCAGGCCGTAGGCCGCCGTAATAATCGGGGCTCGCGCTTCCGGTGGGCACGAAGACCAGCCCGCGCCTGGGATCAGTTGCCATGATGGACCACGCGTTGGCTGCACCGGTGTTCCATTGTTTTATCTGCCCAGTAGCCCCGTTTCCCGCGACACCTGCCGCATGCCCCGGAATTGGATCCCAGCTCCAGCGCAGTTTCCCCGAACGCGCGTCGAACGCCCGCACCACGCCGCTGGGCATGTCCACACGCCCGTTATCATCGATCGCTGATCCAACCACCACGATGTCTTCGATCACCGCGGGCGGCGAAGTCATGTGATAAAACCCGGGCCGAAATCCAGGGACATCCCGCAAGCTCAGCTGGCCGCCAGTCCCAAAATCCGCGCACGCCAGCCCCGTCGCCGCATCCAGCGCAATCAGTCGCGCATCAATCGTGGCTTCGTAAATCCGCCGATGGCATGGCTGTCCCGTTGCCCGTTCTGGATCCAACCACGTGGCAACTCCGCGGTTGATGAGCCCGTCGCCCGATTTCCAGGTTTGATCGATTTGGGGATCGTAGGCCCAGAGCTGTTTTCCCGTTTCCGGGTCCAGCGCAATCACGCGGTTAAATGGCGTAGTCACGTAGAGGGTGCCGTCCACCAGAATCGGCGTGTTCTCAAACCCGCTTCTTCTCCGGCCCTGGCTACCATCGGAAATATCTCCAGTATGGAATGTCCAGGCGACCTTCAGATTCGCCACATTCTCTCGATTGATCTGCGCCAGCGGCGAGTAACGCATTCCTCCCGGATCGTTGCCATAGTTGGGCCACTCCACGTTGCCCGAGCCTTGCGCAAATGCCAACGAACCAGCCAGCATCGCGAATAAAAGGATCACCGTTCCCAACAGACTTCGCCCGCATCTTATTTCGCTCATAGGGCACCTATACTCAACCAATGTTTCTTTGAAATCAACACTTTCGCCATTTTGCTTGTGGTTCCGATCTTTGCGTCTTAACACAGCTTCGTGTTTACATAACTGTATAAGTCACGGCTAGCAGGTTAGGTCGCGCAGAATCCTCCAGCCGGAAGGAGAAATGCCATGAATATTCACGACGCTATCGTTCAATTCCTCCTCATTCTCATTCCCGTCGCCATTCTCTCGTTCATAAATAATTTCCGCAGCGAGTCCCGCTGATATACGCTGCCCACTTTGCCGCCGCGCTTGCCATCAAGAGTTTCTCTCCCAAAGCTCCCACCTGGGCGCTCTTGACCGGCGCATTCCTGCCCGACCTTTTCTGGATCGCTTTTGGTTTGGCGGGCATTGAGCCGTCGCAAGGTCCGGCATTCTTCGATGACTGGTCGCACTCTCTCGCTATGGTGATTCTGTGGGCAACGCTGTTTGCGCTGATCTTTTGGCGAAAAGGATGGGCTGTGGTTTTCCCGGTGTGGCTCGCGGTCTTCTCCCATTTGCTCCTTGATCTTCCGATTCATCCCAAGAATCTTGCCCTCTATCCTCACTCGTCCGTGCACTTGGGCTGGGGCCTCTGGAGCATCGGACCCAGGAGTTATTGGTATGCGCAGATGGTGGTCGTGATTGCGCTAGCGCTGGTCTACGCTCTGCGTGCTCGTAGATTGCAATTCCAGAACAATCTTATTCTGGCCACGTCCATTTTCTTGGTAGGTTTGCACCTCAGGACCTGGTAATCCTGACCTCACTGACACGTGGTTCAGCGCAACTGCTCTACATCCTCATGCGCGACAACGCCAAGCGGGCCGCATGGTACCCGCACATCCCGTGAACCCCTCCTCCCGGCGGGGTCGACGACGAGCAGAGATATATGTCCCGGGCCGATGTGGCATAGTGCCGCCAGGTGGGTCGAAATAAAAACTGTTTCAGGTCCATTGAGCCGCCCGAAATGTCCCCTCCAATCAAATTCGCATCCATTTTATGCAGCCCCGCAGGAGAAAAAACGCGGCGCGCGAGGACGCAGTCGCGGAAGCCGGGAGCGAAGCGCTCGATCTGCTCCTCCATCGTCTCCAGCATGTCGTATTGAGATCCATTGGGTACGTGACAGTACGCCCAAGCTGTGTGCTTCTCCGCGGGAGCGCGCATGACGTCGAACAGACTCGGCTGGGCCAGCAGCACGAAGGGCCGCTCGGAGTGCCGACCGCCCCGCATGGTTGCCTCGGAGTCGGCAATTTCCTCAGCGCTTCCTCCCAAGTGTACGGTCGCGGCACGTAAGCACTCCGCGGCCGTCCACGGAATCGGGCAGCGCAGCGCGTAATCAACTTTGAAAGCCGCGGGGCCATAGCGATACTTCGCTAGGCGCAACGTGTAGCGCGTGGATAATCGGCTGGTTGCCATTCGTACCAACTGGAAGGGGGTCACATCGCACAATGTGGCGTCGTACTTCGGCAGCGAGTCGAGTTTTTCCACGTGCGTCGATGTTTTGATCTCGCCGCCAAGCGCCGCCAGATGGCCGCACAACGCGTTTGTAAGGGACCGGGCACCGCCGCGAGGAATCGGCCATCCCACCGCATGTGCCGCGGCTCCGAGCATCACGCCGAATGCCGCGCTCAACGGCTCATCCAGGCTCAAAAATGAATGTGCCGCCAAACCCGCGAACAGTGCTTTCGTGCGCTCGTTACGAAACAAAATGCGCCACAACGTCTTTGCGGAAGGGAACGCTACCACTCCGAAGCGGCCGAGCAACCACGGATGCCGAGAAAGCACGTGAATCGGTCGAAGCACCTCGGATGATAATTCGGTCCAGTGCTCCGCGAACGGCCGCATCAATCGGCGCCAGGTTTTGCCATCCTCCCGGAGCGAAGATTCCGTCTCCCGCAGATCCCGCTCCAGAGTGATTGCTGTGCCGTCATCGAAAGGGTGCGCCAGCGGACACGGCGAGTGAATCCACTCCAGCCCGTGTTTCGATAGCGGCAGCGAGGAGAAAAATGGCGACCCTGCCGCGAATGGATACACCGCCGATCCAAAGTCATGCAGAAAACCGGGCAGCGTCAATTCCAGCGTTCGCGCGGCTCCGCCCGGTTCCGGTTCCGCTTCAAAAACCTGCACCTTCACTCCGCGCTCGGCCAGTACGATGGCTGCGGCGAGACCATTGGGGCCGGCACCGATGACGCAAGCATTCCGGTTCATTTAACGATTCCGCCTTTGCGCGCGCTTTTACAGGACTCACTGCCGCGGCGCTGACTCTGCCGGCCACTCGATGACTGCAATCTTCCCGTCCGCCTCGCGTTCCAACGTCGGAGCATACAACCCAACCAGTTGGCGCCGCCACCACGTTGCCTGCGCGCGCTTCTCCGCCGGTGTGGTGAACCAATATTGCCAGAGAACAGCGCGCACTTGGCGCGGCGGTTCGTGCGGGAACGGATTCGCGGCGAACAATGCCAAAACATCTTTGTCGCCCCTCAGCAGCCGCTCTTCGGTTCGAGTGACGATAGGATCAGAACGCCAGTCCGCCAGCGACGCGAACCACAAATTCCAATCGAATCGCGGCTGATACGGAGCGTAGATACCAGGGGCCTTGCTCGGATCCTGCGGCTTGAAACGAAACGGATATGGCACCCAGGTCTGTCCGTCAGCTGAGCCCTGAAACTCGATTTCGTAACGCCCTCGCGTCATTACCGCGAACAAGCCGTAACGGTCGGCGATGCGAAACGGCTCCAGAGCGACAACGGGCGTCGTTGGCAGAGGAAATCCACGGAAGATCATCCAGATCATTTGTACTGTCGAGGCGTAAAAGAGCCATGCAAATACAACCGCGGTTAACGCAATCCTGAGAACTCCGAACTGGGCCCGCAGCCGCGCGGGCCATTCGCGTTTGTCGGCCGTCTTAGGCAACGATTCGAAGTTGTTTGGCGTTCCGTCGGTTTGAAGAATTGATTGTGATTCGAACGGCGCAGCGCCTGCCACCACAGATTCCGTCTTCTGCGCGCCCGGCAACTGTTGCTTCCAACGTCGCGGCAGGAACTGCACAAGGAAGCGGTCGTCCAGCAGAAAGAATCCCAACATCAGCACAAGGTGATTCAGAAACGTGTAATTCGCCGTCAGGATGATCCCGAGCTGCCACGGCGTCACGACAAAAAAGCAGACAATCCGCCATCGCCTCGGCAGAAAAAGCATCCACACCAACACCAACTCCAGGGCTAGGGTGCCGAACGCCGACGCGACATGGAACCAGTGCGGAAAATGTTGTACGTACCATCCGATCCAGGTTGGCAGCGGCCCGTTCTGGTAGTACTCATCCATCGCGGTGAAGTGGCGCCACTGCGGGTCGCCGCTGATGATTTTCGCCACGCCCGATTCGAAGTAGATTCGGAACCACTCCCAACGCAAGAGGAACACGCTCGCGCGTATCGGCGGGTGCAATCGTGCCAACCCCGGCCGCCATCCCGGCGGCGCGAGAAACAAGGAAATAAAGCCTGCCTCCAGCAACATTCCGTCGGACTGATAGCCGGAAAATTCCGCCGCCGCGCTCACAAACGAAAGAAAGCACACCCAGCAGACCGCCAGCATCCCGCGCGGCCAAATGTTCAGGGTCAACAGAACAGACGCAATCAGTGCCAGCCAGCACAGCCCCATCAACATGTGCGAACTTGTGTTGCACCACAGCAGCGTCGGCGCGTACCAGTAGCGTGCGTGTCCCGCGGTATTCGTCACGGCTTGCAGATATTCTCGTGCGGGAAGAATTCCCTCCGGTCCAATCAGCCCGCGAATTTGGAATAGCAGTGAAAAGAACGCGGAGAAATAAATGAGTCCGAGCGCGCGCAGAAATATCCATCGAGGAATCAGGCGGTCTGATGCACCGCGCTCGGGGTCAAACAGCCACCGGAGAAGGGAAGAGGGTTTCGAGTTCATCGGTGTACGTCGTCCCTGTAAAGTTAGGGGAGTAACGCTCTTCTTTCTGGAGAGGAGAGGATACCTTAATTTGAAGAGGGTCAGGTCGTCCATCAGAGCGCCAGGCACACTGCCCGTGTGACGGGGTCACGTAACCCATATGCTAGATACATGAATTTCTAACCAACGGCCGCGTGATTTCCTCGCCAGCCGTTGAGAATGGTCTCGAGTATGTGGGCAGCACAGACAAGAACTTCTACGCCGTCGATCAGCAAACCGGCGCACTGAAGTGGAAGTTTGCTACCGAAGGCCCGGTCGTATCTTCTCCGGCGGTCGCGGCGGGCATTTGTTTATTTCGGCAGCTAATAGGACAGCAAATTCTACGCACCGGACGCGGGGAGATTAATCGGCGCCAGATTGCGTGCTGACTTTTAGGGTTTCGGCGTTGCCTCTGCCAGCGCTGAACCGCCTGCAGCCCCCTGTAGGTGTACTCGCGCTCCGATGAAAACGTCAGGCACGACGAATTCCGTGAACCCATCCACCTGCGCGGCTTTCAACGTCTGGCAGCATCCTCGCTCCGCGCTCTCAGCCGTCACAGTGCTGAATTTTCCTCTCACCTGCACCTGGACTTGCGCTGGTTCCTCTTCATAGTTCACCAATTCCACGATGATTTCGCCGGGCTTCTCTCCGGGATAAGCCGTCACCAATGTGGTCAGCGAATTCCACAAACTTACGGGAATTCGTTCCTTCACCATCAACCTCCGCACGTCTCGCGCAAACGTCTCTGGATCCGTGACCGCTTCTCCCAGCTCAATCACTCGGCCGTTTCCCATTGTGTAGGAGACCGAGTGCCCGCTGGTTTTTGCCAGCGCGGAAGAATCCCACGGGTAATTGCCCGGCACATTGACGAGCACTGCCACTCCGCCGCGCTCGGCGAACTCGCGAATGCCTGCCGTCAAGTCCTCGCTTGGTGGGGCAAACGCAACCACCACGTCGAATCCTTCCAGGTCGCGCGGCTTCACGTCCGCCGAATGCAGCACGCGAAAGGGAATATTGTGACGCGCCATCAAATTGATCGCTTCGTACGACGCGTCATAATCGTTCGTGAGCACGCCAACCCGCACTGCCGCTTCCTTCGCGCCAGGATTCCCTCGGTCATAAAATTCAATTGTTCGTTTCACTTCGTTCCAGCTTCCCAGGGTATCCTTATCTCCGTTTGCCAGGCCTTTCTGTTGCCGCTGGTGCAATTCCAGCAGCAAATCGGCGTGAAACGCTCCGGCCTCCGCCACGGCCAGCGCGTAGTCCGCCGCGCTCGGACCTTGCTCCTTCACCACTTCATCGCTCAAGTCCCACGAAAATGTGTACAGCGGCGCCTGTTCGTTTTGAAAGGCGCGTTCATGTCGGATCATCGCAAGATTCGCATCCAGCCACGGCTGCGAGGTGGGACTCGACACCTGCAAAATTCCATCTTTCTTGAATACCAGCCACCCGCGCAGCTCCGGTTGCCTTCCGCCAGCATCGAGAACCAGAATCTTCAGCTTGGGATAAGTCGACCGCAACTGGCGCGCTCTTTCTTCCACCAGGTGTGCCTCAGACGCTTCACTCTTCAGAATGATTCCTGCGATGCCCGCAGTTGTCGCCGCTTCCGCCGCGGCTGGCCCTTCTTCCAGCTTCACTTCCAAAAACACGTGATACCCCTGCTTTTTCGCCTCTTCCACTGGGCCCTTCGCCTCGTCATCCCACAGAATCACCAGGTCGCTCACACCCAATACCGTTGCTGGTGGCACGGGGGTTTGCGTCCACCTCACATATACCTTGCCCACGCTCGCCGGTGCCATTACGGCCACAAGAAACAAAGTGCACGCAATCTGTGTCCACGTCGTCATCAGTTTTCCCTCGGACTTACACCGCACTTCATTCTTCGCCTTCCGCGCGCTTCGCCGCTTCTTGTTGCGGTTTGTCTCCCAGGCGAATCTGCGGCCCTGTCGTTACCGTTTCCGTTTCGCCTTGTGCAGAAATCCAGATTGCCGCTGCGTCCGGAATCGATTTCACGATCGGCTTTCCCTTGGCCGGACCAACCAGCAACAGCGTCGTCGACAGCGCATCCGACGCGGTTCCGGTCTGCGCCACGATGCTCAGTGCGTATTTTGTCTCTAACGGTTTTCCGCTGTACGGATCGATAATGTGTCCCGCGGTCTCAATTCCCAGCAGGCTCGCCGGGGTTTGCTCCGATGTCGACACGCTGTTTTCACTCAGCATCACTTGTGGATCGACACGGTTCGACGGATCCCGCAGGTGCACTTCCCAAGCGCTTTTTCCCGGCGGTGCGCCCATTCCGTAAATCGTGCTTTGTCCCGCAACCACCAGCGCATTCACGATTCCGTTCGCCCGGAGGATCTCCACTGCGCGGTCCACCGCGTACCCTTTTCCAATCGATCCCACATCGATCCTCATGCATGGCGAATGGAATTCGACGTGGTCCGGCGGAATCAGCTCGATCTTTTCGTATCCCACGCAGGCTCGCAGTTTTTCCTGCTCCGCCTCGGGCGGCACGGGTTCTCCCCGGAGCGCCGCTTTCCATAAATCCACCAGCGGTGCCACGGTAATGTCGAATTTCCCCCCCGACACTTTGGAATACCGCTCCGCCTCTTCAATCACACGGTACAAATCTACGGGCACTTTTTCCGCATGATTATGCGCGGTGCGGTTCAACCGGCTTAGATCGCTGTCCGGCTTATAATTGCTCAGCATCGCGTCCAGCCGCACAATCTCTGCGAAGGCTTCGTCGATTGCTTGCGAAGCGCGTTCCGGCTGATTGTCGTACACGGCGATCTCGTACACCGTTCCCATGATGTACTTTGCTTTATGTACCAGCGGGGTTTTCGTTTCGGGAGCAGCCGCGATCAGCAGTGGAACCCAGGCCAGGAAGGCACAGGCAAGCGTCCTATTCCAACGCATACACTTCGCCTTCATTGCTCGTCAGGTACATCGTCCGTCCCACAATCACCGGCACATTCTGCACTCCGGAAGCCAGCCCCGCTCTCCACAGCAGGTTCCCGGTGGTGGCCTCGAGCGCTTGCAATCCGCCAGACTGCAGGTAAATCGTCGAATCACCAAACACTGCCGGCGCCGTTATCACTTGGCTCGTGCGGGTCTTCCAGCGCAATTTCCCGCTGGCGATTTCCAGCGCGTACAGGTTTCCATCCTTGCTCCCGATCACCGCAACTTCTCCGGACACCGCTGGCGAAGAGGAAACCCCCAGGCCGGTCTCATATTTCCAGCGCACTGCGCCAGTGCTCGCATCGAGTGCGTATACGTAGAAATCAAGCGACCCGATTAGCAATGTGTCGCCTACCAGCGCCGGAGATGAATCAATTCCATTTCCTGTCAGCGTGCTCCACAGAATCTTGCCGGTCGCCGAATCCAGGCAGTGCACATGCCCATCGCCGCAGCCCACATAAATCTTCTTTTCCGCCGCATACGCCGTGGAATACACTCGCCCGCCCATCTCCTGTTTCCAACGTTGCTTTCCTGTCTGGGCTTCCACCGCGTACACGTGTCCGTCGGCGCTACCGAAAAATGCCACTCCCTGCCGCACCACCGGCGAGGTCCACACGGATCCCTGGGTCGCCGTCTCCCACGCCTTTGCGCCGGAATCCCCGTTCACCGCGTACACTTTCCCGTCGTCGCATCCAAACAGGACGGTCCCCCCGTTTAGCGAAGGAGTAGAATAAATCGCTCCGCCGGCCTTGAATTTCCATTTCAGCCGGCCGCTGTCGGTCTGGATTGCGTGCAGGTGGCCTCCCGTCGAGGTCACATATAGCGTTCCTTCGCGCAGCACCGGGGCCGTGCGAATCGAGCTGCCGACGCGCATCTGCCAGAGCGCTCTACTGGGAGATGGCAACGCCACTGCGCTCTGCCCTCCGCTTCGCGAATTGTCTTTCAGCAGGGTTACCCAATCGTTTTCCGAAACCGCCGGCACATCTGGTACAGAGGATTTGTTCGCCATTTCCATCAGCCGATCTGCAGTCTCCGGTGATCGATCTGTTCCAGGTCAGAAACTCCCAGTCCCAATTTCCCTGCGGCCGCTATATGACCCGGCTGCCGGTAGAACAGGTTCTTGCTGGCATCTTCATAAAATTCGCGGCCATTCGCGGTGATGCTTGAAGCCTTGTGCTCCCATACCGAAGGAGCGCCTTGTTCGAGCCGCTTTTTGTCGATCGCTGCCAGTTCGATGGTGTCCATTGCTACGGGGTCTGTGCTCACCAGCAAAAGCCCAGAGGGATAAATGAATTCCTGATTTTGCGTCAGCGGGCCGCCATGCCATACCATGCGCATTCCATCCATGATGTTCAACACCACTTTCGAGCGCAGCGGTTCTACTGTGCACATCACTCCAATCAGCGGATTTGTGAAAGTGTAAGGCGCGACATGCGACCTCGCCACATTGTTAAATGACCCATAGGCCACGTTCTTCAGGCAGCCTGTCACTCCCGATGCGGAGTGATCCTTCAATGTCGGCACATTAATGATCTTGTCCAAGCCGTTTGCCACCACGCTGGCCATGTACGACCGCGTTTCCCACTCCCCAAAAAAGCTCACTTGGCAATACACACTGGCGTCGTAGCCGGAAGTGTCCAGTAATCCGTCTTGAATGTTAACCACGCGAATCCCCGGCGGCAGCAGCGCGTGGTAGCTGCCCAGGTCCATTTCATCTCCAAACCGGTCGTACACCACGATGTTCCGTGCCGGCACTCCCACCGACCGCACTGTGCTGATAATTTCTCTGATCAATTCCGGCGAAGAGCAGCACGCTGGCGCGCCCGATGGGTTGATTTTGATTCCCACCACATCTTTCGGCTCGATAAACTTCGCCATTGCCGCCTGCGGCGATGTCTCCCCGGTCAGCTCTTTTAGCCCGCGCTGCAACATGTCGTGGACGACTGGCTGCGAAACTCGGTTCCCCACGATCGATCGCTGGTCCGCGATTTCAACCACGCGCCCCGGAAACAATCCCGGCATTCCCAATGGAGATTTCTTGCCGAGCGGCGCTTCGTGCACATCGATCGGCGGCGCCACCGGCAACACCACTTCGTCGCCACCGAGTGCCGGCAATCCGCCCACCAGCAGGCCGGCGCTCCCGATGCAGGTCCGCCTTACGAATGTCCTTCGGTCCATTCCCATGCTCGCTCTGCGCCTCGTTCCTTCCTCGTAAACCGCCACGCCATATTTTGTAACCCATCAGCTTACTCTGAATTCCGGTTTCATACGAGAGGGTGACAACTTCTCTCAGACTGAGTAGACTCTCATTGATTCGTTTCAATAGCGGATAATTCTCCAGTCCCACAGCCGCCTGTTCAGAACTCAGCGAAACGGATTGATGCGAGTGTTGTGTAGCGGCCGCCTTTTGCCCTGAGCGTCCGGGTGCTGAGACGGGCGTTTTGCGTTGCGGCGAGCAGTTTTGACGCTACGATTTATGAAAACTGTGAAAGGACCCCGTATGAATTGTTCTGGAAAGGGAATCCACATCGGCGCTCTCCTCTCTCTTCTGGCCTTCCTTCCAAGCGCCAAAGCTCAAACTCCATCCCCTCGCTATGATCTCGTCCTGAAGGGCGGCCATATCATCGATCCGGCCAATCACATCGATGCCGCGATGGATGTTGCTGTCTCCGGCGGTAAAATTGCCGCGGTCGAAAAAGACATTCCCGCCTCCTCTGCCGGAAAAGTGGTGGACGTTTCCGGTCTCTACGTCACTCCCGGCCTTATCGACATCCACTACCACGTGGGCGTCGGCGGGGCCCCACTCAACTGGTTTGATCCGGAATCTCGTGAGCACGAGTCCCCGCTGGGCATTCCCGCCGATCTGGCCTTGCAGTCCGGCGTGACCACCATCGTTGACGCGGGTACCTCCGGCGCCGAGACCTTTCTCCAGGAAAAGGAAGGCGTCATCGACCACGCCAAGGTACGTGTTCTCGCTTTCCTGAACATCGTGGCCAATGGCATGAGCGGAGGGCTGGAGCAGAGCGTTTACGAGATGAACGTCAAGCGTTGCACCGAGACGATCAACAAATATCCCGACCTCATCGTCGGTGTGAAAACGGCGCACTATTGGACCGACGCACCATGGGACGGCGAGCACACCCCGTGGGCCGCGGTTGATAACGCAATCGCGTGCGCACAAGCCACCAATCGCCCGGTCATGTTCGATTTCTGGCCGCGTCCCGACCGCACCTACGCCGACCTTATTCTCAAGAAAGCCCGGCCCGGCGACATTCACACCCACGTCTTCGCGCAGCAATTTCCGATCCTTCTTCCCGACGGCAAACTAAATCCCATCCTCGCCGAAGCACGCAACCGGGGCGTGATTTTTGATGTCGGTCACGGTGGCGGAAGCTTCTGGTTTCGCAATGCGGTCCCCGCAGTCAAGCAGGGCTTCATCCCGGATTCCATTTCCACCGATTTGCACACCGGGAATTTCACCATCCTCAGTTTTGACGAGGTTATGTCCAAATTCCGCGCCATGGGCGTGCCGTTCGACGATCTCATCAAGCGCTCTACCTTGAATCCCGCGAGTGAAATCCACCGCCCGGAGCTTGGCACTCTGTCGGTTGGCAAGGAAGCCGATATCGCCGTCCTCGAGGAACTTCACGGCAAATTCGGCTACATCGATTGCGGTTTCGCCCGCATGGATGGAAACGTGCGCATCATCGCGCGCATGACCGTCCGCGCCGGGCACATCGTCTACGATCCCTCTGGCCTCAGCATGGTGCAATGGGAAAAGGCGCGCCAACAATATTTTACTTCGCCTGTGCTTGGTGGAGACAAGCCTTCCACCGCGGACGATTTCCCGCGCCACTGATCGGCGTCCTTGGTTTTTGTCGTGGCCGACCTTCAGGTCGGTTCTTGGGTTTTAGGTCCTGTGGTCTCAGGAGGCTTTCATGCCTGAAAAAATCTCTCGTCGAAAACTCTTGCACAAAGGTGGCTGCGGCGTGCTGGCAGGAGCCGTTGGCGTCTGCGCAGCGCCGGCTCTCCGCGCCAGTGAACGATCTTCCGCTCCATCTCCCGCCACAGGTGTGGACTACTACCAGAAACTTGGCGTTGCTCCTTTCATCAACGCTGCCGGCACCTACACCGTGTTCTCTGGTTCCACCATGCCTGACGAGGTCCAGGCCGCCATCGCCTTGGCTTCTCGCCAGCCCGTCAACATCCTCGAACTGCGCGATGCTGCTGGCGCATATCTCGCCAAGCGTTTGAAATGTGAAGCGGCGCTGGTTACCTCCGGCGCCGCCGCAGCTCTCACGGTTGGCACCGCGGCTTGCGTCACCCTGGGCAATAAATCCGCCATCCTCAATATCCCCACCGACATGACCGGCCTGAAGAACGAAGTCATCGTGCAGAAGGCGCATCGTTACGATTACGACCACGCCATCCGCAATTGCGGCACCCGCTACGTCGAAGTCGAAACTTTGGACGATTACGAACGCGCCTTCACCGATAAAACCGTGATGACCCTTTTCTTCAACGCTGCCGAGGGCGGCAAAATCTCGCGTGAGGACTGGATCCGCGTCGCTCACAAACACAACATCCCTTGCTTTAACGACGCTGCCGCTGATGTCCCGCCGATTTCAAATCTCTGGAACTACACCCAGATGGGTTTTGATCTGGTTACGTTTTCCGGCGGCAAAGGTCTTCGCGGTCCCCAGTGCTCTGGCCTGCTTCTGGGCCGCAAGGATCTCATCGAAGCCGCCAAGCTCAACAATTCTCCGAACTCCAACACCATCGGCCGCGGCTTGAAAGTGGCCAAGGAAGAAGTCGTTGGCCTGGTCGCTGCTGTCGACTGGTTCCTCAGCCAGGACGATGCCGCACTTGAAGCCGAGTTTCAGAAACGCGCCGACCTGATCGCCGCTCGCGTGAAGACTCTTCCCACTGTGGACACAAGGACCTTCATTCCGCCCGTTGCCAATCACGTCCCTCATCTCCTGATCACGTACGATCAAAGCCGCATGGCCATCTCGGCCACCGACGTCGCGCAGAAATTGCGGCAGGGAACTCCGCGCATTGAACTGAATCCCGGCACCGGCGGTAGTCCCGCCAGCGCAGGTTTGCCCGGCGGCGCCAATACCATCATTGTCGGCGTGTGGATGCTGCAGCCCGGCGAAGACGCGATCGTTGCCCAACGCCTCCACGAAGTTCTCCAGGCAGCGTTAAAGAGCTAGAGCGACGGCGTCACGGACTTACAGCGCCCGCACTCTCGCGGTGTAAATTCGTACCGCAACAGAGGCCTAAATTGTGATCCAGAACGCGCGTGGTTGCGCGCCGAAGGATCCCAACTTCAGGTGTACTCTCACCCGGCATTATTCCGCTAACCGGCAGCCCAAGCTTGCTCGTCAGCCGCAATCACCCTCTTTTTCACAATTAAATCGTTTCAAGCTATTTCCTCTCATCGCTTCTGATGGTAAAGTCCAGTGCGGTTGCAATTCGGAGGAACTATGAGCCGGCTGCTTTCTTTTGCCACCCACGGCACCGCCCGCAAGGCAACGCTAGTTCTTGCCTCTCTCGTGTTCGGCGTGTTGGCCTTCACCGGCAATCCCTTCGCCCGAACTCGCCCGCAAGCCCCCCCTGCCGATAACGCCGCGGCCTTGCTCGAAGGCTTTCGCCACGTGGAAGTTGCCTCCGTTTCCGACGCGCTTGAGCAGCTCACCGGTCGCAAAATGTACATGTCGCACCGCATGCGTCCGCTCTTTGCCACGAAATTCTCCGGACTCGCGGTCACCGTTCTTCTGAAAAAGGAAGCCAACGATGACCCCAACGCGCTCAATGGCATGCTGGCCGCCATCGACCAGGGCCCCAAGGATTCCGTCTACGTTATGGTGGTCGAAGATGGTATTGACATCGCTGGTATGGGTGGACTCATGGGCACTGCCATGTATTCGCGCGAATACGCCGGGGCGGTGATTGATGGCGGCGTTCGCGACGTAGCCTACCTCAAGAAAATTGGCTTTCCTGTATACTCGCTTGGAATCGTTCCTTCCACTTCGATTCATCACTACCGCTTTGCCGGCGCTAACATCCCGGTTGTTTGCGACGGCGTCGAAGTGAAGGCCTCCGACATTATCACCGCAGATCAGGACGGCGTTGTCGTCGTTCCTCGTGGCGACGCACAGAAGGTTCTCGCCTTAGCCCAGGAAATGGATTTCAAGGAGCATTCCATGTACGCCTACATCGAAAAGCTCAAATCCATCGAGGAAGCCGTGAAGAAATTTGGCCGGCTCTGACCTCCGCCGCGAGGGCATGCTTTCGCTTTGGCGATTTTCATTTCGCGGTACGAATCAATTTCGTTCACTTTAACTAAAGGAGAAACGCTATGTTTTCCAACGTCACCTCTCGCAGGAGCTTTGCCGCTCGTCTCGCATCACTCTTTACCGGTGTCGGTGCCGCAAGCTTGCTTTCTAATTCCACCCCTGTCGCCGCGCAAGCGCCCAGCGGCGTCCAGAAGCTCGATTACGAAGGAAAGCCCGCGGGCAGCGGCTTCATCACGCCGCTCATCATTCACAATGGCGTGATCTATATTGCCGGGCAAGGCGCGCATTCGCACGATTCCAGTGATTTCCCCATGGACATCGAAACGCACACCAAAAAGGTCATGGAAAACGTAAAGACCCTGGTCACCACCGGCGGCGGCACCATGGACAGCATCCTGCAGCTCACCGTCTATCTCGCCAATATCGACTACTACGATGGCATGAACAATGTCTTCAAGACCTACTTCCCGAAGGGCGGTCCTGCGCGCACCACCGTCGCCGTTGCGGCTCTTCCCGGCAAGTCCCTGGTCGAAATCAACTGCACTGCCGCGGTCGTGAAGTAGGAGAGCCGGAAGAAGGAGAACACGAATGGAACTCAACTTGAAATGGACTCGCCGATCCTTCATGGGCGGCCTCGGTGTTTTGACCGGGAGCCTGTTGAATTCCCGAAGGCTGTTCTCCTCTGCTCGCCCGCCTTCACCGCCCGACGTGAAGATCACCGGCTTTGGTTCGACAGGAAACGTCTACGATGAACTCGGAGTCACGACCGTCATCAACGGACAGGGCACTATGACCGTTCTGGGCGGCTCGCTCATGCGCCCGGAAGTTGATGCCGTGATGGCCCTGGCCGGCGAGCACTTTGTCATCATTCCCGATCTCGAAGTCGCCGCGGGCAAACGCATAGCGGAAATGTTGAAACTTCCGCCCGGCTATTCCGCCATCGTTACATCCGGCGCGGCTGCGGCCATGCAATCCGGGCTTGCCGGCATTCTCACCGGTGACAACCCCAAATTCATCGAGCAAATTCCCGACCTGACGGGGATGAAATCCGAAGTCATTATCCAGAAGTCCCACCGCAATCCATTCGACCACCAACTGCGTAACACCGGGGCGAAACTTGTTGTCATTGAAACGCGTGACGATTTGCGCAAGGCCATCAATCCAAAAACCGCCATGATGCATTTCTCCAATTTCGCTAATGAAGAAGGCCAGATCAAGGTCGATGAATGGGTGAAATTTGCGAAGGAGAATGGGATTGCCACCTTCATCGACGCGGCGGCCGACACTCCTCCGGTCTCGCATCTTTGGGACTACGCCAACATGGGTTACGACCTAATCGCCTTTAGCGGTGGCAAGGCGATTCGCGGTCCGCAATGCGCTGGACTGTTGCTTGGCCGCAAAGATTTGGTCGCCTACGCGCTTCTCAATAATAGTCCTCACGAGGACACCATCGGCCGCAGCCAGAAGGTGGGCAAGGAAGAAATCGTTGGCATGGTCAAAGCCCTCGAATGCTATCTGAACGAAGACCACGAGGCCCTGAACAAGGAGTGGCAGCGCCGCCTGGAATTCATCTCCAGCAAATTGATCAGCCTTCCTTCTGTGGCTACCAGCTACTTCGTTCCGGATATGGCCAACCACGTTCCGCATATGGAAATTAAATGGGATCCGCAACAAATTAAGATCACTCCTCGCGAGGCCAGCGCGACGTTGCGAAAGGGAAGTCCTTCAATTGTAGTTTCCGCAGGGGAGAGAAGTGGCGCGCTCTCGTTGAATTCCTTCATGCTTCAGCCCGGCGAGGAAAACATTTTGGCGGACAAGCTCTACGAAGTGCTGAAAGCCCACTCTGCATGACCCGCAGCGATTTAGACTCCGACGAGCGGTGCCGCGATGACTGAGCAGCCGCGGCGCGGCCACGTCCGCTGGTATCTTGTCTTCTGGCTATTCATTCTCAGCGCCGTCTCGTTTCTGGATCGCGTTAATATCTCGGTCGCTGGCAGCTCCATCGCCTCGGAATACCACCTCAGCCAGATTCAATTAGGCTGGGTGTTTAGCTCTTTTCTTTGGGGATATGCGTTGTTTCAGACATTCGGTGGCTGGCTTGCGGATCGTCTAGGACCGCGCCGCGTGCTCACCGCGGGTGTCGTTTGGTGGGGCATCTTCACCGCACTCACCGCTGCTGTCTCCCCCGTCATGGCCGGAGCTGTTTTCCTTTTTGTCCTGGTGCGTTTCTTGTTGGGCGCGGGAGAGGCCATCATCTTTCCCGCCTCCAATCAATTTATCTCATGCTGGATTCCCACGCAGGAGCGCGGCATCGCCAATGGCGTGATTTTCGCCGGCGTAGGCGCTGGCGCTGGCTCGGCGCCGGCCATCGTCACTTACATCATGGTTCACTACGGCTGGCGCTCGTCTTTCTGGCTCAGCGCCCTCATCGGCTTGCTCGTTGGACTCGTTTGGTTTCTCGCCGCCCGCGATACTCCCGAAACTCATCCAAGGGTCCGTCCTCCCGAACTGCTCTTCATCCAAACAGGCCGTGGCGCGGGAAGAGCCGCGACTCCCGCCTCCAATGCTCGCCTGATTCCCTGGGGAGTGATTCTGTCCAGCAAGGAAGTTTGGCTCGTTACCCTGAGTTACTTTTGTTTCGGATACGTCGCGTGGATTTTCTTCAGTTGGTTTTATATCTACCTCGCCAGAGTTCGCGGCCTCGATCTGAAGGCCAGCGCCTTCTACAGTACATTTCCTCCGCTGGCCATGGTTGCTTGCAGCCTTTTGGGCGGCGTCATCAACGACAAGCTTACCAAGTCTCGCGGCAAGCGCGCGGGGCGTTGTGGCATTGCCGTATTCGCTCTCTCGCTCGCCGCCGCTCTTCTGGTGATCGGTTCACAAGCGGCCAGCGCTCGCCTCGCCAGCATCGTTCTTGCCGGTGGTGCCGGGGCCCTCTACCTCGCCCAGAGCAGCTACTGGTCTGTCACCGCCGATATCTCCGGTCCCAGGGCTGGCTCCGCTTCGGGGTTCATGAACATGGGCGCGCAGCTGGGAGGCGGCCTGACAGCTCTGCTCACTCCGGTCATCGCCCAGCACTTTGGCTGGACCTATCCTTTTCTAGTTGCCGCTACCCTCAGTGCTTTTGGTGCAATTGCCTGGCTCGCTGTCGATCCTTCGCAGACGTTGGGTCGCTTCGGACAAAGCTCGGTGTGAACCCCGAGAATCGCTGAAACGGAGAGCGAAAGAAAGCAAATTTGGCCTGGGTGGGTGAACGGTGATTCACGCCACCTTGGCTCGAAAATAGGCAAACTGATTGGTGTAGCCACGACCGTATTCTACACTTTGCATCCCGGCAGCGCCGCAAGCATCCTCGAGCAGGCCTAGGGGGCTAAGTCGACCAGATCGTGATTGTTTCGACCTTCTTCACCGGCTCCGATCGGGAGGACGAGGGTTCCGGCAGATCTTGCCGCGGTCGGCCTTCACAGCCTCATTGTCGACCAAGGCCCAGCATGAAACTCAGGGAACCGTGTGGGCTCTTCGCGGTCTTGCGGCAGTCCGCGTTTGCTAATGCCGGTTACACGATGCAGAACCTATGCGGCGCCACTCGAAACGCACCGCTTTGCCATACCCACGTATCTAGATATGCTGCGGTTCGATTGGGACGGACGGAAGAACAAAGCAATCGGATCAAGCGCGGGATTTGGTTTGAAGAGGCCCAGAGCGTTTTTAGCGATCCGCATGGACGCCTATTTTATGATCCGGAGCACTCCGACCTGCCCGTAGGGCGACTAGAAGGGAGATGAGTTTCTATGAAGAAGGAATGTGATTTCTCCAAATTGAAGGAGCTGAAGACCCTGTTCGCAAGAAAGAAAAAGGCGGTGGGCATTAACTTGAGTCCGGAAGTCGTGGACTACTTCAAGCGACTGGCGGAAGAGACTGGACTGCCTTGCCAGAAACTGATTGATTTGTATCTGCTGGACTGCGCGAGAAAACGCAAGAAGCTGACAATGAAGTGGGTGGCATGGCGGCGACGAATTACTCAAGCTGCGGTGAATGCTTCGGCGTCATCCTCGCACGAATCGCGTGGGAGGACATTGGTTTGATTAAGCGGTGACCTGCGGTCCACAGGAGTAATGGTGGCGCTCTATGCCGACGTTCAGGCTTGTTACTGCCTCGGCCAAGTATGGCTCTCGAAAGATTAAGTCTAAGCGTAGAAATGGAGGGACACAGGCCCTGCGCGAAGGAGCAGCAAAATCTGGTGCCGGGGAACCAGCATGCACGGTTGTGCCACAAGCTAGCTTCTCTGTCGACTTGGCCGCCTAATCCCCTCCAAGCCCAGATTGCGTGAGTGCCTGGATTCTTGAACAATCAAACTGGGACCGCACCAAGCAGGCCTCGATTGGCGGCGGCCCGTGGAGGTACATGGCGAGTGATCGCGACCCGAGGAGCCGCGGACAATAGGGTGCACTTCCCTGGAATCGTAAGGGGCGTGGCAGTATCGGCGGAGAGAGAATTGGATCGAACATCTGCCAATCCATTTTTGACGGTTGGCTCCCGCGTAACTGCCAAGTCGGAGAAGCCGGGAAGAATCTTCGTCTGCGGCCTTAGCTACGGTCTTCGAATGAAGACATCAGCAGGAAGTTTGAATCGTTGCCTGAGCAAACGAAGCCATAGGCCAAAAAGGACGGTCAGCCACAACCGCTGCCGGGGTTGGAAACTAACTCGGCAGGGAGCACTGTGGCTACCCGGTGGGGGCTTTTCAATTAAAATGGGGTCAGGCGTGAGATCTCCAAAAGCAGTATTGGCTCTTTGGATATGTTTCAGCCAGCTCGTCGCATTGAATCTCTGCAAGCCGATAGAATAAAAGCAAGAACTAAGGAAAGAAATGAAGAGAGACCATCGTGGCAGCCTCATAGAACGTAATTTGAGGCTGTGGTTTCCCTTCAAGTGTGGGTGGCGAGGGGCCTGGATACCTATTTCGCGATCCATGCGTCAGTATCGGTAGCTCATAGAAAAATGCGCAAAGACCCGGCGACTTTAACTTCTCCTGTAACTGTAGTCCCGCAATGACAAAAAGCTTCCCGAGGTTTGCCAAAAGTATTACTGCGCCGCTGCAACACGTAAGCCGCGTGGCTTTTGCATTCGTGGCCCTGCTGAGCTCCGTGTACTGCGCGTTGGCCTACATTCCCAGCATCTATTATGCGTTTATACAGGCCTCCTTTCTGGGCTGGATGCCGGTGTTTGCCCGCATGCAAGGCGTCCTATTCGCGCTTACCTTCGCTGGAGTGGCCGTATCGCTAGTCAACGAACATCGCAACTCAGCCGCCCGGAGGCTGTCTGTGGAGTTTGCCGTCTTTGGCGCCGCCTTCAGCTCCTACTTGATGTGGGCCAAGCCGGTGGAGTGCGTCAGCGACAATTCCTTGAGCCTGCTCTGGGCCATCGCGTTCCTGTTACCGGTGATGTGGCTAGGCGCCATCGACTACCAAGCATATTGGGGACAACTGCACAACAACGTTGAACCGCCACGCTGCATCACCTTCCGTCGTGTGATTATTGCCGCAATTTTCGTTGCCGTACTCTATCCGGGTGCCGCATTCGCTCGCTACTTCGTTACCGGCAGACTGCTTCGGCTGCCTCCAGGAGAACTCATCGCCTGGGGTTGGGCCGCGGTCACGCACGTGCTCCTTTTCCTGGCGATATTCAGCACCGCTGAACTCGCCGCCCACGCGGCTGACCGGTTCCGCAACCGTCGACGCGCGCGCTTTCTTGTCTATACCGCGTTTTTTTGGCTGGGATCGACAATTGTGGTTTACAGAGTGGTATTGGCAAGCATCCCCTTTCAGTCTCTTGAAGCGGAAGTTTATGCGGCCCTGCTGGCGGGCGCGGTCGTTCTCCTGGTTGGCGGCTGGTTGCTGCACCGACGTGTGCGTCGCGAGGCGACACCCGTGACAGAAAGTGTAGAGGTGCCAGCAGCCACAGATCGCCGTGAATTTGCCGCATTCATGTTGTTTCTGCTGGCTTCAGCGATAACAGTGCCGGCACTGATTGGAGCAATGGACTGGAACTCAGTGCTGGAGGAGACCTGGTCACTGGTGTACTGGGCGATGGTAGTCGGAGTGTTCGTTTTCCGGAGGCCGCCGCCATCGCGACGCTGGGCGGCATGGGCGTTGGGGCTGATAGCCATCGGCAGCATTGGAGCTTACCGCTTCGGGCTCGAGTCTGCGCCTAAATGGGGAGCTTTCGGCCATGCGCGAGACTTTGACGCATCCGAAGCTCTGGAGTGGCACCGCGGATTTGATGCTTCTTTTCAGGCTGCCAGGCAGATCATGGCGCCGTCGTTTAGCCGTTCCTGCAACGATCTATGCAAGTTTATTGAACAGCAGACCAACATTCCGACTTCGGCGACAGTGCAGCTTCGCGATCTGGATCTGGTAAAGGAAATGCAGCCTTCTGGACGCAATAAGCCGAACATCTTCATCATTGTGGTTGATTCATTACGGCAAGATTATGTCGCGGCCTACAATCGCGATGTCTACTTCACTCCTGCCATGGCAGCGTTTGCGCGCGACAGCGTGGTGTTTCGCAACGCCTTTACGCGTTACGGTGGAACTGCGCTTGCCGAACCTTCTATCTGGTCCGGCACGCTGCTGTTGCACGAGCAATACGCGCAGCCGTTTCATCGTGTCAATAACCTGGAAAAACTTGTCCAGGCAGATGGATATCAGAGCCTGATCACGGTGGATACGCTCCTGCGCAGAATCTTGCAACCATCGTCGGACGCCGTGCGCCTCGACGAAGCGGCCAAGACCTGGACAGATGTGGATTTCTGTTCCACTGGCGCCGAGGCAATCACAGGAATTGACGCCACCAGCGATCGCCACCGCCCGGTCTTTCTGTACACTCAAGCACAGAACGTCCACATCATCACACTAGGCAAGACCTACTTGCTCCGTCCACCGAAGAAGTACGGCGAGTTCGTGGATTACTACTCCTCGGAACTCGAGCGGCTGGATGGATGCTTCGGCAAGTTTATGCAGGCGCTCAAAGCCCGCCACATGTATGACGACAGCATTATCGTTCTGACCGCAGACCACGGCGAGGCGCTGCAGGAGGTAGGAGCGCAGAGGCACGCTTTTTCCTTGAAACCGGAAGTAATTCGCATCCCACTCATCATCCACGTTCCTGCAGAGGTGAAACGCAAATGGTACTACGACCGTGATGCCATTTCTTTCAACACCGATATCACCGCTACACTCTATGAGTTGCTCGGCCATGGCCCGGTGATCCCGCGGCCGGAGTATGGCCGTCCTCTGTTCACGCCAACGCGAGACGCGATGCAGAAGTACCGTCAAGACTCTTATATGATTGCCTCCAGTTACGGGCCGCTGTACGGCATACTGTACGAAAATGGCACCAAGCTATATATAGAAAACACTCATGTGGGCGTAGAACAATTCTTCGATATCGCCAACGATCCCAGCGCCAAACGTAATCTGCTGACCGAGGAACTGCGTCGCAGCAGTGAGGCCCAGTTGAAATCTGACATGCAAGCCATTGCTGACCTGTTCGGCTACAGGTACAAGGCCCCGACGATCCTGGAATGGCTCATGCGGTGACGGCGGCACAAGAATGGTGACAACGCCGGCGATCGCTCAGCGGAAAAATAAAAAGGCGCTCCAGGAGTCGGCACTCTTGCGAACGGCTTTTTTGAGACTCGCCAAATTACGGTTTGTAGCTGGAAAAGCCGGGCCCGATCTTGTCACGTGCTTGACGCGGCCTGACATTCCGATATGCGATTCGCCATCGTCGGTTGCCTTCTCCAGAATTAATTGCCCGGCGCGTGCTACGAACTTCGCAACGTCAGGATCGTTGGGACTGCCTTAGCTGCGCCGATAGAGCTGCGAGCGATCCTTCTCAAGCCGCTGGATCAGCTTTTTCTTGGCTTTTCGAGCCGACGTCGTGCTTGGCGAGTTCTCCGCAGCGTGCCTGGCAGTTTCCGTCGCGGGGAGTGGTGGGACGAAGGGAACCTGAGCCGACATACGAATGTAACCTCGGCACGAGGCTAGCAGCTGCCGGTTACACGAGGCTGACTTCAGTCACATGGGCGCCGCTACCGCTGGGCTTAGTCCGTTGCCCAGGTGTTGTGCGAACTTGCTATGCCAGCTGGTCATGTTGTCCGCAGAAATCAATCGCCAGAAGTCCTGCGTTCTCCACCTGTTATTGTCTGTTCCCACACAGCCCCAATCTCGGTGCCGCGTTGGACCCGTTAGCCATTGCTATGATGACTTATTGTGGCGGATGGACCCGATGAACCATAATCTCGCAGACGGCTTCTACGAAAGCTCGCTGCAGTTTCCCGGAAACCTGGCTCTTTCCGTCGGCGGTTGCGAGTTTAGCTATTCCCAGTTACGGGAATTCGCCCGGCCCGTCGCAGGCTGGTTGCGGCGGAACACTGTGGACGCAGCCCCCCGAGTTGGCATCCTCGCCTCACGCAGCCTGGCAACATACACGGGAATTCTTGGAACGTGCCGGGCTGGTGGCACCTACGTAGCGGCCGTTGTGGATTCATCTTTGGAGTTTCTACCAGATGGCCAGCAAGGCGAATTGCTTGTTGCGGGGCCACAACTCAGTTCCGGCTATTTTGGAGCGGAAGACCTGACCCGTGCGAGTTTTCCGGTTTTGCAAGGGAAGCGCTGGTATCGTACCGGGGATCTTGCCTGCCGGGATTCATTCGGAACTTTCCATCATCTTGGCAGAATCGACAACCAGATCAAGGTGCGCGGACAGCGCGTCGAATTGGAGGAGGTCGAAAGCCACCTGCGCGAGACTTACGGTACCGGTGCGGTCGCTGCCGTGGCATGGCCGGTCGATCATGGCTCCGCCTACGGAATCGTGGCCTTTGTCAGTGGGCAAACAGGAGAGGACGAGCCGGAGGTCAAATCGAAGATCAAGAGCCGGCTTCCCAGTTATATGGTGCCGTCGACCATTTATCGCGTGGAGTCCCTGCCGCTGAATGCGCATGGCAAGGTGGACCGCAAGGAACTGGTAACTTTGTTGGACGAGGGAGAGTTTTGAGCGCTACCTTAACCATCGTACCGGCGGAGCTGTCGCCAAAGGGCATCGCCAGGCTCACAAACTTCCGCCTTATTCCACGGGTCGACACGTACCCTGCGGTTGTGTCGTTCGCGCAGATGGTCATCGGCAAACTCGTTCTGCTCGTGCTGTTCGGTTTGGGGCTGGCGTATGCGTCCACGGATTGGCTGATTCTCATACTGTGCCTGGCTTTGATGACGTTTCTTCCCGCGCAGCGCAGAATTCTGGTTACCATCAGTACGCTGCTGTTTGCGTTCGTTGTGCCTTGGAAGTTCTTCAAACAGCCTTTCTACTCCGTAGTTTTAATCGCTTTGGTTCTTACGTTGGCAGCCTTGCTATTCTGGTGCGCGACACTCTGGCCGCGCTCCTGGTATGGGAGAAGGCCGGTTTTCGTTTTCCTCAGCTCGTTTTCGCTTCTGATTGTGATCGTGTCGTATATCCCTCAAGGCACGAAGGCTTACCAACTGGTTTGGGATCTCACGATTAGGTTGTCGGTGTACATCTGGTTTATCTGCTACTCGTTGCTCGATCGCAGCTCTCCTAGCCGCGATCCCTTCAGCCTGCAACTCGGTTCCTATCGTCCCTTTTGGGGTTCGACCAATACGCCATTCGCAAAGGGCGCGGCCTATCTGAGGCGCATCGAGGCACGCAACCCCGAGCAGCTCGCCGTCACGCAACTTAAAGGCCTAAAGCTCCTGGCATGGTCGATTTTGCTTTCGCGGTTTCTAGAAGGCTTTAACTATTGCGCAGCCGCTTTTCTGCATGTTCCGCAGTTCAGCGAGGCTCTCCGTCTGAGCGCGAATCGCACGCCATTACCCTGGTATCACTGCTGGGCCAGCATCCTTGTAGGGTTTTTTGGAAGCATCATTTCCGTGAGTGTCTTTGGGCACCGCTTTATCGCCTGTTGCCGCATGGCCGGATTTAATGCCTTGCGAAACACATATCGGCCCCTCTCCTCAAGGACCATTGCGGAGTTCTTCAACCGGTATTATTTTTATTTCAAGGAATTGCTTGTTGATGTCTTTTTCTACCCGTTTTTTCTGAGATACTTCAAAAAACAGCCTAAGCTTCGGCTCGTTGGCGCGATATTTGCCGCTGCGGGCTTTGGCAATGCCTTCTACCATTTCGTGCGTGATCTGGGGTTCGTTCAGAAATTCGGACTGCGCGGCGCCCTTGCAAGTTATCAGGTGTACCTCTTCTACTGCTTCCTTCTTGCCGCCGCCATCAGCATTTCGCAATTGCGTCACCGCAAGCCCGCTCCTTCCGGATTCATTCGCGGACAACTATGGCCATCTTTCCTCGTGCTGCTCTTTTTCTGTCTCCTGAATGTTTTTGGTTCCACCGACCGGAACTATCCCCTGACCGTGTACTTTCGTTTTATAGGGCATTTATTTAATTTGAGTCTTTGAGGCACTCATGGATCACAACGTTGAAGTTCGCGAATTCTTCAAAGGCTTGCTCGCCATCCGGCACGACCGGCAGCCGTTCACTGACAGCACTTCCTTTTTTCTCAGCGGCCGCCTCAGTTCCGTCGATGCGGTGGAACTGGTGGTCTTTCTGGAAGAGAAATACGAAATCGATTTTGCCGAGGTCGGGTTCGACCAATCCCAGATTGACAGCGTCGAGGCGGTTGGATCTCTGCTCAATACCGTTAAGGCCATCGATTAGCTTCGTCCATCCGTCCTTCGGACACATTTTGCAATTCACGTCGAGTTAACTTGAGAGGCTACACCCAAAACAAGGCTCAGATTCTGGTGTTTTGGTGTGCTAAAGCTCGCAGGATGGCATCCAGAACTTGATCTAGACATTTGCCGACGTCTTCTGCGAGGAAGCGGAGAACCCGATAGCCGTTCTCCTGCAGCAAAGCATCCTTGCGACGATCTCGCCGGTAGGCTTCAGGGTCGCCCAGGTGCTGCCTGCCGTCAAGTTCAACGGCGATGTGCGACGGCTCGCAAAGCAGGTCGACTTCCATGCGGCCCCAGCCATCGAACGGAATCGGCAGCTCTGCGTTCAAGCGAAACCTCCCTGCCGTTCCGGCTAATGTTTCCAATCGGCGGTAGAGAAATGCTTCGGTTGCACTTCGCGCTCGATCGGGACTATCGGCGTCGGACGGCGGGATTACGGCAGTACGGACAAACAGCTTCGCCAAAGGAGAATCTACACCATCGCGCACTAAACGCCGCACGCTGGCGGCATACTGGCTTTTCCAGTCGGGATCGACGGGGAGTGGCACATCTGCCGGCCAGCCCGGCACCGCGCTTCCTGGAAGCTGAATCGTGTAGCCGATACCTTCGTAGTGGTGACAGCGGCGGTCGAACATTCGCGCCAGCATCGGTACGTTGAGATCCGCGTAGTCGTAGACGCGCACCTCCCGCTTGTTGTGAAAGAGGCGATGCAACCGACCAACATACTGCGTGATTGTCCCTTGCCACGAGACGGGCAGCGTCAGGAATAAGCTGTCGAGTCGGGCGTCATCAAAGCCCTCCCCCACATACCGGCCGGTTGCCAAGAGCAGCCGAGCCTCCTCACCAGGAACCGCAGCCAAGCGAGCTTGAATGGCGTCAAGCTCCTTTTTGCGCATCCCTCCTCTGAGCACAATCAGTTGCGGCACCTCAGAGGCCAATTGCTTCGTCAGAGAGTCAAGATGCTCATTCCGTTCGGTCAACACCAGCGGCGACCGCCCCTCTCGGAGGGCATGGATGACGTCCTGACAGATGAGTTGATTGCGCTCCTTATCGGCAATTAGTTCTTCATAGAGATTGTGGAATTGTACCCGCACATCAGGGTCCGCTGGTCGTAGCGGACGAAAACCAGTCGGACGAACCACTACCTTATGCTCAAAGGGATGAGTTGCAACACCCTGCCGGACACTGCCCCGGTAGCGTACGGGACCACACTCCATGAAGATGATCGGATGCTGGCCATCCTTCCGGGTGACGGTCGCAGATAGGCCGGTAACAAACTTCGCCTTAGCCTGGCGGGCAACCTGCTCAAAGCTTTGGGCAGAGAGATGGTGGCACTCATCCACAATCAGGTGGCCATAATTGCTCACGAGATCGTCGACGAGACCGCTTCGCACCATGCTTTGTATCACGGCTACATCAAGCAAGCCGGTTGCCTTGGTGCGGCCGCCGCCGATCCGGCCAATAGTGCGCGCCGGCATTCCGAGGAAGGTGGAAAGGCGCTCGATCCATTGAAGTTGTAACTGCCGCCGATGTACCAATACGAGTGTATTCACTCCCCGTTGCGCAATCAGCCACGCGGCGACCACGGTCTTTCCGAACGCGGTGGTGGCTGCCAACACTCCCGTATCATGGGCGAGCATGGCATGCGCGGCAACGGTTTGCTCAGGGCGCAGCTCGCCTTGGAATGTCGCTCTCAGTGGCAGGCCGGGGTTGCGCTCGTCCCGGACCATCGCCTTGATGTTCAGATCCGACAAAGTTTGACGGACTTCATCCAGGCAACCGCGCGGCAGTCCTACGTGCTTGGGGTGATCCTCGGCACAGGCAATAATCCGAGGCTTGTCGTAAGTCGGAAGCCGCATGGCCTGCAATTTGTAAAACTCGGGATTCTGGAACGCCGCCAACCGGATCAGCCGGTTGCGGAGGGCAGGCGGCAACGCACCTTTAGGAATGTATATTTGATTGCCGAGGATGAGTTCCAAGCTCTCCGGTAATGGGCCAGCGATTGAAACTTTTGTCCGACTCCGTGATAGCGGTCTCTTCCAAGGCGTATCTTCATCTTCTTCACTCTCAGGTGCCAAACGTACGCCAATTATCTGGCCCTTTACGTCCGCACGCCGGACTATTTCCTCAACTCCTTGCCGGCTGATTCTGCGGATCGAGGACAAAAACTCCCATTGGTCGGTATGGGGAGCGAATCGCTCGTCCAGGAAAACGCTATTACCTAATTCTCGGAACCGCCGCTGAAGAGGCAACGCGATCAGGTTGCCGAAGCCGCCCACCGGTAGTGTGTCTTGATTTGGAAAGAGCCGATCGTACGAATCCAGACCGACTTCGGGGCGGCGTTCCATGGTTTTCGTGAGTATGTGCGTACCCAGCTTGCGCGCCAACGCGGCGGGAACGGCTTCGTTGAAAAAGAACCAAACGTGTCCCCCGTTGCCCGACCGGGACCGCTCCAAGGCCGCGGGCACGTTCATCTGGCGGGATGTTTCCAAGAACGCGCCCGCATCTTCCTGCCACGTTGCTTTGTCAAAATCGGCGGCCAGGAAGAAACAGGTCTCATCCCGAAGCATCGGATAGACGCCCATCACGAATTCCCGGCCCTTGTCGTCCTGGCCACAGAGGTGCCAACGAATTACTTCGTCGGTTATGGAAAGAAAACGTTGGTGCGGACATTCGGAGCACTTGATTCTCGGTTTCTCGCAAATTCCTCGGACCCACTCATTGCCGCAAGCTGGCGAATAGCCAGCTCTGCCTGTCTTACGGCTTTCGAAGCGTTGCGGATAAACATCCTCTCGTCCATGAAACAGAGAGCGGAAGAGAGCGACTTTGGCCTGGGTGGGTGAACGCTGATTCACGCCACCTTGCTCGAACATAGGCAAACTGACAGGTGTAGCCACGACCGTATTCTACACTTTGCATCCAGGCCACGCTGCAGGCATCCTCGAGCCAAGCGCTCCCTCCGCCAGTATGGTTCCCGAAAGTTAAGTGCAGGGGAAGGAATGAAACGAGAACAGTAACAGGGTTGTTATAGTTACCCATATAGTAATTGATAGTGCCGGGGGCCCGGCCCGAGCCGTTCGCTTCTTCGAATTCCGCCTGCCAATAGCGGCTTGAGTGGATACTGTACGCGGACACAGCCGAGGCTGGCCTTCCCCTATTGCTGCACCTTTGTTTTTTGCCGAAGTGCTAATTGGGTCTGCCCAGCCAGGAATACTGCCAGCCCACGGTAACATTTTGGAAGCTGCCCCCGAAAGTGACGTAGTCACCATAACTGTAGCTGGTTTTCACGCTCTGGTGCTTGCCCACGGGAATTGACACTGTCAGGCCGATGCGGGAGTTTTTCTGCAGGGTTGCGGGGTTTTCTACGCCGTTCAAGCTGCTACGGCCACCATACCAGAAATTGCTATGGAGCGAGACTCAGGGTTAGTTGTGTAGAACCACACCCCTCCGTACGCATCGAGCACCTACTGCTGGGAGTATTCGCCTTGCGAACGAGCCGTGGTGGTCGATGCACAGGCGAATCAAGGCTTTCATTGGCGAAACAGCAACATTTGCGAAGCAAAGATATCGCACAGTAATCGCTTCCGTGAGAGCCTGAAAACAGGCAGCGGCCGAATATGGAGAGTCTTTCGGCCTTTTCTTGGGAGAGCCATGTCCTCAAGTCCCGTAGCTGTATTGTTGCTGATCAATCTGATTCTATTCCTCGCTTTGTTACATTCCTCGCGAAAGACGGGTCGACGCAGAGACATCACGTTTCTAAGCGTACTTTTCTTTCTTTCGGGAATGCCGGCACTTATTTACCAGATAGTGTGGCAACGCGCGTTATTTGCGATCTACGGGGTGAACGCTCAGTCCGTGGCGGTGGTGGTCACCGCGTTCATGCTGGGTCTGGGAATTGGGAGCTTGGTGGGAGGCCGGCTGTCTGCCAGATATCCAAAACATGGGATTCTTATCTTTGGTATTGCCGAACTCGGCGTAGCTGTCTTCGGCCTGGGTTCTTTAGGCATTTTTCACTGGATCGCGGCCTACACGGCTGGGGCAAGCCTTGGATCGGTAATTTTCTTTAGTTTGGCCTTGCTCCTAGTGCCGACAGTTCTCATGGGTGCCTCTCTCCCCCTGCTGGTGGAGCATCTTGTCCTGCGGTCGAATCGAGTGGGTGTATCAGTGTCCGTGCTGTATTTCGTGAATACGTTTGGATCCGCTGTGGCCTGTTATCTGTGCGCGACGTTTCTCCTGCGCGAGTTCGGGCAATCGGGCTCGGTGAGCGTCGCCGCCTGCGTAAATGTTCTTGTGGGGGCAATGGCGTATCTCTACACGCGAAGCGAGGGGACAGATGCGGGAACAGAGACAGCTGTTGACAGAGGAATTGCGGCGGCTTCGGCAGGCTTGCCACTCCCGCTGGCAATGCTGCTGGCAGGATTTTCAGGATTTATTGCGCTTGGATTTGAGATAGCGTGGTACCGCGTCTTCGCGCTGGCTTCGTCGGATCGCGCGCCGGCGTTTGCGCTCCTGCTATCCACCTATCTTGCTGGCATCGCCGCGGGCTCCTATCTCTCCGAGAAGTGGGCGAACACGCGCGACCAGACAACGGTAATTCGAGCCGTGGGGGTAGTGCTGCTGCTGGCGGGCGCAATCTCGGCATATCTTCCTCCGCTCGTTGCGACAGTTGTGGCAAAAAGGATTTCCTTTCTTGCCAGCGCGCCTGTATTTTTCGTTACTGCCGCGCTCGTCGGTTCGGTCCTTCCCCTGCTGTGCCAACTGGCAATATCGCCGAACGAAGAGGCAGGCCGGAGAGTGAGCTATGTGTATGCGGCCAACATCCTTGGCTCAGTAATCGGAAGTCTTGGTGTTGGGTTCGTGGTGATGCAGTATGCAGGACTACGGCAGGTCTCTTTGGGGCTCGGACTGCTGGCGGTTTTGCTCGGCACGGTTGTCCTCATTCACAACAAGGGCAAGTTGGGGATGCCGCCCGTATGGGCATCGGCTTTGGCGCTTCTATCGCTCATAGCGATCCCCGTTTCATCGGGATTTTATTCCCTGCTTTTTGAGAGACTCGTCTTCGGCAACCGCAGTGAGGCGCATGTCCCCTTCGATTACGTGGTTGAAAATCGCAACGGCATCATTGGGGTGACCCAGGATGCTGCTGTCTTTGGCGGCGGTGTCTATGACGGACACTTCAATGTGAATCCCATGCACGATGTGAATTTCGTCATCCGCATCTACGCACTCAGTGCGTTTTCCCCGAATCCCAAGAAAGTCCTCGTAATAGGCCTGGCCTCGGGATCCTGGAGCCAGATTCTGGCGAACCACCCCCAAGTCGAATCTCTGGACGCGGTGGAAATCAATCCCGGCTATTTGCAATTAATTCCAAAGTACCTGGTAGTGAGCTCCTTTCCTGGCAACCCGAAAGTGCATATCTATGTTGATGACGGGAGGCGCTGGCTGCTTGCGCATCCACAAGCGCGATATGACGCGATTGTGGCCAATACAAGCTACAATTGGCGCGATCATAGTACAGGCCTTCTTTCCGTCGAGTTTCTGCAATTAATTCGCGCTCATCTCAATTCTGGTGGCATCTACTATTTCAATACAACAGAATCCGGCGAGACCATCGCTACAGCCCTGCGCGTCTTCCCGTATGGCTTGCGAGTGATTAATTTCGTCGCCGTAAGCGACTCTCCGATCACATTGGATAAGTACCGCTGGCGTGGCATCCTGCGCGAGTACAAGATCGACGGAAAGCCCGTGTTCGAGCCATCGAATCCAGCTTCGGAGAACGTTCTGGGAGCCTACATGGCATTCGCGGACACGGTAAACGCACCACCAACGTTCTTCGGCATTGAATCATCTGACTCATTACGCAAACGTTGGGGACGTCTCCGCATCATCACGGACGACAACATGGGGATGGAGTGGAGCAGCAACACCGTCATTCCCTGGCGCCAGTGAGAGTGTCTTCGAATCGCGGTCCTTCTAAGTGGCACTGCTGACGCAATATAAAAAGAACGCCCCTTTTGGAGTGGAATCAAGTAGGGGAAAGTATATGCCTTCAGTCGTGGCCGGTGTTGTCTGCCGGTAGTTTCCCATCCGAGGGCGTGACGTTGATCGGCAGGCGCGGTGGCTTGGGCATATCCATCACCACCACCTTCACGCCGAATTGCGCGGCTTCCTTTGGATCGCGTGGAGCGTAGGATCCGTGGAAAACCTGCAGCGATAGCCGCCTGGGCGTAACTCTTACCCTTGGCTCGTTCCTTGATCAGTTTCAATTGACGGGGCGAAAGCTGCTTTCGCTTCTTCTTACCTGATTTCTCTGCTGCCATGATTCGCTCAGAGTATCACTTCTTGCCAGGGTTTGGGCGCGATCACGACAGGCTGGCCATCGACATAGACAGCCCTTCCGAAGATTTGGCAGAATTGCGCCACTATGCGAGCCCGATTGCATGTCCTTGTCGCTATCCTTGCCGCCACATTTTTTACCATTCCCACCGCGATCTGCGCGGAGGACGCAAACCTTCCTCATCTCGAAAAACGTGACGCTACCACGCAACTCATCGTCGACGGCAAACCCTTCTTGATACTCGGGGGTGAGCTTTTCAATTCAAGTTCCTCCAGCCTAGAGTACATGAAGCCCTTGTGGCCCCGTCTTGCGGCCATCCCGCTCAACACTGTCTTGACGCCGCTCTCCTGGGAACTCATCGAACCGCTGGAAGGCAAGTATGATTTCACGCTCGTCGATGGCCTGCTGGGGCAAGCCCGTGAGCAGCACCTTCGCGTCGTCTTCCTGTGGCTCGCCTCATGGAAGAACGGCATGTCCAGTTACCCGCCGGTATGGGTCAAGCAGAACACCACACGTTTCCCACGCGTCATCCTCCACAACAACAAAGCCAATATTCTTAGCACCATTGCTGGCTTCTCCGACGCCACCCGCGACGCCGACGCTCGCGCCTTCGCCGCCGTCATGCAGCACATTCGCGAAGTCGATAGCCGCGACCACACCGTCATCATGATGCAGGTTGAGAACGAGGTCGGCATCCTCGGCGATGCGCGTGACCATTCAGCTGCGGCCGATCAGGCCTTCGCCTCCGCCGTGCCCTCTCAACTGATCGATTACATTAAGGCTCATCGCGACACCATCGATCCCGGACTTCGCTCCCTCTGGTCGCAACAGGGTGAGAAGACGTCCGGCACCTGGGCGCAAGTATTTGGCGACACCACACGCGCCGACGAAATCTTCATGGCCTGGAACTACGCTCGTTATGTCCAGTCCGTGACCAATACGGGTAAAGCTGCGTACAGCCTTCCCATGTACGTAAACACCTGGCTTGCTGGTGAAGACACGGTTCCCGGCGATTATCCAAGTGGCGGACCGCAGCCTCGCGTCATTGATGTCTGGAAGGCCGCCGGTACTGCGATCGACATCTACGCTCCTGACCTGTACGCCTCCAACTTCTCCTATTGGGCTAACCGCTATCACCGTAACGACAATCCGCTCTTCATTCCAGAAACCAGAGGTGGGGTCGCTGGAGCGGCCAACGTTTTCTATGCCGTCGGTGAAGATGCCGCCATCGGATTCTCACCATTCGCCATCGATTCGTTCTCCGAAGGCACTACCGACCTGGGCGTCAGCTATGCCGCAATCGCCTCCATCACTCCCATCCTTTTTGAGCAGCAGACCAAAGGCAATGTGCACGGATTCACTCTTACAAAGGAACATCCGTCTGTCGAGTTCAGCATGAATGGCTATGCCGTGCAGGTCAGCTTGGACGAAATCTTTGGCAATCACTCCGAAAACGGTGCTGGCATGATCATCGCCACCGGCCAGAACGAATTTCTGGGCGTAGGCAAGGGCTTTCGCGTCCTGATAACCCCGCGCTCGCCCAGCCCCTTCAAGCTCGGCTACGCCTCCATTGACGAGGGCACATACGAAGACGGAAGGTGGATTCCCGGACGTCGCCTCAACGGCGACGAAAACGACCAAGGCAGCCACTGGCGCTTCGATTCGCGGTCGATCAAGATCGAGAAAGCCGTTCTCTATCGCTACGAGTAAATAATCGGAGGGTAGGGCGTTAATGGTGAGATCACGGTGTCCTGTTAGGACGATCTCCGGTTTTTGGTCTGGACCGCGACCTGAGCCTTGGGAGCCGCTCGTCTTCGCTTCGCCGTGGGCAGCGGTAGATGCTGGCCTTTGTTCAAGCCATTCGGAGATGCCTTCCAAAGCATGCACCGGAAGAACCAGCGAGAAAAAGAGTTGCGCGCCATTACGGACAAACTCCTCGAACCCGCGCCCGGATCGCTGCGCGCAAAGCTGGAAGAGTTGAGGGAATTTGCAGTGTCGCGGCTGACGAAAATTCGGGAGCTACTCGCACACCCTGAAGACATCCAAAAGGTGCATGAGGTGCTTTCTGAGCGCGTTGGCCAATTGACGTTAGAAGCGACGAACGAGAACGGAAAAAGGGCGTATCTCGCTGATGGCAAAGTAGATTTCTTTGGCGAAGAAGAGATGGCGCATTCTGGTGGTGCCGGGGGCCAGAATCGAACTGGCTACGCCCGCCTTTTCAGGGCGGCGCTCTACCAATGAGCTACCCCGGCATACAACTTTAGTAGTTTAGAGGTCGCACACCACACTGTCAATTCACCGCGCTGCGACAGCTGCGACAATGATTCCCGTTTTTGGTTCTGGCGCGTCTTTACTTTCCCACAACATCCTCTCCAAAAAGACATTTGCCTCTCCCTGTTATTGTGATGCACTACCAGCAAATGACAAGCGCACATGCAAATCCTGGGGATCTGATTCCGGAGTTGAATTCTCTGGCCGCAAGTTCCGCTTCAGCCGAAGCCCTCATGAAGGGCATCGTTTCCACCCTTCATGGAAAACTCACGCGCTACAACTGGGTTGGCTTTTATATGCTCGAAAAAGAAGCGGATCGCGACATGCTCATCCTCGGCCCATTCCAGGGCACCATGACTCCTCACACGCGCATCCCGCTCAATCAGGGAATCTGCGGCGCGGCCGCGTCCACTGGTAAGACCGTTGTCGTTGATGACGTTGCCGTCGACCCGCGCTATCTGGCCTGCTCCCTCGAGACCAAATCGGAAATCGTCGTCCCCGTCTTCGTCCACGGTAAAGTTGCCGGCGAACTCGACGTCGACTCCCACTTCCTTGCCGCCTTCGGCGCCGAGGACAGGAAACTCTGCGAACACGCCGCAGCCCTCCTCGGCAAATTCCTCGAGAAATCCTCGTGATCAAATTTTCGATGAATTGCTTCGTGCGCGAGCCGCTAGCTTCTTCTCTTTCGTTACTTCCTTGCTTCTGCATTTTCTCCCGCAGTTCTTCTTTCTTTACTCAAAACTGACAACTGAAAACTGACGACTTGCTTCTCCTACGGTACTGTCGCCGATATTGCCGCGGAACACGCGCTCTCGAGTCCCATCGAATCCACCACCGTCACCACGTATTGGTACGTTGTTCCCGCCGCCACAGTCGCATCCGTGTACTTCAATCCGGTCACCAGCGATGTATCCAGCTTGCTGTACCCACCCGTCTCGGATCCCACGATCCCTGCCGACGTACTCGCTGCCCAACTCAGCTCCACCGAATGCGTCGTTGCCGCAATGCCGTTCCCGCCCACAGTGATGGCACCCGGTGAATTCGTCGCGTTGCTCGCCACCTTCACGCTTCCGCTGATAGTCCCTGCTGTCTTTGGTGTAAACGTGACATCCAACGTTGTCGTCTGCCCCGGGGCGATCGCCGTTCCGCTTACTCCGCTCGTCGTGATTCCCGTTCCGCTGATCGTCACTACCGAAAGCGTGACGCTCGAATTGCCCGTATTCCTCAACCTCACCGGCAATGTGTTCGAGTGGCCAAGATTCTCACTTCCAAAGCTCAAGCTTGTCGGCGTCGTCTCGAGCGTCCGTGTATCGGCAACTCCCGTTCCGCTGAAGGTCATCGTTAGAGTTTTGTTCGTCGCATTGCTGGCAATCGACACGCTCCCAGCCACGTAGCCCGCTGAGGTAGGCGCGAAGGTCAGCGTCGCGCCCGCCGTCTTGCCTCCCGCCAGCACCAGCGGTGTAGTGATCCCATGCAGCGCAAAACCTTTTCCCCCAACGGTGACAGACAAAATCGTCACGGTGAGCGCACCCGTATTCATCAACTGCACTGTCTACGAATTGACTGAACCCAGCGGCACGCCCCCAATGCTCGCAACCGCCGGCGTAGCCTGCAATGCTGGCGCCAGTCCCGTGTCCGTCATCGCGAGACTTACCGAGCTACTAGACGCGTTGCTCGTCAGCGCCAGGTATCCTGCGAACGACCCGGATGTTTCCGGCGCAAACTTCAAAGTCACGGTCACAGACGTTGCCGGCTCGGTCGTCTTCCGCACGCTAAGCCCGCTTACGCTGAACGCGCTTCCCGAAACGGTTTCTTTTGTGATCGTGAGCGCTGCCCGTCCGTCATTCCAGATGGTCATCGACAGCGTCTGGCTGCTTCCTTTATTGACGCTCCCGAAGCTCGCCGACGCTGGGCTGAATACCACTAACCCTTGAGCCGCCACTTGGTTGGCGGTCATCCCGCCGGCCACTAGCGCCACGAACACCATCAACAATCGGGCAAAGCGCCCGCCAACACAACTCAGTTTCTCTTGGAATTTTGTATTCGGTCCGTAGTTCCTCATCGCGCCTATAGCCTAAGGGGCGTGCGCCACGGCCATTACTGCTCCGAAGAGAAGATACCGTACAGGCAAATTCTTATGACTCAGGCCAGGACGGGTCCAAGTCTTTTTCCTGTCCTTTGGTACAGGTAAGCTAAAGAGCTATCTAACTAATAAGTAAGTAGGAAATGTACCGCCAAGTTTTCAGCGGCGGATCTTCGTAGACTCCCAATTTGCTTTGGCCTGCTGCCGATTCTCCGTGGCTCCGCGCTTCCTGATTCCTGATATCAATTTCGTTCCTGCAACTAGCATCGGGTAGCCACGAACCGGTGACTGATCGCTTCACTCACTCCTGCGAGTCATCAAATTCCTTCATCCAGCTTCGCCCCTTCAGCACCTCTCGCGGCCGCGTACCGTCCGGCGGGCCCACAATTCCGTCCTTCTCCATCAAGTCAATCAGGTGCGCCGCGCGACCATAGCCGATCCGCAAACGCCGCTGCAACGTCGATGTGGATGCGCGCCCCATCTCGCAGCACACGCGCACGGCATCCTGGTATAGATCGTCATCCACTCCTTCGCCGTCGGCGCCAGCCTCACCACCTTCCTCGTTCTTCCCGTCTTCATCCTTCGGCGGTTCCAGCAGTTGCTCGTTATACTTTGCCTGAGCCTGCGCTCGCCAGAAGTCGCACACCGCGCTGATCTCATCCTCGAGCACCAGCGGCCCGTGAATCCGGTGCAGCCGCGCCGACCCTGCTGGCAAGTACAACATATCGCCTTTACCCAGCAGCGATTCCGAGCCGTTCGCGTCGAGAATCGTTCGCGAGTCCACTTTGCTGGCCACCCGGAACGAGATGCGGGCAGGGAAGTTCGCCTTGATTAATCCGGTAATCACGTCCACCGACGGCCTTTGGGTCGCCAGGATCAAGTGGATTCCCACCGCGCGAGCCATCTGCGCCAGCCGCGTGATCGACTCCTCCACATTATTTGTGTCCACCATCATCAAGTCCGCCAACTCGTCAATCACAATGATCAGGTATGGCAGTGGCTTGTGTTCGTTTTCCTCGACGTTGTCAAACAGCGAGAGCGATTGCTGCTTCTGGAACGTCCGGTTGTATTGGTCGATGTTCCGCACGCCGCGTTGCGCCAGCAATTTCAGCCGATTTTCCATTTCCCGCGTGGCGTTTCGCAGCACGTTCGATGCGACCTTCGGGTCCGTCACCACCGGCGCAAGCAAGTGCGGGATTCCCGCATACAAACTCAGTTCTAGCCGCTTCGGATCCACTAGCACCATCTTCACTTCGTCCGGCGTCGCCTTGTACAGAATCGACATCATCAACGAATTGATGAACACGCTCTTGCCCGTGCCCGTCGAGCCGGCAATCAACAAGTGCGGCATCGACGACAAATCCGTCACCCGGATCCGCCCGTGCAAATCTCGCCCCATCGCCAGCGTCAACTTGCTTGGCGAATTGGCAAATTCCGTCGCCTCGATAATCTCCCGCAACGAAATTGTCTGCCGCCGGTCATTCGGCACTTCAATTCCAATCGTCGATTTTCCCGGGATTCTTTCGATCAGAATCGATTCGGCTTGCAGCGCCAGGCACAAATCTTCCGTCAGTCCGATAATCCGGCTGTACTTGATTCCAGCTTCCGGCTTGAACTCAAAGGTCGTTACAACCGGGCCCGGATTGATTTGCGTTACACGCCCCTCGACCTCGAATTCGTGGCACTTAGCTTCAATCGCGCGCGCACGCAGCTTCAGTTCGTCCTCGTCCAATTTCTGCGTGCCTTCGCCCGAGCGCAGCAATTGCACGCCCGGCAGCCGGTAATTGGTATTCGTCTTGGCGATCTTCGGCTCCGCCTTTTTCGCCTTCTCTGGCTTTTCCCCATTCAACAGAAGAATCGGCGCTTTGTGTCCCGTTTCTCCGCCTTCCTCTTCCTTTTCCTCCGCCGCCTTCTTGTTTTTGAATACATCGCTGGAATCTTGCAACTGAATCGTCTTCGGCTCGTCGGCCGCTTCCGCTTTTCCCACAATCTGCGGCGTCACTGGCTTCCTACCCGCCATCCGCCGTTCTTCCACCTCGCGCCGCATCCTCTCCTGTTCGCGTTGCTCCCGCCAGTCGTGCCAGCGCGCTTGTGCGCGCCGCAGGATCCCCAGCTTTTCCATTTTTCCCAGCGGGCCGTTATGGCTGCTGGCCCAGGCATGTGCACCGCTAAACGAAAAGCTCGTCGTCAGGAACAACGCCACGATCAGGATCGCCACAGCCACCAGGACTGCTCCCCAAAAGTTAAATCCCGATTGCAGCCCGTGCGACACCACCGTGCCGAGCAGTCCGCCCGCCGGCACTGCTCCTCGCACCTCTGGAAAGTGACTGAGCGACAGCAGGGAAGGGAGCGACATCAGCAGCAACACATAACCGGTTAATGTCGCCCATTGCGAATCAATGGCCCGGCTCCGAATCCATCTCCATCCCAACATGCCGAGCGCAACCGGCAGCAAAAACGCGGCGAATCCAAACACCTGGAAAAGCAAGTCCGACGTATATGCACCAACCGGCCCGATCCAGTTTCGCGCCGGGTGGTCATCGGCTGCGGGGCCGCTTAGGTTAAATGCTGCGTCCCTCGGCGAATACGAAATCAAGGCCAGACCCGTCAGGACTGCCAAGGTGATGCACAGAAAGCCAATCAGCTCATTGAGCCGCTTATTTTCAGTAGGCGTTAGGAAGCGCACAGAATTCTCCTCGGCTTTTCGGGGAAGGCTGAGTGCCGCAGGGGGCGCGGCGCTGTTGCGCCCCTATCGGAGGAACGTCAAAATCATACCATCCGCCCGGCCCCAGACAAGCCCCTCTTCGCGTTTGTTTCCTACTGCGCAGCCTGCACGATAGACTTGTGGGTGCCCATCCTTCGCGCAGTTTGCGAAGGGTGGGCTCTTACGATCCAACGCCTCCGCCGTTCTTTTCTTTGCTCTCGGGTTCGTCTGTGCTCCCTGCGTGCTCTGTGGTAAGTAGGTTCTCTTCTCCGAAACTGGTAACTGAAAACTCTCCTACCCGATTCTCCCCGCGAAATACAGCACCAATATCCCCAGCACAATCCGGTACACCGCAAAGGGCCCAAATCCTCGTTTTCTTACGTAGGCCATGAACCACGCCACGGTCCCGTACGCCACGATGAACGACACCACAAATCCGATCGCCAGCACGATCCATCCGTGCGCATCAATGCCCGCCACCCCAATCGGGTTCGCATTCTTCCCCACCAAGGACTTTAGTAAATCGTAAGCCGTCGCCACTATCATCGTCGGGATCGACAGAAAAAACGAAAATTCCAGCGCCGATGCTCGCGACATCCCCGCCAACTGTCCCGCGGCGATCGTCGACATCGATCGCGACGTCCCCGGAAACACCGCCGACAAGATCTGGCACGCTCCGATCCACACTGCCTGTCCCAAGCTCATGTCTTCCATATGCCACGTATGGATCAGTCCGCCATCTGACCCTTCTCCCGCCGCCTCCGCCTTGCTATTGCGCGAATCGATGAACCACATGACGATTCCGCCAATCAACAGCGCGCACCCCATGATGTACAAGCTCTCCAGGTGTTTGCCGATTATCTTGGTCATCAAAAATGCTGGTATCGCCGTCACCACGAACGCAATGAGGACGAGACTCAGCGGGTGCGTCAGCACTGTCCGGTCGCCGCGCTCCCCTTGGGGAAACGTCGACAAAAACTTGGCAATCCGGTGGCGAAAATAGATCGGCAGTGTCAAAATCGCACCCAGTTGAATCACAATCGTGTACATCTTCCAGTAGCCGCTTGCCAGATCGATGTGCAGCAGCGCTTCCGCGATCCGCAAATGCGCCGTAGAACTCACCGGTAAAAACTCCGTCAAGCCTTCCACAATCCCCAAAATCACGGACAGCAAGTAGTCATTCACTCTTCTGCTCCTGATGGCTGCCACCGCAACTTGCTGGGGGCGCTCTTGGTTTTTCTTCTGGGTGCCGCACCTGTGCCCTCAGATTCGAAGGGCAATCGTCAGGCGGGCGGTTCTAGATTCAACTTCAACAAGCTGCAGTCGCTGGCCTAACACAAACTGTCTCGTCCAATTGCCTTGCCCAGACCTCCGCGGGTCTTGCAAAGGATGGGTGTTCGCTATCTAACCCGGCGATGTTTCTACTCTTCGCTTCCTGATTACGTCGCTGATATCTGATATCGCTCACCTCACGCACCACTGCTCGCGGGCAACTTCTTCCTCATCTCGTACGCATCAATCTTTCCCAGATAATATCGTTTCACCACTGCTTCGCTACGATATCCATGATGCGTCCAGAACGCAATCCCGGTTTCATTGTCCACTGCCGTTTCCAGCAGCACCGACTGGATCCCATGGAACGCGAAGTGTTCCTCCATTTCCCGCAGCAGCGCGCTTCCTACCCCCTGCTTCCGGTGCGATTCCGCCACATCCAGCGTGATAATATGTGCCAGCGGCGGATTGGTCTCCGCCAGCAGGAACCCGGCGATCTTCTTGTCCTCTTCCGCCACAAGGCAATCCGCGGTCGCCAGATTCACAAAATATTGCATTGACCATTTGCTATAGGAAATCCCCGGCGGAAAACACGCCTGATCCAACTTATGAATCGCCTGGAAATCGCGCGCCTCGTAGGCCCGTATCTTGAACGCCATGTCGCTCTAAAGCCGCCAGACCGTCAGTATTTGGAAACGCCCCAGTTTACGCCGTCAGGTTCGACATTCTACCAGCGAACCAAAACGGGGTTCCTGACTTGGTCATCCCGAACGAAGCGAGGGATCATGGCTACGCTCCTCCTCACCTCACGAATTGGGACAACTACACACCGCGGCGTTCGCTCTTGGGTTACTTAATACTCCGAACTGGTAACTTATAACTCACTTTGCTGCTGGCGTCTTCAGCCCCAGCGCCTTCACGGTCCCTTCATCCACGATCGTCTTCCCATCCTTCTTATCGACCACCCCAAACCCGCCTTCGTAATCCCACATCGTCCAGCCAATCCCGTTCTTCTCCAGCGCCCTGCGCACATCGTTCAACCATCGGTCCCGGTCCTCAGGCTCCGAAACTTTCCGGAACACTCCAAACTCATTGCACACCAGCGGGGCATTCCATTTCTTCCCCCACGCCACCACCGGCGCAAACTCCACTTCCATCCGCGCCGCGTTCCAATGCTCCGCCCCATATCGTTGCACCGCTAATTTATGTACGGGATCCGGTACCAGCGCTTCTACGGCCTGCACATTTTCCACGGTCGATGGGTATGGCACCTCCCTCAGATAGTGCCAATAACTCTCACCCCATGTCGCTCCCTGATGCGTAAACAGATGTGGCTCGTAAAAATGAAAATTGTAGATCACGTTCGGGTCACGCAGCGGCTCCATGAAAACCAAATCATCGTCATCCGCCCAGCGTGCCCCTTCTACGATAATCGTCTGCTGCGCCGCTCCCTCCCGGATCGCCACGGCCAAATGCGCCTGGATTCCGTTCCAGCGGTAGTGGTCCCGCATCTCCGGCTCGTTTAGTGTCTCGAAAAACACTTTCTCCGGATCCCATGAACTGTAATGCTTCGCCAGTGCCCTCCAGAAGTCAGCAAACTGTTCCACCGAAGCATCGCTCGACAAGGTTTCCTTGAAATCCCTTTCAGGATGAATGTCGATCACTACCGCCAGATTTTCCTGCAGGATCATCTTCACCGCGGCATCCAGATACCCCAAATATTCCGCTGGTATTTCGTCCGCCTCATTGTGCCGCCACATCGGCTGAGGATTCACGCTCAGCCGCACGTGGTCGAATCCCAGGGCCTTTATCAGAGCAATGTCCTCCACCGTAATCAGACTCTCAAAATGTTCTTTGGTGTAATTGGCAGGTCCGCCGGCCTGCGCGAACCAGTGGCTCAAATTAATGCCGTGCTGCAGATGTTTCACTCGCGCCTTCGCGACAGATGGTTCCGCTATCGTTTGTGCAAGCGCTGCCGTAACTCCAGCCCGTGACACCGCTACCCAACAGATTGCCAGCGCAATCCGTCTTCCGACACGATTCCGTCTCATTGTCCCTCGTTTTCTTGCAGATTGTTTCTTGCTTTAGTGGTGCTTTGTGTAGGCTACGCCTTCCGCGGCGGACCGCCAACTACACTATAATAACGTGCTCAGCGTTGGCGCCGCCTCAAACGCGCAGGCTCTTGCTATTGCTTTAGAACTTAGACCTGAGAACTTATCACTGTCACAGCTTCACCGTAACTGTCTTCACCTCGGTGTAATTCGCCAATCCATACTCCCCGAGCTCGCGTCCAATCCCCGACTGCTTGAACCCGCCAAACGGCGCCGCCGCGTCGAACACGTCATAGCAATTCACCCACACCGTTCCGGCTCTCACGCCGTCCGCAATCGCATGGGCCTTCGTGATGTCCGTCGTCCAAACCGCCGCCGCCAATCCGTATAGCGACCGGTTCGCCCGCTCCACCACTTCATTGAGGTCTTTGAACTTCAAGATCGACATCACCGGTCCAAAAATCTCTTCCTGTGCGATCTTCATATCGTCCTGCACGTCGGCAAACACCGTGGGCTCGATAAAATATCCCTTGTCGCCCACGCGTCCGCCGCCCGCCATCAGTTTCGCCTTTTCCTTTTTTCCGATGTCGATGTAGTTCATTACTTTGTCGAATTGGTCCTGATCGACTTGCGGACCCTGTTCCGTATTCTTGTCGAAGGGATTGCCCACCGTCCGCTTCTTCGCCCGCTCCACGCTCTTCTCTACGAACTCCTCGTAGGCCTTCTCCTCCACATACAGCCGCGAGCCCGCACAGCAGCACTGCCCTTGATTGAAGAACAACGCGAAATGCGCCCCCTCAATTGCTTTGTCCATGTCCGCATCGGCAAACACGATATTGGGGCTCTTGCCGCCCAACTCCAAAGTCACCCGTTTCAAGTTCGATTCGGCCGAATCTTTCATGATCAAGTGGCCCACTTCCGTCGATCCCGTGAATGCCACCTTATCCACATCCATGTGCCGCGCCAAAGCGGCTCCCGCCGTCGGCCCGTACCCCGGCAAAATATTCACGACTCCCTCAGGGAATCCCGCTTCTAGGATTAATTCACCCACGCGCAGTGCCGACAGCGGCGTCTGCTCCGCCGGTTTCAACACCACGGTGCAACCCGACGCCAGCGCCGGTCCCAGTTTCCATGCCTGCATCAGCAGGGGAAAATTCCACGGAATGATCTGCCCCACCACCCCCACCGGCTCGTGTTTCGTATAGGTGAAATATCTGCCCTGTACCGGTATGGTCTTGCCCTGAATTTTGTCTGCCCATCCCGCGTAGTACCGGTAGCACGCAATCGTCAACGGCAAATCCGCAGCCAGCGCTACGTGATAGGGCTTCCCGTTATCCAGCGCTTCCAATTGCGCCAACTCCTCCGCGTGCTTCTCAATTAAATCCGCCAGCTTGTTCATCAGCAGCCCACGTTGCGATGCGGTCATCTTCTTCCGCCACGGCCCGTTGTCGAACGCCGCCCGTGCCGCCACCACCGCCTTGTCCACGTCCGCGGCATCCGCCTCCGCCACTTGCGTAAGCACTTCGCCCGTCGATGGATTGATCGTCGGGAACGTTTTCCCTGAAGCCGCATCCACCCATTTCCCATTAATCAGCAGCTTGTTCGCGCTAATTCTCACGCTCGGTTCAATTGCAGTCGTCGCGGTAGCCATAATTTCCTCCTCGCTGGGTGTCCGGCAAGCCTACACTTGCGCTAAGCCGGAATCAAGGTTCCGTTTTCGTAGTCTTGCGGGGCTTTACGTCTCCCCTTTTGACTTTTTTTGGAGTGCGGCGGCTCGCCGCTGCTTTTACGGTCTCAACCGATTCTTCAATTCGCTATCCCGGATGACTATCCATCGCGCTTCCTGGCTTTGCCCTGCCGCCCGGCGCTACAATGCCTCGCATGAAGACCTTCTTGAATATCGTTCTTGCATTTCTCTTCGTCTGCGCTTCGATAGCGCGCGCACAAACCGCCGATCCCCTTGCTCCCACCGCCACCACAAAATCAGCCGCCGAGATCGATCAAGAGTGGCAACGATCCGTCTCCAAATACGACGCACCGCGCGTCGCCATCCTCCGTGAAGTCGACCAGCAAATCGCTGCCGGCCCATACGCCGCAGACTGGGAAACACTTCGCCACTGGGAAATGCCTCAGTGGTACAAGGACGCCAAGTTCGGCATCTTCATTCACTGGGGCGTCTACTCCGTCCCCGGCGCGGAAAACGAGTGGTATCCCCGCAACATGTACGAGCAGGAGGATCCCGCGTTCCAATACCATCTGAAGCACTACGGCTCCCAAGATAAATTCGGCTACAAGGATCTCATCCCTCTGTTCACTGCTTCCAAGTGGGATCCTAACGACTGGGCGAAGCTCTTCAAAGATGCTGGCGCTCGCTACGTCATTCCCGTTGCCGAGCATCACGACGGCTTCGCCATGTACAATTCCAGCATTTCCGATTGGACCGCGGTGAAAATGGGTCCCAAGCGCGACACCACCGGTGAACTCGCCGCAGCCGTTCGCGCCCAAGGCCTGCACTTCGGCGCTTCACTCCATCGCGCCGAGCACAATTTCTTCTTCGACGCTGGACGGGCGTTCCGTTCCGACGTCAACGATCCCCAATTCGCTTCTCTCTACGGCCCCGCGCACGCCTGGCTTCAGGACAAGCCCGACGTGCTCATGAACGATTGGACCTATGTCAGTCCCGAATTTGCCAACGACTGGCTCGCTCGCGCCGCGGAAATCGTCCAGAAATACAAACCCGAAGTCATGTATTTCGACTGGTGGATCGGCCAGCCGAATTACCGTCCCAATGTCACGAAATTCGCTGCCTTCTATTACAACTTCGACGCGCAAAACAAAATCCCTGGCGTCATCGATTTCAAGGACTACTCTGTCAATTGGCGCGCCGGCGCTCGCGATTTCGAGCGTGGCCTCCGCGAAGGCATCGAACCGGACCACTGGCAGACTGACACGTCGATCAGCAATCTTTCCTGGGGCTATATCGAGCACGATGAACTCAAGACTCCCGATTTCCTCATTCACCAACTCATCGACATCGTCAGCAAGAACGGCAATCTCCTTCTCAATATCGGCCCACGCCCCGACGGCACCATTCCCGACGAAGTCCGCTCCACGCTTCTGCAGATCGGTGCCTGGCTCAAGCAAAATGGCGACGCCATCTACGACACTACTCCCTGGAAGGTTTACGGAGAGGGCCCCACGAAGGTGAAGCCCGGCTTCGGCAACGACAAGGAAACCAAGCCCTACACGTCAGAAGATTTTCGGTTCACTCTGAAGGGAACTACCGTCTACGCCATTGCCATGGCTTGGCCCGCCGACGGCCACTTTGTTATCCACTCTCTCGGCTCCACTCAACAAGCCAAAGGCCCCTCCATCAGCAACGTCGAACTCCTCGGCTCCCCCGCCAAGATCGACTTCCACCAATCTCCCGACGCCCTGGACATCCGCGTCCCCACTTCCACCACACCACCAGGCAAATTCGCGTTCGTCTTCCGCTTCTCCACGGCGCCGTAGCCGTGCCTCGCCTGAACTTGAGGGCACCCCGTCCTTCGCGCCGTTACGATGTAACACCGCATCTTTCCTTCTTGTAACTGAGAACTTGTAATTGACAGCTTATAACTGTCTTTACGCCTCCACGCGCTTCTCTGCCGTGTTCTCCCTTGTCACCACCACCGCCACCAACAAACCCGCTCCCAACAATGCCGCCGCCAAAAAATACGGCGCCCCCGGCAAATGCACTCGTGCCGTCGGTGAAATCGCCGCCGCAAATACCTGCGTGAACAGCAGCGGTCCCGCCATTCCCGTCAGCGCTCGCAACGAATTTATCGCGCCTTGCAGCTTCCCTTGCGATGTGGGATCCACCCGTTGCGACATCAACGACTGCATCGCCGGTCCCGCAACTCCCCACAACGCAATGAGCGGAATCGCCGCCAGCATCCCCCATCCACGGGTCGCCAATCCAAATCCCAAAAATCCCAGGAATCCGAAAAATAATCCCGACGTCAGCCCAAATCGCTCTCCCACTTTTTTGATGTACGGGCCCACCAATACACCCGACACAATCGCTGCGCACAACCCTACCACCGTCAGCGAAATTCCCACGTCACTCGTGTTCCATCCATAGCGATATTCTGTGTACAGCACGAACACGCTCTGCAGCGCCTGGTGCGCCAAATAATATAGAAGCGCCACAATGGACAGAGTCGCCAGCTCCGGATGTGATCGCAGCAGTGTCAACGAACCCAACGGGTTCGCCATATGCCACGCTGACGTCGCCCGCTTTTCCCTCGGCAACGATTCCGGTAACACAAACAGTCCATACAGAAAATTCGCCAGGCTCAATATCGCGGCTGCCCAAAACGGGGCACGCAAATTATAGTGCCCCAGCAGTCCGCCCACCGCTGGTCCCACCACAAAACCAACGCCGAACGCCGCTCCCAGCATCCCGAACTTCTTTGCGCGTTCCGCCGGCTCCGTAATATCGGTGATGTAGGCGAACGCCGTCGACACATTCGACGCGGTAATCCCCGAGATCAGACGCCCAATAAACAGCCACCGAAGGCTCGGCGCGAGGGCCATGAAAATGTAGTCAAGCCCCAGCCCCAGGCACGAAATCAGAATCACGGGTCGACGCCCAAACCGGTCACTCCACGCGCCCAGCACCGGCAAAAACAGAAACTGCATCAGGTTCCACGCAAACCCGAAATATCCGGTGATGTCCGCGGCGCGGGACATGTTGCCGCCTTCGAACTGGATAATCAGGTTCGGCAGCACGGGCGCAATAATCCCAAACGCCAGAAAATCCAGCGTCACCGTTACGATGATGAACGTCAGCGCCGCGTGCGATGTTGCTTTTTGTGGCAGTGTTCTGACCGGCAAAACCAAAGCATTATCTCCTGATCCACAGAATTGTAGCGGGGATTGCTGCTCCTTACCATTGCTCTGCATCCCGCACGCTTCTCGCTCCGCAATTCTCCGCGGGAGAAGGGAATCGCTGTATGGTATTCATTTTCCCGAGGCGGCAGTGAATTTCGGAGTGCCAGCGTGAAGTCCGCGGCCAGTTCGGCTAGAATCACGGGTATGGTTGCCACGTCAGTCACGCCGGAAACAATTCCTTCCATTGACCCTGCCACCGGCCAGGTGACGGCGAACTTCGAGCGGACGCCTCCGCTGGCTGTGCCGCAGTTGATGGCCAAGGCGCGCACGGCTCAGGCGAGCTGGTGGCAGCGCTCGATTGAAGAACGTTGCGCCATGATCGGCGTGCTGCAAAAGAAGATTCTTGAGGCGCGCGACACGTTGGCGGATGTGGTGGTGCGCGAATCGGGCAAGCCCCGCGTCGAAGCTCTGTTCGCGGACGTATTCGTCTCGTTGGACACCGCGGAGCATTTCTCGAAGCGTGGGACCGACGAGCTGCGGTCGGAGGCGGTGCGGCATCACAGCACAGCGGCCAAAGCAAAATCCGGCAGGGTGTATTACGAGCCGCTGGGCGTGCTTGGCATCATCAGTTCGTGGAATTATCCACTGGCCATTCCGTTCAGCCAGATCATCGCCGCCGTTGCGGCAGGGAACGCCGTGCTGTGCAAAACCAGCGACTTCACGCCGGAGTGCGGTGCGCAGATCGAAAAACTGTTCCGCGAAGCAGGATTTCCCGCCGACCTCGTCACTATGCTGCAAGGCGGTGGAGAAGTCGGCCAGGCGCTCATTGAAGCGCGCCCTGACAAAGTGTTCTTCACCGGCAGTGTGCACACCGGCAAACATGTCGCGGAGGCGTGCGCGCGCCATCTGATCCCCACAGTGCTGGAGTTGGGCGGCAAGGACGCCATGCTCGTCCTGAGCGACGCCGATTTGAATGTGGCGTCGAGTGCCGCGGTGTGGGGCAGCTACACGAATTGCGGGCAAGTGTGCCTTTCGGTGGAAAGACTCTTTGTGGTGGAGCCTATCGCCGAGGAATTCATCCGCCGCTGCGTGGCGAAAACACAGAAGCTTCGCCTTGGCCCGGGTCGCGACAAAGACACCGACGTTGGCCCCTTGATTCGCCCGCAGCACGTGCAACGCATGAGCGACGTGATTGCCGACGCCGTGGAACGAGGCGCCAAAGTCGTCTGCGGAGGCCACCCGCGTCCCGACCTGGGGCCCAATTTCTTCGAGCCCACCGTGCTTACGGGCGTGGATGCGTCCATGCAACTCTTCCAGGACGAAACGTTTGGTCCGATCATGGCCATTCAGGTGGTGCGCAACGCGGAGGAAGCGGTCCGTCTGGCAAATGATACGCAATTCGCGTTGGCCGCCAGTGTCTGGACCAGTGATACGGATCGCGGCAAATCGATTGCCACGCAGCTTCGCGTGGGAACGGTGATGGTCAATGATCTCCTAACCGGATTTGCCATTGCCGAAGCGCCTCATGGCGGCTGTGGACTGAGCGGTTGGGGACGCACTCACGGCAAGGCTGGGCTGAAGGAAATGGTTCACGTTAAGTATGTCGACGTGGATCGCCTGCCGAAAACCGAGAAGCCCTGGTGGTATCGTTATGGCGGAGACTTGGAACGCGCAGCCGACGCCTTCCTGCATTTTGAGTTCAGCGGCAGCCTGATTACGCGGGTGCGCCACGCGCGCTCAGCGATGAAGACATTGCTGCGCAACCACGGTTTTTGAGAAGGCTTAGTAGCCAGAAGGAGAAAGCGCTTGGCAGAGGAAAACACAGCCGCACCGGGCTCCAGCGTCGAAGCGACGCCCGAAGCAGTTGCTACGCCTAAAGTGAAAACACGCAAGCCCAAACAGCGCGCTTGCGATGAGAAAGATGCCAAGGGGAAACTCTGCGCCGGCCACTTGAAACACTGGTTCGACTACCCCGCTGAAATCGAAAAATTGGTTGGCAAGGGCGCGGAGATTTACCGCTGCGAATTCTGTAAGACGCTGTACCGGCCCGATCCCCAGCAGCAGCCCAACAGCTACACTGTGCGTTACTAGATCTCACAGGGAGGCCGCTCCGCCATGCCTGAGAACGAGTGGATCTACGATTGGAATCTGGTTGGCGGGACCGCGATTGCACCGGGAACGCGCGTGCTGGTAAACGATGAAACGCTGCGCGATGGGCTGCAAAATCCCTCTGTCCACGACCCCACGCTGGAAGAAAAACTGGAAATCCTGCATCTGATGGAAGCGTTGGGCATTGACTCCGTGAACCTCGGACTTCCGGGCGCAGGACTTCGCGCCGCAGCGGACGTGGAAGCGCTCGCCCGCGAAATGGCCACGAAACGCATGCGCATTAGACCGAATTGTGCGGCACGCACTGTGGAGGCGGATATTCATCCGATTGCCGAGATTTCACAGCGCGCCGGCATCGCCATCGAAGCGGCAATGTTTCTGGGCAGCAGTCCGATCCGCCGGCTGGTGGAAGACTGGACGATCGATCATCTGGAGCGCACCACAGAGAAGGCGGTGAAGTTCGCGGTCTCGGAAGGCCTGCCACCGATGTACGTCACGGAGGATACGGTGCGCACCGATCCGGAGACGGTGGAGCGGCTGTACGCGACCGCAATTCGCAGCGGCGCGCGCGCCATCGTGTTGTGCGATACCGTGGGGCACGCAACTCCGGAGGGCGCGTTCAGCTTGGTGAAATTTGTGATGGACAAGGTGGTGATTCCCTCCGGGGAGGAGATTCGTGTGGACTGGCACGGTCACCGCGACCGCGGCCTGTCGATCGCCAATTCGTTGGCGGCGGTTGCGGCGGGGGCGAGGCAGATTCATGGAGTGGCGCTGTCCCTAGGGGAGCGCGTCGGAAATACACCGATGGAACTGCTCTTAGTGAACCTGCGGCTGATGGGGCTGCGGTCCAACGATCTGACGTATTTGCGAGCGTATTGCGATCGCATCGCCAAAGCCACCCACACCACGATTCCGCCAAATTATCCGGTCTTCGGCCGCGATGCATTCCGCACGGCTACGGGTGTCCACGCGGCTGCCATTGTCAAAGCGCTAAAGAAGCACGACCGCGGCCTGGCGGATGCTGTCTATAGCGGCGTGCCCGCGCACCTGTTCGGCCTGGAGCAAATCGTGGAGGTTGGCCCCATGAGCGGGAAATCCAACGTGCTGTACTGGTTGGCGCGTCACAATATTCCCGCGACCGACGAACTCGTGAATCGCATTTACGAGGCCGCCAAGCAATCGCCACGCGTGTTGACGGACGGCGAACTCCGCGCCGTATGCGCTACCACCGGCACCCCTGTATAGTTTTGTATGCACCCCTCACTTCCTACCGTGAAACGCGCGGCCGTTTGCGTTATTCTCTTTGCCATGCCGATTCGTTCCTCGGTGGTCTCTCACGCTGCGCGGCAGACTCCTCCAGTCTCGCCGGCGGACAACTCGCGGGTCCGGACAGCGCTTGAATGGTTCGCGCAAAACCTCGCCTGGATTGACGCTCAGCAGATTCGCCTGACGGAAATCCCTGCTCCTTCGTTTGAGGAAGAGGATCGTGCCTCGGCGGTGAAGGAGTTATTTGCCGGCGAAGGGCTGGCCGTTCATACGGACAAGATCGGCAACGTTATTGGCGAATTGCGCGGCAGCGACGAGCGAGAGATTGTGCTGATTACGGCGCACCTGGACACGGTCTTTCCCTCCGGAACGCCGGTGCAAGTGCGGCGCGAGGGCGATCGCATGATTGCGCCGGGAATTTCGGACAACGGCACGGGACTTGCCGCACTGATCGCCGTTGCGCGAGCCATGCATGCCGCTAAAATCGCGCCGCAACGAACGATCCTGTTCGCCGCCAATGTGGGCGAAGAAGGCGAGGGCAACCTGCGCGGGATGCGCGCGCTGATTGACGCCTACCACACGAAGCTGCGCGCGGTGATCGTCCTGGATGGATCCGGCACGGATCATGTCACGACAAAAGCGCTGGCATCGAAACGGCTCGAGGCGGTCATCTCGGGGCCCGGAGGGCATAGCTGGTCCGACTTCGGCATGCCCAATCCTATCAATGCGCTGGTTCGCGGTTCGGTGCGTTTCATCAATACGAAAGTGCCGGCTAGTCCCCGGACCACGTTCAATCTGGGCCAAGTGGAGGGCGGAACCTCGGTGAATTCCATTCCTTTCGAAGCGAAACTGAAAGTCGACCTGCGGTCGGAAAGTGAAGACGAGATCACCCGCCTGGAATCGGCGTTTCGCGATTGCATGGCCACCGGTGTGCGCGACGAAATGGAAAACGCCCGCGACCGCACCAAGGGCAAACTGGAATGGAAAGTAAATGTGATCGGCAGCCGTCCCGGCGGGGAATTAGCCGCAGACTCGCCTTTGCTCGCCGCTTTGCGCGCTGCCGACGATTTGACCGGAAACCAATCGCGCATCGAGCGCTCTTCCACGGATGCCAACATTCCGCTCTCCATGGGAATCGATGCCATTTCTATCGGCGCGGGCGGAAATGGCGGTGGAGCGCATTCGCTGCAAGAATGGTACGAGCCGGCAGGTCGCGAAAACGGTTTGAAACGCGTGCTTTTGACACTGGTGGGAATCGCAGGAGTGGCTCCGGAGCACGGGCAATGACGATGGCTACCTCCCGCGTTCGCATTGGTGTAGTTCGCCTGGGATGGATACTCGCCCTTACTGCGGTGTGCCTCTCGATGAGTGGCCGGTCGCTGGCGCAGAAAAAATACCCCATCGACGAAACGGTTTACTACCTTCACGGTCATATTTATACAAATGATCCGCAGCACCCCTGGGCCGCCGCCATGGCCATTCGCGACGAAAAGATTCTATGCATTGGCACGATCGCGCATATCCTGCTGGACTGCGGCGGCGCAGATGCCGAGGCGGAAACCACCCAATTGAATGAGCGCTTCGTGATGCCGGGGTTCAACGATGCGCACACGCATCTGGGCAGCGCCGGCCGCAACAAGCTGAATCTTTCTCTGAACGGCGTGGACTCCGTCGCAGAGTTGCAGAAACTTGTGAAGGACGCCGCAGCCAGGAAGAAGCCCGGCGAATGGATTGTCGGCAGCGGTTGGGACCAGACGCGCTGGGCGGACAAGAAATTTCCGACCAGACTGCAACTGGACGAGGTAGCGCCCAACAATCCCGTGTACCTGGTGCAGGTTTCAGGGCACGTGGCCGTGGCCAACAGCGAGGCGCTGAAACACGCCGAGATCACGCCCGATACGAAGAATCCCATGGGCGGCGAAATCGAAAGGTTCGAAGACGGCGAGCCATCGGGCATGCTGAAGGAAGGCGCGGCCATGCAGATGGTCGAGCAGCGCATCCCCGATCCCTCCGACGAAGATCGCCGCAAGGGAATCGAGCTGGTTCTGGAAGAGCTGGCGCGAAATGGCGTGACGTCGGCGCAGGATAACTCCGAGTGGGAAGACTTTCTCGTCTATAAGCAGCTCAAAGAGGAGAAGAAGCTGACCGCGCGCATCACCGAGTGGCTTCCGTTTATGCTGTCCACCGATGATCTCCAGAATCGTCGCGCGCAAGCCGGCACAACGGATCCGTGGCTGAGGACCGGCGCCGTAAAGATGGTGACGGACGGAGCGCTGGGCGCACGCACGGCGGCGCTACTGGCGCCATATTCGGATGACCCTTCGACCAGCGGCCTAATGACCATCGAAACGGAAAGACTCAAGCTCATGGCTATCGAGCGCGACCGCCTGGGTTTTCAGTTGGCGTTCCATGCCATTGGCGACAAGGCCAACCAGATTTGCCTCGACGTTTTCGAATCGGTACAGCGCATGAACCCTGCGCGCGATCGCCGCGATCGCATCGAGCACGCCCAGGTTGTCGCGCCGGACGATATTGCGCGCTTTGGGAAACTCAACGTGATTGCTTCGATGCAGCCCTCGCACGAAACGAACGACATGCGCTGGGCGGAACAACGCATCGGGCCGGAGCGCGCGAAAGGCGCGTACGCGTGGAACTCGCTGCAAAAAGCAGGCGCGAAGCTCGCCTTCGGTACGGATTATGACGTCGAGCCCATCAATCCGTTGCGCGGGATTTATGCCTGTGTCTCGCGCGAATTGCCGGATGGCGGGCCCGCTGGCGGCTGGGAACCCGAGGAAAGATTGCCAGTGGACCAGTGCCTGCGCGTTTACACCTACGGCTCTGCCTACGCGGAATTCGCGGAAGGGAAGAAGGGCGAGTTGAAAGTGGGGCAGTACGCCGATTTCGTGGTGCTTTCCACGGACCTTACCAAGGCTACGCCAAAGGAAATCTTGAAAGCCGAGGTATTGCGCACCGTCGTTGGCGGCCGCGTGGTTTATAAGAAGAACTGAACGGTGCTGAGCTCGCCTGCAAATTCCTTGTCTTTCAGTTGGTAGAAATACAGCCTCGCGCGTCGGCCGCTCCAATCCACGCAGGCTGGTGCGTGGTCAGAGACATCCTTGTCTCCTTCGGCAACCTGAAGTTGCTTTATGTCTACAATTTTGAATCTCAGTCCAGACCCGTTCACCATCAAAAGCACCTTCCCACCGGCGCCGCCCGCACAATCCGCCGAGGCGATAGTGCCTTCCACGGCGTATTGCGTTTCCTTGTCATGTTTGTTGACGACCGACTCTTCCGCGGAAGGAGTGGTTCCATTTCGTCCGGACACAATGGTCGCCAAGGAAGATTGTTGCGCGGCGGTTTGTTGTTGTGCTGCCTGGCGCTTGTAGGCAGCCATCTGTGCGTCGTACTCCGCGCGCGATTGGATTGCCTGCTCAAGCTGCTGCGAAAGTTCGCGATCTTCAGGGGTGCGCGATGCCGCCTGAATGCGCGCCACCATGACCTTGGCATCAGCAACCCGGTCCACGTTGAGCAGGACGAACGAGTACGCTACTGCGTACTGAAGATTGCCGGGTTCCAGCTCGACGGCTTTGCGTCCGATGGCCAAGGCCTTGTCGTGGCTTTCGGGATTTGTCGAATAGAGAGGAGAGCGCGGCATAAGCGGGCGCAAACTGTGGGTTCATGCTGATCGCTTTTTCGAGCAACCCGACGGCTGCGGTGTTATCTACGTGAGTGCGCTGCCGGCGCATTTGTGAGCTCGCGCAGAAGAAATACGCGGCGTAATTCGTGGAATGGAGTTGTACGGCCCGGGAAAACTCTTTTTCCGCGGTCGGCCAATCCTGCTGATAGTAGGCCAGCATACCCAGGCTTTCGTGCACAATGGGAAGCTCGGGATCGTCCCGCATGGCTTGGTCCAGCGCGGTTTTCGCTTCCGCGAAGCGGCGTGTGTAAACGTAGAAGGCGGCGCGTTGGGCCTCAACTTCGGCGGGCGCCAGGGCGCGGCTGGAGTAGCTCCGCGCATTGCCGCGGCAGACGGTATTGAAATTCCCAACGTAGAAGCGATCCTGGCGCGTGTAAGCGCCCATTTTGTCTGCGAATTTCTTCAAATCGCCAAAGGTTTGCTGCGCCGCGGTGATCTGATTGCCGCTCGCCACCCAAGCGTTCTGAAATTTAGTCAGCAGTTGCTGCTGGCGCGCGTCGGGATCAAGCATCAGGTAATGCACCAGTACCCACGACTCGGCGTAGAACAGGGTGGTGCGGTTCTGCTCGTTGTAGTAAGGCGAATTATGGTCGACCTCAAGCAGCGTATCGATGGGAATCAATTTGTTTTCATGAAGCTCTTGCAGATGGTAGGAATCGATCTTGCCGATCTGCACGCTTTCCTCGCGAATTTCTGTGTTGCCCAGGAACTCGGCAATGCCCTCATCAATCCACGCGGGCAGATCCCGGTAGTTCAGGTGGATCAGTGCGTGCGTGTATTCGTGGTACACGATTTCGTAGGGATTTTCCCCTTGTGTATCCGTACGAACGGCGACGAAGTGCTCGGCTTCGCCAGGAACGTAGATTCCTGCGGGATGGGTGTGGCCTTTGCTCTCCCAATATTCCGGGAGCAGGAGTTTCAAGGATTCTTCGTTCTTGACCGCGAAAATGACCACCGGCTTGCCAATCTCCGTCCGCAACGTGGGGAAAGCGCTGTGGAATACTTCGCGGATCTGTTCGAATTGGTCGGCAATCTTGCGCGCTTCTTTTTCGCCGGCGTTGCCGATCACGGTAAAGTTGGGGGTGCGGACTTCGATCCAGACATCTTTGGCGGCGGCCAAACGTGCTGCCGGAAGAAGGGTGAGCACGGAAACAACAAGAAGCATGGCGCGCAGGCGGAGCAATGGTCTGCTGGGCATGATCATGTGGATTTACCCGATCGATATTAAAGAGTCAAGTTTCGCGTCTGCCTTCACTTGAAGCTTAAAACGCGAATCTCGCCTGCTGTCACATTGTCGGGCGTCGAAGTGAATTCCACTTGCGCATGCCGGTCCTTCCACGACACGCACGGCTGGCTGACCTCGCTGGGTTTGTGGCCCTCGAGGATTTCGATCTTCGTGGCGTCCTTAATGTGCAAAAGCAATGAGCCAGAAGACGTGGCCAGCGTGAGCACAACCTCCGGCAGGTGGCCACAAATGAGTTCGGTAATTCTTCCCTCGGCATGAACTGATTCCTGCGAAGGGGACCCTGGCGGCGCCTCGATGGCTTGCGTTTCTGCGTCTGCTGTATGGCTACCGGATGTGGACGAGGCTTGCTTCGTCTTGGTGTCCACGCGTTTTGCGAAGCTCGCGACGATCATGCGGTCGCGCGACGTGAACGCGGTCTTCTTGGCCTGGTCCGCCAATTTTCCGGCTTCCGCGAATTTTCCGTCGGCCAACAACACCATGCCAATATCGATGTAGTAGGAAAGATTCCCGGGTTCCAGTCGCGATGCGCGCGCCGCCGCATCAAAAGCTCTCTGGTTATTCCCCGAGGGATTCTGGATGTAGGCAACAGACAGAAACGCATACGCCGGCGCAAAATCCGGATTCAGCGCTATGATCTTTTCCAGGTGAGTGCGAATCTGTGGCGTGGATTCCTCGGTGTAGCCAAACTCACGGTAGAGCGCCGTGGCTAGATACAGACGGGCGCTCAGATCGTTCGGGTCGGCGGCTACGGCAAGCTCGAATTCTTTCAGCGCCTGCTGATAGTTGCCATTTTGCAGCTGATAGTACCCGACCTCGGTGTGATATCCGGGAACGCTCGGATCGATTGCCGCCACCTGGTGCAGGACCTCCAGTCCCTCCGGCAAATGATTGGCGCGCAACAGAAAGCCGGCCTGTGCAAGCAGTCCTTCCGCGAGAGGAAGCGTCCTGGCCGCACAATCCTTTTCGGAAACCTTCAGGGATAAGGGAACGCGCTCGTATCCGAACGTGGTTTGATGGGCATAAGCCTCTAGTTTGTCGGCAAGCGAATTCAGGTCGCCAAACGATTTGTTGGCGGCCTCGATGGGGTCATCGGAGTCATGCAGGTTTGCGAGGTATTTGTTCAGCACGTCTTTGTCGCTCACGTCCGCGGAAAGCATGAAGTAGTGAACGATGGCCCAGGATTCGGTATAAAAAATCCCCGAGTGGTCGCGGGTATTGAAGAGCGGCGAAGAGCTATCGATGGATACCAGCGTGGAGATGGGAATCAGCCGATTCTCTCTCAAGATTCGCAGTTGAGGCTCGCCCACCGCACCAATCTTCACGTCTTTTCCCTCGATCACCGTGTTGCCAAAGAACTCGGCGATGCCTTCATTCAGCCACAGCGGAAGACCGCGATAGTTCAGCCGGAAGTACGCGTGCGTGTATTCGTGGTAGAGGTTGTGGTAAGGAAACGGGCCTATCCCCCTCACGTCGGTGCGCACCAGCGCGTAGTTTTTGTCATACGCCAGTCGATACAGGCCGCCCAGCCTCATGGCATTTTGATCCTTGCCGTAACCTGGCAGGAACAGTTTCAGGGAATCTTCATTCTTCAGCGCGAAGATAACCGTGGGCTTTCCCCAATCCGCGTGAAGTTTCGGATAGCGTTGTCCGAACATGGCACGAATCTCTTCAAATTGCTGCGCAGTCAGGCGTCCCTGGTGTTCTCCGGCATTGGAAAGGACGGTGAAATGCGGAGAGCGAACCTCAATCCAGGTTTCGTGGTGCTCGGCGCGGGCTTGTGAAACAAACAGCATCATCAACTGGGTCAGAACGCACGGGAGGCGAACGATTAGTGGTCGCGCCATAGAGGGTTTGATGGTACGTGAGCGCTTTTCGATGTCAAGCGAGCGAAAATCGCTTGCGACGACGGGGATTGCTGTTACCGGAAAATGAAACGGCTGGAGGAAGGTTTTCGGCTACACTGTCGGGCGAACGACGGAGTCTCTTTGCATGAACAGTAAGTTGCGTGCCGATCTCGCGTTGATGTTCTGCTCGCTGATCTGGGGCGTCACGTTTGTCATCGTGAAGAACGCCTTGGACCAAACCTCCGTGTTTGTGTTCCTGGCGGTGCGCTTCACGCTTGCGGCCATTTTGATGGCGGCGTTTCGCCCGTCGGTACTTGCAACAATCGATCGCGAAGAAATTTTCGCCGGTCTGCGCCTGGCGTTCTTCATGTTCGCAGGCTACGGCTTCCAGACCACCGGCCTGCAATACACCACCGCATCGAATTCCGGCTTCGTCACGGGATCGAGCGTGGTGTTGGTGCCGCTATTGCTCGGCGTATTCTGGGGACGCCGGTTGACACCCTGGCTTTACGCAGGTGCTTTTGCCGCGCTGGTTGGGTTGTACTTCCTGACGGTTCCGGCGGAGGGCTTGCGCTACCTGAACTACGGCGACGTGCTGACATTTGTCGGTGCCGGTCTCTACGCAGTACACATCATTTTGGTCGGAGAGTTCACTGGCGAGCATTCTGTTTCCGCGTTGAGCTTGATCCAGGTGGCGGGTTGCGCCGCGATGGGTTGGGTGATGACGGGTGCGGGCGCGGCTATCCACTGGCAGCCCGTGCGGTTTGAGTGGCGCTGGGAGTTGCTTGCCGCCATCGGTGTATGCGCGGTCTTTGCGACCGCCGTTGCATTTACGGTGCAGTTGTGGGCGCAGCAGTACACTTCGCCGAGCCACGCCGCGATTCTGTTTGCGCTCGAGCCGGTGTTCGCTGTGATCACGTCCTATTTCGTGCTGCACGAGCGGTTGACATCGCGGGCCATGAAGGGCGCCGGCCTGGTCATCGCTGGCATCGTCATCGCAGAATTGTTGGGTGCGCCCGCGGCACCGGAATCGCCGGAGCCCATCTTCGAGGGCCGGATTTACTTCAAGCCGTGGTGGAAGGCGGGATGAAGCAGTTGTCAGGTCTCAATGATAAGTTTCAAGTAAGGCAAAACCCCACACCTCCATGTTACTCAAAACTGAAACTGGAAACTTGGAATCAATCCGCCGCCGGGGGAGCATGGGGTCCTAAGTTTCAAGCGATAAGCAAGGCGACGCCACCTGGCGGACTCTTTCATGGTTTTACTCAAAACTGAAAACTACGCTCTGTAGTTCTTGACGTCGACGGGCTCGAACATCGTAGCCGTAGCCGCGTGTTTTTTTTCGTGGGCGTCGATTTCGGCGGCGTGCTGCAGAGATTGCGCGATGTCGTCGAGGCCTTTCAGCAGGACTTCCTTGCGCGAAGGTGCGATTTCAAACTTGTAGACGAGGCCGTGATTGTCGCTGATGGTCTGATTGGGCAGATCGAGCGACAGGGTATAGCCCACTTCCGATTCCGTGCGGTGGAAGAGTTCCTCGACTTCGGCTTCGCTGAGAATGGCAGGAAGAATCCCGTTCTTGAAGCAATTGTTGTAGAAAATGTCGGCATAGCTGGGAGCAATGATGGCGCGGAAGCCGTAGTCCTTCACGCCCCAGGGGGCATGCTCGCGGCTGGAGCCACAGCCAAAGTTTGCGCGCGCCAGTAGCACCGAAGCGTCCTTGTAGCGCGGGAAATTCAGCACGAACTCCGGGTTCGTTTTTTCTCCGGGCAGATAGCGCCAATCATAAAAGAGGATTCGGCCGAATCCTTCTCGCGTCAGCGCCTTTAGGAATTGTTTCGGCACCATCTGGTCGGTATCAACATTGACGCGATCCAGCGGCATGACGAGACCGGAGTGCTTGATGAACGGTTGCATCGGTGAGAGTCCTCAGTCTTCAGTTCTAAGTTTTCAGTAAAACGAGATCAGATATCAGCGATCAGTGATCAGGAACCGATCGATTCTGCCTTCTGCGAAAAGATATCAGGTATCAGAGATCAGTGATCAGGAAGCAAGAAGTCGCGCGTCGATTGCGCTTCCTCTGGTGGTTCCCGATGTCTGATATCTGATCACGGATAGCCGCCAAATATCGAGCAAATCCAGTTGTATCTAGAATCGCCCGTCAGGCTTCCGGTCGTCCTTACTCGACATGGGCCGCATCGAACTCGCGGACATCTACGAAATGACCCGCGATCGCCGCGGCCGCCGCCATCACCGGACTGACCAGGTGCGTGCGGCTGTCTCGTCCCTGCCGGCCTTCGAAATTGCGATTCGAGGTGCTGGCGCTGCGTTCGTGCGGTGGCAATACATCGGCGTTCATGCCGATGCACATACTGCAGCCAGCGTCGCGCCATTCAAAGCCCGCTTGCGTGAATATCTTGTCGAGGCCTTCTTTTTCCGCCTGCGCCTTGATGCCGCGTGAGCCGGGCACGATCAGAGCTTGCTTGATGTTCTTCGCGACATGTTTTCCGGCAACCAGCTGAGCCGCGGCACGCAAATCGTCCAGCCGCGAATTGGTGCACGAGCCGATAAACACGCGGTCCACGGGAATGTCGACAATCGGCGTTCCGGGTTTCAGCCCCATGTACTTCAGCGCGCTCTCGGTGGCCTTCTGATCGTTCAAATCCTTGAAGTCGTGCGGGTCGGGCACCCGACCGTTCACGCTGGTCACCATGCCAGGGTTCGTGCCCCAGGTGACTTGCGGAGCGAGTTCGTTCGCGTGCAGCTCAATGGTGGCATCAAATTTTGCAGCATCGTCAGTCTTCAACAGCTTCCAGCGTTCCGCTGCTTCCTGAAACACTTTCCCGCGTGGCACGAACGGCCGGCCTTCCAGATACGCGAAAGTAGTTTCGTCCGGCGCAATCATTCCGGCACGCGCGCCGCCTTCAATGGTCATGTTGCAGACGGTCATGCGCCCGTCCATCGAAAGGGAACGAATGGCCTCGCCGCCGTATTCCGCCACGTGGCCGTTGCCGCCAGCGATACCGATCTTGCCGATGATGGCCAGGATGATGTCTTTCGCGGTTACGCCCCTGGGGCGCTCGCCGTTCACCACAATGTGCATGGTCTTCGAACGGCTCTGCACCAGGCACTGGGTGGCAAGAACATGCTCGACCTCGCTGGTGCCAATGCCAAACGCCAGAGTGCCAAACGCGCCGTGCGTCGACGTGTGGCTATCGCCGCACACAATCGTCTGCCCCGGCTGCGTGATGCCCAGCTCCGGCCCGATGATGTGTACGATGCCCTGGTTCTTGCTGTTCATGTCGAACAAACGCACGCCGGTTTCTTTGCAATTGCGTTCCAAGGCCTCGAATTGCAGCTTGGCGTCATTATCCAGGATCGGCAGGGTTCGGTCGGTGGTGGAAACCGAGTGGTCCATCACCGCAAAGGTGAGGTCAGGCCGGCGCACCTTGCGGCCTTCCGCCTTCAGGCCAGCGAAGGCCTGCGGGGATGTGCCCTCGTGGACGAGGTGCCGGTCAATGTAGATCAGCGCGGGTTTGCCCGGTTCCTCGTAAACGAGGTGATTGTCCCAAATCTTTTGGTAGAGGGTTTTTTGTGTCATGTGAGTGTTCAAATAGTGTAGCACTCCGAAAATTCCGGGCAAGCTAGGCTCATCTGGCTACATCTGGCTAGCGATTCGAAAGGCCGCCCGGCTAAACGACGCCTGCCTGAGTCCTCGGGCGCAGTCCGTACAGCATCAGGCCTGCTAAATTGGTAGAAACCAGAACCGCTATCGTCTTCCAGGTGTAAGCCGCTTCGCTCTCGACGCGAACAATCGGGAACACCGAGAGCACTACGAACAGCAGCGTCAGTAGCAAGCCAGAGAAGGCGAGGATGCGCAGCCAAGCGGGCGAACGAAACGCGCTGCTCCTTGCGGCCAGCAGCGGAATCGCAAACAGAGCCAAATACGCGATGGCGTAGAACGTGAATCCCCAGATTTGCAAAAGCTCAAACGCCTCCTGCTGGCCCACGCCGATCAGGACAGCGGCGCTGGCGAAGAGCGTGATGCCCCCGAGAAACAGAATTGAGTTTACCGGCGTACGGTACCTGGGGTGTAGCCGAGTGAACCACTTGGGCAGCAGATGATCCCACCCCGCGCACATCGGCAGGCGCGTGTTGGCCGCAAAGTTCAGGCTAAAACTGGAGAGGTAATTCGTCAGCAACAACAGAATTGCGGCGGGAACAATCACTTCCGCGAGCGGTGAGCCGCCAAGCGCCGCGCGCAACGCCTGGGGGATCGGCCCGATCACATCGACATTGTCCGGAGAAACATAAGCCAGAATCGCGCTGGTTCCGAAAATATAGAGCAGCGCGATGATCGGCGCGGCAATCAGGATCGCGCGGGAAAGATGCTTCGCCGGATTGCGTGACTCGCCCGCAAAGATAGCGGCGTATTCAAATCCACACAGCGCTCCAAACGTCGTTTTACTGAACACGCTGAAGCTGAACAGCGTCAGGGGCGGCGCAACAATGGGCAGCGGGTGGTATTCATTCAATGTCGCGCGGCCCAATTGCAAAAAGGGAAGTGCCGCCAGGAACACGATAATTAGAATCGTGAGGGCGCTGCCCGCATTCGTTACCCACTTGCCGACGCGCAGGCCAAGATGCGCCAGGAGCATCAGCATGCCGATAATCGCCACGGAAACACCCAGCACCAGCCACTTGTTCGACGCGGTGGTATCCGCGTCCAGTCCGAGCGCGTACGCTCCGTAGGTCGTAGCCACCAAACCGATCGAAGCGACATACAGCACCACGTACAGCCATAAATTCCACGCCACCAGAAACCCGATGGCATCTCCAAAAGCGTGACGCGCCCATTCGTACAAGCCGCCTTCGATGGGCATGCGGCGGTTCAAATGCGCTACTACCAGCGATTGCGGAATGAAGAATGTCGCAATCGCGATTAGCCACAGCAGAACGTGCGCTGGCCCGGCCTTTACCGCGGTACCGAAAAAATCGGGGACGACCACGAGCAGGATGGACGCGAGCACCAGATCCAGGAAGCCCAGTTCCTTGCGCAGCGATGCGGACGGGGATTCGAGAGTGGTTACGGCGGCAGAAAGAGCGCGCGGCTCAGCAGTAGCCAAGAGTTTCCGGACCGAAGTCCTTGCCTCCGAACGCGAAAGTTTCGTTAGTCTCCCTTGCGTCCGCACAAGAATCAAGCAGTTTCACCATAGGGGACAGGGAGGGCACAGAGAAATCGGAGAAATTGTCAGTTGCGGCAGGTCGGCATTAGCCGCCGGCGATGGAGGGTACGAGCAGGACGCGGTCGCCATCTTTCAGGCTGCAGCCTTCGCCGCCCAGGAAGCGAATGTCTTCTTCGTTCAGATAGACGTTCAGGAATTGGCGAATCTGCCCCTGATCGTCGCGCACGTGCCGCGACAGCGCAGGGAATTTCGCGGTGAGTTCGTTCAAAGCTTCGGCGACCGTGGTTGCGCCGCTCTCCACCTTTGGCGCGCCTTCGGTGAAGCGCCGGAATGCGGTTGGGATTTCGATCGTGATTGCCATTACTGATTCTCCGTTTCCCATTTAGTGATTCATTTTCCAATCTTGCGACGATCCCACAACACGATGTGCCTGCGATGCGCAACCACCGGCGCCGTACCTCCAACTCTCCCTTGGAAGCACGGCGCCCGAATTTCCTACGTGGTTTGCGCACGTCGCAAAACAGGCTCAAACTTCATGCGCTCACTGCATCCTTGAACTGTTCCTGCAGCAAGCTCTCAAACGCTTCAATGCGCGGTTCGATGGCATCGGCCGTCGGGAAATCCGCGGCAAGCGCGTCGGTGGTTTTCAGTCCGTTGCCTGTCACGCAGACCACCGTGGTTTCCTCCGGGCGAATGCGACCCTGTTGAATGAGCTTGGCCGTCACTCCCGCAGTTACGCCTCCCGCTGTTTCGGCAAAGATGCCTTCAGTTTCCGCCAGCAGCTTGATCGAATCGATGATCTCCGGATCGGAAATGTCCTCAGCCCAGCCGCCACTCTCGCGAATCAGCCGCAAGGCAAACGGCCCGTCGGCAGGATTTCCGATGGCCAGCGAACGCGCGATGGTGTTGGGCTTCTGCGGCTGAAATCGCGCCAGCCCGCGCTTCACTCCATCGGCGATCGGCGAACAACCGGATGCCTGTGCGCCGAAGAACTTCACCTGTTTGGGTTCAACCCAGCCGAGATGCGCGAGCTCGCAGAAAGCCTTGGCGATTTTTCCGATCAGCGATCCTCCGGCCATGGGCACTACAACGTTGTCCGGCAACTCCCAGCCTAACTGTTCCGCGATTTCGTAGCCGTGTGTCTTCGAGCCCTCCGCGTAGTACGGCCGCAGATTTACGTTCACCAGTCCCCACTGGAATCGGTCGGCTACCTGCGTGCACAAGCGGTTCACGCTGTCGTAGTTCCCGTTGATCCGGATGATGCGAGCTCCGTACACCGCGGTGTTCAGTATTTTCGCCGGCTCCAGGTCCGCCGGAATGAACACGCAAGCATCAATCCCCTGTTGCGCGGTCTGGGCAGCAACCGCGTTGGCCAGATTGCCGGTCGACGAACAGCCCACGGTCCTGAAGCCAAAACGCTTCGCCGCAGCCAACGCCGTAGCCACCACGCGATCCTTAAAGGAAAGCGTCGGAAAGCAGACCGCATCATTCTTCACATAGAGATTCTTCACGCCCCACTTGGCCGCCAACTGCCGCGTCTTCAGCAAAGGGGTTCCGCCGATACTCAGCGAAGACGTAAAGCTGGCGGGGAGCGGAAGCAGTTCGGAATAACGCCACATATTGAAGGGACGGTGCGCGAGGGCTGCCCGGGCTACCGAGTTCCGCAACCTCTCGTAGTCGTAGCTGACTTCCAAGGGAGCGAAGCACTCTTCACAAAAGGACTGCGGTTGGTTTGGGTAGCGCTTTCCGCATTCACGACAACGTAAGAAATAAGCTTCTGACATAGGTCACCTCGCCGTTGGATCCTCGACAAGTCACGTATAAGCAAGCCGAGTCCACCGCGTGAAATGACGTGGAGATCGAGATCGGGCAGCGCGGAGGGGGGTACAAATGAAAAACCCTCCGTGCCAAAAAGCTTGGAGGGTCTCAGGGGGTTACTCTGTGAACTCTACCAGCTCTTTAGCAGTTTTTTACGTGGAGCAAGTCGCCCTAAATCGCCACGTGATGCCGCTATCACGGCTGCTCTATTTATGGGGCAAGCCGCTTGGGTTGTCAAGCCCAAAGTTGCCGCCGTAGCACCCTGCAACGCATGTTCACCCTGAAAGAATGAGGGTCTCCGAAGAGAAATCCCCAGAGTTTTAGCGGGGTTTGCGGCGCTCTTGCAGTTTTTTGCGCGTGTCTACACGCACCTTCACATT
>Ga0074045_10000078_pt1 | contig 80524 bp, 86 predicted proteins | sample BogForMeECP23OM2_FD_94442 | JGI IMG/M metagenome (GOLD analysis project Ga0074045, IMG submission 94442) | Bog forest soil microbial communities from Calvert Island, British Columbia, Canada - Bog Forest MetaG ECP23OM2 | ecosystem: Environmental > Terrestrial > Soil > Wetlands ... | reverse complement strand
TTTCGGTGGCGGTTTTTGAAAAGATCGAGATCCAGACGGCATTTTCTCGCGAGGCCGACGGTTTCGAAGTTGCACACGACGATAACCAATTGAATTTCCCAGGTTTTAAACCGGACAGTAGTGACACGTCGTATAAGAGACGATGACGCATGCATTTCGGACGCTTCGTCAACGGCGCCGCGTGCGCCCTTGCGATGGCGTTCGCCCTGATCACCCCGGCTGTGGCCGGCGGCGTGCCGGCCGTGTCTGATCATACGCAACTGACGCGCGTGGCCAGCCGCCTTGCGGCACGTCAGAAGCTGCGCATCATCGCCTTCGGGTCGTCGTCGACCGAAGGCATCGGCGCCAGTTCGCCAGCCGCCGCCTACCCGAGCCGTCTGCAGGCCGCATTGGCCGCGCCGTTGCGGGGACGCGAGGTCGTCGTGCTCAACCGCGGGATCGGCGGCGAGGATGCGGACGACATGGCGCGGCGCCTGCCGGCGGTGATCGCCGAGCATCCCGACCTGATCATCTGGCAGACGGGCAGCAACGACCCGCTGCGCGACGTGCCGCTCGATCGCTTCGTGCAGGAGACCGTCGCCGGTATCCAGGCGATCCGGGCGGCGCATATCGACGTGATGCTGATGGAGCCGCAGCTCTGCCACGCGCTGGACGGCACGGCCACCACGCCGGGCTATCGCGATGCGCTGCGCGCGATCGGCGAGCGGATGGATGTGCCGGTGATCCGCCGCTACGACATGATGCGCGGCTGGCTGGCCGACGGTGTGCTGACGCCGGCGCAGATGCTGTCGCCCGACGGGCTGCACATGGCGGACGGCGGCTACGCGAGGCTGGCCGACGCGATCGCCCGCGACATCCTGCACCGCGCCGAGCCGCGTGTCGCGACGACGGACGCCGCGCTGTCGCGCTAGCGGGCCCGCCGTTCTTCCAAGGCTAGGCTAGCCGGCGCGGCTGCCGGTTGCGGCCTCGTTCATCCCGGAATGGAGCGTCCTCGCCGCCGCCGACCGCCGGTTCCTGGCCGCGGCACGGCGCGATTTCGACCCAGCACTCCCGTGACTCCTGCGCGCAGTCGCCGACGTCGTGATCGGGTCACGCGGTCGCGTCGGGGTCACGCATCGACGCCTTGACGGCACGTTTGCGCGGTGAACTGATTATCGCGCTCGATCCGAAAGACGCAGCCGTGTCGAAACGCTTCCCTGTCATGGCCCCTCCGCCGCTCTCGGCGGTCATGCTGATCCTGATCGCCAACGTCGTCATCTGTGCTGCGACGGCCTGGCCGGCGTCCGGCGCTGGAATTCCGGGCTCCGCCCTCTTCGACAACGGCGCGATTTACCCCGGCGCCTTCGAGCCGGGAGAGCGCTGGCGTTTGGTCGCCGCGACGTTCCTTCACGCCAACCCCGCGCATCTTCTTCTCAACATGGTTTCGTTGTTGATGATTGGTCCCGTTCTGGAGCGTCGGGTTGGCACGGCCAATTTTCTTGTGATCTACCTGGTCGCGGCGTTGAGCGGGTCGATCGCGAGCGTCGCGCTGCATCGCGGAGCCTTCCTTACCGTCGGCGCCTCCGGCGCTCTGTTCGGCCTGCTCGGCGCGAGTCTTGCGCTTTGGGTTCTGGGCGACCGCGAGATCTCGCCGATGTTTTTGTTGATCAACCTTGCAATGAATGCCGCGTTCTCGGCCTCGACGAAGAACATCGACATTTTCGCTCACATCGGCGGCTTTGCCGGCGGACTGATCGCCTGCGCGGCGCTCGACCTCATCGCGCGCGCCAATCGGTTCTGGCTGCGTTGTCGCTTCCCCGAATTCGTTCGTATCATGCTGATGCTGATCAGCGCGGGCCCGGCGCTGGCTCTAGCTCCGCGTTTCGCGTCAACGTCCGAGGGACTGGGCCTGGCGTCGGCTGCTGCGGCGGCTGGCCTCTTCGCCATAAAAGGTATCGACCTCGCGCTCGCGATCCGTCACGGCGTGGCACTTGTTGCCGTGGTGCTGGCCGCCATGGCGGGCTACGCGGGCTACCTGCTCAGCGACGCCTACCCCGCAGCGTTGCGGACCACCTGCCTGCGAATCGCGTTGGCGCTGTCGCCGCAGTCGCAAGCGTGTTCGCCGGAGGCGTTCGATCCCCGGCTCCTGGGTCTTGCCGTCATGCTGCTGGCGCTCCTCGCCAACGCGCCGCAACTTGAGCGCGGGCTCGCGGACAAGGGTTATGTAGCCACGGCGCTGCGCGCCGAAAGGCGACGCAGCCTGGGCATTTGAGCATGACGAGCTCCCCGGGCCGGTCGTTGACCGAGCCGCGACGGCTGTGGTCAAGCACGGCCGTGCCGGGCGATCATCGTCGTCGGCGAGAGACAAAGGCGGCGTCGTGAGCAGTTTCGCCGGCTCGTTTCCGATCGGCGTGGTCATCGTCGCGATCATGTTCGGCAGCGCGATGCTGGCGATGGCCGCTGCACGCCTGCTGCCCGAACAGCACCTCAGCGCCGAGACGAAAAGCGTCGTCTCGGTATCGGCGGCGGTCGTGGGGACGTTGTCGGCGCTGGTGGTCGGGCTGCTGATCTCGACCTCCAGCTCGTCGTTCTCGGCCAAGAGCCAGGAAGTGACGCAGATATCGACCGATGTGTCAGCCTGGACCGCATGCTGCGCCGCTACGGGCCGGAGGCGCAGGACATCCGTACGGAGCTGCGCCGATACGGCGACGCGAAGATGAACGACATGTTCCCGACGGGCGGGCAGGCCCCCGATCTGGAAAACCTCTCGACCGTCACGCTGCTGGAGGAGATTCAGGACAGGATCCTGGCACTCCGGCCCGCGGGCGCCGCGCAACAGTGGCTGCAGGCGCAGGCACTTCAGTTGACGGGCTCGATGATGGCGGCACGCTGGCTGCTGGGGCAGGAGAGTAAGAGCATAACGCCGCTGCCCCTGCTGGTGCTGGTGATGTTCTGGTTCGTCATCATCTTCGCCAGTTTCGGCTTGTTCGCGCCGTCCAACACGACCGCGATCGCGATGATTTTTCTCAGCTCGGTCGCGATCGGCGGTGCGATCCGCATGACGACGGAACTGCAGACGCCCTTCACGGGCTTTATCCGCATCTCCAGCGGGCCGTTGGCCCATGCCCTGGATATCATCAGCCGCTGATCCCGAACGCGCCCGCCAGCAATTCGTAGGACCGCACGCGGGCGGCAGGATCGTGCACCGTCGACAGGATCGCCACCTCATCGACATGCAGCTGTTGCGCAAGGGCGGCGATCCGCGCCGCGACGCGGTCGGGGGTGCCGAACAGGGATCGCTCCCGCAGAAGCTCTATGTGGCGCCGTTCGGCTTCGGTGAGCGGCTTCGCCTGCGCTTCGGCCGGCGACGGCAGCGGGTCGAACCGGCCGACGTCGCGGCCGAGGCGCCAGATCGCGCGCGAACTGAACAACGCCTCGGCCTCGGGCTGCGTGTCCGCCGCGACCGCCCATACGCAGACCGACGCATACGGGGCGGCGAGGTGCTCGCTCGGGCGGAACTGCTCGCGATACAGCGCGAGCGCCTGCTCCGCGCCGGCGCCGTCGGTGATGAAATGCGCGAAGCAGTACGGCAGGCCGAAATACGCCGCGACCTGCGCGCCGTAGTCGGAACTGCCGAGGATCCAGGTCTGCGGCACGGTCGGGCCGGCGGGATGGGCACGCACGGCGCGGAACGGATGGTTGTCGGCAAGCGGCGCGCCGGCGACCCAGGCGAGCAGATCGCGCACCTGCGCGGGGAAGTGGTCGGCCGCGGTGTCGGCGTTCGGATTGAGCGCGTAGGCGGTCAGCCGGTCGGAGCCGGGCGCGCGGCCGAGGCCGAGGTCGATGCGGCCCGGCGCGATCGCCTCGAGCATTCGGAACTGCTCGGCGACCTTCAGCGCCGAGTAGTGCGGCAGCATCACGCCGGCGCTGCCGACGCGGATGCGGCTGGTGGTGGCGGCGATGGCGGCGATCAGGATCTCCGGCGCGGTGCAGGCCTGGCTGTCGGTGTTGTGGTGCTCGGCGAGCCAGTAGCGGGAATAGCCGAACGCCTCGGCGTGGCGGGCCAGCGCCATGCTTTCGCGGATGGAGTCGGCCGGAGTGCGTCCGGTGACGATCGTCGATTGGTCCAGGACAGAGAGCTTCACTGCTGCCTCGCGCGTGGTCTGGCACGCAGATGGGGCGCGGGGCGGGTCGGATCACCCCTGGTGTGAGTCACCCCTGGTGTGGGCCGCCGTCCAGCGGGCCCTGGATGATGCCGGTGATCTTGCCCGCGTCATCGAGGCCGATGATCAGGCCGGTGGTGTCGCCATGCGCGAAGACGAACTTGATGAGGTAGATCGTCTGGTCGCGGAACGATCGTGTCGTCACGATCTCGGCGCGCAGCGGCGGTCCGAACGCGGCGAGCAGACGCGACATCCGCCGGATCGCGGACGCATCCACCTGGGTGCGGTAAAAGGGCGTGTAGAGCGACGGGTTGCTGCGGCCGGCCTGGATCTCGGTGAGCCAGTGCATCGCCAGCGCGATGACGCGCGCATCCGACGGCGAGGCGGACGGTGGTCCCGCGTCCGCCGCACGAGCGGGGGCGATGGCGGCGAACGCCAGAGTTGCGAGCAGAACGAGCCGACCGACACGACGCCGGCCCGTATGGCGGCGCACCGTCAGTCGTAGAGCCAACGCGACACGAGGCGCGTGTATCGCGGCATCACGACATAGGTCATGAGAGCGACGATGACCGCCGCGACCAGGAACTGGCGCAGTCCGGACACAGCGAGCGCGGGCTGGCGCGCGAAGATCGGCGCGAACAGCCACGGGACGATGATCGTCAAGGGGAAGATCGCCGACAGCGTCACGAGGAACTGCTTGTAGGGCTTGGCCGGCTTGCCGCCCGGCGGGGGCGTGAACCAGAACTCGAGTCCCGTCTTGATGTCGATGTTCTCGTCCGACCGCAGGTAGGGACGGATCTGATCGATCAGGTGCGCACGGACTTCGGAATCGAGCCAGCCGCGGAGATAGTCCATCGTATCGAAGTGCAGCACGATCGTGTACGCGTCGGACTTGCCGTGCGGCCGGATGACGTTCACGCCTCGATGGCCGCAGAACCGGCTGGCGACCGGGACGATCTCCTTCAGCCAGGCCTCGTAGCGGGCGACCGCGTCCGCTTTCGGCCGATGGCGGATGACCGTCGTCACCGGCGTGTCGAGCTGGATGCCGTCGCGGCTCGGCGCCGGTTCGCCGGCGGCCGGGATCATCGCGTCGGTCGGCATCGCGTCGCTGGGCATGACGCCGCCGGGCATGACGCCGCTGGGCATCGCGCCGCCCGGCATCGTGCCACTTGCTTTCGTGCCGCTGGGCATCGCGGCGCCGGGCATCGCGGCACCCGGCATCTCGATGTCGTCGCTCACGCCGGTTCTCCGAGGAAGCGGTAGCGGAACGCCTCGCCGTCCGCCGTCACGTGGCCGGCGGTCGGGCCGGGGAAGTGGATCGGCAGCAGCAGCGTATCGGTGCCGGCGACCGAGGCGAGGAACGAACGCCGCGAGCGTTCGGCCTGCGCGGGGTCCCAGTCGAACACTGTGGACCATGCCGGCTCGCGGCATTGCAGGGCGTGGTGCATCATGTCGCCGGTCACCACCGCGCGCTGGCCGCCGGACGTGATATTCACGCAGCAATGGCAGGGCGAGTGGCCCGGCGTCGGCGTCAGCCACACCGTGTCGTCGAGCGTGAAGTCGTCGTCCACCAGCAGCGCCTGTCCGGCCTCCACGACCGGGCGGCAGTTCATCCGCCACACGCCGCCCGCGCCGCCCGGGCGTTCGTCGCCGCGCGCGTCGGCGGCTTCCCAGGCTTCGTACTCGCGGCGATGGAAGACGTATTTCGCGCGCGGGAAGCTCGGCACCCAGCGTCCGTCGACCAGCTTCGTGTTCCAGCCCGAATGGTCGATGTGCAGGTGGGTGCAGAAGACATAGTCGATGTCGTCGAAGCGGAGCCCGGCGGCACGGAAGCCTTCGAGCCAGGGCTGCTTCGGAAAATCCATCGGCGGGCCGTAGCCCTTGTCCTCGCCGGTGCAGGTGTCGACCAGCATCGTGTGGCGCGGCGTGCGGACGACGAAGGTCTGGTAGCGGATAACCAGCAGGCCCGACGCCTCGTCGAACACGTATTGCGGCATCTCGGACAGATACTGCCGGCCGCGTTCGGCGTCATAGGCGGGGAACATCGCCGCCGGCGAGCGCCAGGGGCCGTCGCGCTCGACGATGCTGGTGATCGTCACGTCGCCGACACGCAGTGTGTCCATCGCGGTGCCCCCGGCCTGCTGATGCGGTCAGGGTAGACCGGTTCGCGTCGGGCTGTCGTCTCCCTCGTCGTCAGGACCGCGAGCCGCAGACGTCGCGGGACGCGGTCCAGGGCAGCGTGACAGAGGTTTGCCGCGCCGCCCTGGGTTGCTTCGTGGCTCCGCTCCTCGCAATTGACGAGGAAGCGTTTACTGCCGGTCGCCGTCGTGTCCGTCGTGGTCGTCGTCGTGGCGGAGCCAGCGCTGCATCCAGTGCTGCCAGCGGTGCTCGCGCATCTCCATGCGCGCCGTCCAGAGCTCGTCGGCCTTCTTGATCTGGTCGGCCGTCAGCACGGCCTTCAGCGCCTGCGCCGCCTGGTCGAGCTTCTGCGCCTTCTGCGCGATGTCCTGCGCCCGCTGCGTCATCCGGTCGATCCCCTCGAAAGCACCCAGGCGAGCCATCTCGCGCGGGCCGCCGTCGGTCGGCGCCATCGCGATCGCCGCCTGCGCGAACGCGCCCCAGGCGTCCTGCTGTTGCGGCGTGATGCCGAGATAGGTCTGCAACGCGTTCATCCGGCCGGCGATGCGCAGCCCCATCATCGCGCCCCAGCCGGCACCGCCGGGCTCGTGTCCCGGCATCTCCATCCGGGGCGCTTGCGGCTGGGTTTGCGATTGCTGCGCGAAGGCGAATCCGCCCGCGAGCATCGTGCCGATCCCCGCCGTGAGCAGCGCCGTGCGTAACCGATTTTGCATTGTCCCGGTCCTCCTCGTGTTAGGTCCCGAATATCGGTCGCCGAGGTAACGCGCGCTCATCCGGCGTGGATCGAAGCGCCTCGACGCGTGACAGCCTGTTGCGAGGGGCGCGCCGGCCGGCGCAACGGTGAGGGGCGCGCCTCCGGCGCGACGGTCAGGCGCGGACTCGCGGAAGCTTCAGGCGGACGCGCAGTCCGTGCGGCTCGCGGTCCTGCAAGGCGAGCGCGCCGCCATGGCCCGCCACGATCGTCTGCGCGATCGCCAGCCCCAGCCCGCTGCCGCCGCCTTCGCCGCGCACGGTCCGGCCGCGATAAAACGGCTTGAGCACGTCGTCCTTCAGCGCGTCGGGAATGCCCGGACCGTCGTCCTCGATGTCGATCTCCAACGCGGTCGTCTCGGCGTGCAGGTTCACCCGCGCGGCGCCGCCGAACTTGATCGCGTTGTCGATGACGTTGTTGACCGCCCGCTCCAGCGCGCGCGGCCGGCACAGCGCGGGGCAACGCAGCGGACCGGCATAGGTCACGTCGTTGCCGGCATCGGCGAACTCGTCGCAGATCGTCTGCAACAGCACGCCGAGGTCGACCGATTCCTCCGGCTCGCGCTTCTCCTGGCTCTCCAGCAGCGACAGGCTGGAGCCGATCATCAGCTCCATCATGCGCACGTCCTTGAGCAGGCGGTCGCGCAGCGCCTCGTCCTCGACGCCTTCGATGCGCAGGCGCATGCGGGTCAGCGGCGTGCGCAGGTCGTGGCTGATCGCGGCCAGCGTACGGGTGCGCTCGGTGACGAAACGGTGCAGGCGATCGAGCAGGCCGTTGAACGCGCGCGCGAGCTTGCGGACCTCGTGCGTCCCCTGCTCGGGCAGCGCCGGCGCCGCGCCGTCGCCGTCGATCGATCCCGCCGCCTGGGCCAGTGCCGCGAGCGGGCGCGTGACCTGCCGCACGCCCCACAGCGTGAGCACCAGCACCGGCAAGGCGGTGACGACCAGCAGGACCAGCACGCGCTTGAGCGGGCTCGGCTCGCGCCGCTGCAGCAATTTCGGCGGGACCCGGAACTGCGCGTAGTGATCCCCGACGGCCACGCTGACGACGCTGCCTGCGGGGGTGGCGGCGACGTGCGTTGGGGTGGGCGCGACAGCGGCCGCGACATCGCCGGCGAGGCTCGCCACCGACGGGTCTGGTTGTCCCTCCGACTGCGGCAGAGCTGAAGCCCAGGCGGTGGCGAAGTTCGGGGTCGAAACCGCCGCGAGGGCCGTCTCGCACGCGTCCGGCGGCAGCGCGGTGCAGGCCCGCACGAGCATCGTGATCCGCATGCTGACATTGCGTATCACCGGCGGCGTCGGGTTGCGCGTGCCGATCCAGATCATCAGGGCGACCATGTGCGCCCCGACGGTCGCCAGCACGACGATCGCCGCGAGCTGGCCGGCGGTGCTGCGTGGGATCAGCCGCGCGCGCATCAGGCCTCGGCCGCGACGGAGACCTTGGGCGTGAACATGTAGCCGCCGTAGCGCACGGTCTTGATGAAGCTCGGCTCCTTCGGGTCGGGCTCGATCTTGCGGCGCAGGCGGCTGACCTGGATGTCGATGCTGCGGTCGAACACCGCGGCCGCGCGTCCGTGCAGCAGGTCGAGCAGCTGGTCGCGCGACAGCACCTTGCGCGACTGCTGGCAGAACACGGCGAGCATGTTGAACTCGCCGCTGGTCAGCGGCACGCGGACGTTGTTGGGATCGAACAGCTGGCGGGTAGCGGTGTCGAGCCGCCAGCCCTCGAAGATCATGGTGACCGGCTTGTCGCTCTGCGCGGCTTCGGAGAGCTGGCCGCGGCGGAGCACGGCGCGCACGCGCGCGAGCAGCTCGCGGGGGCTGAACGGCTTGGACAGGTAGTCGTCGGCGCCCATCTCGAGCCCGACGATGCGGTCGGTTTCGGTGCCGAGTGCGGTGAGCATGATGATCGGCACCGCCGACTTGCCGCGCAGGCGGCGGCAGATCGACAGCCCGTCCTCGCCCGGCAGCATGATGTCGAGCACCACGAGGTCGATCGGGCCCGCGCCCAGGATGCGCTCGAGGCCCTTGCCGTCGATCGCCCGGCTGACCCGGAACCCGTGGTCGCCGAGGAAGCCGGCGAGCATGGTCCCGATCTCCGGGTCGTCCTCGACCAGGGCGATATGCGGCTGTGGCTCCATAGTGCCGCCTGGAATAGGCACCCGGCGCGTGGGGGGCAAGCAACAGGTCGTAGTGTCGTGTAACATCCGACACCAAAGACGGGCGGCTGGCCGGTTGCGTTCGGGGCCCGGACGTTCTCGTATTGTCCGCAGGCCGATTCGCAAGGCACGGCTTTCCAAGGTTGGCATGGACGAGGTTTTCGAGATCGCGCGGGGCATCCGGATCAGCGGCACGATCAACGGGCCGACGCGATTCTGGATCGGCGGGTCGTTCGCGACCGGCACACTGCGGGCGCGCAGCGTGGTGGTGGCCGAGGGGGGCTCGGTCAGCGGCCTGGTGATGGTCGAGGAGGCCGACATCGCCGGGCTGGTCGACGGCTCGCTGACCACCGAGGGGACCTTGCGGCTGCGCCGCACGGGGAAGATCGTCGGCGTGCTGCGCTGCCGTTCGCTGGTGGTGGAGCCGGGGGCGCAGATCGACGCGCTGATCCGCACCGCCGGCCACCTGCCCTTCCCGCCGCCGCTGAGCCGGCAGACGGTCGCGGCGTAGGAGCCCGGACGCTCAGAGCACCTGGAAGCCGTGGCGCAGCGGGTCGCGGTCGTCGACGAAGATCGTGTTGTGCCCGGTGATGCGCGACCAGCCGGCGACCGAGGGGCGGATGGCGGCGTGGCCGGAGACCTCGGTCGCTGATTCCACCCTGCCGTCGAACAGCGTGCCGATGATGCTTTCGTGGACGAAGGCGTCGCCCGGCTTCAGCCGCCCCTTGGCCGCGAGCTGCGCCATGCGCGCCGAGGTGCCGGTGCCGCAGGGCGAGCGGTCGATCGCCTTGTCGCCGTAGAAGACGGCGTTGCGCGCGTGGGCGCGCGCCTCGCGCGGCGCGTCGCACCACATGATGTGGCTGACGCCGCGGATGCGCGCATCGTCGGGGTGTACGGCGTCCACCGCGGACTGCGCGGCGCGGCGGACCTTCGGGCTGAGGGCGATCAGCTGCAGCGCGCCGAGAGCGTCGATGCCGGGGTAGTTCGGCTGCGGCTCGATGATGGCGTAGAAGTTGCCGCCGTAAGCGACGTCGATCACCAGGCGGCCGAGGCCTTCGACCTCGATCGGCACTTCGGTCGCGTAGAGGAAGCTCGGCACGTTGTGGATGCGGACGCTGGCGACGTGGGTCCCGTCCATCTCGAAGTAGGCGTCCACGCGGCCCGCGGGCGTGTCGAGCGCCAGACGGCCGGGCGTGCGCGGGGTGACGAGGCCTTCCTCGATGGCGAAGGTGACGGTGCCGATGGTGCCGTGGCCGCACATCGGCAGGCAGCCGCTGACCTCGATGTAGATCACGCCGACGTCGCAGTCGTCGCGGAACGCCGGATAGAGGATCGTGCCGGACATGACGTCGTGGCCGCGGGGTTCGAACATCAGCGCGGTGCGGACCCAGTCGTGGTCGCGCATGAAGACCTGCCGCCGGTCGAGCATCGGCGCGTGCGGGAGGAGCGGGCCGCCGCCTGCCACCAGGCGCACCGGATTGCCGCAGGTGTGGCCGTCGATGCAGAAGAAGGTGTGGCGGGGCATGGGTCAGGTTCTCCCGATCCTCGTCGTTGCGAGCGAAGCGACCCAGGGCCGCAAGGACAGGCACCAAGCCGCATGGCTCCCCGGATGGCAACCCTTGCTGCCGCCTTCAGGCATCGCTACTTTATGACCAGATTTCTGGTCATAATAGGTTTGGATCATGGTCACGGTCAGTCTGGCTCAGGCGAAAGCACATCTGAGCGAGCTGCTGGACAAGGTGGAAGCCGGCGAGGAAGTGACGATCACGCGGCATGGCCGGGCGGTGGCCCACCTCCGTTCCGCGACGCCGGCCAAGCGTCCCCTGGACCTGGAACGGTTGGCTGCTTTTCGCGCCACCATGCCGCGCTTGCGGCGACCGAGCTCCGAACTGTTGCGCGAGATGCGTGACGAAGGTCGGTGAGACCGACGGCACGTGCTCTATTTCGACACCAGCTTCCTGGTGCCGGTCATTCTTCCGGAAGCCACCAGCGACAAGGTCGTCGCGTTCCTCAGCGGGTTGCGTTCGGAAGAGTGCACCGTGAGCCATTGGACGAGCGTGGAGTTCTCATCGGTCATCGCCAGGGAGGTTCGCATCGGCGGATTGGACCGCCGCGCCGCCGCGCAGGCCGATGCGGAGTTCGAGGCGATGGTGGAGGCGTCTTTCGCGATCCTGCCTGTGGACGCTGACGACTTCGAACTGGCCAAGCGGTATCTCGGCAGGTACGAGACAGGACTACGAGCCGGTGATGCCCTGCACTTGGCTATCGCCGCCAATCATCGCGCCACCGCGATCTACACCCTCGACAAGACCTTGCTGAAGGCCGGGAAAACTCTCGGCCTGCCGGGGAGCGCGGGAATCCGGGTCAGGTGATCGCGGCGTCGTCGATGCAGAAAGTGGTGAGCGAAGTGAAGCAACCCAGAGACGCGCCCCAAGCGGCGGATGTGCGGCCCTGGGTTGCTTCGTCGCTACGCTCCTCGCAATGACGGAAAAGCGTCAGAACGACAGCGGCGTCGCCTGCAGCACCATCGGCAGGGTCTGCACCATCGCCAGCACGTCGTTCGGCACCGGCTCGTCGACCGACACCAGGCAGATCGCGTCGCCGCCTTGCACGGCGCGGCCGAGGTGGAACGTCGCGATATTGATCCCCGCACCGCCCAGAGTCGCGCCGAACCGGCCGATGAAGCCCGGCTTGTCGTGGTTGGTCACGTACAGCATGTGCGGCGCGAAGTCGGCCTCCACACGGATGCCCTTGATCTCCACGATGCGCGGACGCGAGCCCACGAACAGCGTGCCGGACACGGTGCGCACCTGACCCTCGGTCTCGATGCTGATGCGCACCAGCGTCTGGTACTCGCTGTCGCGCTCGTGCACGGTCTCGGCCACGTCGATGCCGTGCTCGCGCGCGGCGACCGGCGCGTTGACCATGTTGATGCCTTCCATCATCGGCGCCAGCACGCCGGCCAGCACCGCCGCGGTCAGCGGGCGATGGTTCAGTTCCGCCGCGTGGCCTTCGTACTCGACGCCGATCCGGCGGATCACGCCGTCCTTGGCGCTGGTCAGCTGCCCGGCGAAGCTGCCGAGCAGGCGGCACAGCTCCATGTAGGGGCGCAGGCGCGGCGCCTCCTCGCCCGTCACCGACGGCATGTTCACCGCATTGGCGACCGCGCCGGTGAGCAGGAAGTCGCTCATCTGCTCGGCCACCTGCAAGGCGACGTTCTCCTGCGCCTCGGCGGTCGATGCGCCGAGATGCGGCGTGCAGACGACGTTCTCCAGCCCGAACAGCGGGCTGTCGGTCGCGGGCTCGGTTTCGAACACATCCAGCGCGGCCCCCGCCACGTCGCCGGTGCGCAGGTAGTCGGCGAGGGCCGCCTCGTCCACCAGCCCGCCGCGGGCGCAGTTGATGATGCGCACGCCCTTCTTGGTGTGCGCCAGCGCCTCGCGCGAGAGGATGTTGCGCGTCGCATCCGTCAGCGGCGCGTGCAGCGAGATGATGTCGGCGCGGTTGAGCAGCGCGTCCAGCTCGACCTTCTCCACGCCGAGTTCCAGCGCGCGCTTGTCGGACAGGAACGGGTCGTAGGCGATGACGCGCATGTCGAGCCCGACCGCGCGGTCGGCGACGATCGAGCCGATGTTGCCGCAGCCGATCAGGCCGAGCGTCTTGCCGGTCAGCTCGACGCCCATGAAGCGGCTTTTCTCCCACTTCCCCGCCTTGGTGCTGACGGAGGCCTCGGGTATCTGACGGGCGAGCGCGAACATCATCGCGATCGCGTGCTCGGCGGTGGTGATGGCGTTGCCGTGCGGCGTGTTCATCACCACCACGCCGCGCGCGGTCGCCGACTTCACGTCGACGTTGTCCACGCCGATGCCGGCGCGGCCGACGACCTTCAGGTTGGTCGCCACGTCGAGCAGTTCCTTCGTCACCTTGGTCGACGAGCGGATCGCCAGCCCGTCGTACGGGCCGATGATCTCGCGCAGCTCCGCCGGCGACAGGCCGGGGCGCACATCCACGTCGATCCCACGCGCGCGGAAGATGTCGACGGCGGCGGGGGAGAGCTTGTCGCTGATCAGAACGCGGGGCATCACGCGGCCTCCTTGACATGTTCGGCGTGGACGGTCGCGTGCGCCCAGTCGAGCCAGGGCAGCAGGGCGCTGATGTCGGCGGTCTCCACCGTCGCCCCGCCCCAGATACGCAGATGCGGCGGCGCGTCGCGGTGGCCGGCGATGTCGAACGCGACGCCCTCCTTCTCCAGGATCGAGGCGAGGCGCTTGACGGCGCCCGCCTGCGCGTCGGCGTCCAGCGCCGTGAACCACGGCGCGGACAGACGCAGGCAGATCGAGGTGCAGGAGCGCGTCGCCGGATCTTCGGGCAGGAACGTCGTCCAGTCGGACGTCTCGACCCAGGCGGCGATGGCGGCGAGGTTGGCTTCGCTGCGCGCCACCAGCGCGTCGAGGCCGCCGATGCTCTCGGCCCAGCGCAGCCCGTCGAGCGCGTCCTCGACGCAGAGCATGCTGGGCGTGTTGATGGTCTCGCCCTTGAAGATGCCCTCGTTCAACTTGCCGCTGGAGGTGAGGCGAAAGACCTTCGGCAGCGGCCAGGCCGGCTTGTAGGTCTGCAGGCGTTCGACGGCGCGCGGCGACAGCGCGAGCATGCCGTGCGCGGCCTCGCCGCCCAGCACCTTCTGCCAGGACCACGTGACGACATCGAGCCGATCGAAGGGCAGCCGCATCGCGAAGGCGGCCGAGGTCGCGTCGCAGATCGCGAGCCCCTGCCGGTCGGGTGCGATCCAGTCGCCGTTGGGCACGCGCACGCCGGAGGTCGTGCCGTTCCAGGTGAACACGACGTCGCCCGACCACTCGACCTGTGCCAGGTCCGGCAACCGGCCGTACGGCGCGTCGAGCACGCGGGCGTCGACCTTGAGCTGCTTGGTGATGTCGGTCGCCCAGCCCTGGCCGAAGCTCTCGAAGCTCAGCACGTCCACGCCGCGCGCGCCGAGCAGCGACCACAACGCCATCTCGACCGCGCCGGTGTCGGAGCCGGGCACGATGCCGAGGCGCCAGTCGGCAGGCAGGCCGAGCACGGCGCGGGAGCGCGTGATGACCTCGTTCAGCTTCGCCTTGGGCACGCTGGCCCGGTGGCTGCGGGCGAGCGAGGCGCCCGCAAGCGCTTCCAGCGTCCATCCCGGACGCTTGGCGCAGGGGCCGGATGAGAAGTTGGGATTGGCCGGACGCAGGTCCGGTTTCGCGGCGATTGCCATGTGGCTCTCCCTTTCAGAAGAGAAGCGCCCCGGTGGGGGGGCGTGACCCGGACGGAGGGATACGCCGGCGCCCGGTTGCAAAGCAACATGGTTTTGCGTGTGGCACGGTGCGGCGCTCGACAAAGCTGTGGCGTCCGCCTGAAATGCTTCATCAATCTATCTGGCGACGCGCCCTAGAAGTGGGGTTTGCAGTCCACGCCTGAGCGGAGGTCACTCGTGTTCCGTCTCTGCACGCTCGCCTTTGGAGCGGCCTTGCTCCTCGCCGCCCCGGCCTTCGCCGACACGCAGACCCTGTTCGAGTCCGGCCCGTGGGTGCTGTACGGCGGCACGTCGAACAGCGGGCATGCGCTGTGCGGCATGCGGGTGTCCGACACCGCCGGCAACCGCACCATCCACATCAAGTATTTCGCGGGCGACGACCACCTGACGTTCCAGATGTTCAAGACCACGTGGCAGGTCCCGAGCGGCACCAGGCTGGCGGTGACGATGCAGATGGGCGCCAATCCGCTGTGGTCCGCCCACGCCTATGGCGAGGCCGACCATGTCGAATTCACCATCCCGTATTCCGGGCTCGACAATTTCGCGCGCGAGTTCCGCTACAGCCAGATGATGCGGATCACGTTCCCGCAGGGCAGCGAGGCGCCGTGGATCACCAGCCTGGCCGGGACGAACGTGATGCTCGACCGGTTCATCGCCTGCATGCGGGATATCCGCAACGCGCAGCCGCCCGGCGGCGGCCAGCCCTATTCCGGCCCGCCGGGCCCGCCGCCCCAGCCATCGCAGCCGTTCGGCGGCGGTGGACCGGCCGCGCCGGGACCGGTGCCCCCGGGGGGCGGCCCAGGCGGCGGGAGTCCGGGCCCCGGAGACGTCCACAAGAACTTCGGCGAATCGGGCGGACCGCCCGGCGGCGGCGGCCCGCCGGCCGGCGGCGCGCCGGGCGGCGGGGGCCTGCCATATCGCGGCGACGGCGCGCCGTCGCCGCAGCCCGCCCCGCCGCAGCCGCCTACCCCGCCCGCACCCTCGGGCGGCGGCACCGACAGCGGGCGGATCTGACGGCGGCAGGCCTCAGCCGAGACCGGCGAGCGCGTCGGCGCCGACAGTCCAGGCGTGGCCGAGCGGGCCGTGGCCGCGGCCCAGGCCCGGCGCGGAGGCGATGGCCTGCCGGACATACGCGCGGGCGCGGCGGACGGACGTGGGAAGGTCGCGGCCTTGCGCCAGCCCGGCCGCGATGGCGCTGGCGAGCGTGCAGCCGGTGCCGTGCGTGTGCGGCGTGTCGATCCGGGTGTCCGACATGGCGGCGGTGCCCTCTTCCGTCGCCAGCAGGTCAGTGACCACGGGACCGGGCAGGTGGCCGCCCTTGAGCAGCACGGCGCGAGGGCCGAGACGCAGCAGTCGCGCCGCCGCTCCCGTCGCGCTGGCCTGATCGGTGATCGGCATGCCGGCGAGCACCTCCGCTTCCAGCACGTTCGGCGTCAGGATGGTTGCGAGCGGAACCAGTTCGCGCAGCAGGGCGGCGACGGCCTCGTCCGGCAGCAGCCGGGCGCCGCCCTTGGCGACCATCACCGGGTCAAGCACCAGCGGCACGCCGGGCGCCTCGTCGCGCAACGCGGCCGCGACGGCGGCGATCAGCGCGGCGCCGCCGAGCATGCCCGTCTTGACCGCGTCGGCGCCGATGTCGCGCAGCACGGCGCGCATCTGTGCCACAACGAAGTCGGGGGGCACCGGCTGCACGCCGTGCACGCCGAGCGTGTCCTGCACCGTCAGCGCGGTGATCGCGGTCGCCGCGTAGCCGCCGAGCGCGGTGACGGTCTTGATGTCCGCCTGGACGCCCGCGCCGCCGCCGGAGTCCGATCCGGCGACGATCAGGACGCGGCCGGTCAGTGCGCCGGCTCCGGCGCCTGCGCGGCGGCGGCGATGGCGGCGCAGACCTCGTCGACGGCGAGCGAGACGAGCGCTTCGTCCTCGGCCTCGGCCATCACGCGGATGACCGGCTCGGTGCCGCTTTCGCGGATCAGCAGGCGGCCCGTGCCGTTCAAGCGCTGCTCGGCGGCGGCGATTGCGCGGGCCACCGCGGGGGTCTCGACCGGGTTCGGGCCGGCGAAACGCACGCTCTTCAGGCGTTGCGGCAGCGGCGTGAACATGCGGCACACCTCGCTGGCGTCGCGTTCGCGGCTGACGATGACGGCGAGCACCTGCAGCGCGGCGACAAGCCCGTCGCCGGTGGTGGCGAAGTCCGTCAGGATCATGTGGCCGGACTGCTCGCCGCCGATGTTGCAGCCGACGTCGCGCATGCGCTCGGAGACGTAGCGGTCGCCGACCTTGGTGCGATGGAGCGACAGGCCGGCGGTCGACAGGAAGCGCTCCAGGCCGAGATTCGACATCACCGTGGCCACGACCGCGTCGCCCGCAAGGCGGCCCGTCGCGTGCCAGGAGCGCGCGATCAGGGCGAGGATCTGGTCGCCGTCGATCAGCTCGCCGCGCTCGTCCGACAGCAGCACGCGGTCGGCGTCGCCATCGAGCGCGATGCCGAGATCGGCCCCGTGCTCGACCACCTGCGCGCAGAAGTATTCGGGCACGGTCGAGCCGCAGCCCTTGTTGATGTTGAACCCGTCGGGCGTCGTGCCGACCGGGATCACCTGCGCGCCGAGTTCCCACAGCACCGTCGGCGCGACACGGTACGCCGCGCCGTGCGCGCAATCGACCACCACGCGCAGCCCGTCGAGGCGCAGGCCGCGCGGAAACGTCGCCTTCGCCGCTTCGATGTAGCGGCCGGCGGCGTCCTCCAGCCGCGAGGCGCGGCCGAGGGCGGAGGACCTGGCGAGGCGCGAGGCGAGATCGGGATTCGCCATCAGCGCCTCGATCTCGGTCTCGGTCGCGTCCGACAGCTTGTAGCCGTCGGGGCCGAACAGCTTGATGCCGTTGTCCTCGTACGGGTTGTGCGAGGCGGAGATCATCACGCCGAGATCGGCGCGCAGGCTGCGCGTCAGCATCGCGATGGCCGGCGTCGGCAGCGGGCCGACGAGGGTGACATCCATGCCCGCGCCGATGAAGCCGGCGGTCAGCGCGGGTTCGATCAGGTAGCCCGACAGGCGCGTGTCCTTGCCGATGACCACGCGGTGGCGGTGGCTGCCGCGGGTGAACAGTACGCCGGCGGCCTGGCCGAGACGCAGCGCCACATCCGCCGTCATCGGGTCGAGGTTGGCGGTGCCCCGCACGCCATCGGTGCCGAACAGTCGCCGTGTGCCGCTCATTCGTGTCTCCGGTGTTTCGCTGCGAGTGGTTACGCCGGTTGGGCCGTTTCGGCCAAGACCCCGGCCTGTACCAGCGCATGCCACACCCGCACCGCCTGCACGGTTTCGGCAACATCGTGCACGCGCAGGATGTGCGCGCCGCGCGACAGTGCGAACAGGCCGGCCGCGATCGAGCCGGGCATCAGCTGCTTCGGCGAACCCGCCTCGCCGCTCCAGGTCCCGACCGAGCGCTTGCGCGACGCGCCGACCACAAGCGGGAATCCCAGGGCGGCGAGACGGTCGAGATGCGCCAGCAGCGTTGCGTTCTGCTCCGCCGTCTTGGCGAAGCCGATGCCGGGGTCGAGCGCGATCCGGGCGGGGTCGATGCCCGCCTGGTCGGCGACGTGCACGCGGTCCAGCAATTCCCGCGCCACCTCGGCGGCGACGTCGTCGTAGTGGGCGAGCTCGCGCATGGTCGCGGGCGTGCCGCGCATGTGCATCAGCACGACCGAGCAGCCCGCCGCCGCGACGACGGAGGCGGCTTCGCCGTCGTGCGTCAGCGCGGAGACGTCGTTGACGATCGCCGCGCCGGCGTCCAGGGCCGCGTGCATCGTCGATGCGTTGCGCGTATCGACGGAGACGAGGCACTTCGCATGGGCCAGCCCGCGGATCACCGGCAGGATGCGGCGGCGTTCCTCGTCGGGGTCGGTGGGATGCGAGCCGGGGCGCGTCGATTCTCCGCCGACGTCGATGATGTCGGCGCCGTCCTCGTGCATCTGCAGCCCGGCCTCGACCGCGCGCGCGGGGTCGAGATGCTCGCCGCCGTCGCTGAAACTGTCCGGCGTGACGTTGAGGATGCCCATGACGAGGGGGCGCGAAAGCGTCAGGCCGGCCCAGCGCGCCATAGGATGCACGGCAACTCCGCGTCTGTTAGTCTGCTTGAAATCAACTAGGACGAGACGAGAGGGAGTTCCGAAATGAGCGGCGCTTCGGTCAGTCTGGAACTTCTACAGACCATGATACAGCGGGTCCTGGATGGCCAGAAGCTGCTGCGCGACGATGTCGCGGCGCTGCGCCGCCGCGTGTCAAGAGTGGAACATGCGCTGCTGTCGCTTCAGCGCTCCCAGGTGGACCGGACGGAAGCAGAAGCCGACACCCAGGATCAAATCGACAGCTTGGCCGAGCGCATGGAACGGCTCGAGAGCCGCGGCGCCTGACGCAAGCACGCGCAACTTCAGCCGGGCGCGTTCACCCGGGCGCAGGGGCCGGGCCCAACCCTCCGGCGGGCGGCGCGGAGCTGGGGCGGCCGGCGCTCGGGACCGAGGCGCGGCGCTGCTCGGGCGCCGGCTCGTCGACCACCTTCTTGATCACCGGCTCGCCGCGCAGCACCGTGCGGATCTCGTCGCCGCTCAGCGTCTCGTGCTCCAGCAGGCCGCGCGCGAGGCGATGCAGCTCCTCGATGTTCTCGGTCAGCAGGCGCCGCGCACGGCCGTAGGCGTTGTCGATGATGTCCTTGATCTCGCGATCGATCTCCCGCGCGGTCTCCTCGGAGACGTTCTTGTTCTGCGTCACCGAGTGACCGAGGAACACCTCCTGGCTGTTGTCGCCGTAAGCGATCATGCCGAGACGTTCGCTCATGCCCCACTCGGTGATCATCCGGCGCGCCTGGTCGGTCGCCATCTTGATGTCGCCGGCCGCACCGTTGCTGACCTTCTCGGGGCCGAAGATGATCTCTTCCGCGGCCCGCCCGCCCATCGCCATCGTCAGCTCGGCGAGCAGCTTGCTCTTGGACTTGGAATAGCGGTCGCCCTCTGGCAGGCTCATCACCAGGCCCAGCGCGCGGCCGCGCGGGATGATCGTCGCCTTGTGCACCGGGTCGCATTCCGGCTCGTGCATGGCGCACAGCGCATGACCCGATTCGTGATACGCGGTCATGCGCTTCTCGGCCTCGCTCATCACCAGGCTGCGGCGCTCGGTGCCCATCAGCACCTTGTCCTTGGCGTTCTCGAACTCCGACATCGCGACGACGCGCTTGCCGAGCCGTGCAGCGAGCAGCGCCGCCTCGTTCACCAGGTTCGCCAGATCGGCACCCGAGAAGCCGGGCGTGCCGCGCGCGATCACCTTCGGATCGACGTCGCTCGCCAGCGGCACCTTGCGCATGTGCACGCGCAGGATCTTCTCGCGCCCGTTCACGTCCGGGTTCGGCACCACGACCTGACGGTCGAAGCGGCCGGGACGCAGCAGCGCCGGGTCGAGCACGTCGGGCCGGTTCGTCGCGGCAATCAGGATGACGCCCTCGTTGCTCTCGAAGCCGTCCATCTCGACGAGCATCTGGTTCAGCGTCTGCTCGCGCTCGTCGTTGCCGCCGCCGAGGCCGGCGCCGCGATGGCGGCCGACCGCGTCGATCTCATCGATGAAGATGATGCACGGCGCGTTCTTCTTGCCCTGCTCGAACATGTCGCGCACGCGGCTCGCACCGACGCCGACGAACATCTCGACGAAGTCCGAACCGGAAATCGTGAAGAACGGCACGTTCGCCTCGCCCGCGATGGCGCGCGCGAGCAGCGTCTTGCCGGTGCCGGGGGGACCGACCAGCAGCACGCCCTTGGGGATCTTGCCGCCCAGGCGCTGGAACTTCTGGGGGTCCTTGAGGAACTCGACGATCTCCTGCAGCTCTGCCTTGGCCTCGTCGATGCCGGCGACGTCGTCGAAGGTGACGCGGCCCTGCTTCTCGGTCAGCATCCGGGCGCGCGACTTGCCGAAGCCCATCGCCCGGCCGCCGCCCGCCTGCATCTGGCGCATGAAGAACACCCAGACGCCGATCAGCAGCAGCATCGGGAACCAGCTGAGCAGGTAGTGCACCAGCGGCGGGTAGTCGCTGTCCTCGGGCTTGGCGACGACGCGCACGCCCTTGTCGGTCAGGCGGCTGACCAGGCTCGGGTCGTCGGGCGTGTAGGTCTGGAACGTGCGGTTGTCGCTCAGCGAGCCGGTGACGATGTGGCCCTGGATGACGACGTCGCGCACGCGCCCGGCGTTCACGTCGGACACGAAGTCCGAATACGGCATCTGCGTCGCGCCGGTATGGCCTGCGCCGGGCTGGAACAGGTTGAACAGGACGACCAGCAGCAGGGCGATGATCACCCAGAGCGCGAGGTTGCGGCCGAAATTGCTCATGATCTTTGACGTCAATCCTCGTTTACGGTCGAAGTCTGCCCCAACCTGGCCGAAGAACTACTTACCGGTAGCGCGATCCTTGCGCCGGGGTTTCCCAGCAAGCTTTGTTCCATCACGCGCTTCACATAGGGTGCCCGTGGCAGCCCCGCATCCCCGCCATCAGCACGGCCCTGCTCAGCCAACGACGAAAGCGAGGCAGGCGGCCGGCACCGGCGGATCGAACAACACCTCGATAGTCACCGGTCCACCGTATGCGATGTGCGGAACCGCTTCCAGCACAGTCTGACGGCGCAGCGCCGGCATCGTCCGCAGCACCGAAGACGGCAGATCGGTCAGACGCCGCATGCGCGCCGCGTCGTCGCCGAGAGGGCCGATGCGCAGTCCCGGCGGCGCCGCGCCGCGCAGGCGAAAGCGTCCGTCCCAACGCGCGCCCGCGACGGCATCGCAAGGCGGCGCCATGGCGGCCTCCTCGCGCACCAGCAGCCAGCCGGGCCCGTGGCGGCCGGCCGGCACGATCTGCACCCCGGCGAGTGTTGCCGGCCCCGGCCGCGCGGCGAGCGCCTGAACCGCGGCGACCGGCGGAGGCAGAGCCGAGCCGCCGACGGTGCGGATCAGCGCCGACAGCGCGTCGGCCGGCAACGGCGCGTCGGGGATGCGCGCGAAGCCCTCCGGCCGGATCGTCGCGTGCCCGGCCAGCCAGCTTGCGGCCGCCTCCTCGCGCAGCCGGCGTGCCCGGCCGGCTTCTCTCGCCGCCTCGGCCAGCGGCTCGACGGCCGCCGCGGCCGCGGGGCGCAGGCGGACGCGCAAGGCCAGGAGGTCGGCGTTGGACGGGTCCTCGATCCAGCTTCCGGGCGTCAGCAGGGCGCGCAGGCGCACCGGGTGCCACGCCAGCAAAGGCCGAAGCACGCGCACCCGCCCGGTGTGCCGCAGCGCCGGCATGCCGGCGAAGCCGTCATCGCCGGTCGCCGACAGGGCGCGGATCATCGCGGTCTCGGCCTGGTCGGCAGCGTGGTGGCCGAGCAGCAGGTCGGTGATCCCGGCCGCCGCGCAGGCGTCCTCCAGGGCGGCGAGCCGCGCCGAGCGCGCCCGCGCCGCCTGCCCCGGCCCGCGAGACAGGCCGAGATGCAAGACCCGGCTCTCGATGTCCCAGCCCGCCAGCCTCGCGGCCGTTTCCGCGGCCTCGGCGGCGGAGGCCGGGCGCAGGCCGTGATCGACGATCAGCGCCAGCAGGCGTCTGCCCTGCCGGCGCGCCCAACCGTCCGCGAGCACCGCCAGCGCGGTGCTGTCCGCGCCGCCGGAGACCCCGGCCGCCAGCACCGGGACGGCCGGGAACGGGCCGAGACGCGACATGGCCGACGCGAAGTCGGCCGCCGCCTCCGCCGGGACCGGCGGCCTGTGCTCAGCTGCAGGCGAAGCGGGTGCGGGCGCTGCGGACCTCATCGACGTGGCCGTTGGGGAATTCGTGCGCCATCTTCGCCAGCGTCTCGCAGGCGGCGCGCTTCTCGCCGATCGCGTTGAGCGACCCGGCGAGCCCGAGCAGCGCCTCCTGCGCGTGGGTGCCCGACTTGGAGCGGCTGTACGCGTCGTCGAAGGCGATCGCGGCCTGGGCGTAATCGTGCTTGCCCTGCAGCGCCTGGGCCAGCAGGTACTGCGCGTCGTAGGCGCGCGGCGAGGTCCGGTTGTTCTGCAGCACCTCGCGCGCGGCTGCCTCGGCGGCCGCGTAGTCGTGGCGGGCGAGGGCCGCTTCCGCCTGCTGGATCGCGACCTCCGGCGTCCGCGGCGCCGCGCCGGCAGCCGGGGGCGCCGCCGCCGCGGCAGGCGCGGCGGGCGCAGGAGCGGCCGGGATGGTGCCGAGCGTCGACGCCTGCGGGCTATACGCCGGCGGCGCCGGCGACGGGTAGGCGGGCGCGTAGCCCGGAGGCACATACCCCGGCGGCGCGTAGCCGGGCGGCGCATAGGCCGGCGGCAGGGGTGCGGCGTAGCCCGGCACGGCGGCGCCGGCGCCGAGGCCGCTCGGGGCGGGCGTGGGTGCGGGCGCTGGCGTGGGCGCCGGCGCGGCGAGGCCGCCGCCGCCCGACTGGCCGAGGCGGAATTTCAGGTCGCCGATCTGCTTGGTGAGGTCCGCGTACTGGCGCTGCGAGGCATTCTGCAGGTCGTCCAGCTCCCCGCGCAGACGCCGCACCTCCTCCTCCAGCGCCTGGACGCGGGAGAGGAGTTGCGGGACCAGCTCGCCGCCCGCGGCCGGGGCCTGCCCGCCGCCGCCCAGGCCGAGGAATCCGCCGCCGCCACCGCCACCGCCGCCGCCGCGCGCGACCTGGTCCTGCAGCACCTGCAGCTCGTGGCTCAGCTCCAGGATCTGGTTCTGCAGCGCGATCGCGTCGCGGCTGTCCATCTGCGCCCGCGCCGGCGGCGTGCACACCGAGCCTGCCAGCAGCGCACCCACGGCTACGCAAGCGACCAGACGCTGCCTCATCGCCAAACCTCACTCCCGGAAACGAACAAGCCGCCGGCCTGTCACGGCCGGCGGCCCGCAATCAAGCGGCGCGCGGATCAGCGGACCGAGGTGATCGCATTGCGGTTCTGCGCCCAGGCTTCCTCGTTGGAGCCGAGCGCGGTCGGGCGATCCTTGCCGTAGCTGATCGTGGTCATGCGCGACCCGTCGGTGCCCTTCGCGACGAGGTAGTCGCGCGCGGCGTTGGCGCGGCGCTGGCCGAGTGCGAGGTTGTATTCCTCGGTGCCGCGCTCGTCACAGTTGCCGGCGAGCTGCACCTGGACCTGCGGATAGCGCCCCAGCCACGCCGACTGGCGATCGAGCGTGGACTGCGCCTCCGACGAGAGCTGGGAGGAGTTGAAGGCGTAGAAGACGCGGTCGCCGACGTTCTGGACCAGATCCTCTTCGCTGCCCGGGGCCGGGCCGGACGTCGTCACCGCAGCACCTCCTCCGGTCGCGCCTCCCGTGGCGGCGGGCTGCGCGCAACCTGCCAGAAGTGCAACGGCGATCAACGCACCGAGGAGTTTCGCATACATCGTTTTGGTGTCCTCGTTTCAGAGTGACGTCGGAAAGATGGCCGCGAACGGCCAACACGGCCGCACCTGCATGGAACGCAGGTAACCCGTTGCGTGCCGGGTGGCGATAGACAAGCGGATACCGGGGGTCAAGCGCCCGGCTCCGATGCCGACCCCGCGCCTCACGCGGCCAAGGGCGACCATGCGGGATCGGATGCGTCGGTCGGCGTCGGCACCGGACGCTCGTTGAAGCCGGTGATGTCGATGGACACGAGCCGCGTCGAATAGCCGCTGCCGCGCGAATCACGCGCGGGCGTCTCGCGCCAGAACATGATCACGCGGCCGTTGGGGCAGAACGTCGGTCCCTCGACCGCGTAGCTCTCCGACAGGATGCGCTCGCCGGTGCCGTCGGGCGCCATCACGCCGATCGCGAAGGTGGCACCCGACAGCCGCGTGAAGGCGATCAAATCTCCGCGCGGCGACCACACGGGGGTCGCGTAGCGGCCGCTGCCGAAGCTGATGCGCCGCGCCCCGCCACCGCCCGCGCCCATGATGTAGAGCTGCTGGTCGCCGCCGCGGTCGGAGTTGAACACGATCTGGCTGCCGTCCGGGCTGTAGCACGGGCTGGTGTCGATCGCGCCCGAGTTGGTCAGCCGCTGCTCGCCGCCGCCGCCCACGCCGACGGTGACGATGTCCGACCCGCCGCCGTGCGCCACCGACATGATCACGCGCGAGCCGTCGGGGCTGAAGCGCGGCGCGAAGGTCATGCCGTCGAACTCGCCGAGCACGTGCTGCGCGCCGCTGGCGAGGTTGAACAGGTACACGCGCGGACGGTTGTTGGCGTAGCTCATGAACGCGATCTCGTCGCGCGTCGGATGGAAGCGCGGCGTGAGCACCATGTACGAGCCGTCGGACAGGTAGCGGTTGTTGGCGCTGTCCTGGTCCATGATCGCCAACCGCTTGGTGCGGCGGTCGCGCGGGCCGGTGTTCGACACGTACACGATGCGGGTGTCGAAGTAGCCCTTCTCGCCCAGCATCCGCTCGTAGATCACATCGGCGATGATGTGCGCGATGCGACGCCAGTTGCCGGCGCTGGTGTTGTAGGCGGTGCCTTGCAGTTGCTGGCCGGCGAGCACGTCCCACAGCCGGAACTCGACGCTCGCGCCGCCGCCGCCGGCCGCGCTGCCCGTCACCAGCGCGTGCGCGCCGGTGACCCGCCAGTTGGCGAAGTCAGGCATGCCGCCGCCGGACGCGCCGGCCTGGATGAAGCTGGAGGCCGGCAGCGGGCGGAACAGGCCGCAATTGCCGAGATCGTCGCGCACCACCTGCGAGATCTGCGCGCCGAGATCGCCGCCGAGATCGGGGATGGCGATCGGGATCGGATCGGTACGCGCGCGGTTGACGTCGATCACCGCCTGCCCGGTGTCGGTGGTGCCCTGCGCGAGCCCGCGCGGCGGCGCCAGCATCCATGCGGTGCCGGCGACACCTGCCGCGATCAGCCCGCGTCGCGTCAGAAAACGGTTGGTCTCGATCATCCTACTCTCCGGGCCTGAAGCGGAACGTGAACTGCTGGACCTGCCCCGCCATCGTGTGCGGCAGCGGCAGGTTGGCGCAGCGCGGGTCCAGCACGGCGTCGATCGCGCGGCGGGCGAAGGCGTAGAAGGTCGGGTTGGATAGCCGCCCCTGATCCTCGGGTGCCACGTCCGCCACGCGCGCCACGCCGGTCTCGTCGACCGTGACTTTCAACAGCACCTGGAACGTCATCACGTCGCGCGCGCCGGCGTCGTACGTCCAGCAGCGGCGCACTTCCGAGCCGATCGCACCGGCCTCCGCCGAGCTGAGCCTCGACGTCGAATCGCCCTGCGGACTGCCGCCGGCGTTCGGCGCGCCGCCCTGCGGGGGATTGGCGCGCGCGACGCGCGGACGGGTCTCGCGTTGCAGGGCGCGCAGCTTCTCCAGCGTCGCGAGCAATTCCGTGCTCTCCGGCGCCGTGTTCGTCGTCGGGCGCGGCTGGTTGTTCGGCGCCGGCCTCGCCTGGGGCGGCGGCGGGGTCGGGCTCGGCGGCGTCGGCGCGTGCACCTGCGCCTGCTGCTGCGGCGGGGTCGGCGGCGCGGGCGGCGGCGGCGGCGTCGGGATGGTCGACGGCGCGGGCGTGGTCTCGACCGGCGGCGTCGTCGACTGGGCGCGGCTGCGCGAGGTCGGCGGCGGCGGCGGCGCCGGAGGGGGCGGCGGTGGTGGCGGCGGCGGCTCCGGCGGCAGCGGCAAGGGCGGCTCGGGCGCGGGCGGCTGGTCCTGCGTCGTCGGCAGCGGCTGCGGCGCGGGCACCGGGCCGGGGGCGACCGACTTGATCGGCGGCAGGTTGCCCGGCCCTTCGAACACCATCGCGACCGTCCGCTCCTGCGGCTCCGGCGGCGTCGATGACGGCAAGCCGAACAGCAGCAGCGCGATCACCAGAACGTGGACCGCGGTGGAGATCACCGCACCGCGGCGCAGTCCTCGCGTCAGCAGGCGACGTCGCGCCATGCAGCTTCACGGCCCTGTGCGTGCCGGCGTCACCGCGCCGCGCGTGGCGCGGCCGAGCCGCCCGGACGAGCCCCGGCAGGTGCGGCCGGCGCGGACGGAGCGGCCGAGGGAGCAGCGGGCGGCGGCGGCACCGACGGTGTTGCCGGCGTGGCGCCGCTGGGCTGCTCGGCCAGCAGTGCGACCTTGGTGAAGCCGCCCTGCGTGATGATGCCCATCACCTGCATGATGCGGCCGTAGGCGAGGTCCTTGTCGCCGCGCACGAAGATGCGGCGGTCGTCGGGGTTGTTCTGCGAAATGTTCTGCAGCTTGGCGACGAGATCGGAGACGTCGACCTTGGCGTCCTGGATGTAGATGTCGCCGGCCGCGTTGATCGACACCGTCACCGGCTCGGCGTCGGTGTTCAGCGGCTGCGCGTTGGTCTTCGGCAGATCGACGGTGACGCCGGACGTCATCAGCGGCGCGGTCACCATGAAGATGATCAGCAGCACCAGCATCACGTCGACCAGCGGGGTGACGTTGATCTCGGCGAGCGGCCGGTACCGCCCACCGCGCCCGGTCGGCCGCAGCGAGGCCGCCATTACGCGATCTCCTCGCTCTGGCGCGACAGGATGGCGGCGAACTCGGTGCCGAAGCCTTCGAGCCGTGCGGCGTAGCGCGCCAGGTCGGTGATGATCTTGTTGTAGAAGATCACCGCCGGGATCGCCGCGACCAGGCCGATGGCGGTTGCGAACAGCGCCTCCGCGATGCCGGGTGCGACGACCGACAGGTTCGTGTTGTGCATCGCCGCGATCGCGGAGAACGAATGCATGATGCCCCACACGGTGCCGAACAGGCCGATGAACGGCGCCGTCGAGCCGACCGAGGCGAGGAACACCATCCAGCGCTCCAGCCGCTCCATCTCGCGGCCGATCGTCACGCCCACGGCCCGGTCGACGCGGTCGCGCACGCCCGAGCGCGCGACATCGGCGCCGGCCACGCGCAGGCTGCGCCGCCACTCGCCCATCGCCGCGCCGAACACGGCGGCCATCGGGTGGACCGGCTTGGTGCCTTCCTGCTCATAGAGGTCGTCGAGGCTGCCGCCCGACCAGAAGCGGTCCTCGAAATTGTCCGCCGCCTTATTGGCCCTGCGCAGCGACATGAACTTCTCGAACACGATCGCCCAGACCCACACGCTGGCGAGCAGCAGCATGGCCATCACGATCTTCACGACGATGTCGGCGTCGGTGAAGAGCGCCCAAATCGTCAGGTCCGCACCGGGCACCGCGGCACCCATGTTCGCCGCATCAACAGCTCGATCCACGCCTATTCTCCCTCTAACGGCGCGGCGAGGCGGGCGAGCGCATGGCGCCACGCCGCCGGCAGCCTTGCCGCGCGTCCATCAGCCACGCCGACGCAGGCAAGGCGGACCTCGGTCCGCACGAGCACGTCGTTGGGCTCCCCGTCGCGCTCGAAGTCTTGACGCAGCACGACCGAAGCGCCGCCCGCCTGTACAAGCGTGGTCGTCACGACCAGCAGGTCGTCGACGCGGGCCGGGCGCAGATACTCCATCTTGACGCGCCGGACCAAGAACATGATCCCGTGCTCGCGGACCATGCTGGCATGCGGCACGCCCAGGTCGCGCAGCGCCTCGGTCCGCGCCCGCTCCGCGAAACGCAGGAAATTGGCGTGGTAGACGATGCCCGCGGCATCCGAATCCTCGTAGTAGACACGGATGCGATAGCGGTGCGCGCCGTGTGGGGGCGTGTCGCTCGGATGACCGATCATCCATCATCCCCGCCAGGGGCCCCATTGGGAGCGCCTGCGATACCCAGCCGCAACAGGTCGGGCTGGTCCGGCTGGGCCGGCGGCGGCATCAGGCCGAGGTGGCGCCAGCCCGGCTCGCCCAGCATCCGCCCCCGGCTGGTGCGCAGGACCAGCCCCTCCTGGATCAGGTAGGGCTCGATCACGTCTTCGAGAGTATCGCGCGCCTCGGCCAGGGCGGCGGCGAGGGTCTCGACCCCGACCGGGCCGCCGGCGTGGTGCTCGGCGATGCGGCGGAGATAGCGGCGGTCCATCGCGTCCAGGCCCAGGGCGTCCACCTCCAGCCGGGTGAGCGCGGCGTCGGCCGCCGCCCGGTCCACCAGCTTCGCCCCGGCCACCGAGGCGAAATCGCGCACCCGGCGAAGCAAGCGGCCGGCCACGCGCGGGGTGCCGCGGGACCGGCGGGCGATCTCCGCCGCCCCGTCCGGGGTGAGCGCAAAGCCGAGCTTGTCAGCACCCCGGCGGACGATCAGCTCCAGCTCCTCGGGCGTGTAGAAGACCAGCCGCAGCGGGATGCCGAAGCGGTCGCGCAGGGGTGTCGCCAGCAGCCCTGCCCGCGTGGTGGCGCCGACCAGGGTGAAATGCGGCAGGTCGATGCGGACCGAACGCGCGGCGGGTCCCTCGCCGATGATGAGGTCGAGCTGGAAGTCCTCCATCGCCGGGTAGAGGACTTCCTCGATCGCCGGCTGCAGGCGGTGGATCTCGTCGATGAACAGTACGTCGCTTGCGTTCAGGTTGGTCAGGATCGCGGCAAGGTCGCCCGCCCGCTGGATCACCGGGCCGGAGGTGGCGCGGAAGCCGACGCCGAGCTCGCGCGCGACGATCTGGGCCAGCGTTGTCTTGCCCAGGCCCGGCGGGCCGTGCAGCAGGACGTGATCCAGCGCCTCGCCGCGCGCCCGCGCGGCCTGGATGAAGATCGCGAGGTTCTCCCGGCTCGCCTTCTGGCCGACGAACTCCCCAAGTGTTTGCGGCCGCAGGCTGACTTCGGCAGCGTCGTCGTCCAGCCGCTCGGCGGAGACGTCGCGGCCGCTCATGCCGGGGTGCTCATGCCGGGCTCCGTTGTGCCAAGTCTTTCAGGCTTTCACGGATCACCGCGTCCAGCTCCGCGGTCTCGCCCAGGCGTTCGACGGCGCGCGCCACCGCCGGCTGCGCCTCGATCCGCCGGTAGCCGAGATTGGTCAGCGCCGACAGGGCGTCCGAGACCACGCCGCCCGCGGGCATTGCCGTGGGCAGGCCGGCATCGACCGGCATGGCGCCGGCCTTCTCGCGCAGCTCGGTGAGCAGCCGGACGGCCAGCTTGATGCCCACGCCGGGCGCGCGCGTGAGGCCGGCGCGGTCGCCGGCGGCGATGGCGTTGACCAGCTCGCGCGGCGACAGCGCCGAGAGGATGCCCAGCGCCACCTTCGCGCCGACGCCCTGCACGGTGGTCAGCAGCCGGAACCAGTCGCGCTCGGCCGGGTCGGCGAAGCCGTACAACAGGATCGCGTCCTCCCGCACGACGGTCTCCACGAGGACTCGCGCCACCTCGGGCGGCTGCGACATCGCGGCGAGCGTGCGCGTGCTGGCGTGCACGAGGTAGCCCACGCCGTTCACGTCGACGACACAACGGCCGTCCTCGAGGGCGACGATGCGGCCGGTGAGCTGCGCGATCATGCCGGATGCTTAGCGCGGACCTGGAGTCGCGCGCGTCTCAGAGCCGACCGCCGACTTTGACAAGGAGTTTCGAGGGGTCCCGCAAAGTTGTTGGGCTTGCAAGCGGTCAGCGCCGTAGCTACGTTTTTGGCGCTACGAGGGTGAAAAGTGGCGCGCTGGACCTGGGACCCCGACAAGGCCCGGACGAATCTCAGGAATCACAAGGTCAGCTTTGAATTGGCAGAGCGGACTTTCGGAGACCCGCTGGTCGCCAGTCGGCGCGACCCCTACCCGGACGAAGAACGCTGGCAGTCGATCGGTAAGCCGAGTTCGGACAGCTTCGTCATCCTGTTTGTCGTGCATACCGAACCGGTGCCGCAGCCGGACGGGGAGGAGGAAGGGCGGATCATTTCGGCCAGGCGGGCCACGACATACGAGAGGAGGGTCTATGAGGAAGGGGAATTCTGAGCCGCTGTCGCCGAAGCTGGCGGCGGAGCTGGCGACCCTGGAAGCCATGCCGGAGGACACGATCGAGACGTCGGAAATCCCGGAGGTCCGGGACTGGTCCGATGCCGAGCGCGGGCGCTTCTACAGGCCGCGGAAGGTGCAGAAGACTTTGCGCATCGACGCCGATGTGCTGGCCTGGTTCGAGTCCCAGGGGCCGGGATACCTCACGCGCATGAACCATGCTTTGCGCGCTGCTATGCTCAACGAGATGCGGCGGAAGTCGAACAGCGAGACGGGATAGCGAAGGAACCTCACATCGGCCGTCTACCGGGCCGCACCGCGCAGCTTCGCGAGAATTCGTTCGAGCGCCGCGATCTCGCCGGGGGCGAGCGCTGTAACAAGTTCCGACTGCAACCGGCGCGCCAGCGGGACGATCCTGCGATACGTCGCAAGCCCCTGACGCGTCAGCCGCAACTGCTGCGCGCGGGCATCGCCGGGGACCGGTGCGCGTGAGATCAACCCTTTGTCGGCGAGGCGTATCGCCGCGCGGCTGACCTTCACGCGGTCCATCTCGGTCGTCTCGATCACCTCCTGCGTCGAGCGCGGCGAGCGCTCGCCCAGCACGGCCATGACACGCCACTCCGGGATGGTCAGGCCGAACTCCGCCTCGTAGCGCACGGCGAACGCGCGGCTGACGCGCTCGGCGGCGACCGACAGCCGGTACGGCAGGAAATCCGCCAGAATCAGCGGTTCCTCCTCCGCCTCTCGCACCCGCGCCGCCGCGCTGCCCGCCATCCGCCTGCCCCCTCTTGTATCATCACAGATGAGATGATAAGCCCGATCATGCACCGGCGCCGCGTGCCGTGCCAAGAGCCTCATTTATCGGGACGGAAGCGGATGGACGTCGACTATCAGTCGCTGCTGTTCGACTATCGCCGCTCGCCCGACCAGGCCGCGCCCGTCCCCGTGCGCCATCCGGTCGTCGTCGTCGGCGCGGGGCCGGTCGGCCTCGCGGCGGCGATCGACCTCGCCCAGGCCGGGATCAACGTCGTGCTGCTCGACGACGACAACAAGTTGTCGGACGGCTCGCGCGCGATCTGCTTCGCCAAGCGCACGCTGGAGATCCTCGACCGGCTGGGCTGCGGCGAGCAGGTGACGTCCAAGGGCGTCGGCTGGAACCGCGGCAAGGTCTTCTTCCGCGACAGCTTCGTGTACGGCTTCGACCTGCTGCCCGAGCCCGGCCACCGGCGGCCGGCCTTCGTCAACCTTCAGCAGTACTACTTCGAGGGCTACCTGCTCGACCGCGCGCACGCGCTGCCGCAGATCGACGTGCGCTGGCACAACCGGGTGACCGGCGTGGCGCAGGACGCCGGCGGCGTGACGCTGACGGTCGAGACGCCCGACGGCGACTACCGGATCGTCGCCGACTACCTGATCGCCGCCGACGGCGTGCACAGCGCGGTGCGCCGCCTGCTCGGGCACGAGAGCGTCGGCCAGACGTTCCGCGACCGGTTCCTGATCGCCGACGTGCGCATGGCGGCCGACTTCCCGACCGAGCGCTGGTTCTGGTTCGACCCGCCGTTCAACCCCGGCCAGTCCGTGCTGCTGCACCGCCAGCCGGACAACGTCTGGCGCATCGACTTCCAGCTCGGCTGGGACGCCGATCCGGTCGCCGAGCGCGCGCCCGAGCGGGTCATCCCGCGCGTGCGCGCGCTGCTCGGCCCGGATGTGCCGTTCGAGCTGGAGTGGGTCAGCGTCTACACGTTCTCCTGTCTGCGCATGGAGCGGTTCCGCGACCACCGCGTGCTGTTCGTCGGCGACTGCGCGCACCGCGTCTCGCCGTTCGGCGCGCGCGGCGCCAATTCCGGCGTGCAGGACACCGACAACCTCGTCTGGAAGCTGGTGCTGGTGCTGAAGGGATCAGCACCCGACAGCCTGCTCGACACCTATGCGAGCGAGCGCGAATACGCGGCCGACGAGAACATCCTGAACTCGACGCGCAGCACCGACTTCATCACGCCGAAGAGCGAGATGAGCCGGATCTTCCGCGACGCGGTGCTGACGCTGGCGCGCGAGTACGAATTCGCCCGCCATCTGGTCAACAGCGGGCGGCTGTCGCTGCCGTCGACGTACGAGTACTCGACGCTGAACACGCCCGACGCGGATACGTTCAAGGGCGGCCCGATCCCCGGCGCGCCCGCGCCGGACGCGCCGCTCGGTGAGGGCTGGCTGCTGGCGGAGCTCGGCGGCGATTTCACCCTGCTGGTGTTCGACGGCGCGCCGGTGGACATGCAGCTGCGCACGTCCGTGCCGGTCCGCGTCGTGACGGTGCCGGAGCACAACGACCTCGCCTGGGACCGCTACGACGCGCGCCCGGGCACCGCGTACCTGGTGCGGCCCGACCAGCATGTTTGCGCGCGCTGGCGCAGGGTCGATCCCGCCCGCATCGAGGCGGCCGTCGCCCGCGCCACGGGGCACCCCAAGGGGGACGCCAGGGGGGATCAATGACCGAGCTCAACGTCGCGCCCAACATCCGGGCCGCCGACGACTTCTATCAGGCGTTGATCGACACCCATCGCGGCCTGACGGCCGAGCAGAGCGCGCTCGTCAACGCCCGGCTCATCCTGCTGCTCGCCAACCACGTCGGCGATCCGCAGGTGCTGCACGAGGCGATGATGGCCGCCCATCACGGCATCGTGCCGCAAGGCGAAGACCGTATCATGGAGGCGCGACTGTGATGCGGCTGCACGGCTACTTCCGGTCCTCGGCCGCGTGGCGCGTGCGCATCGCGCTGGCGCTGAAGGGCATCGAGGTCGAGCAGACCGCGCACCACCTGCTGAAGGACGAGCAGCACGCGCCGGACTATCTGCGGCTCAATCCGCAGGGCCAGGTGCCGGCGCTGGAACTCGACGACGGGCGGGTGCTGACGCAGTCGCTCGCCATCGTCGAATGGCTGAACGAGACGCATCCCGAGCCGCCGCTGCTGCCGGGCTGCCCCTTCGAGCGCGCCCGCGTGCGCGCCTTCGCGCAGGTGATCGCCTGCGACATGCATCCGGTGCAGAACCTGCGCGTGCTCAACCGCCTGCGCAGCCTCGATCACGGCAAGGAGGACGTGATCGCCTGGGGGCAATGGGTGATCGAGACCGGGTTCCGCGCCTGCGAGGCCCTTCTCGCCGATCAGCCGGGGCCTTACTGTTTCGGCACCGCGCCGTCGCTCGCCGACATCTGCCTCGTGCCGATGCTGACCAACGCGCGCCGCTACCACAGCGATCTGGCGCCCTACCCGCGCCTGCTCGCGGCCGAGGCGGCCTGCAACGCGCTGCCCGCCTTCCAACGCGCCGCTCCCGGCGCGCAACCCGACGCCGAATAGACGGAGACAGCATGTCCGGCTTCGCCAGCACCAAGGACCTCGCCGACAAGACGATCAGCTTCGAGGAGCTCGGCCCCGGCCTGTACGGCTACACGGCGCAGGGCGATCCGAATTCGGGTGTGGTCATCGGCGACGAGAGCGTGCTGGTGGTCGACGCGCAGGCGACGCCGCTGATGGCGCAGGACGTGATCGCCCGCGTCCGCAGCGTCACCGACAAGCCGATCAATTACCTCGTCCTGTCGCACTACCATGCCGTGCGCGTCCTCGGTGCCTCCGCCTACGACCAGGCGGAGATCATCGCCTCGCAAGCGACGCGGGATCTGATCGTCGAGCGCGGACAGCAGGACATGGACAGCGAGATCGGCCGCTTCCCGCGCCTGTTCCGCGGCCGCGACACCATCCCCGGCCTGACCTGGCCGAACGTGACGTTCAAGCGGCGGATGACGCTGTGGCTCGGCGAGCGCGAGGTGCAGATCATCCATATCGGCCGCAGCCACACGGCGGGCGACACCATCGTCTGGCTGCCGAAGGACCGCGTCTGCTTCTCCGGCGACTGCGTGGAGTTCGGCGCGACGCCGTATTGCGGCGACGCCCATTTCACCGATTGGCCGGCCACGCTCGCCGCGATCCGCGCGCTGCAGCCCGAACGCCTGGTTCCCGGACGCGGCCGGTCGCTGATGAACGCGGACGAGGTGCGTGAGGGCATCGAGGGCACCTCGTCGTTCACCTCCGACCTGTTCGCCCGTGCGCGCGCAGGGGTGGCGAAAGGATGGTCGCTCAAGCAGGTGTACGACGACGCGCTGGAGTTCATGCGTCCGCGCTACGGCCATTGGGTGATCTTCGAGCACTGCATGCCGTTCAACGTCAGCCGCGCCTACGACGAGGCGAGCGGGCTGGATCACCCGCGCATCTGGACCGCCGAGCGCGACGTCGAGATGTGGCGCGCGCTGGAAGGCGCCGCGCCGATGAAGTCGGCGGAAGTGCATGGCTGAAGGCACCGCACGTGAAACTCCGTCATTGCGAGCGAAGCGAAGCAACCCAGGGCGACCGCTCGGGCGCGCGGCCCTGGGTTGCTTCGTTGCTCCGCTCCTCGCAATGACGGCCTAACCAAACCGGAGACACCGCAATGAACGTGTCCATCCGCTCCCCCTCCGCCCCGTCCGCCACCGGGCAGGCGCTCGCCTACCTGTCGGGCTTCGGCAACAGCTTCGAGACCGAGGCGCTGCCCGGCGCGCTGCCGGTCGGCCGCAACTCGCCGCAGCGCTGCGCCTATGGCCTGTATGCCGAGCAGCTGTCCGGCTCGCCGTTCACCGCGCCGCGCGCGAGCAACGAGCGCAGCTGGCTGTACCGCATCCGCCCCACCGTCGCGCACTGGGGCCGCTTCAATCGCATCGGCAACGGACTTTGGCGCACCGCGCCGTGCCCCGAGGTCGAACTGGCGCCCGGCCCGCTGCGCTGGGACCCGATCGCCATTCCCGACGCGCCGCTGACCTTCCTGGACGGCATGCGCACGATCACGACGGCCGGCGACGCGGGCAGCTGTACCGGGGTCGCCGCGCACGTCTTCCTCGCCACGCGCAGCATGAAGGACGCCTTCTACAACGCCGACGGCGAGATGCTGATCATGCCGCAGCAGGGCAGGCTGCACCTGTTCACCGAGTTCGGCATGATCGACATCGAGCCCGGCGAGATCGCCGTCATCCCGCGCGGCGTGAAGTTCCGCGCGGAACTGCCGAACGGCCCGGCGCGAGGCTACGTGTGCGAGAACTACGGCGGCGCCTTCACGCTGCCCGAACGCGGCCCGATCGGGGCGAACTGCCTCGCCAATCCGCGCGACTTCCTCACCCCCGTCGCCGCCTACGAGGACAGCGATAAGCCCTGCCACATGACGGTGAAATACGGCGGCGCGCTGTGGCGGACGGAGCTCGACCGCTCGCCGCTCGACGTGGTCGCCTGGCACGGCAACTACGCGCCGTACAAATACGACCTGCGCCGCTTCTCTCCGGTGGGTCCGCTGCTGTTCGACCACGCCGACCCGTCGATCTTCACCGTGCTGACCGCGCCGTCGGAGACGCCCGGCACGGCGAACTGCGACTTCGTCTGCTTCCCCGACCGCTGGATGGTGGCCGAGAACACGTTCCGCCCGCCCTGGTACCACATGAATATCATGAGCGAGTTCATGGGCCTGATCTACGGCCAGTACGACGCCAAGCCGCACGGCTTCGTCCCCGGCGGTTTCAGCCTGCACAACTGCATGCTGCCGCACGGGCCGGACATCGACAGTTTCGAGATGGCGAGCACCGTCGACCTCAAGCCGCACAAGCAGGAGGGCACGATGGCGTTCATGTTCGAAACCCGCCTGCCGCAGCGCGTCACGAGCTACGCGGCCGAGGCGCCGGAGCTGCAGGCGGATTACGGCAACTACGGAGCCGCGCTGCGCCCGCGCTTCAACCCCAACCGGCCGTAGCGGCGGCACCGGGCGCGAACCAGCACTCGTTCATCGGAGGCGACACGCCACCCAACACCGCGCCCGCTTCGCCCAACGTCGGACGAACCGTCCCAGGCCGGACAGCCACCGCTGGTCTTCCGTCATCGAACCCGCCCCCCGCGGGAGCACGGTGCCCGGCGCTCAGCTCGTGCTGGCGGGCACCACCCAGCGTCGCACGTCATTGTAGGGCCAGATCACGGTCTCGCTGAGGCGGTTGCCTCTCCACGTGCCCTGGACGTGCATCTGGCCGTCCCGGCCGGTATGCACTGCGTCGATCACATACCGCCGGCCCCTGATCGCGAGGGTCTGGCCGGGCTCGAGAACCGCCTTGGAACTCCGATCGTCGCGCACGCGAACTCCCCGCCGGTCGGTGAGGGCCGTTGCTTGTATGGTCAGCCGCGCGGGCCCGACAATGGGCCAAAGGTCGAAGTTTCAGGACGCAACGAGCGCCGACGGGTCCGCTGGTTTCTGTCGCGTTTGCCGCCGCGACGCTAACCCGCTGAAACGAATGGAGGTCCGGGCCGGAATCGAACCGGCATACGCGGATTTGCAGTCCGCTGCATCACCACTCTGCCACCGGACCGGCGCAGGCCGGGCCTTATCCGGCCCAGCCCCGCTCGGGGTCAAGCACGCCCATTGGCACGCCCCTTGGCACGCGCCGCAGCCGCCAACGTTGGCGCCACCGGTCCAGCTGCCTATAACCCGCCCGCCAACCCCACGGAGCAGCGCGCATGGACGCGGCGGCGCCCACCAGCCAGAGCGACCCCTACGCGGAAGCGCGGGCGAACATGGTCGACAGCCAGGTCAGGCCCAACAAGGTCACCGACCCGCGCATCATCGCGGCGATGCGCCGCATCCGGCGCGAGACCTTCCTGCCGCCCGAATTGCGCCACCTCGCCTATGTCGACGACGACGTGGCCCTGCCGCACGGCCGCGCCCTGATGGTTCCGATGGTCATCGCGCGCCTGATCCAGGTCGCGCAGCCGATGCTCGGCGAGCGCGCCCTGGTCGTCGCCGCCGGCGTCGGCTACGGCGCCAGCGTGCTGGCCGCCTGCGACGTCTCGGTCACCGCGCTCGAGGAAGACCCCGAGCTGATCGCGCTGGCCCGCGCCGCCATGCCGGCCGCCGCGCCGAACGCCACGCTGGTTACCGGCAAGCTCGCCGACGGCTGGCCGGCCGGCGCGCCGTGGGACATCGTCATCATCGACGGCGCGGTGCATGACATCCCGCCCGCCATCGCCGCCCAGGTGAAGCCGCATACCGGCCGGCTCGTCACCGTGATGGTCGGCAACGGGCGCGTGGGTCAGGCCGTCCTCGCCGAGCCGTCCTCGGCGGGGCTCAGCGTCCAGCCGGTGTTCGACTGCAACACCCCGCCGATTCCCGCCTTCCTGCCCGCGCCGGGGTTCGTCTTCTGAAGGCGGCCAAGGGCGGCGGGGGCGGCTTCGACCGGTTATTCGCCGGCATCGCCACGCGCCGCCGCCACGTGCCCGGGAAGCTTGCAAAACCCGGTGCCCTATGCAGTCATCGCGCGTGTCACAGTCATCCCTGACCGACATCGCCCCGCCTTCCATCGGGCCGTCCACCCGGCCTTTCCATGGGCGAGAGCGTCCGGCACATCGCGACGGCTTTGGGACTCGGTGCCGTCCTGTGGCACAGGCTGAGATCACCCTGCGACGACGCCTGCGGGAGGAACGGATGACATCTTCTGGTCGAGCGACGTTCGGCGCCAGCATGCTCGCGATCGCCTCCCTGCTCGCCGCCGTCCCGTGCGCACCGGCCGCGCGCGCGCAGTCCGCGACGCCTACGACCACGACGCCCCCCACCACCGGCAAACCTCCGGCGCCGCCGCGTCACGCCTCCGCCCCCAGCCGTCCGCAGGCTGCGGCACATCCCGCCAACGCGCCTGCGATCATGACCGTGACCGCCGGGATGACCGGACCGCAGGTGCCGCGCACGCTCATGGAAGCGCTAGTCGCCACCTACCAGAACGACCCGCAGCTTCTGGCCGAGCGCGCCAAGCTGCGCGCGACGGACGAGAACGTGCCCGCGGCGCTGGCCGGCTGGCGCCCGACGGTCGTCGTCGCGGGGTCGGCGGGCTACGCCGCCGGCCAGACGATCTCGCCGCTGGGCGCCAATGGCGTCGGCAAGGCGACGGTCACGACCGGCGAAGACCGCGACCTCGCGACCGGCCAGCTGACGGTTACCCAGCCGCTCTATCGCGGCGGCCGTACCCGCGCCACCACCAACCGGGCCGAGAACCAGGTGATGGCCGAGCGCGCCACCCTGATCTCGCAGGAACAGACGTCGTTCAACAACGCCATCACCGCCTATGTCGGGGTGATCCAGGCGCACGACATCCTGTTGCTCGACATCAACAACGAACAGGTGCTGAGCAAGCAGCTGCAAGCCACCAACGACCGCTTCCGGGTCGGCGAGATCACCCGCACCGACGTCGCACAGGCGGAGGCGGCCCTCGCCCAGGCCACCGCGACGCGCGAGACGGCCGAAGGGCAACTGCAAACCGCGCGCGCCACCTTCGAGCGCACGATCGGCTACCTGCCGCCGGACAATCTCGTGCCGCCGCAGCCGCTCGTCGTGCCGGTCAAGACCGAGACCGAGGCCATCACGCTGGCGGCGGCCAACAACCCCAACGTCGTCGCCGCACTGTTCAACGATGCCGCGGCCAAGGACGCGGTGGACGTGGCCTACACCCAGCTGATGCCGCAGCTCAGCCTGCAGGGGCAGGCCTTCTACCAGGCCAACAGCCTGCAGAGGGCCACCACCCAGGAGGGCTATCAGGTCACCGCCAACCTGTCCGTCCCGCTCTATCAGGGCGGCTCGGAGTACGCCGCCATCCGCCAGGCGCGGCAGACGCAGCAGCAGACCCGCAAGATCGTCGACGATGCGCGGCGCGCCGCCCGGCAAGCGGCGATCTCGGCGTGGGAGACGCTGATCGCGGCCCGCGCGACCATCGGCTCCACGCAAGCGGCGATCCGCGCCAACACGATCGCGCTCGAGGGCGTGGAGCGCGAGGCGATCGTCGGCAGCCGCACCACGCTCGACGTGCTGAACGCGCAGGAGGCGCTGCTGCAGTCGCAGACGACGCTGGTGCAGAACCTCGCAGCCCTGGTCACCGCGTCCTATCAGCTCGCCCTGTCGGTCGGCCGGCTGACCGCGCGCGACCTGAACCTGCCGGTGCCGCTGTACGACGAGACCGCGTATTACGAGGCGGTGCGCGACCGCTGGGCCGGCACCGGCGACTACGCGACCGGCCAGCCAGGCCGATGAATGGACGTGACCGGCACTCAGACACCGCCGAACGACCGCGGCGCGGAGGGCACTCCGCCCGACCACTCGATGCAGGACATCCTGGCGTCGATCCGGCGAATCCTTAGCGAAGACGAGGACGCAGCTCCCGTGAGCTCCAGCACGCCCCCAGGCATGACCTCCGCCGCCGAGCCGGCGCCGAAGGACGACATACTCGATCTCGACGCAGGATTGATGGTGAACGACATGACCGCCCAGCCGCCCGAGCTTGCCGGCCCCGTGACGCAGACGCCGCCGAGCGAGGCGGCGCCGGGGATGATCGCGCCGGAGGCCGCGCAGGCCGCCGCGACCTCGATGACCCAGCTGATGCGCGGCATCGCGGAGAACCGCATGGCCGCCGTGTCGCGCAACGGACCGACGCTGGAGGACCTCGTCAAGGAGACGATCCGGCCGCTGCTCAAGGAATGGCTCGACATCCACCTGCCGCCGATGGTGGAGCGGCTGGTGCGGGCCGAACTCGAGCGCCTGAGCGCCCGCGTCCGCACCTGAGCCGCGTCGCCTCGGCCGGGCGGGCCGGCATGCGCCTGCGCCCCGCAACCGAACCGCGCCGGCCGACGCTTGAAGCGTGCAACCTCCGGGAGCACCGCCGGTGAGTACCATCGCGCCGTTCAGGATCAGCGTCTGCGGACTGGACGAGCTGCAGGGCCATTGCGAGAGCGGCGTCAGCCACGTGTTGTCGATCCTCGACCCGGACTGGCCGGTGCCGGAGGCGTTCGGCACGTTCGGCGAGCACGCGAAGCTCGAGTTGCGCTTCCACGACGTGATCGAGACGGACCGGCCGGACATCGTCGCGCCGGACGCGACGCATGTGGCGGGCGTGCTCGCGTTCGGCCGCGACCTGCTGGCCGAGCCGGCGGCGGACGCGCACCTGCTGGTGCACTGCCACGCGGGGGTGTCGCGCTCCACCGCGTCGATGGCGTTGATCCTGGCGCAGGCGCGGCCGGATGTGCCGGGCGGCGGCATTCTGGCCGAGGTGCTGCGTATCCGCCCGCAGGCATGGCCCAACCTGCGCATCCTGGAGATCGGCGACGCGCTGCTCGGCCGCGGCGGATCGCTGGTCGCGGCGGCGACCTGCATCTATCGCGCGCAGATCGAGCGCCGCCCCTACATGGCCGATGTCATGCGCGCAGGCGGGCGAGGGCGCGAGGTGGACGCGGCAGTCGGCTAACCTGGTGCCGCCGCTGCGGGCTTGGCGTCGCCCGGCAGCACATGCTGCTGCACCACGCTGAGCGTCCACCTCTCCCCGGCGCGGTCGAAGACGAGCACGCGGTCGAAGACATCGTCCGGCCAATTGGCGATCTGGATGCCGAGCTCCGTCGTGAGCTTCGGGATGCGCTCGTGATGCCAGCAGATCAGCACCGCCGCCGCCGCGTCGACTGCCGCTGCCACCAGATCCTTCTCCTGATGCAGTGCGAAATCCTTCCGGATCGTAAGCCCAAGACCGGCGGCGAGCGGCGTGACGGTATGCAGCGGACGTTTGCTCGGATTATCGTCGGTTGCGAGCGCCGCGAAGATCGCGCCTGGCACCGCCAATTCCGGCCGCAGAAACGCAGACACCGAGGGATTGAACAATCGGACGAGCGCACCCGCGCGTTGCCAGCCCCGGGTGGTCAGCTCGTCCTTGTCCGCCAGCCCGGCCTCGGTCACGCCGGAGATGCCGGCCTGCTGGTCGGGCCGCTCGGCGTGACGAATGATCATGACCTTCGTGCAGGTCGCCATGGTCAGGCTGCCGCCGGCTTGCCGAACCAGAAGACGAGTTCGCGCTGCCGCCGCTTGTCGTAGCCCGCGTCCGATCCGGGGGCGCCGATCTGCCACTTGTCGTCATCGGCAAGGCCTTCCCACGACGGCTTGCCGTGCTGTTCCTGCACCGACTGGCGCCAGCGATACTGGCTGTAGACCTGCATGATGTGACCCGCGTACTGGCTCGCGAGGTCGCCGTCGCCTTCGATGAGCAGCAGGTTCTCGTCGTTCGTCCCGCTCGCCTTCGGGCCCATGTTGTGCGAGCCCGTCATCACCACCGGCTTCTCGCCATACGGGTCGATGACGATCACCTTGCTGTGCACCATGGCAAAGGTCCTCGGCAGCTTGAGCAGTTCCGTGCGCCAGTAGGTGAACGGCCCCGGGATGTTGGCGGGCAGCACGACATCGGCATTCGCGTCGATCCGCTCGCCGCGATTGAACAGCGTGACCGGGTTCTTCGCGGTGCCGGGGTCCTGGTTCAGCACGCCCTGGATGTAAAGGTCGGGGTCGTAGTTCTGGCCGCCGGGCAAGGCGAGGTCGACGATGTCGTTGAACAGGGTGCCGCGCGGGCCGGGATTGAACATCAGGAACAGGATGCCCTCCTTCGCGCCGCGGATCATCTCGCCCGCCTGCTCGAGGTCGAGCTGGCCGTGCATCGGCGTGAACCACAGCGTCGTGCCGTCGAGCCCGCGCGCGGTGCGCGGCGTGGCGTTCGCGCTCAGCAGGCTTGCGGGCGAAGCGTCCTCGCACTCGACGAGCGTCTTCCACTGCGCCAGATAGTCCTGCGCGAGCGCGGCGTTCTGCACCAGCACCGCGTTGTTCGCCTGGGTGCACAGCCCCGTCTTCGTCCAGTTGGTGCTGCCGGTCCACACCGCCTGCGGCGTCTGGTGCGCATCGCAGATCACCATGAACTTGTTGTGTGCGAGCGCACGCGGCGCCGTCATCCGGTCGTGCACGTCGCACATGCGCAGATCGGCCCGCGCATCCGCGTTCTCGTCATCGCCCTTGTGCTTGACGCTGCCGTTCGCCAGGACGAGATGCGCACGTTTGCCGAAGCCCTGGAGCAGCTTGATCAGCTCCGGGTCGTCGAGTTCGAACAGCGCGGCGAAGATATGGCCGTCGTCCCGGTTCGTCTCGGCGAGCAGGCCGGTCAGCTTGTCGTGCACCGGGCCGCCCAGGAAGTTGCGGATTTTGTCGCCTGGTGTCGCGATGATCGTGCGCAGCGCGTCGGACGGATGTGCCTCGGGCAGCAGCCGGGCGAGCCACTGGCTCGCGACGATGCCGCGGTTGAAGTAGCAGGAGATCTGCCCTGCGGTTTCGGCGCCGATCTCGACGACCTCGCTCCAGTCGGACGCGTGCGCCGTGTCCTCCCGCAGCGCGCCGGCCGATCCCACCATCGGCGCGACGCGGTAGGCGACCTGATCGCCCGGATTGACCATGAAATCCGACCAAACGTATTTCTGGATCGGCCATGTCGTGGTCGGCGTGCGCGTGCCCGATGTGGCGTCCGCCTCGTTGGCGAAGCCGACCCAGCTCGACACGGTTTCGACAGCGAATCCGTCTTGCTGCCCCGTCGTCTCCGGGCTGGGTGCGCTGCCCGCGGCGCGCTTCACGCGCCGGGTCAGCGCGAACCCACGGCAACCCGGGATGAAAGGCGCACGCCATGCGAGAAACGCGCTGTCGACGCCTGGACGCACGACGAGCTGCGCCGCCGTCGCCGCGCGCGCGGTCGCAGTCGCCGGTTTCGGATGCTTTGCGGCAAGACGGGCTGCCGTCAGCGTGGTCTTCGCCCGAGAAGCGGCGCCCGGCTTGTGCTCCACGTTGATGTCTCCGAGAAAATATTGCTGGATCGCGCCAGTCTAGCGCTGGTCCTATCGGAGTCGCAACATAATAATCCGTCGCTCGGAGTTGCGCGTCGTGACTGCACCGGGGAGACGGATCCCGGAAGCTTGGCGGCCCCTGCTGGACTCGAACCAGCGACCCACAGCTTAGAAGGCTGTTGCTCTATCCAACTGAGCTAAGGGGCCATGCACGTCGCGACGGCGTGCAGCGTGCCGCGTAGCACGGGGCGCCGCGTTTTGGCAGACCACCCGCCCCCGAATCCGGCGCAGCCGCCCGGCTCACCGCCGCCCGCGTCACCACCGCCCGGTTTGCCCGCCATTTCGGCCACCACGGGCGCTTCACGGTCTTTCATAAACATTCAGCGTCGCGTGACGCACGGCGTGCTATGCTGTTCCGTAACGTTCCTGCGACTCGCTTCATCCCCCAGGGAGGGACCATGTCGCGCGTCCGCCGCTACAAGACCGTCCTCGCCGTGCTGCTGCCGGCCGGCGTCCTCGGGATGTCATCCGCCCTGGCCGCCGCGCCGGCCGAGCCCCAGCAGGTCACCGGCACGACACGCAGCCCGATCGCGGGAACCGGGGACGCTGCCCGCAATGCCGACGTCGCAAACCAACTCGGCGCCATCCGGCGAGCGATGAGCGGGCTGGCCGCCGGCGACACCAAGGTCGCGGCGGTCTGGCAAAACTACGACGGCCACTGGCGCAGCTGGCACAACTGGGGTAACGGCTGATCGGACGCGCCGTCGATGATCGTTCGTGCAGGACAGCCCGCTCTGCGCGGCGCGCGGCTAGGCGCAATCGCCGGGCGCTGTTCGCGTGCCGCGCGCCATGGTCGCGACATCACCGTGGTTACTGAATGTCGCCGTTTTGCCCTTGAGCGGAGCCACCCCTCCGCGTAACGTTTGCTCAAGTCGCTTCGTAACGACCCCCGGGGGAGACGATGCCGCACATCCGCCGCTATACGACTGCGCTTGCCGCGCTGCTGCCCGCGGGCGCGCTCGGGCTTTCGTCCGCCCTTGCCGCCACCCCCGATCAACCCAGACAGCAGCCGCGCTCGCCCGATCCGGCGATCGCCGGCCTCGGCGACCCGACGCACGAGACCGAGGTGGCGAGCCAGCTCAAGGCGGTACGCCAGGCAATGAGCGAACTCGCCGGTCCGAAGGCCGCGGAGCAGAAGCTCGCCTGGTGGTGGTTCCGCAATTTCTGGCCGAACTTCCGCAACGCCTGGCCGAACTGGGGCAACTACTGGCGCAACTGGTAGGTCTCCGCCAGGGCCGCGTCCCATGCAGCCGCCGCGCATCGAAGCCGTCGTCGTGCAGCCGACGCCGTTCTGCAACATCGATTGCGCGTACTGCTACCTGCCGAACCGCACCGATCGGTCCGTGATAGCGCTGGACACGATCCAGACGCTGTTCGCCAAGGTGTTCGCCTCCGGCTGGTGCGATCCCGAGGTGGCCATCATCTGGCACGCGGGCGAGCCGCTGGTCATGCCCGCGTCGTTCTACGAGGACGCGTTCGCCGCCATCGCGGCGCTGTGCCCCGACGGCATCCGGCCGGCGCATTCGATCCAGACCAACGGGATGCTGATCAACGACGCGCATTGCGACCTGTTCCGCCGCTGGCAGGTGCGCGTCGGCGTCGGCATCGACGGGCCGCGCGACCTGCACGACGCGCGCAGGCGCACCCGCAGCGGCGCGGGCACGTTCGACCGCACGCGCGCCGGCATCCAGCGCCTGCGCGCGCACGGCCTGCCGTTCCACGTCATCACCGTGCTGGGCGAGGCCAGCCTGGAGCGCGCCGAGGATCTGCACGCATTCTACGTCGCGGAAGGCATCACGCATGTCTGCTTCAACATCGAGGAGACCGAGGGCGGGCACCGCTCCGGCCTGCTCGACGCGGCCGACCTAACCGCGAGATTCCGCACCTTCCTGCGCCGCTTCTGGCAGCTGTCGCGCGAGCACGGGAAGGTCGAGTTCATCCGCGAGCTGGACGGCATGATCCGGCTGATCTTCCGTCCCGACGAGCTGACCATCCAGAACCACCAGGTCGTGCCGCTCGGCATGCTGAACATGGACTGGCAGGGCAACGTCTCGTCGTTCTCGCCGGAGCTGCTCGGCCTGCAGGACGCCGACTACGGCGACTACATCGCCGGCAACATCCGCACCCAGTCGCTCGACGACATCAGAACAAGCCCCGTGCTCGAGCGGCTGGCGCGCGACATCGCGGCGGGGGTCGCGCGCTGCGAGCGCGAATGCGGCTACTTCTCGGTCTGCGGCGGCGGCGCACCGATCAACAAGCGCACCGAGAACGGCAGCTTCGATTCCACCCGCACCGGCTACTGCGAACTGACGCAGATCGCGCCGGCCGACCTGATCCTCGAAAGCCTCGAGCACATAGTCTGATGCACGCCCTCACGCCAAACTTCCGGGAGACACGCCGATGACGAACAAGGCCGCTTTCCTGTCTGCGACACTTCTCTGCGCCGCCGTCATGGCGGGCGGGCTCGCCCCGGCGTTCGGCCAGGGCGCCCCCGGCGGCGCGCCCGGCGGCGCGCCATCCGACCAGAGTGGCGGCGCCAATGCGGCGGCCGGCGGAGGCGGTGGCGGCGAAAACGCCGGCGGCACCGAGCAGGCCACGGCGCAATCGCCGGTCGGCTACATCACCGGCATCGAGGTGGTCCATCTCGACCGCGCCAAGATCGACATGGTGCACGTCACCGGCCTCGTGCTGTCGATCAACTGGGGCGCGGCCTCGTTGGTCCCGCTGGTGCGCGGCGTGCCGACCGACGGCATCCTGGACCTGGAGATGGTCGCGACCGCACCCACCGGCACCCAGACGCCGTCCGCCTACAAGGACGTCGATGCGTGGCTGCCGCTGCAGGGCAGCCCCTACAAGGGTGTGCGCGTGCGCGGCGCGTTCAACGTGGTCGAGCTGAAGTCGATGCCCGGCTTCGCGCAGGGCAAGGCGCCGGAACTCGACCTGAGCGACATCATCGGCAAGCCGTTCGCGGCACACGGCGGCAGCGGCGGCGCCGGGGCGGTCAGCGCCGGCGAGCTGCCGCCCAACACCCGCGTGATCATGCCGACCGACGCCATCAACGATCAGACCCGCGATCCGAACCGGCTGACGCTGTTCATCGGCGACGACGGCAAGATCGAGGACGCCTACTGGAACTGATGCGGCGCGCGCCTGCGGCCTGTTCGCCGCAGGCCACCCCGACCACCGCGTTCACAACGCGGACGCCGTTTTTCCGCCGGCGCCGGCCGGCCCGAGCAGGAACATGCGCTGGGCGGCGTAGGACACCCAGACCCGCCTTGTCCGCAGCCAGTCGACGCCCAGCAGCACGTCGGCGGTGATCCGCACGTCGCTGACGGCAAACCATGCCTCGGGCAGGTGCTGGCCGCCGACGTCGACGTCGGTGAACAGATGGCGGTGGAACGCGACCGGCGTGCCGTCCGCGCCGGCGCTCCGTCCTTCCGGGGCGGCGGCGAGCACGCCGTCGGTCACGCCGAGCCGGTGCGCCGCTTGCACCGTCATGGTGGTGCGGCCCGCGCCGGTGTCAAGCAGCGCCATCACCCGCTGGTTCTGCACCTGCATCTCGGTCCGCATCACGTTGGTCGTCGATCGCAGCAGCTTCGTGCCGTCCGCCACCGCACCCGGCGGTCGGAACCGCTCGCCGCATCCGGGCATGCGGTACAGGTTCAGCCGCGAATCCGGCACGTCGAATTCCAGGTCATAGAGCGACAGGTAGTCCGCGCCGATCACTCCGGCGACGAAGCCGGAGAAGTGGCGCGCCCCGAGCCCGGCGACCGCGCTGCTGACGTCCTCCGTATCGAGCCCGCCGATGCCAAGGCGGCGGATGAGCACGTTGGAGCGCCGCACCGAGCCGCCAACGCCGAGCACGGTGGTCGTGCGATGCGGGTCGTTCGGCAGCTGGAACCGCGCCTGCGCCTCCTCCGTCACCAGCATCCTCTCCGAGCCGGTGTCGACCATCATCACGGCGGGCCGGTCGTTGATCGTCGCGTCGATGAGAAGCGCGTCGCTTTCGATGCGCAGCGGCAGGCTCGCCGCCAGCTCCGGCCGGCAGGCCGCGGCACTCGGTCCCGGCGTGGCGGAACAGGCGGCCAGGGCGAACCCCGCCGCCAACAGCACCGACCGCAACAAGACGCGCACGGCGCCGGCGACGCTCAGTGCGTCCAGTTCTCCAGCCGCCCGTAGCGGAAGTTGTCGGCGTAGGCCTTGGGCTTGATCGCCCGCTGGTGCGGCAACTCGACCTCGTAGGCGAGGCCGTCCTTTTCGGCGAACGCGATGGCCTCTTCCTTGGTGTCGAAATGCAGCTGGACCTGCCGCTGCGTGTCGGCGCCACCGATCCAGCCCATCAGCGGATCGGCGCGGCGGCGGTCGGCCGGCTCGTAGTCCAGCACCCACACATGCGTGCCGGCTTGGCCGGACTGCATCGCGCTCTTCGGCCGCTGATAGATCCTGACTCGCATCGTTCGCTCTCCTGCGCTGCCAGTTAGCGGCCGCCGGCGACGGCGACAAGCGCGCCGGTGACGTACGACGCCTGGGGCGACAGCAGCCACAGGATCGTCTCTGCCACCTCCTCGGCCGTCCCTGCCCGGCGCATCGGGATGCTGTCGGCCATCCGCTGCACCCGGTCGGGCATCATGCCCGCCTTGGCATGGATCTCGGTGTCGATCAGCCCGGGATTGACCGCGTTCACCCGGATGCCACGCGGCGCGAGTTCCTTCGACGCCCCGATCGTCAGCGTGTCCACCGCCGCCTTCGAGGCCGCGTAGTGCACCCACTCGCCAGGGCCGCCCAGCGTGGAGGCGCGCGAGGAGACGTTCACCACGGCCCCGCCCGGCCCGCCCAGGTCGGTCGCCATGCGGCGGACCGCCTCGCGCAGCACCAGGAAGCAGCCGGTCACGTTGATGCGCATCACCTCGTCCAGCGCGGCACCGGTGACGCGATCCAGCGTCGCCACCGGCCCGGTGATGCCAGCGTTGTTCACCACCGCCGCCACCCGCCCGAGATCGGCGTCCACGCGGGCGAACGCCGCCTCGATCGAGCGTTCATCCCCGGTATCCGCCTGCACCGCCATCGCCGTGCCGCCCGCGTCGGTGATCGCCTCGACGATCGCGCGCGCCTTGTCGGCCGAGCGCAGGTAGGTCAGGCACACCGCGTAGCCGCGCGTGGCGGCCAGCCGGGCGGTGGCGGCGCCGATCCCCTGGCTGCCGCCGGTGACGAGCAGAACCGGATGCATCACATCTCCTGAGCGGAAGGCGGGACAGCAGGACTGGTCGGGGCGAGAGGATTCGAACCTCCGGCCCTAGCGTCCCAAACGCTATGCTCTACCAGGCTGAGCTACGCCCCGACGCGCCGCACATAGCAGAGCGCGGCCGGTCGACCAACGCCGCTCACCCGCCCGCCGCCTTGCGGCCGGACGCGCAGCCGAGCGTGTAGTCGGCCCCGTTCGCCACTCCCGCCGGCGCCGCGCCGCAGGGGCCCCGTCGCCCGTCCTCGAACCCCCGGCTCCAGTCGGACTGCGTGCCGGCGGGCGCGGGCGACGGCGCGGTTGCCGATGCCGGCGCGCCGGCCCGCGCCCCCGACTGCGCCCCCGCCTGGGCCAGCGAGGTCTGGCCGGAGCGGCAGCCGATCCGCCAGTCGCCCGCATTGCCGACGCCGCCCGGCGGATCACACGGCGCGGACGGGTTCTGCGTGCCGAAGGTGAAGCCGCGCGACCAGTCGCTGACCGTCGCCGCCCCCGGCGCACCGACGCCCGCGGGCACGCCGCCCGCCTCGATCCGCACCCCCATCAGCCGCAGCTCGTCCGGCGACAGCCACGCCATGTCGCCCGGCTTGGTCGTGACCATCCGGCCGGTGATCGCCGGCGGCACGCCATAGGCGGCGGCCTCGCGCGCCATCAGCGTGGTGACGCCCAGCGTGTCCGTGTTCTCCCGCCCGCCGCTGACCGAGGCGCTGTGCACCCCGATCCTCGCCCCGGGCTCGGCGATCTTGGTAGCGGGCGCGGCGAACAGCAGGAAACAGGCGGAGGCGCAGACGGCGTTCTTCGGCACCAGCACCGGCACGCCGCGGGTGCGCAGGAAGCGCGCCATGTCGCGCCCCGCCAGCACCGCCCCGCCCGGGCTGTTCAGCACCACCAGCGCGATCCGCTGGCCCGCCGGCAGGCGCAGCGCGCGCAGCCGTTCGGCGTCGTTCGGCTCGATCGCCCCCTGCATCAGCAACGCCACCTTGCCCGCCTCCGGCAGCGGCACGGTCCGGAACTCCATCGCCGCGGCCTGCCCGGCCCACCCGAGCACCACTGCCGCCGCAAGGCTCCCCAGGACTCTCCGCGACAGACGCATCGACAGCCCTCCGTCTTGATCGAGCGCAATCGGCCCGCCGTCCGGACAGTGCAGGATTTCAGGGACAGTGGCACCAGCCCTGCCGCACAAGCAGGGCTCAGGCGTCGATTGCACTTGATCGGGCGAGGGCTTGTATGCAACTGAGAACCGTTCGCAACTCTGGACGACAAGGTCTGCTCACGGGTTCAGCACGGGTGCTGAGTGCCGGCGCTCGGATCTGCTGAGGAACGGCCGTGTATATCTGCCACTGCAACGCCCTGACCGACCATCACGTGCGCCAAGCCGTCGACGGCGGCGCGCGCCGCACCGCCGAGGTCTATCGGGCCGCAGGCTGCAAGGCACAGTGCGGCGGATGCACACGATCGGTGCTGTGCATGCTACGCGAGTTCATCTCCACGGCGGCGAGTCGCGAGGCCATGATGGAGGCTGGCGACTAGAGCTTCGCCCGTCGCCGCCACCGACGCGCAGGCGCAAGGACGTTCGCCATGAAAGCCGACCCCAAGGTCATCGAGCACCTGAACATCCAGCTCACCAACGAGCTGACCGCCATCAACCAGTATTTCCTGCACTCGCGCACGCTCAACCACTGGGGCGTGACGCTGCTCGGCAAGCACGAATACGACGAATCAATCGAGGAGATGCGCCACGCCGACTGGCTCATCGAGCGCATCCTGTTCCTCGACGGCCATCCGAACCTGCAGCGGCTCAACCAGGTGCTGGTCGGGCAGACGGTCGAGGAAGTGCTGCGCGCCGACCAGAAGCTGGAGGAGAAGGCGCTCGACGACCTGCGCGAGGCCATCGCGTATTGCGAGACCGTGCGGGACTACGTCTCGCGCGACCTGTTCCGCCGCATCCTCGACAACGAGGAGGAGCACATGGACTTCCTGGAGACGCAGTTCGACCTGATCAAGCTGATCGGCATCGAGCGCTACATCCAGCTGAACTCCGCGCCGGCGCCGGAGCAGCACAAGTAGCCGCGTGCGTCGGCGTTCATCGGGGCACGCCACGCGAAACCCGCGAGGCCCCGTCATCGCGAGCGAAGCGTGGCGATCCAGGGCCACGTGATAAATGCCTGTCGCGCGGCCCTGGATCGCCACGGCGCTACGCGCCTCGCGATGACGGCGAAGCACACCGTCAGCAGCTAAACTGCATCACCCCTGCCCGGTGAAGATCGGGCTTTCCACCTTGTCGCCGACGCGGATGTTGTCCTTCGCCGCCGTGCCCGCCGCGACCTCCAGCGTCGCGCGCACCGGGATGCGGCTGTCGATGATCGCCATGCTCTGCGGCACCGTGTTCTCGGCGATGGCGCCGATCGTGCCGTCTTCCTTGATGAAGACCATGTCCAGCGGCGCGATCGTGTTGCGCATCCACATCTGGCTGCGCCGGGGCGCCTTCCAGTCGAACAGCATGCCACCATCGGGCGGCACCGATGGCCGCCACATCAGCCCCACCGTCTGCTGCGCGTCGGTCAACGCCATCTCGACATTGAACTCATAGCGCTTGCCGTCGCGCGTTATGATCGTGAGCTTTTCCTTCGGCAGTTCCGGCTGCGGCTTGGTGATGTCGGGCTCGGCACCTTGCGCGCGCCCGCGCCCGGCGAAGCCGGCCCAGGCGACAGCGGCAGCGGCGACGAATGTGCGGCGGTTCATGCGGGCACGGTGTCCTTCAATGCGTTGTCGGCCAGGCGGCGGATCTCGTCGCGCACCGGCCCCTCGCGCGGCTGGTCGCGGATCGTGGTGAACCAGTGCGCCGGCGGGTTGCGGCCGGCGGCGCGGTTGTAGCGCAGCGCGCGCAGTACGGCCTCGGCGTCCGGCGTCGTCCTCGGCGGTATCGGGCGATCGTTCAGCGTTGCCCAGATGCCCGCCCAGCACCGCCCGACGGTATACGGGTTGTAGCCGCCGCCGCCCACCACGACCACGCGAGGCGCCGCGCCCATCAGCGCCCGCACCGACTCGAAATACGCGTTGTTGGACAGCGACAGCTTCGCCAGCGGGTCGTCCTCCAGGCTGTCCGCGCCGGTCTGCACCACCAGCCCCTCCGGCGCGTGCGCGGCGACCAGCGGCAGCACCGCCTGCCGGATCAGCCAGCGATGCTCGGTGTCGTTCAGCCCGCGCGGCACCGGCAGGTTGCGCGCCGCCCCGCCCGCGCGATCGGCCTCCGCCCCCGTGCGCGGCCAGCGCCCGTCCTCGTGGATGCTGATGGTCAACACCCGCGCGTCGTCGTGGAATGCGTCCTGCACGCCGTCGCCGTGATGCGCGTCCAGATCGACATAGGCGACGCGCCGCAGCCCGAGGTCGAGCCAGGTCAGCATCAGCAGCACCGGATCGTTCAAGTAACAAAATCCGGACGCGCGGTCCCGCCTGCCGTGATGCGTCCCGCCGCCCGGGCAGTGCACCACGCCGCCGCTGGCGGTCAGCCGCGCCGCCAGCATCGCGCCGCCCGCCGACGTCGCGGGGCGGCGCCAGATCTCCGGATAGACCGGGTTGTTGTCGGTGCCGATGCGGTAGCGGTCGCGATCGGCCGGATCGACCGATTGCGTCGCCTCCGCGCGTTGCAGGGCGCGCAGGTAGTCGAGGTCGTGGAAGCGGGCGATCTGCGCCTCGGTCGCCATCGGCGCCTCGACGAGCTGCGCGTCGGGAAGCCAACCCATCGCGCGGCAGAGGTCGGTGCAGGTCGAGACGCGCGGCACCGCGAGCGGATGCGACGCGCCGTAGCTGGAGCGGCGGTAGATTTCGCTGCCGACATACAGCGGACGGGCGAGGCGGGGACCGGTCTGGGACGTCATGCGCCCGACATATGGAGCGGAATCGGGCGACGACGAGCGCCACCGAGTGACGCGGTGGCGTGCAGGCGGGACACAGTGATCGAGCCGTCCAAAGCTTACCCGCCGGTGTCACCGACAAAGGATTGGCGGTGCGGTGCGATCCGTTTATGCGGGCGCCGCCTTCTCATCAGGAGACTCGATCTTGTCCCGCATTTCACTCGTCCTGCCGGCGGCGGCATTGCTGCTCGCCGCGCCGGTTTTCGCCCAGACCCCGCCCGCCGGCGGCGCCGGCACGCCGCCCGCCGGCGCTCCGTCCGCCACGACGACACAAGGCGCCGGCACAGGCAGCACCACGCCTGGCTCGACCACCCAAGGCGCCACGACGCCCGGCACGACGACGCCCAGCACGCATCACACCACGACGCATCACACCACCAAGACGCACCACCCCACGACGCATCACAAGACGAAGACGCACCACCCGAAGACGAAGACGCACCACACGACGACGCATCACACCACGCCGTCGACCCAGCCGACGACGCCGTCCACATCGACCCCGTCGACATCGACGCCGTCCGCGCCGTCGACGTCGGCGCCGAGCACCGGCAGCACCGGCACCGCCGCGCCGAAATAGGCCGGCTAAGCGGGCGAGCGGCCGAACGCGGCCATCGCCTGCTGGACGATCACGGCGCCGGCCTCCTGCACGAAATGGCCGGCGTCGTTCAGTTCCAGCGGCTCGGGACAATCGCGGATCAACGCACGCAGGCGCCGCATGACCGGCGGGCCGAGCACCGGGTCCTTCATGCCGATCGCCATGAAACTCTGCCCGGCCCAGTCGTTGCGCCAGAAATCGCGCGCGCGCCGCGACAGCGCGGCACCGTCCGCGTCCGGATTGTCCGGCACCAGGTTCGGAAACCGGCGCACGCCCGCCTTGTAGCGCACGTCCGGGAACGGCGCGGCGTAGGCGGCGGCCTCTTGCGGCGTCAGCCCCGGCACTGCGCGGCTCAACAACCCCGCGACGTCCATGTCCGGGCTGCGGTTGTTGAACGCGCGCCACGCGAGGAACCCCTCGGTCAGCGGCGCATCGCCCGTGCCGAGCGCGGTGTTCATCACCAGCAGCCGCTCGAACCGGCCCGGCATGTCCATCGGCAGCGTCAGGCCGAGCAGCCCGCCCCAGTCCTGGCAGACCAGCGTGATACGGCGCAAGTCGAGACGCTCGATCAGCCGCGCGAGGCTCTCGCGATGCCAGGTGAACGTGTACGTCGCGTCTTCCTCCGGCTTGTCGGAGCGGCCGAAGCCGAAGAGGTCGGGCGCGACGATGTGCGTGCCGGCCTCCAGGAAGGCCGGGATCATCTTGCGATACAGATACGACCACGTCGGCTGGCCGTGCAGGCACAACGCGACCGGCGCATCCCGCGCGCCTTCGTCCACCATCGCCATGCGCAGGCCGTCGTAGCCTTGCAGGCCGGTCTCGTAATGCGGCTGCCACGTCCAGCCGGGCAGGTCGGCGAAAGCCTCGTCGGGCGTGCGCAGCGCGTTCATGCAGCCTCCCTGTCGTCCGCTTGTCGCGATCAGTAGAGCACATCGCGACAATCGGCGCGGGGGATATTCGCGGGCGAAGGTCGCAACTGCCGCGTGCGAAGAAAACGCGTTGTCACGCGCGGCACGACGAAGCTACCGTCCACTCGGCTACGGAACGTTCGCGGCATTGCAGGGGAGGCGCTCATGACCGTCAGGCTTGTCAACCACCGCAAGGGCGGCAATCGCGATGACATGGTCGCGGCCGTCAACGGCCTGAAATCCTGGTGGACGCGCCACGGCACGCAGGACGTGTCCCTGTCGCAGGAGATCGCCGGCCCCGCTGCCGGCCAGTGGGTCGTCGTGATCTGGTGGAACGACTGGCAGTCGTATGGAAGCGGAATGGCGGCGGCCGTCTCCGACCCCGAATTCCTGGCGATCCTCGGCAAGGTCGAGGCCGTCGGCGAGCTGACCAGCCGGCGGCTGCTGACCTCTATCGACCTGTAGCCACGCTTTCCGGCACCGCGCGAGACGCGGCTGCGGCCTCGTCCGCACCGCCCGGGCGACGATGCGCCCAGGGCGCTGCCTGCTCCAGCTGCGCAGCCAACGAGAACAGCCGCGCCTCCTCGCCCACCGGTGCGACGAACTGCACGCCGTACGGCACCTCCGGCTCGTGCGGTTCGGGCCGCGCCCAGTGCAGCGGCACCGACATGCTCGGCGTGCCGGTCAGATTCGACAGCTGCGTGAACGGCGTGCGGCCGAGCGAGTCGTTGGCGAGCTTGGCGAGCATCCCGCTCGCGTGCAGCAGCTTGCCGACCGGCAGCCGATTGAGCACCGAGACCAGCCGCATCTGCGCCTTCGGCAGATCGAGCTCGTGGATCAAGGGCGGCGGTCCGGCGGTGGTCGGCAGCAGCAGCAGATCGTAACGCTCGAAATAATCGGCGAGCGCCCTCGCGAGCTCGTTCCAGCGCCGCCGCCACGTCACGTATTCGCCGGCCGGCATCGCCCGCCCGAGCTTGGCGAGCATCAGCGTGTCCGACTCGAAATCGCTGAGCCGCGCGCCGGTGCGGCTGCGTGCCGCCTCGACATCGGCCGCCACCTGCCCGACGTACAGCGCGAGGAAGCATTGCGCCAGCACCGCGCCGTCGATCTGCGGCTCGGCGGGCTCGACATGGTGGCCGAGGCTCTCGAGCAGCTCGGCGGCGATCCGCACCGCGTCCACCGCCTGCCCCGCCACGGGAGCCCCGACGGGCGACGCGAGCGACATTCCGATGCGCAGCCGTCCGGGCTCGGCGCGCAGCGCATCGGCGAACGGCTGCGCCGGCCTCGCGTGGACGAACGGCGCGCCGACATCGGTGCCGCACAGCAGGTCCAGCATCGCCGCACTGTCGCGCACGCTGCGGGTCAGCACGCCTTCGGAATTCGCACCCTCCCAGCCTTCGCCCGCCTGCGGCCCCTGCGGCATCCGCCCGCGCCCCGCCCTGAAGCCGAACAGGCCGCAATACCCGGCCGGAATGCGGATCGAGCCGCCGCCGTCCGAGGCACCCGCCATCGGCACCACGCAAGCCGCCACCATCGCCGCCGCGCCGCCCGACGAGCCGCCGGGAGAGCGGCGCTCGTCCCACGGATTGCGCGTCGGTCCGTACAGCGCGGTTTCGGTCACCGCCTTCAACGCGAGTTCCGGCGTCGTCGTGCGGCCGAAGATCACCAGCCCCGCATCCAGGCAGCGCTGCGTGTAGGTGCTGTGGCGGTCGCTGATCCAGCTCTCTCGCGCGCGTGAGCCGCCGGTGTTCGGCTGGCCCGCGTAGTCCTGGCTCCAGTCTTTCAGCAGGAACGGCACGCCCGCGAACGGGCCGGAGAGCGGCGTCGCCGCCCGCGCGCGGCCGATCTCGACCATCGGCACCGCGATCGCATTCAGCCCGCGCACCTCGTCCAGCCGCGCGAGTGCGGCCGTCAGCAGTTCGTCCGCACTGACCTCGCCGCGCGCGACCAGAGCCGCGAGCCCGGTCGCGTCCTGCGCCATGTACTCGTCCACCCGCATTGCCGCCTCCCGATGCGGGGGCAACCCTAGAGCACTTCCCGCGCCACTTGGCGCGGGAGTAGTGCTCTAGCACTTTGAAGAGCGGGCAAATTTATCCGATCAGGTGATTCCACCTGATCGGATTTTGCCCTAGCGGCGAAATCAGCGGACGACAGCGCGCGCGGGATGGCCCACCCGGACGGGGCCATGCGCCACGACGATTCGCGTCGTGGTTACGCGCGTCGTCGTACCCACCGGCGCCGTCACGTAGGCGTGCGGCAGCGGATGATATTGCCCGATCGCCAGCGTCGGGATGCCGGGATGGCCGGCGCCCGCCGGCGCCTCCGAGAACGGACGGACCACCGCAGGCAGCGGCCCAAGGCCGGATACCGGCCCGCGCGGAATGGGCGAACCCGGATAGATCACCCGCGGACCCGCGGCCACGGCGGGCGGAACGATCGGCGCCGCGTGCGGGTGCCAGTAGTGGCCCTGGTCGTAGAAGCCATACCCCAGCGACGCGCCGCCCCAGACCAGCGGGTACGACAGCCCGTCATAGTCGACGGTCGGCGGCAGCTCCGGCTCCGCCGTCGCGGACACATCGTCAGGCGGCGGCAGCGGAGCGGCATAGTCGGGCGCGACGGCCGGCGGCGACGTCGGATACACCACCACGACCGGCGGCTGCACCGGCGGCGCGGCGACGTCGGACTCCTGACGCCAGCCGCCATAGCCCTGGGCCGCCGCTTCCTTCTGCGCGTCCTTCAGCGATGGCGGCGCGTCGGCGGCGGCACGCGTGTAGCCGAACATGATGGCGAGCGTCGCGATGTCCTCGCCGTCCGGCAGCGAGCACGCGTAGCGCCCGTCGGCGAACGGGTAGCAGGTCGCGATGCCGCCGCGCGCGACGATGGCCGACTGCATCCGTTGCGTGAGCGGTCCCGGTCCGCCTTCGACATAAGCGAGACGGAACCTGGTGCCATTGACCTCCAGCGTCTGCGTGTCGAGCACCTGAACCCTTCCGTTCAACTCCGGAAGGGTAGCCGCCGAAACCAGCGACGGAGCGGCGATCGCGGCGGCGAGTACGGCGAGACGGCGCATAGCGTCTTCCTCCGGCCGGCGGGAGCGGCGCACAGGCGCATCGCTCCGGGCGGCCCGTATCGAAGAAGTTAACTATGTCTTAAAAATTACACGGGAATCCAGCCCGTGTGTGTGCGACCTAGCGTTGTATCGGCAGATCGCCGGTCGACTTCGGGGAGTGTACACCGATGGCCAAGAAGGCGTCGCATCACAAGGGCGGCAAGCACGGCGAAACCGCGCAGGCCGCGCGTCAGACGCATCATCGCAAGCACAGGCGCGCGGGCAGCGAAGAAGCGAACGGCAACGGGCAGGGGAACGGCGAGGACGTTCTGCACGCGGGCGCCGACCAGGCGGGCGGCGAGGTGCCGCATCCGGTGCAGGCGCCGCAGTTCAGCCAGCCGGAAGCCACGCCCGATCCGACGAAGTTCAAGATCCATCACCCGTCGGACAACGCGGCCTACAAGAAGCTCGACGCGCTCGCCGCCGAGGGCAAGCTGCTGCCGATGGGCTTCCCGCTGCCGCGCGACGGCACCGAGCCGGTGCTGAAGCTCGCCGACGTGCTCGGCGTCGCCGGTGCCGCGATCGAGCAGGAGATCACCAAGCACGGCCAGATCGTCTTCCACTCGGTCGGCGACACCGGCAACACCAAGGGACCCGACGCGCAGAACCAGGTCGCCGACAAGATGGCGGCCGACTTCACCGAGGAGAGCCCGGCCGACGTGCCGCAGTTCTACTTCCACCTCGGCGACGTCATCTACAGCTTCGGCGAGGCGGCGTACTACTACGACCAGTTCTACGAGCCGTACCGCGACTATCCCGCGCCGATCGTCGCGCTCGCCGGCAATCACGACGGCATGGTTGCACCCGATACCGACGTGCCGACGCTGCAAGCCTTCCTGGAGAACTTCTGCGAGACCAGGTTCGTCGTCACACCCGAAGCGGGCGGGCTGAACCGCACGGCGCAGATCCAGCCGGGCGTGTTCTTCACGTTCGAGGCGCCGTTCGTGCGCATCCTGGCACTCTACAGCAACGTGCTGGAGGACCCGGGCGTGCTGAGCTCGCAGGACGGCGCCTACCCCGGCGTGCCGGACGCGCAGCTCGACTACCTGCGCGCGGCGCTGACGCGGGTGAAGTCGGAGAAATACGCGGGCGCGCTGATCATCGCCCACCACCATCCGATCTATACCGCGGGCGGCAAGCACGGATGGAGCCTGGCGATGCAGAAGCAGATCGACGGCATCTGCAAGCAGGCCGGGGTCTGGCCGCACGCGGTCCTGTCGGCGCACGCGCACAACTACCAGCGCTTCACCCGATCGCGCGGCGAGGCGCAGGTGCCCTACATCATCGCCGGCAACGGCGGCCACGGGCTCGCGCGCCTGACCAAGAAGAGCCAGCCGACGCTGCGCATGCCGATGGACCTGCCGGTGGAGAAGGGCGAGGACCCGGTGGTGATGGAGAGCTACGACGACAAGGGTTACGGCTATCTGCGCATCATCGCCAACGCCAAGCAGCTGCGCATCGAGTACCATCCGGCCGGCGACGGCGAGGACGCCAAGACGCCGGACGACTTCGTCACCGTCGATCTGGCGAGCCGCAAGCTGGTGCACTTCGCGGGGTGATACTCGCGCTCGCGGCCGCCCGCCTTCAGCCGGGCGGCCGCGCTCCTGCGGCGTGCATGGTGCGGCCGAGGAACACCGACAGTGACAGCGCCGGCCGCCCCGCGTGCCGCACGATGATCGGCGGCAGCTCGTCGATGCCGTCGAACAGCGGCCCCAACCACTGCACGACCTGCGCCCGCGTCAGATGCGGCGCCACGATCAGCACGTCATCGCCCATGTAGTCCGCGACACGCGTGGTGACGCCGTATTCGCGCGCGTCCGGCGTCAGACAGATCACCGGTATCCGGCCGCCGAGCGCATAGTCGAGCTTGCCGGCGTCCAGCCAGCGGATCGCCCCCACCACCAGCCCCGGCCGCCCGAGCAGCCCGCGTTCGGCCAGCGCCTCCGGCACCGCCGTCCAGTCCACCGCATCGATGTCGGGCGTTCCCCCGAACGTCGCCTGCTCGAACGCGGGAGAGATCCACCCGAACGACACCTGCGCGGCCGCCAGCGCGGTTCCGCACACCACCACCACCGCCGAGCCGACCAGCCCGATCCGCACCGCACCACTGCGCATCCGCCACCGCGCGACCCAGTCGCCCAGCAGCGGGAACAGCATAAGGTAGCCGGGCGCGGCCCAGTGAAACAGCACGTGCGCCCACAACGCGACGCCGGTGAACACCGCGATCGGCGGCAGCGCGAGGCAGGCCGGCAGCCAGCTCTGCGGATGCGCCGGGCCGCGCCACAGCGCGCGCAGGAACAGCGCGAACAGCGGCAGCCAGAGCCACGGCAGCAGGAACACCGCCTCGCCCGCGAGCGCCCACAGCGGACCGAATGGCCGCAGCCCGTCGGCCTCGGCCCGCCCGCCCTGGAACGCCACCGACGCCCAGCCGTGCCGCGCATTCCACACCACCACGGGGGAGAACAGCAGCGCGGCAACCAGCGCCGCGACATACGGATGCGGCCGCCGCAGCCACGCCCGGCCCGCAGGTTCGGTCAGCAGGAACAGCACCGCCCCGGCGATCGTCAGCACCGCCGAGTATTTCGACAGCAGCGCCAGCCCGGCGCACAGCCCGGCGCCGAGCCACCACCCCCACGCCGCCCGCCCCGTCGCCGGCAACGCCGCGACAAGGCAGCACGCCGCCCCGACCAGCGCCGCCAGCAGCGGCCCGTCCGGCAGCACCCAGGTCGCGCTCGTCACGCCCAGCACCGGTGCGAGGTTCAGCGTCACCGCCGCCCACAGCCCTGCGCGCGCATCGAACAGAAGGCGGGTCAGCGCGAACATCAGCCACGTCGTGCCGGCGAAGGTCAGCACGAACGGCAGCCGCACCGCCCAGGCCGCATCGGTGCCGAGCACATGCGCCGCCGCCCACGCCATCCACCACGACAGCGGCGGATGGTCGAAATAGCTCAGGTGCAGCGCGCGCCCCGAAGCGACCATGTAGCTCTCGTCGATGCCGAGCCCGAGTGACGCGGCGAACGCGAGGCGAGCCGCCAGGGTGACGGCGATCAGCAGCACCACGCCCCGGACGGGCGTCGCCAGCTGGGCCGACGTTGTTCGTGGGCGCGGCGCCGCGTCAGCGAGCGCGGCGCCGTTCGACGGGCTCACGATCAGGTCTCCGTTTCGCGACGCTTCCCTGGCGCAGCCGGAAAAGCGGCGCAAGGGTCACCCGACGATGACCGCCGTGCCGACGTTGTCCTCCACGTTCCCGCTGTCCGGCTCGACATTGCTGATCCGCCGCAGGTCGACCTGCGTGCGGCCGCGGCGGTAGTCGATGATGTCCTGGTACGCGACGCCGAACAGCACGTCCTCCGCAGCGTATGTCTTCACGTCCACCACCAGCGCGCCGAGCGCGTGGTCGCGCGCCTCGATCGTCACGAACAGGCGCGCGTCCGCCTCGATCAAGTCGTCCGCCGTCATGCCGTGCAGCGGGCTGTCCTCGTTGACCTCGTGCATCAGCGTCCACGACAGCATTAGAACCGGGATGAAGCTGCGCACCAGCGGCAGCTCCATCGCCTGGCGATACGTGCGTCCCTCCGCCGACGGGCGCAGCAGCAGCACGTTCAGCCGCGCCATCGCGCCGGTCATCATGCTGACCGTGGCGCTGGCGAAGCGGATCATCAGCGTCGGCTTGCCGTTGTGCGTCGCCACCACCGGATGGTCGGCGTACACCATGTGCGCCCGCGGCTTGGAAAAGCGGACGAAGATCAGGCCGGTGAACAGCGCGGTGAACGTCACCCCGCACAGGATGTCGGCGGTCGCCACGACATGGGCGTAGAACGTGTTCGGCGACATGACGCCGTAGCCGACGGTCGAGAACGTCTCGACCGAAAAGAAGAACGCGTCCATCACCGAGCCGCGATGCGCGTTGACGATCGGGTCGTCGCCGGCGAGGAAGATCAGGGCGAAGATCACGTTGACCGTGATGTCGATCGCCGCCATCAGGGCGAAGAAGCTGCGCCAACTGATCGTCAGCGCGAAGTGGTACGGGTTGTGCCAGTCGTAGCGGTGCGCGCCGATTTTGATCAGCTCGTCATCGCCGAGCCGGACCGCCACCGGCTTGCGTCCGTGCGTGTGCGTCGCCATCCCTGTCCCCCTGCCAGAGGGCAACAGATACGTCGTTTTCGCAGTACGCAACCGGGCAGGTGGCGGGCGGACCGTCAGGCCCGCAGCAGCCCTCGCGCGGGCTGGATCGCGCCGCTGTCGGGGAACACGCTCGCCAGCGCCGGCCCGCCGAGGCCGTAGTGCTGCGCCAGCAGCCCCTTCGCCAGCGACCGCAGATCGGCCGTCGGCATCAGGTCGCGATTCTCCAGCAGCCGGTCGGGACCCAGGCCGGGCCAGTTCGCCAGCACCCGCCCGCCCGCCACGGCGCCGCCGAGCACGAACGCCACCGTCGCCGTGCCGTGGTCGGTCCCGTTGGTGCCGTTCATCCGCACCGTGCGGCCGAACTCGGTCATCACCAGCACCGCGGTCTTCGCCCAAGCGTCGCCGAGCTCGTCGCGCAAGGCGGCGAGGCCCTCGTCCAGCCGGCTCAGCGGCGCCTGCAGCCGGCGCATCTGGTCGGCATGGGTGTCCCAGCCGCCGATCTCCAGTGCGGCGATGCGCGGCCCGTCCGCCGCCCGCATCAGCCGCCCGGCCATCTGGGCGAGGAACGGGAACCCGTTGCGGTCCTTCGGCGCCGGTGCCTGGTCGCCGCCCAGCGCCGTGGCCGCGAAGCCGCGCTCGCGCAGGCCCTCGGCGATGGCCGGGCCGGTCAGCGGGTCGGCGGCGTGCAGGGCGGCGACGCGGGCATACAGGTCCGGCTCCGGCTCGCCGAAGGCATGCGGCGCCCACGACCCGACCTCGGCCGAGCCGCGCAGCAGCAGCGGCACCTCCACGCCCACTGACAGCGCCCCCGCCTCGCCGCCCGCCCGCGCCGGCGCCTGCGCCACCGCCAGCACCGCGCGGTTCAGCCAGCCGCTGGTCAGCCGATGGTCGGCGCCGCTCTCCAGGTAGTCCTGGCCCTCGAAGTGGCTGCGCGTGCGATACCCCGCGCTGACCGCGTGCACCGGCAGCAGCTGCCCGGCGCGATACATGTCGGCGAACTTCACGAGCGCCGGATGCAGCCCGAAAAACCCGCCCAGGTCGGCGACGCCCTCCGGCTGGCCCGGCCCCGGCGGAACCAGCCCGGGCCGCAGCGACGCCAGCGCGGCATCGCCGTACGGCACCACCGCCGACATCCCGTCCAGCGCCCCGCGCATGATCACCACGACGAAGCGCCGGTCGGTGGGCGCGCCTGCCAGCGCCAGCGACGCCCGTCCGAGCGTGAAGGCGCTGGTCAGTCCGAGCAGCGCGGAACGGCGGGTCAGCATCAACATCAGCGCCTCTGGAACTCGGGGGCGGTCAGCAGCAGCGTCATCGCCTCGCGGCGCGAACCGGCGCGTCCGACGGCATCGAGCGTCGCCGGGTGCAGCAGCGGGCCGAGCGCGGTCTGCGCGACCTGCGCCGGATCGGCGTGCCCCAGCCGGCCGGAGAACCCGTACGCCCAGTCGATCCGGCGCATCAGCTCCTCGGGTCCCGCCCAGTCGGCGGCGCGATCCGACCAGCCGTTCGGCAGCGGCGCCTCGAACAGCGGCTGACCCAGCGCCCGCATCAGGCCGACGACCACCTGCCCGTCCGGTCCTTGTCCGTCCGGCAAGTCCGCCGCGCGCAGCACCGCCAGCACGTAGTCCTGCGGCGGGCGGAACTTGGCGAGCGGCGTCTCCCAGGCATGGTGCATGCCGACCAGCACGCTGGTCGCCGCCCCCAGGTCGCCTTGCGTGTCGCGCAGCGCGCCTTCGATCCGCCGCACCGCGTCCGGCGGCGGATCGTCGGCGACGAAGTGGCGCACCAGCTTGGTCGCGAGCTTGCGGTGCGTCGCCGGATGGTCGGCGAAGAACGCCAGCGCCGCGACACCGCCCTCCTCCCCGTCCGGGAAGGTCCGGCCGAGCACCGTCTGCGGCCCCGGCTCGTGCGCGCGCGGGCGGAACAGGAAGCCGGGCGGATCGGCCTGCAGGTCGACCGACCAGCCGGTGATCAGCTTGGCGAAGCTGGTGACGTCGGCCTGCGTGTAGCCGGAGTCCGCACCCATCGTGTGCAGCTCCATGCACTCGCGCGCGAGGTTCTCGTTCAGCCCGCGCTTGGTGCGCTCGCCGGCCATGCTGTCGGGCCCGAAGGAGCGCGCGTTGTCGAGGTAGATCAGCATCGCCGGGTGCCGCATGACGGCGAGCAGCATGTCGCCGAAGCGTCCCGTGACGTGCGGGCGGATCGCCTCCTGCATGAAGGCGACGGCGATCGGCCCCACGCCGGCTTGCCGGATGCTGACGGTGAAGTGGTTGGTCCAGAACCACACCAGCCGTTCGCGGAACGGCGTCGGCGTGGACAGCGCATATTCGACCAGTGCGACGCGCGCCGCCTGCGCGAGTTTCGGCGCCTCGCGTTCGCCGGCCGCCGGCTGGTTCTGCCGGTCGTTGCGGACCGCGGTGAGGCCTTCGGCCGTGCCGGGCGCGCCGGCCACGCCAGGATCCGCCCCCTGAAGCTGGCCGAGCAGCCAGCGCCGTGGATCGGACGGCGCGGGCTCGTCGCCCCGGCGGCCGAGGCCGAATCGGACGAAGGCATGTGCGGCAGCAGCATCCATGCGACGCAGCCTACGCGCAGCGCACTTTACCGTGTGTGTCGAAAGGTGAGGCCGGCGATCAGTTCGACTGCAAATGAGACGACGCGACGTACCGGTAGTCGAATTGTCGTCATTGCGAGCGCAGCGAAGCAACCCAGGGTCGCGTGACAGATGCTTATAGCGGCGCTGCGCGCCCCGCCATGACGAGGCGCACGCGTGCCCGCCTGCCTACTTCTTCAGCGTCAGGATGTAGGCCACGACGTTGTCGATCTCCTCGTGCGACAGCTTCAGGTCGGGCATGTTCGGGTGCGACGTCTGCAGCCAGACCACCAGCGATTTCTGCGTGGTCGACGCCATCGCCGCGACCGACGCGAAGGTCGGCGGCACGTCCGGCATCTGCGTCGCACCCGCCTCGACCTGATGGCAGACGGCGCACCAGCGCCGCGCCAGCGCGTGCCCCGCGTCGACATCACCTGTGGTCTGCGCCCAGGCCGCCGGAGCGAACGCCGCGCAAGCCACCACGCCTCGGAGCAGCGCCCCGACCGCAATCCGCCTCACCGACTTCACTTTTCTTCTCCGACGACCGCCACTGGCACAAGAGTCGCGCCACAACCGTGGCCGCCTCAATGATCCGCATCAAGGACGTCCGGCCGGTCACGGACGGGTCCGAGTGTCATCGGCGCTTCCCCGGCCCGTCATGCCTGTGACATGCAAGTGCCATAGAGCAGCGCGCAGGCCCATTCGAAACGCAGGCATGGACGCGATCAGCCTCTCGCCGGGACCGCTCGTTCTTCCTGCCGTGCCGCGGCGGCGGCTCGGCGCGGGCAGACTGGCGTGGATCCTGCTGGCGCCGTCGCTCGCCGTCCTGCTGGCCTTCGTCTACTGGCCGCTGATCGAGGTCGCCGCCCAGTCGCTGCTGCAGCCGCGCTTCGGCGCGGCGCCCACGATCGGCGCGGGCAATTACGGCCGCCTGTTCGCCGATCCGCATTTCGTCCGCGCCTGCGTCAACAACGCGGTCTATGCGCTCGGCACCATCGTCCCGAGCCTGATCCTCGCGCTCGCCTTCGCGTCCGCCGTGCAGCGCCCCGGGCTGCTCAACACCGTGCTGCGGACGGTGTTCGTCGCCCCCCTGCTGATCCCGCTGGTCGCCGCCGCCGCGCTGTTCAGCTTTATCCTGCTGCCCGGCAGCGGGCTGCTGGACTTCTACCTCGCCAAGCTCGGCGTCGCGGGAACGAACTGGCTCGGCGATCCCGACCTCGCGCTGGGTGCGGTGATCGGCATCACGGTCTGGAAGAACACCGGCTACTACATGCTGTTCTTCCTCGCCGGCCTCGCCGCCGTGCCCGACGAGCTGCTGGACGCCGCGCGCATCGACGGCGCCGGGCCGTGGCGGCGCTTTCGTCACGTCACGCTGCCGATGCTGGGGCCCACCTTCGGCTTCGTGCTGCCGATCGCGATCCTGAACGCGGTGACACAGGTGGACCACGTCGTCACGATGACGCAGGGCGGCCCGTCGGACGCGACCAACCTGCTGCTGTATTACATCTACCAGCAGGCGGCGCAGAACTACGACCCCGGACTGGCGTCCGCCGCGACAGTCGTGAGCGTCGCCGCGCTGCTGGCGCTGTCTTACGGCTCGCTGCGGTTCCTCGAGCGCCGCATCCACTATGAAAGCTAGTGCCGTGGCTCGTTCGAAAGTTACCGTCGTTGGACAACGAAACCCGTCATCGCGAGCCGCCTCTTGGCGGCGTGGCGATCCAGGGCAACGTGACAAACGCCTTTCGCGCGGCCCTGGATCGCCACGTCGCTGCGCTCCTCGCGATGACGGCTGCGAGAATCAAGCCGAGTACCACGAGCGGTCGGCATGAAAGCCCGCACGGGCCTCGCCGTCGTCGCGATCTGCGGCGCGGCGCTGATCTGGGTGCTGCCGTTCGCCTGGATGGCGATCGCGTCGCTGCGGCCGGGCGTGCCGCCGGACATCGCGTCGCTGACGCCCGCCGGCCCGTTCTCGCTGGTCAACTACGCCGATGCCTGGACCAGCGGCGCGTTCCCGATCTGGTATGTCAACACGGTGCTGATGTGCGGCGGCATCCTGCTGGTGCAGCTCGTCACCATCACCGCCGCGGGCTACGCCTTCGCCCGCCTGCGCTTCCGCAGCCGCGAGCTGCTGTTCGCCGCCTTCATGCTGCAGCTGCTGCTGATCCCGCCGCTGCTGATCGTGCCCAACCTCGCGACACTCGCGGCCGTCGGCATGTACGACCGGCTGATCGGCGTCATGGCGCCGTACTGCGCGTCGGCCTTCGGCGTCTTCCTGATGCGCCAGACGTTCCGCGCCATCCCCCGCGACTACGAGGAGGCCGCGATGCTCGATGGCGCCGGCGTGGTCTCGCTGATCTGGCGGGTGCTGGTCCCGCTCGCGCGCCCGGGCCTGATCGCCTTCGCCGTGGTATCGGTCACCGCGCACTGGAACGAGTTCCTCTGGCCGCTGATGGTGCTGTCCTCGCCGCGCAACCAGGTGCTGACCGTGGGCCTCGCCTCGTTCGCCTCAGGCGCCGAGGCCGGCTCGGCCTGGGGCGTGGTCGCCGCCGGCACCGCGATGGTCGCCGGGCCTCTGCTGCTGCTGTTCCTGGTCTTCCAGCGGCGCTTCGTCGCCAGCTTCGTCTTCTCCGGTATCAAGTGAAAGGACACCCTATGCTCGACCGACGCAGCGTGCTCGCCCTCACGGCCGCCGCCGCCACCGCCGCCGCCATCCGCCCCGCCCGCGCGGCGACGACCGACATCGAGCTGTTCTTTCCGGTCCCCGTGCAGGGCGCGCTCGCCAGCCAGATGCAGAAGCTGGTCGCGCGCTTCAACGAGCGGCACCCCGACATCAACGTCACCGCCGCCTACACCGGCAGCTACGACGACACCAACCTCAAGACCCGCGCCGCGATCAAGGCCGGCAAGCCGCCGGCCGCGGTCATCATGTCGGCCAACTTCGTGCGCGAATACGTCATCAACGGCGAAGTGACGCCGTTCGACGACCTGATCCGCGCGCATGGCGGCGATCCGGCCGACTACTTCGACCGCTTCTGGCCGGCGCTGCGCCCCAACGCGGTGATCGACCGCACGATCTACGGCATCCCGTTCCAGAACTCGACGCCGCTGATGTACTACAACGAGGCCGCCCTGCACGACGCCGGCTTCGACCACGCGCCCGCCACCTGGGACGAGTGGCTGGACGCCTCGCGCAAGCTGACCAAACCGAACGGCGAGCGCTGGGCGACGATGTTCCCCGGCACCACCGACTACTGCGGCTGGCTCAGCAGCGCGTTGGTGATGGCGAACGGCGGGCAGTATTTCAATCGCGACTACGGCGGCGAGGTGTACTACGACGCGCCGAGCAGCATCGGCGCGCTCGGCTTCCTTGACACGCTGGTCAACGCCGTCGAGTCGATCCCCCCGGGTGTTTCGGACGCCAACGGCTGCACGTCGGCCTTCTTCGCCGGCAAGACCGCGATGATGCTGCTGTCGACCGGGTCGCTCAGCTTCGTGCGCGACAACATGAAGCTGCCCTACAAGGTCGCATTCCTGCCGAAAGGTCTGCGCAACGCGGCCCCGATCGGCGGCGCGAGCCTCATCATGCCGAAGGGCAACACGCAAGAGCGCCAGGAAGCCGCGTGGACGCTGATCGAATGGCTCACCTCGCCCGCGATCGCCGGCGAATGGAGCCGTTTCACCGGCTACTTCGCCCCCAACCGCCACGCCTACGACCTGCCCGAGATGAAGGACTACATCGCCGCGCACCCCGACGCGAAAGTGGCGCTGGATCAACTCGTCTATGCGCAGCCGTGGTTCGACACCTACAGCGTCGTCGCCGTGCGCAAGGCGATGGAGGACCAGGTGCAGGCGCTGCTGTCGGCCAAGGTCAAGCCGCTCGACGCCGCGCAGAACGCGCAGAAGGCCGCCGAGGAGCTGCTCAAGCCCTACGTGCAGCAGACCGCGATGAAGTTCTTCGCGTAGTCTTCGTTTTGCCGGAAACTACCCGTCATTGCGAGGACCCCGGCGAAGGCCGGGGGACGAAGCAACCCAGAGCCGCGCGACAGGCGTTCGTTGTGCTTGCTCCGTCATCGCGAGCGAAGCGTGGCGATCCAGGGCAACGTGACAAACGCCTGCCGCGCGGCCCTGGATCGCCACGGCGCTGCGCGCCTCGCGATGACGACGGCGCGAGCGCGATGGCTCAAGACACGAAACCCAAGGACTCCCCACCATGATCATCGCACAACTCACCGACCTGCACGTCCGCCCCCGCGGCGAGGCGTGCTACCGCGTCGTCGAGACCAACATGCTCACCGAGCGCGCCTTCCGCGCCGTCGCCCGCCTGCGCCCCACGCCCGACGTCGTGCTCATCACCGGCGACGTCACCGACTGCGGCCTGCCGGACGAGTACGCGCTGCTGAAGGAGATGCTCGCCCGCCACCTGCCCCACGCTTACCTGATCCCCGGCAACCACGACCGCCGCGCCAACATGATCGAGGCGCTCGGCTGCCCGGTCGCCGAGACCGGCTTCATCGACTACGTCATCGACGCCGGACCGGTCCGCGTCGTGATGCTCGACACCGTCGTCCCCGGCGCCGGCCACGGCGAACTGCGCGCCGCCCAGCTCGACTGGCTCGACCGCACTCTGGCGGACAAGCGCGACACGCCGACGATGATCGGCATGCACCACCCGCCCTTCCTCTGCGGCATCGGCCACATAGACGCGATCAACCTGCGCAACGCCGACGCCTTCGCCGCCGTCGTCGCCCGCCACCGCCAGGTCGAGCGCATCGTCTGCGGCCACAACCACCGCACGATCACGGCGCGCGTCGGCCACGCCATCGCGACGATCGCCCCTTCGGTCGGCGCCCAGGTCATGCTCGAGGTGCGCCAGGACGCACCGTCCGCCTTCGTGCTCGAGCCGCCCGCCTACCAGATCCACGCCTGGCTGCCCGGTGCCGGCTTCATCACCCACACCGCCTGCGTCGACGACTACCCCGGCCCGTTCCCGTTCACGACGCCGCCCGAATACCCGGGCCGCCCGAGCCAAACCTGACCCGCGCTGCCCGCGCGCCACAAGGCCTCAGGCGGCCTCGTCGCCGACGCTCTCCAGGTCCACGCCGGTGGTCTCGATGCGGAAGGCCCAGGTGACCGCGGCACCCGCCAGCGACGTGACGACCAGGATGTACAGCAGCGCCTGCGTGCCGATGTCCTTCAGCAGCACCGGGAACAGGAACGCCGTCGTCACCGCGCCGATCTTGGCGAAGGACGCGGCGAACCCGGCGCCCTTGCCGCGGATGCGGGTCGGGAACACCTCGCCCGCCAGCAGGTAGGTCTGCGCGTTCGGGCCGAGATTGGTCATGAAGTTGAACAGCATGAAGCCGGTGAACGTGTACACCAGGCCTTCGCCGGGTGCCGCGCCGACCGACAGCGACGCGATGAACAGGCCCGCGGCGCAGCCGATGAAGCCGAATATCTGCAGCCTGATCCGGCCCACCCGGTCCGCCAGCAGCACCGCCGCGACGATGCCGACGATCAGCAGCAGGTCGATCGCCGCCGCCCCCTTCGCGGCGAGCACGTCATTGTTGATCAGGTCGGCGAGGTGCTGGGCATGCTCCCTCTTGTGCCCGATGCTGGCGGCGAGGATCGTCGGCGTGAAGATTCCTATGCCGTAGGTCCCCAGGTCCTGCAGGAACCAGGGCACCGAAGCGAGGATCGTCGCCCGCAGGTTGCGGCCCTTGAACAGCGCCGCGTAGCCGGTCCCCTCCGCATGCGCGCCGCGCGGCGGCGACAGCACCACCTCGCGCGGATAGGGCGGCTCGCGCGACAGCAGGCGCTTGACGCTGACGGCGGCCTTCTCGTGGTGGCCGCGGTGCAGCTGCCACGGCGCGCTTTCGGTGATCGTGAAGCGCAGCACCGTGACGATGACCGCCGGGATGATCGCGGTCGCGTACATCCAGCGCCACGCCTCGACCTCCGGCAGGTTCTTCAGCACCAGCCAGCCGACCAGCGTGCCGGTCAGCGCGCCGAGCGCCTGGAAGCCGAACGCGCCCAGCACCAGCCTGCCGCGCATCGAGCTTGGGATGCTCTCGGAGATGATCAGTTGCGCCGTCGGGTAGTCGCGGCCCAGCGCGACGCCGATGCCGAACAGGCACACCACCAGCCACAGGAAGCTCGAGCTGACGACGACGAGGCACAGGAAGGCGATGAAGATGAGCATCTCGGCGATGAACATCGTCCGCCTGCCGTAATAGTCGGACAAGCCGCCCAGCGCGCTCGCGCCGACCAGGATGCCGGCCAGGCTCGCCGCTCCGACCATCCCGTGCTGGACGGCGCTCATGCCGAATTCCTTGGCGATCAGCGGCATCGCGACACCGGTCATGAACACGACCAGGCCTTCGAAGAACTTGCCGAACGCGGCGAGCGACCAGATGCGCCATTGCATCGCGGTCATCGGCGTGGAGGAGACGCCGGTTCCGTCCGGCCATAGCGGCCGCTCGTCGATATACGATTGGACGGATCGTGCGCTGGACGCCACCGGCTTGCTGAGGACGTCGTCCGGCATGACACACCTCGCGGAAGCGTTACGTCACGCCGGGTGGTTACCGCCGCGGATCAATAGGGTCCAATGACAGAACCGAGTCGGTTCCGACGCGGCCGACGGCGACCGCTATCACGGCCATGCGATGGCGCAGCGCCCCGGACAAGTCCGGTCATCCAGCGTTGATTGTGCCGGCGCGGTAACCATCTATACAGATAGAAGCAACGCCCCGGCGATGCCGCGGACAGGCGGCCTTCCTTGCGATGCACTGAACCGACCGGTAGCGCGGGCGAGTACTTCCGTGCGGATCGACATACGTCGCGCACAACCTTTGAGAAGGACTTGAAATCATGGATAAAGACCGGGTCGTCGGATCAGCGAAAGAGATCAAAGGTTCGATCAAGGAAACTGCCGGCAAGGTGCTCGGCGACGCCAAGCTGCAGGCGGAAGGCCATGCCGAAAAGCAGGAAGGCAAGGTGCAGAACGCTGTCGGTGGGTTGAAGGACGCCGTCCGAGAGATCGCCAAGGAATGAACGTCCGCTGACTGAAATTCGGGTCCAGGGGAGTACCGGTTCGGAAGAGGCAGTCTCCTCTCCCCTGGATCAGATGGCGCGAAACCACTTCCGGCACGACGACTAGGCCAACCGTCAGCGCCATTCACGTACGGAGCGCACTACAATGAGCACCATCCTCATCGTCATCCTGCTCATTCTTCTGTTGGGCGGTGGCGGCGGTTACTACGGCTACAATCGGTATGGCGGGCCTGGGCTCGGTGGAATCCTCGGCCTGCTCTTGATCGTGCTGATCGTGCTGTGGGCGCTTGGGATCTTCAGCGTCCATATGCATTAGCGCACGTTCGGCGAAGGCGGAATCGCCGGAGCCGTGACCCATGCGCCGACATCGAGATGCTCCACAGCGTGATCGGGTCAGTCAGACCAGATCACGCGGGGCCGGCATGATTCCGGAGGCCGGCGCCGACGGACCCAGATCAGCATCAGTCGGATGTGCCAGCGGATGGTGCAGCTCGACCAATCGTTTCAATCGTTCCGACAGCACGTGCGTGTAGATCTCCGTCGTCGCGATGTCGGCGTGCCCGAGCAGCGTCTGCAGGCTGCGCAGATCCGCCCCCCGCGCCAGCATGTGCGAGGCGAACGAATGCCGCAGCACGTGCGGCGACACCCGTGCCGGATCGAGCCCCGCCTCCAGCGCGCACGCCTTCAGCAGCAACGCAAACCCCTGCCGCGTCATCGCGCGCCGCGCATCTCGGCCGGGGATCAGCCAGCGCCCCTCCGGCACCGCCAGCGCCGCCGCCCGCGCCGGCTCCGATAGCGGCACGATCCGCTCGCGCCCCCCCTTGCCGCGCACGGTCAGCACCTGCCCGCCCCGCACCAGCGCCGCACGCGGCAACGCCAGCAGCTCGGAGATGCGCAGCCCGGTCGCGTACAGCACCTCCAGCCCGGCATGCAGCACGGGGTGGCGGGCGGCGGCGCCCAGCAGCGCGTCCACCTCCGCCTCGCTGAGGTATTTCGGCAGCGCCTTGCCGAGCCGCGGCGCCTCCAGCAGCTCCGTCGGATCGTCCGCCCGCACGCCCTCGCGCAGCAGGAAGCGCTGGAACTGCCGCAGCGCCGACAGCCGCCGCGCCACCGTCCGGCTCGACGCCCCCGCCAGGCTCGCCTGCCAGGCGCGCAGCAGCGCCGCGTCGGCCCCGGCGAGCGTCGCCCCCCCCGCGCGCGCGAACGCCTCGGCGTCGCGCAGGTCGGCCGCATAGGCGGCCAGCGTGTTGCGCGCCGCCCCGCGCTCGGCCGCCATCATCTCCAGGAACGCCTCGACGTGACGGTCCATGCCCCGGTCCACCGCCGGGGCGGCGCGGCGGGTCAGTGCTGCCCGAAGCTGTCGTTCGGCAGCACCTTGGACACCGGGTGCCGCGCCGGCGTCGGCGGGAACTCGCCCAGCACGACCATGCCGGCCACGAGGGCCAGCACGAACGCCACCAGCATGATCAGGAAAAATCGGCTCATGAACCCGCTGGGTGCCTTCGGCTGCCAAGAAACCCGGGCGGCCCGCATCTTGGCCAGCCCGGCGGCGCGTGTGCTAACGTTCAGTGACATGACAAGCAACTCCGTGCTCCGGGAGCCGCCGGCGAGCGCGCCGGACTGGCTGGCGACCGGCGAGCACGGCCTGCGCGACGCCCGGGCGGGGACGTCTCGCGGGGTGGTGCTCGTCGGACTGATGGGGGCGGGCAAGACCTCGATCGGCCGCCGGCTGGCGGCCCGGCTCGGCCTGCCCTTCCGCGACGCCGACGCCGAGGTCGAAAAGGCCGCCGGCTGCACGGTGCACGAGCTGTTCGCCCGCTACGGCGAGCCGGCCTTCCGCGACGGCGAGCGCCGGGTGATCCGCCGCCTGCTGGCCGAGGGCCCGATCGTGCTGGCGACCGGCGGCGGCGCCTGGATGGCGCCCGAGACCCGCGCGTTGGTGCGCGCGTCGGGTGCGGTGTCCGCATGGCTGCGCTGCCCGCTGCCGGTGCTGGTGCGGCGCGTGACCGGCCGCGATCATCGCCCCTTGCTGCGCAACGGCGACCCGGCCGAGATCCTCGGGCGGCTCGCCGCGGCGCGTGACCCGATCTACGCGGAGGCCGACGTCATCGTGGACTGCACCGACGAACCCCCGGACATCACCACGACGAAAGTGCTGGACGCGGTCACCGCGCACACGCCCCCGCGCCGCCTGCCGGTGCAGACCGGCGCCGGCCGCTACGAGGTGGTGATCGGCGCCGGCCTGATCCGCCGCGCCGGCGCCATCATGGCGCCCGTGCTGCCGCAGAAGCGCGTGGTCGTCGTCACCGACGACACGGTGGCGGGGCTGCATCTGGCCGATCTGCAGGCGGGGCTGTCCGAAGTGGGAATCGCGCACGCCGCCATCATCGTCCCTGCGGGCGAGTCGTCGAAGAGCCTCGTCGCCTATGCCGACACGGTCGAGCGCATCCTCGACTGCGGGATCGAGCGCAAGACCGCGGTGGTGGCGCTGGGCGGCGGCGTGGTGGGCGACCTCGCCGGCTTCGCCGCGGCGACCGCCTTGCGCGGCCTGCCCTTCGTGCAGGTGCCGACGACCCTGCTCGCCCAGGTGGACAGCAGCGTCGGCGGCAAGACCGGCGTGAACACCCGCCACGGCAAGAACCTCGTCGGCGCCTTCCACCAGCCCCGCATGGTGATCGCCGACACCGCCGCCCTCGCGACGCTGCCCCCGCGCGAGCTGCGCGCCGGCTATGCCGAGATCGTCAAGGCCGGCGTGATCGGCGACGCCGCGCTCTACGACTGGTGCGACTCGCACGGCGGGTCGGTGGTGCGCGGCGACGCCGCCGCGCAGGCCGAGGCGGTGGAGCGCGCCTGCGCCTTCAAGGCCGAAGTGGTCGGCGACGACGAGCGCGAGGAGAAGCCGAACGACGGCCGCGCGCTGCTGAACCTGGGCCACACCTTCGGTCATGCGCTGGAGGCCGAGGTCGGCTACGGCGCCGGCCTGCTGCATGGCGAGGCGGTGGCCGCGGGCATGGTCCTGGCGCTGCGCCTGTCGGCCCGCCTCGGCTACTGCGGCGGGCACGCCGCCGAGCGCGTGGCCGCGCATCTGCGCGCGGTGGACCTGCCGGCGGGCCTGCGTGACCTGGGACGAACGTTCTCGGCGGGTGCGCTGATCGCGCACATGCGGCGCGACAAGAAGGTGGCCGACGGGGCGCTGCGTTTCGTCCTGGTGCGCGGCATCGGCACCGCCTTCACCGCCTCGGACGTACCGGAAGCGGTGGTCACCGATCTGCTGCATGCGGAAGGGTGCAACGCCTAGCGCATACGGCGGCAATCCGAAGCGCATTCCGACAATACAAGCCGATACCCACGCAGCAAGCGCAGGGCAGAAGGCCGCGACGCATTCCGCCGTTGCGTGAAACGGTGCGATCGGTCGAGGAGTCCCTTCCACCGCGTCGCAAGCGGCATCAGCCCGCCCGCGGAATGACGATGCGGTCCTCCGCCATGCGTGTTACAATAGCGGCGTGCGCGTGGCGAGGAAGTGTCACTGTCGCAACAGATGGACCCATGTTCTATCCGAAGATCGGCGTCACGCAGCGCGTTCCCGCATCCGCAGTCGCGCCGACGGCCGTACGGTGCATCCGCGTCGCGGCCATGATCGGCATGCTTCTCGTGATGACGGCCTGCGCTCCGTATCCGTCCGGCAACCCGGATGCGACCGGATGCGTCGGCGCCGCCGGCATGCCGGTGCCCGACTGCAGGTTCTACAAATAGAGCCGGCACCGCAGGCGGCGGACAACCGGCGGCGGCACCTACCGCGGCACCAGCGTGAAAGTGTCCGCGCCCGTGAGCGTGGTGATAGTCCCGTCGGCGGCGACCACGTGGTGAAGCTCCCAGGTCGTCGCCATCGTGGAGCCCTGCACGTCGCCATGCCAGGAGACGATCGAATAGCACGGCCCGAAGGCGACGGCGAAGAACAGCCCCTTCGTCAGCACAAGGCCGCTCACATCGAACTTCGTGCCCCGGCACTGAAAGCCTGCCGCGTTGTTGGTGAACGTCCCGACGATCGTGCCATCCGCGCCGACCGAGGTGATGTCGAGTTCCGAACCGCGCTGGTTCTTCCAGACCGAGGGCGCCGTCAGACCCTGCGCGAACGCCGACGACACCAGGCCCAGCGCTATCAGCACCGCCGCGATCGCTGTTCGCACGTGCACCCCTTTCAGATCACCCGTTCGTACATGTCGGCCGGCGTCAGTCGCTGGCCGCGCCTTGCCGAAGCAGTTCCATCGCCCGGCCGATCGTGAACGTCCCGGGCGCCTGACGCGGCGGGAACTCCTGGAACGATTGCAGGTGCCGAGCGACGATCGCGATCGCCGGCGCCATCAGGTACGCGTGCTGAACGAACCACCTCTGATAGTCGCCTGCCTCGTGCTGCGCGCGCTCGAACGGGTCCTGCCGCAGGTTGAAGATCAGCGGCACGCGCAGCTGGATCAGCGGCTCGCGCCACACGTCCAGGCCTTCGGCGCGTTGCTCCAGGAACACGACCTTCCAGTCGTCATAGCGCAGACCGGCAAGGTCGCCGTCGTCGGTCCAGTAGAAGAACTCGCGCCGCTTCCCGGGCCCCTTGCCGGCAAGCAGGTCGCCCTGGTCGTAGCCGTCCAGATGCACCTTGAACGTCTTCCCGGCCGCATCGTACCCCGTCAGCAGCTTGGCCGTGATGTCCGGCTCGCCCGCGGCCGCCATCAAGGTCGGCACCCAGTCCTCGGCCGAGAAGATGGCGTTGATCTCGGTGCGTGGCTGCACGTGGCCAGGCCAGCGCACCATCGCCGGCACCCGGTAGGAGCCTTCCCAGTTGGTGTTCTTCTCGCCGCGGAACGGGATCGTGCCGCCGTCCGGCCAGGAGAACACTTCGGCGCCGTTGTCGGTCGTGTAGACGACGATCGTGTCGCTGGCGATGCCGAGATCGTCCAGCTCCTTCAGCAGCTGGCCGACCTGCCCATCATGCTCGACCATCCCGTCCGCATAGATGCCGAGCCCGGTCTTGCCGATCGCATCGGGCGCGAGGTGCGTCCAGATGTGCATCCTTGTCGTGTTGAACCACACGAAGAACGGCTTGTTGTCGCGGTGGGCGCGATCGATGAAGTCCATCGACGCGCGCAGGAATTCGCCGTCCACCGTCTCCATGCGCTTCTGCGTCAGCGGCCCCGTATCCTCGCATTTCTGCTTGCCCCACGGGCCGAAGCGGGGATCGTCGCCGGGCGTGTCCGTCGCGGTCGCCACGCACTTGAGTACTCCGCGCGGCCCGAACATGGCGCGGAACGTCTCGCTCTTGGGATAGTCCGCGTCCTCCGGCTCCTCCTCGGCGTTCAGGTGGTACAGGTTGCCGAAGAACTCGTCGAAACCGTGCACCGTCGGCAGGAACTGGTTGCGGTCGCCGAGGTGGTTCTTGCCGAACTGCCCGCTCACATAGCCCAGCGGCTTGAGCAGCTCGGCGAGCGTCGGGTCCTTGTCCGACAGGCCCTCCCTAGCGGCTGGCAGCCCGACCTTCGTCAGGCCGGTGCGAACCGGGCTTTGGCCGGTGATGAAGGCCGAACGGCCCGCGGTGCAGGACTGCTGCCCGTAATAGTCGGTGAAGATGGCGCCGGCGTTGGCGATCCCATCGATGTTGGGCGTGTGATAGCCCATCATGCCGCGGTTGTAGGCGCTGATGTTCCAATAGCCGACGTCATCGCCCATGATGACGAGGATGTTGGGCTTGGTCGTCGCCGCCGCAGGCTGCGCGACCGCTGCCCGCTCGACGGCGAAGGTCAGTGCGCAAGCCGCAGCCATTGTGGCCATGCGCCGCACGAGGCCTCTGACGCTCATCGCATGCACCTTCCATGTTGGGCCGGCATTTCGGACGCGGGCTCGGGAAGCCGGCGCCGCCACGACATGGCGGCGAGGGAGCGGGTCGAGCACGGTGTCACGCCCGTGCGATACTGATACGGTGCAGTGGCCGGCGCGCGATGGCAAGCCCACCCCGAACACCGGCACGATTGGTGACAGTTTTCGGTCAGTGGTTCTGGGTGGATTGACGACGACACCGGCGGACGGGCGTCTGGAAACGACGCTCGTCCGTTCGCTTACACGTCCTGCGCCCCAGCCTCAACCGACCGGCATAACCGGCGGCGGCCCCTTGAACGTATCCAGATCCTCCAGGCCCTTGGCGACCGCAGGCACCGGCGCGTAGTTGCGCAGGATCAGATAGAACGGCCCCGCCGGCGCCGGCAGCCAGTTGGCTTCCTTGTCCGCACCCGGGTTGTCGTGCTGCAGGTAGATCGTGAACGACCCGTTGGCGTTCGTCTTGAGCAGGTCGTTGCTGCCGAGACTGTAGCGGTTGATCGGATTGGGCGCGGTGTAGCGCGTCACGCCGTCGTACATCGTCACCGACCAGAAGCCGGGCGGCACCGGCTGGGCGAACTCCATCGCGCCCTTGAACGTCATGGTGTACTTCTTCTTGCCGGTCAGCGGCTCGTCATGGGCGTCCCGCGCGCCCGGGTAATAGATCGCCTGGATCGGGGTGTTCGCCGTCAGGCCGAAGATCGCCACGATGCAACGCGACATGTAATCGGCGCCGGCGTTGCCCGTGTTCGCAGGCGGAATGATCCAGCCGTCCTTCAACTTCCCGACCAGCGCCATCGACTCGGTCACCACCGCGCCGAGTTCCTGCGAAACCTTCTTCGTCAGCGCCAGATAAGCCGGGTTCACGCCCTTCGGAGTCCAGGGCTTGCCGAACTCGATCCCCAGATACTTGAACCGCGGCAGGATCGTCTCGATCTCGTTCTGTGGCGGCGGGTTCTCGTTCATCGCCGCCGCGAAGATCGACCAGAACTGCAGCGGGTCGTCGAACTGCATCATGCTGCTGGCGACCTTGGGATTCATCTTCGGCATCTCGTAGTCGTAGGCCGGCGGCTTCGGCGCCGTGCCGCCGGTGAATTCCGCCAGTCCCTGCAGCTTGATGCCGCGCAACACCGCCAGCGCGCCCGGCAGGTCGGCTTCGTTCTTCACGCCGACACGCGGCTGGAATTCGATCCAGCGCGTCGGACAGTCGATGCGGGTCACGCCGGTCGGCAGCGTGCCCTTCCAGCCGGGTCCGACGAACGCGAACGTCCCGCCCGTGTAGCCGGACGGACCGCCCACCGGGTAGGCGAAGGCGTGCGTCCACATGTCGACGACCTCGATCATGTAGTAGCGGCCGTGCGAGTCGGGCGCGGTGAGCACGTACGGCTCCTGGCCGAGGTCGGCGAAGCCGAACCCGTACACCACGTTCACGTTGGGCGAGACGTAGCCGGACTCCGCCGCGAGCGTCGGCGTCGCGATGTCCTCGAAGTTCCAGATCGTCCCCGGCGGGGCCTTGGCCTTCGGCCCGAAGCGCACCGTCGCGCGCAGATTGTACATCGCGACGAGCGGCGCCGCGTAGGTTGCCGCCTGCACCACCAGCGAGCCGCCCCACAGCTCCATCGACTTGATGGCCTTGGCTTGGGCGTCCGCCGCGGCCGAGGGGTGCGGTGCTTCACCCGACGGCGCCTGCGCCTGCGCCTGTCCGGCGGCCAATGCCAGCGCGGCCACCGACGACGCGCCGCCCGCGGCCAGCAGGGTTCGCCGGTTCAGGCGCGCGGCGTCTCGGATCTCGTCGGTCATGGGTGTGCCTTTTTCTATCAGCGCAAACTGCATGGGCGCACGTCTCAGATCGATACCGTTTCGAACGGCGTCAGCCCGAGTGTGTTCGGTTTCGTCATGGTCCGCGAAGGCGGACCATCCACGCCTTCAACCGGCGGCGCGAAAGAACGGCGTGGATGGCCCGCCGGCGCCCGTCCCCGGGTGCGCCTACGGCGCAGCCCGGGAACGGGCTATGACGGTGCAAAGGAATGCCGACACTCGCGCCGACAGCTTCCTACGACCCAGGCGCGGTCAGCGTCAGCTCGACCCGGCGGTTCTGCGCGCGGCCGGCGGCGGTGTCGTTGGGCGCGACCGGATCGGCGTCGCCGAAGCCGTGCGCCGACAGCATCGACTGGCTCACCCCCTGCGAGATCAGGTAGTTCATCACCGTCTCCGCGCGCTTCTGCGACAGGATCAGGTTCGTCGTGACCCCCTGCCGCGCGAGTTCCGGCCCGATCGGCGTGTTGTCGGTGTAGCCGTTGACGTTGATGTGCTCCTGGACCTGCGACGCCAGGATCGGCGCCATCTTGGCGATCGTCGCCGCCGCCGCCGGCGGCATCTGCCAGCCGCCCGACGGGAACAGCAGCTCGCTGTTCACGACGACCTTGATCGCCCCTTGCAGCCGCTCGATGTGAACCTGCTGGGACGAAATCTCGGCGCCCATCGACGCCTTGAGCTGCTCGTACTGCCGGTCGAGCGCGGTGCCGCAGCCGGTCAGCAGGACGGCCGGCAGGAACGCGATGAGGACATGGCGACGAATAAACTGGTTGAGCAACGGCGTGACTCCCGTTCGTGAGGGGTGCGGCGACATGGCTCGCCGAGGATTGGCAGCCCGGACTGAACGGGTGCGCGGCGGCCTGCATTGACCTGAATCATTGTGCGGGTAGTTCTCTGACTGTCTCCAGTCTGCTCAGGATTTCGTCATGCAGCCAATGCTGCCGTGGTTTCCTCTACGCAAGCGACGAAGCTTCTTAGGGTCGTGCTCTCATGCACGTCCCGGCGTCGGATGAACAGCGTCTCCACCCGGCCTTGCGAACCGTTCAGCGCGTGTATTCGGATGGCGCTGTTCTGCTCCGCCCGCTCGACGACGGCACGGGGCAGCAGCGTGACGCCCATCTCCGCCGCAACGCAGCCAATGATGCCGTCGAGCGTGCCGAACTCCAACCGGGCGGCGCTCGGCCAACCGAATTCCGCCAGGACCTGTTCGAGCCGTTGTCTGTAGGAACAACCAGTGCGGAACGCGAGGGCGGTCGGACCGGCAGCGGGGGTGCCGCGGCGCAGGGCGGCAAGGCTGGTCCAACGCATCGCCGTGACCAACACGAGCTCCTCCTCGAATGCGGTCACGACGGCGAGGTCGGGATGGTCGATCGGGCCACACACGAAGGCACCGTCGAGCGACCTGTCAAGGACTGCACCGACGAGCGCGGCTGTCGGGCCGGTGCGAAGCGTCAGCTGTACCGCCGGCCAGGATCGATGGAAGCGGGCCAACAGCTTCGGCAGGCGGACCGCCGCTGTCGTTTCCATCGAGCCAATCGCCAGCGGGCCCTTCGGCACGCCATCGTCCCGCGCTGCAACGACGGCTTCGCGCGATAGCGCCGTCAGCCGTTCGACATAGGGCATCAGCCGCCGACCGGCTGCACTCAGGGTCATGCCGCGGCTATGTCGTTCGAACAATGGGGAGCCGATTTCAGCCTCGAGCGCTCTGATCCGTTTCGTCACGTTCGACTGCACAGTGCCGAGATCGATTGCCGCGCGGGTGATTCCGCCGCAGCGGGCGACGGCGAGGAACGTCGACAGATCTGAAAACTCCATCACAGCCCCGTTCTCGGTGAGAGCCCGTTCTCTGTTAGAGATGGCCGCGTTCGATATAAACCATTTTTCAAGAATGCTGAAGGGGTTCATGCTGCCGATCCAGCTCAGCGATCCGGAAAGCTGAGCAATCAGTGCGGTTCGCATCCGCTTGCCCCGGGGGCACGTGGACGACCTCTCGCCCCGGCCGCCCGCTGTCTCGGGTCGAGACGCCGCGTCGCTTCGGAATCGATCTCGAGCTTCGCCGTGCAGACAAACGGAGGCATCCATGACGCCCGAAAACCAAATCCTTGTGCGCGATTCCTTCGCGGAGGTCGTGCCCATCGCACCGCAAGCGGCGGCGATGTTCTACGATCGACTGTTCGTTCTCGATCCGTCGTTGAGGCCGCTGTTCAAGCGTGACATGGCCGAGCAGGGGCGCATGCTGATGGCGATGATCGGCAC
>Ga0074045_10000077_pt1 | contig 80699 bp, 76 predicted proteins | sample BogForMeECP23OM2_FD_94442 | JGI IMG/M metagenome (GOLD analysis project Ga0074045, IMG submission 94442) | Bog forest soil microbial communities from Calvert Island, British Columbia, Canada - Bog Forest MetaG ECP23OM2 | ecosystem: Environmental > Terrestrial > Soil > Wetlands ... | reverse complement strand
ATTAGCCCGTTCCGAAAAACAGGAGCAGCCCTGATGTGCAGCCCGTTCCTTCTTCGAAGCGTGCTACCATGCATCCAATAATTCCTACGGAGCTTTGGAATGAAACAATGCCTTCGCGCCGGTGCACTTTTCTCCATGCTCGTTCTCGCGGCTGTTCCCCTTCTCGCCAGTACCAAAATCGTTCACCGCTGGGTGCTTACCGGCCTTCCGATGCCTGAATTCCGCAAGATGCTCGTGGCCAGCATCGGCGAAAATTATCTGATCCGTCAGGAATTCGAAGATCAGATGAAGAAACTGCTCGCCAAATACGGAGTGGAGGGCGTTCAGAGCTATATGGTCCTGCCGCCCAAGAACGAGATGATGGAAGGCGAGCTCAAGCAGCGCATCAAGGAAAGTTCCCTCGACAGCGTCTTAGTGGTCCGTCCAAAGTCGGCGCGCAAAGAAACCCAGGAAGTAATCACCGGCGGTATCTACGTTCCGCCACCGGGCTATAACATGTTCTGGCCTTACTGGAATATGGCCTACGGCGATTTCTATCCCACCAGTTCTTACACGAAGGAAAATGTGGTGGTGCGCGTGGAGTTCAATCTGTATAACACCAAAGATGAAAGGCTTATCTGGAGCGGCGAAACCGACACCATTTATTCCCAGGACTTCGACAAACTGGCGAAGGAATACGCGCAAGCCTTGGTTAATCAGTTGAAGAAAGACAAAGTCATCCGCAAGAAGTGAAACGCGCCCCTAACGCCTAAGAACCAGGCAACTCGCGATCATGTCGTGCAATGCCTGTTTCCGTTCCGTGAATCCCGCCATGATAAACCCAATCCACAGCGGAATCAGGTTGCTGATGAGTTTTGCGAAGAATCGCCCGCTGGCGCGCGCGAACGTCACGCGGCTTCCTGCAAGATCCGTTACATATAATCCCAGCATCTGCTTGCCCCACGTCCCTTGCTTCTCTCCGCTTTCGAGGTAGGCAAAATAGAGCCACTGGCCAATTACCGCTACTCCTGCCAGAACAAACACAAGTGACACCAGCGCCCCGACCTGTGCCGGGTTCGGATGCTCGCCGACTTCTCGTGGAAAAGACGAAAAGAGCGCCACGCCTCCCATCAAGAAAAACAGCGGCACAATCAGGAACAACATCGCGAATCCCACAATGAATCCATCCACCAGATGGGCTACAAGCCGCAGCCAGAACCCGGCATACGTTACATTTGTCGCATAGGTGATTGCACCTACCCCAGAAAGCGGGGACACGGCCACTGGGGCTGCAGCGGCGGTTGCTAGCGCGGTTGCTACGACCGGGCTGCCGCAGGATTGACAAAATGCCGTGCCTGTTGCGAGGGCGGCGCCGCATTTGGAACAGAACACAGTTGGCCTCCACACGTACGTGAACTTGGTTCTTCCGTCGCGCCTATTCTCTTATAATTCTGCTGTTCAAGGGAATTAACTTATTCGCAGCCTTCCCGCTGAAATTGCTTCAGACGCTTCTGCGCCTCCGCACTGCCTTTCCTCGCGGCAGCGCTCAGCAGGATGCGCGTTTGATCACAATTGCGGGCTACTCCTTCTCCGTGCCAGTACATTTCCGCGAGTGTAAGCTCCGCGCTGGCGTTGCCCTTTTCCACCGAAACCCACAACAACCTCACGGCCTCGGAGGGATCACTGATGCTCCCATCTTTTCCATGCAAGAGCTGCATCGCTTTCGCATATTCCGCCAGTCCTGTTTCCGGGCCCTGCTCCCCAGCCGGGGAAGGCGCGATCCCGGAGAGAGGGGTGACGGGTGGCGGCGGATTCTGCGCGATCGAAGGTAAAGCCGTTTGCGCGTTGCTGTTCTTTGGAGTTGCCCCGTTATTTGTATTCGCATGATCCGCATTGCCGTCCACCGGAGGCGAAGAGGCCGGAGCCTGAGTAGCCGGATTCGGCGACGGCGACCGCTGTGGGGACTCAGCATTCGAGGCATCCTCCGGGGAGGGTGGCACGGGTGCCTGAGTCACTGGCGTCCCACCCATCTGTTCGCCCAGCCAGATCAGGCTTTGTCCAACGGCCTGACGGTAGACCGAGAGAGCGACAATGCACGCGAGCACAATCATGATAGTCACGGCCCGCCTCAGCGTGAACCATCCCGTACGGCCGCTTTCCGCCATCCCAAGACTCGGATGCAGCGGTTCTAAAGGCTCGAGGATGGGTTGGTGCGACGGATGCTCCGTCGCTTTTCTCGACGGCTGCATCAGGATCTTTGAGATGTCCGGCATGTGCGACGGCAATCGGGGCCGCGCTACCGTGTCTTCCTCGGCAAAAACGGGCAACTTCATTCGCCGGACAGGTGTCTCGGGACCGGAAACATGTTCCAGGGATTCGTGGTCGGGCGGCTCCGGCTCGAACTGAATCTCGATGCCATCATGCGTTGGAGAGAAACTGGGCAGCCCCGGGAACGGAATGGGGTCGACACGATGGGGATGCTCCGCTTCCTGCGTCTTCGCGGCTTCGTCCACCGTGGGTGATTGCAACTCGGTCGGCAATTCCTTGGGCCATTTGGTCGGAACGACTGGAGGCGGCGCGTTGACTGGCTCCGACTGCGAAGAAATCCGCCCGCCTGGTCTCGCTGGCTCTGGGCGCGGAGGAGAACTACGGAGTTCCTCGCGAAGTTGAGCAAAGTTTTGGGCGTCGGCAGTCGAAGGATGTTCGTCCTCTTCCTTGCCTTCCTGCGAATCCGGAACCTCGTTCAACCAGCTTCGAATCTGCCTCCGAGACTGAGGAGAAACCTCCGTAAACTGAATTCCCGCCACTCGGCCCTTCTCTTCGACCCAAATAATCCGCCCGACTCCCTCAATGCGCACACTTTCGCCTAATAGGAATGAAAACGGAGTACTTTCGCCGGCAATCAGCGGCATCATCGCCCGTAGCGCGAAGCCATCTTCGCAGAGGTCACGCATCATGCCGCCGTTCGTGACGTTAAGCTCCACGTAAATCAGGCTGGGGGGGCGCTTCCGGGTGTTCTTTCTCCGTTCGCTATTTGCGGTCTTGGCAGACATGTTTCACTGCATTCTAACCTGATGCATGGCTGTCCGGTAGGGGACTGCGTTAACCACTGCGCTAACCACGGACACGGCACACTTGATTGGATGCATGCCCTCCCGGCGGCGCAACCTCCTCACTTAGCAGCCCTTTAGAATCTTCATTCCCTTTGCGCGGAGGAGTGGTAGGATTTTGGAGCGTTGATCCGCCCGATCTGACCTCAGGAAAATATCTGCGTTTTTGCGGACATGCCTGTAAGGAGAACCTGTTATGCGTTGGACACCCGGTGGAGTCAGCGATGATATCGAGGATCGTCGCGATCAGAGCGGCGGCGGGGGCGGGGGTGGTTTCGGCTTTGGGGGCATGCGCCTCGGGCTAGGCGGCCTGCTGATCCTTCTCGTATTGAGCTTCATTTTCAAGCAGAACTTCTTTGCCCTTCTCGGTGGGGGCGGCGCTGTCCCTGCCGGCTCTGGTGCCGTCAGCAGGCCCGATCCCGCCAAGGATGAAGCGGAAAAACCCTTGGTGCAGTTTGTGTCGTTCGTTCTGGATGACACCCAGAAGACTTGGGAGCAGGTGCTGCCGCAGCAGGCGGGCACCCCTTATCGCCACGCCAAGCTCGTGCTGTTCCGCGATGTTACGCAGTCGGCGTGCGGCGGCGCGGAATCCGCGACCGGCCCGTTCTATTGTCCCGGCGATGAAAAGGTCTATATCGACCTCGGATTCTACGACGAGCTAAAACGCAGATTTGGCGCCCCGGGAGAGTTTGCCCAAGCATACGTACTGGCTCACGAAGTGGGCCACCACGTCCAGAAACTTATCGGCGTCGAAGCTAAGACCCGCCAATTCCAACGTCAGAATCCCGGCTCGGCAAATGCCGTTTCCGTGCAGGTGGAACTGCAGGCCGATTGCTTCGCCGGTGTCTGGGCGCATTCCACGCAGCAGCGCGGTTTACTCGATCCGGGAGACGTGCAGTCCGCTCTGGGAGCCGCAGCAGCCGTCGGCGATGATCATATTCAACAGATGACCCGTGGGCGCGTGCAGCCGGAAACCTTCACGCATGGAAGTTCCGCGCAGCGTATGAACTGGTTCAACAAAGGTCTCAACTCCGGCTCAATGGCTGCCTGCAACACCTTCGCCCAATAACCAACTGCAAAACGGCCCACTCACGAACTTGGCGGGAGTTTCCGTGGTTCCGGAACTCCCGGATCACGCATTTTTTCGATCGCTAACTTTGCCGCTTTTTCTTGCGCTGGACTAACCCAGGAATCCTGAGTAACGATTGTCGCCTGCGTCGGCAACGCCACTACCACGCCGGCCTTCTCCAAGGCCTCCATGATCGACAGCAACAGCGCTTCCTGCGCCGCAACATACGCGCCGTACTCACTTTCCAGGATGTAACAAAAGATTTCTACCTCAAGCGCGTAGTCTGAAAAGCGGATGAATCGCACGCGTGACGTGGAATCTTCCACCTTTGGATTCTCCAGTAGCAACTGACGAATTCCCTCCAGGACAAACCGAACATGGTCCGGCGAAAGATCGTAACGGAGGCGAATTACTTGTTGGCAAAGAAATTTGTCGCGGAACCGCAGATTTTCAATCACCGCCGTGGCCATCGTGCCATTTGGAATGGATAGCAATGTCCGCTCGGGCGTCCGCAGACGCGTGGAGCGAAGACCAATATCCTCCACGACTCCGACCTGGTTGTTCACCTTGCAGGTGTCGCCAATCAGGATGACCTTGTCGAACAGTATGGACACGCCTCCAAACATGTTTTCGAACGTTTTCTGGGCACCCAGGCCGAGTGCCAGGGTACCAATCCCGACCCCGGCCAATGCCGCGCTGACGTCGAATCCCAGTCCATGCAGTACGATCAGCGTCACCACAATGAAAATGCTCACTTCCACAAATCGCCGGATCAAAGACACAATCGATCTTTCGGCGTACATGCCGCGGCTGGACAGGCTTGCGCCGATTTTTGTCGAAATTGTCCGCGTGATTCGCGTCAGCAGCCAGTAGAAGGCAATCGCCAGAAATATCCAGATCACTCGCCGGTAATAAAACCGGTAGAGCAGCGAAGTACCGATGTAAGCCACCAACGCATAGTGAATCAGGAGGGCAATCACGAATGTAAGCGGGCCGATCTTCGCCACTGCATCCCTCGGCAGCATCGGCAGGTGCCGGGCCTTTCGCCAAGAACGAAGTGCCTGTTCCAGAATAAGCGTGATGATGCGGGCCGCTACGAACGCCAAAGGGATAAATAGCAGAATCGCGATCCACTGCCATAGGGGCACCGATATGAACCGGTGCTCCACCAGATATGGTGGCAACTTTTTTTCGATGTCCGGAAACGTCAGGGACTCATATACTTTTGGCACCAATTCCAGGGTTCTTCGCGAGAAATACCAGAGCTTTCGTCCGTGTTCGTCCTCGATGCGCACCAGAAATATCGGAAAAGAATCCTGGGTCCCGATGCCACTGCTCAGTTTTTCCTCGTCCGGCGGCAATCCATCATCCAGACGCCCCTCCGGATCGCGGCTTACGAAATCCAGCGGGCCCGCAAATCTCTGATTTAGAATGGCTAGAAGCTGTTCCGCCAGTTCCTCTTCATCCTCCTCGGAAGCACGCCTGCGCCCAGGCAGCGGTTGGAAATACTGCACTGCCACGGAATATCTTTCTTCCTGCGCTGCCTTGATGAATCCCAACAGGCAACCGCGAGGGTTTTCGCGGCCGAGAGGATCGGGGGGCACCGCCGGCTGCTGCGATGCGGATGTCGCCGGCGCAGAACTCAGGCCCGGTATCTGTGGAAGTCCATGAGCACTCGCGCACCACAGGCCGGCAAGAACCAACAGGAGAAGTAATCGTCGAATTGGCATAAATCCGGCTCCGGAAAACTGTTTCATTCTATCTGCTGAGGCCGCGCGATAGAAGAGACCGAAGCCGGCGGACCGCTGAAGTGTTCCTGGTGCTGCCGCAACAGGAATTGGTCCGTCATTCCGGCGATATAGTCACACACAACTACATGGCGCGGTGTCTCTTGCGCCATCTCTTCATGGGTGTCCGGCATGGAATGTGGCGTCTGCAGGTAGTATGTAAACAGCTCTTCCAGGCAACGCACGGAGCGCTGGCTGTCCTCGGTAATCAGCGGGTGGCTGTAAATATGTGTGAACAGAAAACTCTTCAGCATCGCATTCTCGCTGCGTCCCTCTTCGCTCATGCCCACGAGCCGCACCGGCGCGCGCCGGACGTCCTCCACGCTTTGCACGCTGGATTCGCGAATCTGCAGCTGTGTGTGATCGATCAGGTCAGTGACGAGCAAATCCAGCGTATGACGCAGGGCTTCGTTGAATTTTAGTTTCGGCAGCGCGCCCGGATGATTCGCATCCACTTTTGCAAACATCTCTCCGAAGAACGGCACTTCCCTAGATAACGAATCCAGGTCCAGAAGATTAGCTTCGAGCGCATCGTCCAGGTCGGCGGTGTTATATGCCAGTTCGTCCACCCAGTCGATCAGTTGAGATTCCAGCGGCGGCCGCGCATCCAGCAGGTACTCCGACAGCTCCGGATATTCCGCCGGATCGTAATCTCGCGAATGCTTCACGATGCCTTCGCGCACCTCGAACGTCAGGTTGAGCCCAGCGAATCCCAGATACCGGTGCTCGAACTGTTCCACAATCCGCAGCGCGTGCAGATTGTGATCGAATCGGCCCCCGTGCGCACGCATCAACTCGTCTAGCTTCCGTTCCCCTGAGTGCCCGAAGGGCGGATGGCCGATGTCGTGGACTAGCGCGAGGGCCTCAACCAGCTCCGAGTTGAGTGCCACCGCATGCGCCACGGTTCTCGCAATTTGCGAAACTTCCAGCGTGTGCGTGAGCCGGTTTCGGAAATGATCGGAAAATCGCGCCGTGAACACCTGCGTTTTGGCTTCCAGGCGACGGAAGGCTCGTGCGTGAACGATTCGGTCGCGGTCGCGCGCGTATTCGCTGCGGTAAGGATGTGCTGGTTCGGGGTAGCGTCGTCCGCGGGAGTGCTCGGCTCGCATCGCCCAAGGTGCCAAAGCTGGATACGTTTCGATGGCCGAAGCCTCCAGCAATCTCTAACGGGCCTGCCGCCGGCTTAGGAATTCGGACCGAGCAGTTCCAATCCTCGATCGGCCTCGTCGGCCACCGGGGTATTTGGATAATCCTTTTTCAGCTGCTCGTACAGCGCGGTCGCCTGTTTCCGGTCGGTTTGGCTGTATAAGCCAGCCAGTTCCAGCAACACCATGGGCTTTGGAACCAGCACAGATCCAGCGGTACTTAGCGCTTGGAGTGTCTTAATGGCTTCGTCCTTCTTCCCACTGCGTTCCGCGATCAGGGCGGTTTGGTATTTCGCGAGAGCCGCAAGTTCCTTATCCGACCCTGCGTCCAGTTTCTTCAATTCTTCCGAAGCCTGATTCAGACGATCCAAATCCATGAGGCACAGTGCTGAGTAGTAGCGCGCCAATTTTCCCGGATTCGTCCGTGGGTACTGCGCAGCCACGGCAGCAAGCTTTGGTTGCGCGTCCTCAGCCCGCCTCTGGGCATCCGCGTATATGAGTTCCCCCGGCAGCGGCGGCTGGCCAGGAGCGGTGAGCGGCGAATTGAAAATCTTCATGGCCGCATCCAGTGCCACCTGCGCTTGCGCGGTCTGCCGTTCACTGTAAAATTTCCAGCCTAAATATGCAGAAGCCGCCAGAATCAGCGCCAGAACCGCGATGGATGCCAGCCGAGTATGGGAAAGAACGGCCTCCGCGCCGTGTTCGAAGGTCTCCCGGACCTTGTCCTGCTTCAGTTCCTTACGTGAAATATGCTCGGGCACAAGCGCTCTCCTGCGTGAATTGGAATCTTTTATGCTAGCACAGGTGCCCAAGTCCCGGCGAAACGGCGCCGAGTAACCCTTCTCGCAAGCTTGCGCTACAGCAAACGGCCCTCCGCCGCCGGACGTGGTAACTTGGAAGCATGCAAGCGGGCTGCATTCACTGTGGGCAGCAGCATCTGCTGAACGATTCCGTGCTGGCCAAGCATTCGAAAGTTCAGTTTCGCTGCACCAAATGTGGCAAGACCACCATCGTCGAAGTAAAGCGCCGCGCCGACGAAACCGTGGTCATCTCCCCCATGCCTTCCTTCGCCCGCGCGGACGCCTCCACGGCGCGTTTGAAAGCTCCCGCGATCGAAGATAATCCCGATTTACCTCCGGGTGTAGAAGTCGTGCTGATTATTACGGCCGGACCGGAAAAGGGACACTCTTTGACCCTCACCAAGTCTCGCGCCATCATTGGACGCAAAGGCGCGGACTTTGCCCTCAACGACCCGGAAGTCTCGCGCCATCATTGCTTGCTGGAAGTGCGCGAAGGCTTGGTCAATCTGAAAGACATGGACTCCACCAACGGCACCTTCTTCGAAGAAGAACGCGTGCGCGCCGCGATGCTGCAGGACGGTGCTGAATTTCGCGTGGGCAGCACCACCATTCGCCTCAGCTTCCACGTCAAAGAGTGAGCCCTTTCTCCTCAATGCCTCTTCCCAGGGTGTGAGATACTGGCGCGGGTACAGCAGCGTGGCGCAGAGATGAACCGCCTCAGTGTCTGCCTCGTCGCACAAAACGAACAGCAAAACTTGCCGCGGTGTCTCCGTTCGGTTCGCGACCTCGCCGACGAAATCATTCTCGTGGACGGCGGCAGCACCGATAGCACTCAGCAAATCGCTCGGGAATTTGGCGCCAAGGTGTTCACCCGCCCTTTCACCAATCACGCGGATCAGAAAAACCACGCCGCCTCGCTCGCCTCGCAGGATTGGATCTTTCTCCTCGATGCCGATGAAGAACTAAGTGACCAGCTGAAAGAATCCGTCCGCCAGTGGAAAACGCAAGAACCGCCATTCGCCGTTTACGAAATGGCTCGCCTCACCTGGTATCTCGGCGCGTGGATTCGCCACTCGCGTTGGTATCCCGACTGGCAGCGCCGCATCTACCGTCGCGATAAGGCCAGCTTCAGCGGCGCCATCCACTCCGCGCTCCGCTACGATGGCCCAATCGGACGCCTGCACGGAAACCTTCTTCATTACACCATTCGCACTTTTCCAGAACACGAAGCCAAGCTGGAAAAATACACGACCACCATCGCCCAGGAAATGTTCGACCACGGAAAGCGCAACTGGCGCGCAGCCATGTGGTTCGCCGCGCCATGGAGCTGGGTCCATCATTTCTTCTTCGGCGCCGGCTTTCTTGATGGCTATCGTGGCGCACTGATCGCGCAAATGGCAGCCCGCGGCGTGCGCCTGAAATATCGCAAGCTGGGAACACTGGTCCAGGCCGAAAAAGTTAAGAACGGCGGTGCCGCGTGATCCCGCTCATCGTCGATCTCGAAACCGAGTGGCGCGGCGGCCAGAACCAGGCCTTACTCCTTCTCAAGGGCCTTTACGAGCGCGGACATGCCGCGGAATTGGTGGCCACTCACGGTTCCTCCCTTAGCCATCGCGCCAAAAAAGCCGGCATCTACGTTCACAGTGTCTCGCGTCGCATGACCCGCCTGGCCGCCGCGGCCAACATCCGCTCCGTTCTCGCGGATGGGCGTATCGACGTTGTTCATGCCAATGAGGCTCACGCCGTCACCGCGGCATGGCTGGCGCTTCGGAATCGAAGTTTACCGTTTATCGTTTCTCGCCGTGTCGGATTCCCGCTGGGCAAAGGCCGCATCGCGCAGAGCCGCTATCGAAGAGCGGATTGCATTCTGGCCAATTCGCGGTGGGTCGCCGATCAAGCGATCGCCTCCGGCGCGCCAGCAGAAAAGGTGCGCGTCGTCTACGAAGGGGTGGAGATTCCAACTTTGCCTCCGGCTGACGTGAAAGAGGCAGCTCGGAAGCACTGGGCCCTAAAACAGTCTGACCGTGTTCTTGGATGTGTCGGCGCCCTTCAAAAGGACAAGGGACAGGAATGGGTGATTCGCTCCCTTGCAAATCTTCGGCCCGAATTTCCTGACTGCAAGCTGTTGGTTGCGGGTGAGGGCGAATATCGACAAACTCTCGAGGCTCTGGCGGGTGATCTCAATGTCCGTGACGCCGTAATTTTTGCCGGGTTTGTGAAAGATATTTCCGCGGTCTACCAAGCTATCGATATCTTTGTGTTTCCTTCTCTCTTCGAAGGCTTGGGTACTTCCTTGCTCTCCGCCATGAGCTACGCGGTGCCGTCGATCACATTCTTCGGCTGCGCCTTGGGCGAAATTGTAGAAAACGGGCAAAGTGGTCTTCAGGTAGAGGCAAAGAACTGCACACAAATCGCCGCGGCAGCGGCAAGGCTTCTCCGTGACTTGGATTTTGCCCAAAGAATCGCACAGGCCGGACGTGCGCGCGTGTCACAACATTTTTCTGCGGAGCACATGGTGCAAGAAACACTGAAAGTGTACGAAGAAGTCCTGGGATGAACTAAATTTCAATTGTTCTTCGATGCCGCGCTCCCAAAATAGCAAAAGCGCCGTGCGGCTCCTTCTCGACCCGCCCAGCGCTTTGCTTGCGCAATAACTGAATTCCCTAAGAAGTGTTCCAGCAGTTCCCTCCTATCCGCTTGCCGAAATCCGTCAAGCTAATTCGCAGATTGAACTACCCATCGCCCCACTGGCTCGAGGAACTCCACCCCTATCGCATAGCCGTCGCCACGCAATGGTTGGCAGTACGCTACTCGTGCTGCAGAACGAAACTCTCCGGTGCGCGAGGCAAACACCAGCGGCGCACCCTTGTCCCAGCGGCGGGTGCTCACCACACGCGCTCCCTTGGCGCTCACGTTTTCCGTAAATGTAGATTCCACGCCGGGAATCTTTCGATGACCCTCAAGCACCACCGGAATCTCCATCGGTATCCGGCTCTCGCTGCGGCTGAATCGAAATTGATTCTCTTGATTCATTCGCCCTTCCTCAGAGGCACGCGGCTATGCGCGTGATGGAGTTCATGGTGTTTCCGCGACGCTTCATGCGGTACAGGGTTCGGTCCGCGGCTCCCAGAAGTTTTTCTGCCGTGTCGCCATCTTCCGGAAAAGCCGCAATGCCCGCGCTGACTGAAAGCAACGGTTCTTCCGTTTCGCTGGCGAGGCGTTCCCGAATTCGCGCGGAAACGCGCGCCGCAATCTCCTTTGGGGCTTCGGGCAGGACCAGCGCAAATTCGTCGCCGCCGTAGCGCGCCGGAGTATCGATGGCTCGTGAATGATTACGCAGAATCTTGCCTAGCCGCACCAGCGCACGGCTGCCCACCAGGTGCCCGTAGCGGTCGTTGATGGTCTTCAGTCCATCCATGTCCAGCAGCACGATGCTGAACGGACGGCGAGTTCGCCGCGAACGATCGAGTTCCGACTCAATGACGGCGATCAGCCGCCGGTAATTCGCCAGCCCAGTGAGGGGATCACTGATGGCCAGCGAGCGCACCTGATCAAACAATCGCGCCTGGTCGATCAGCGCTCCGGTCAGGATGATCGTGTAGCTGGCCACCTTGCTGAGTTCCGCAATAAAAAAAGGTCCGTCAAACATGCGCCGCGAAAAAAGTGCGGCGAGATGACAGGCGGCATTCAGCAGGGCAGCGAGAAACAGGGAATACTCATACAGCGAGCCTCCGTCGCTCTTCTGCTGATCCTGATACCGGCGATAGAAGAAAATCGCAGCCAGGCCGAACAACCCACCAGGGAGCAGTTCCCAGGGGCGAGAAAAAAAGGCGCCATACTTCGCAATGGGAGTGGCCGGCGCTGCGATAAACGCGGCACTGGTGATATAGGCCGCGGCCGCCACCACAAACAACGCCCCTGCTGTTTCCCGGCTGGGCTGCCGTGAGGTCGGCAGAAACCGCTCCACCGCCAACGCCGCCAACAACAGCACTGCCAGCAGTGTGCGTCCCACCATCCAACCCATGGGCACATGCGAAAGGGCAATTTGGCCCGTGCGCAACAAATCGTTGAGACCGAAGTAGCCGATCGTCTCGATCATCCCCGATAGCACGAATCCAAACGCAAGAATCAGCGCGATGCGGTCATGCGTTCCTCTGAAACGCACCAGCGCGTTCGCTGCATAACAGAAGCAAAGGAGCGAACCGCCGACTTCCAGATACAAATACGTTGTGGGAGCGCCAACGACGTGAGCAAACCGGGAATACAGGACCGCGCCAAAAACCAGCGCCAGAAACAAGCTATAACCAATTACAGGTAGCTTGCCTCGGTCCTTCCGCAGAAACCCGGTGATTGTTGCCCAATCCCCCACGACATCCCCCAATAGCCGGGAAAACCCAGCAACACGAGGGAATGCACGTACATGCCCTTTTCGGTCATCGAATCACAACATGTAAATTACACTAAATAAAGTAGTTATCTGTGGGTGCCGCCAAGATTGTAGCGGGTGAGACGGGTGCGAGATGAGAACGATCTATGTACCGTTCTCTTTTGAAACGGTATCGCGTCTGTATCCAGTTAGTTAGCAGGCGTTTAGGCATGACTGTCACAAACCTGTCCCTCGTCTCATCCTGAGACTGTCTCATCTTGGGATGAGTCTAGTGCTTCAGACCTTTGGTGCTGGGGGTGGCAGGTCGCGTGCGCTGACCGGGCTCGTGAAGGTTTGCCGTTTATGGCTGCCATCGCAGAACGGTATATTCCCGGAATGGCCACAGCGGCAGACGGTTACGGCAGTCCTTCCACCAAGGCCAAAACTCTTGCCTTCTTGATCCACAATCTCAAAATCGCCTTCGATGCGAATCGGACCATTGCTGAAGATCGTCACTTTGGTTCCTGCCACGAATCCCTCCTTGAGATAACCTCACGTTTGCGCCGCCAATTGCGCTTACAATACTCCCCTAAAAGTGTCTCTAATATCGTGGTACGGACGGATCAACTTCTGTCGACCAGGACAGAATTCCGCCATGCAAATTGTAGATCTTGCGAAAGCCAGCTTGCCGCAGAAAATCTACCGCCTGCGCCGACCGCTTCCCGCTCTTGCAATGCGCCACAATTTCACGCGCGGAATCGAGTTCATGAACCCTCCGCGGCAATTCGCCCAACGGGATCAGATGCCCCTTCAGATTGCATATCTGGTATTCGTGCGGCTCCCGCACATCCAGGATAAAAATGTCTTCGCCCTGATCCAGCCGTGCCTTAAGATCCCGCGCCGTGATTTCTGGTACCTGTAGATTACTCTCCGGTTCCTCTTCGCCACGAATGCCGCAGAATTCGTTGTAGTCGATCAGTTGATGAATTTTTCGATGCGGGCCGCACATCGGACAGTGGGAATTCTTCTTCAGCTTCAGTTCCCGGAATTTCATCGCCAGTGCGTCAAACCAAACCAGCCGGCCTGCCAGCGATTCGCCCCGGCCAACGATCAGCTTGATGGCCTCTAGCGCTTGCAACGAGCCTATGATGCCAGGCAGCACGCCAAGCACTCCTCCTTCGGCGCAAGACGGCACCAGCCCCGGCGGAGGCGGTTCCGGATACAAGCATCGATAGCACGGACCATCCGGCATCCCGAATACCGTTACCTGCCCTTCGAACCGGAAGATTGATCCGTACACGTTGGGCTTCCCCAGCAGGATGCATGCGTCATTCACCAGATAGCGCGTCGGAAAATTGTCCGTGCCGTCCACAATGATGTCGTAGTCCTTAAACATCTCCAGCGCGTTTTCACTTGTAAGCCGGGTTTCGTAGGTCGCAATCTGTACGTCCGGATTCAGATTACTCAGGCGCGCTTTCGCTGCTTCTGTTTTCGGCTTACCCACGTCGCTGGTGCCGAAGGTCACCTGCCGCTGCAAATTCGTGAAGTCCACCACGTCAAAATCGACCAGCCCGATGTGTCCCACGCCCGCCGCTGTCAGGTACAAACCCAGAGGCGCGCCAAGTCCACCCGTGCCGATCAGCAGCACGCGTGCAGCCTTCAGCTTCAGCTGGCCCTCCATGCCGACTTCCGGCATGATCAGATGCCTGCTGTAGCGCAAGATTTCTTCGTTCGTCAAATTCGTTGCCGCCGGGTGCCCAGATAACGCCGTTGTCTTTGTCGCCATGGTAAGGTCCTTCCATCCATTCTACGCGAGAATGCCTGCGATGGAATGTGCTGAGTGAACGAGAAACACATATTGCCCTGATCGGGATGAATGTATGAAGTCCTCGCGAAGAAAAAGAAAGGGCTGCCGAAGCAGCCCCTTCGACCAGAAACGTGGCTGAGCTGAAAGGTCAAGTGTAGGCCCAACAAACTCAATCCGCGTTCCGGTAATCGTGTGTACTTGCTGCCCGCTGGCAGATTTCTGGTATTCTCTCTCATCTCGTTTTTGATCGGGGGCAGCACTCATGTCGCGTAAGCAGCTCGCTTTTGTTGTTCTGTGTCTTTTTCCCGCTGTTCTAAGCGGGCAATCGCCCTCTCCTGCTTCCCATTTCGACGGCAATTCCTGGTGGACACACGTAAAAGTTCTGGCGGACGATTCGCTGGAAGGCCGGGACACCGGGAGCGAAGGGCTGCGCAAAGCCCAGGAATATGCTGTCGAGCAATTCGAGAAAGCGGGCCTGCTAGCTGCCGGTACCAATGATTTCTACCAGCCAGTTCCCTTCACGCAATTTGAGGTGGATGAAGCGAAGTCGTCGCTGACGCTGGTCGGCGACGGCAGGACCACGAAGCTCTCGTTTGCGGACGACGCTTTCCTCAGCGCGAGGTTCACGCGTGTTTCCAAGCAGCTCAGCGCACCGCTGGTGTTCATCGGCTACGGCCTGAAAATTCCGGAAAAGAATCTGGACGAACTGGCGGGCCTGGACGTAAAGGGCAAAATCGTCGTGTACATCGCCGGCTCGCCTTCGGATATTCCCACGGCACTGGCTTCGCACTACCAGACGATCGTGGAACGCTGGAAATCACTGAGGGCCGCGGGCGCAATCGGTTTGGTAAGCATTGCAAACCCTGCATCCATGGACATACCGTGGGCGCGCGTTTCGTTGAATCGAAACCATCCCACCATGGACTTGGCGGATGCTGAGTTTAACGAGATCGCCGGACTACAGATCGGCATCGCCTTCAATCCGGCTTCGGCGGAGGTCCTGTTCGCGGGATCCGGGCACACGTTCGCGGAAATTGCGGCGCTCGCGAAAGACCGCAAACCGCTTCCCCATTTTCCGCTGAGCGTCTCTTTGCAAGCGCGGGCGGAGATTCTGAGCAAGAAGGTGGAGTCAGCCAATTTGGTGGCGAAGTTGCCAGGCGCCGATCCCACGCTAAAAAATGAATATGTGGTTTTGACGGCGCACATCGATCACATTGGCATCGGCGCGCCGGTCAATGGCGACCGCATTTACAATGGCGCGATGGATGATGGCTCCGGGACGGCGCTGGTTCTCGACGTGGCTGCGGAGTTGAAGGCGCACCCGGAGAAACTGAGCCGGTCGATTCTGTTCGTGCTGGTCACTGGCGAAGAAAAAGGGCTGCTGGGCTCCAAGTATTTTGCGGCGCGGCCCACGGTACCGATTCAATCCATCGTGGCGGACATTAACGTGGATATGTTCCTCCCGATCGTGCCGCTGAAAATTCTCACCATTCAGGGACTGGAGGAATCCGACCTGGGCACGAGGGCCGCGGCAGTCGCACAATCTGTCGGGGTCAAGCCGCAGGCGGATCCCGAGCCACTGCGCAATATTTTCATTCGTAGCGATCAGTACAGTTTCGTCAAGAAGGGCGTACCCGCGGTGATGATGGATGTGGGTTTCGAGCCCGGAACGCCGGAGCAGAAAATTTTCAAGGACTGGCTTACCTATCGCTATCACGCGCCGTCCGACGACATCAACCAGCCCGTCGATCTGCAGGCCGCGGCGCTGTATGAAGAGATTGTGCAGCGATTGCTGATCGACACGGCGAACACGCCCGCGCGGCCGCAGTGGAAGGCGGATTCGTTCTTCCGGCGTTACACGACACAATAAGCTGGGAGACTTCTCAGTTCCCGGTGGGAATAATTCCGGCGTTCTCTACCATGAGCACTACCGTCCGCTGAGAGGCGCGCGTGCGGTGCACCACGGTCTTAGGTACGACAAAACCTTGCCTGGGCTTCAGGGTCACTGTTCGATCTTGCAGATCGATCAGAAGCTGGCCCTCCAGCACGTAGAAAAATTCGTCATCGTTGTCGTGCTTGTGCCAGTGGTATTCGCCGAGGAAGACTCCGAGGCGCACCACCGAGTCGTTGACCTTGCATAGGGTCTGGTTGTACCACTGAAAGGTGCATTCGTCGGCAAGTTTTTTCTCGTCGACGATTTCGAGCGGCGGATAAAAGATATTCAGGCGCGTTTCATAAGGATACGCAGGTGTTTCGCTCATCGTTCCATCCTCTCAAGACCCTCGCTCGAAAAATTATCCCACAAGGGTGAATTTTGCGGCGACCGGATTCAAGTAAGCGAAATGCTTATTGTGCCCCTCATCGGCTATTCGGACAGCGCAAGAGGCAAGTTTGCTACAGTACTGTCGACGCGGCTGGAGGAGGGATTGCTTCGTGTGATTCTTTTACCGAGCCGGATGAACGGCTCCTCAATTCCGTGGTAGAGCACCATTGACAAAGCGACGAATAGCGAGACAAACACGACAAACTGAAGAGCGAACGGTTGCCCTCTGAGGCGCTCGAACGCCAAATAGAGACAAGCAAAGTGCGTTAAATAAATTCCATAAGAATACTTGGCGATGCAGTGGCTGACTCGCGCGAGAGCGGGCGAACTGATTTGCTCGAAGCGCGGGACGCCGACTCCAAGCACCAGACAGAGCAGGTAGTCGTTGTAGTGGTTGTTCTTCACCGAAAAATAAAGCAGCGAAAGAAGCGCGACGAAGATCGGCCAGCAGAACGCTGGCAGTTTGTGGCCGCTACCCTTCATCAACCTGTAGGCCAGTATGCCCGACAAGAAGCACGGCGCAAAAAAAGAAAGGTTCGGCGTCGCAGAATAATGCAGGCCGAGGAATGCAATGCCGACACTCGCCAGATACAGTGCAATCACTGCCCGCATGGAACGAGCCATCACAAACAAGAACGGAAGGAACACATACATCTGCATTTCGTAGCAGAGGCTCCACGTAGGACCCAGGATAGGCGTTCGCAGGGAAAAATTCTGGGTGAGCGACAGGTTGGCAATCAGGTCCTCGAAGTCAAAGGTGAAGCCACTAAAATGATGCGGGCCAATCGTCGCTTGCGGCAAGCGAAAGATCGCGATAAGCAGGATGACGACGATCGCCAGAGGGTAAACGCGAAAGATCCGGCGAATAAAGAACTTTGCGGCCCCCGGTTCACGTTCCAGAGATTGCATCAAAACGAGCGACGTGTGGACGAAGAACAGGAGCACGCCGAGTGCGCCTAACGTGGCTAACCGCAGCGGACCATATGGACCTAACCGATCGAAAAAAGCGAGCGCATGCCCTGCGAAAACGAGCAGGACGGCGAAGGCTCGGAGGAAATCGAGATTCTTGTTCACTCACGCTCAGGCTAGCCCCCGAGGCCGTCTGGACGTATAGATCGAAAGTACCAAGTGTGCAAGGAAGTGAGCAGTGTGTTACCTTGGCGCGGAAACCGCGCAAAATACTCACGGTTCGCACTTAGCCACAAAAGTGAGATACTCGTGTGCGTAAGGTGCGCCAAGATCATGAGCCGGCCATAGGCCATGATTCACTTGTACCCAATCGATATTGCTGATGGTCGCAGCCGCGTGCCCGAAGGAGAATCCCGGTGAAAATTCCGCTGCTTTCCTTTTTGTTGCTCTCGGCAACATTCGTTCTGGCCGCGCCGCGCCCGCTCCCGGCAAAGCCTGCAGATACGCAAAAAAGTTTCGAGACCGTCGTGTACATCCCGGTTGCCGGCACACTGAAGATGAAAGACCACCAATGGCTGGAGTCCAGTTGGGCCACCATCAGCAGCCAGGTCCACGTGGACAAAGTTTATATCGAGACCTATCGCAGCCGCGTGCTTGCGGACGACCAGGTCATCGAGGATGTTAAGAAGTTTTTCCTCGATCACGGCGTCAAAATTGCTGGCGCCATCTGCTACTCCGACACCGACAATGGCCAGTTTGTCTCCTTCGTCTACACCAATCCGGCCGACCGCGAGTATGTGAAGCACGTCTCCGAGCTCACCGCGAAACATTTTGACGAAATCATTCTCGACGACTTTTTCTTTGCCAACACCAAAACGCCCTCGGACATCGCCGCCAAGGGCGATCAAAGCTGGACAGATTTCCGGGTCAAGACCATGGACGAAGTCTCGCGCGATTTGGTGGTGGGCCCAGCCCGCGCCGTTAATCCCAAAGTAAAGATCATCATCAAATTCCCCAACTGGTATGAGCACTTCCAGGGGAACGGCTACGACCTTGCTGAGCAGCCCAAAATTTTCGATGCCATCTACGCCGGGACGGAAACGCGCGATCCCGTGACGACCGATCAAAACTTGCAGCAATATGAGGGCTACGAAATCGTTCGCTACTTCGAGAACATCGCCCCCGGGCGCATGGGCGGAGGATGGGTCGACACCTACGCCATCCGCTACCCCGATCGCTATTCCGAGCAGCTCTGGCTTACCGTTTTCGCCAAGGCCAAAGAAATGACGTTGTTCAATTATCTCGATCTGCTGAGGGAACCACAGTCTGGCGACCGTCCCTGGCAGAACGAAGCGACCAATGTGAATTGGCAGAAAATTGTGGAGCGCGGCAAGGGTAAACCCACTTTCGCCGGCGTGGCGGGCGATGCGCTTGACCAGGTCAAGCCATTTATTGACAGGCTTGGTAAACCCATCGGCATCGCTAGTTATCGTCCACCTCATGCCACTGGCGAAGACTTTTTGCACAACTTCCTAGGCATGATCGGGATTCCTATCGAGCTGTATCCTGCCTTTCCGACCAACGCCAACGTAGTGTTGCTCACGGAATCTGCGCAGGCGGATCCTAACGTCATCCCCAGCATGAAGGCCGCCTTGCAAGGGGGCAAGACCGTGGTTATTACTTCCGGTCTGCTCCACGCACTGCAAGGCAAAGGCATCGAAGATCTGATCGAACTGCGCACCACCGGAATGCAGGAACCGGTGACCAGTTTCATCGGAGCGTTTGGCCCCGGCCCCGGCACCACTTTGGGCGACGCAGCGCAGCCGATCCTTTTCCCGCAAATCCGCTTCCTGACCAATGACGCGTGGCCCATCATTCGCGGCATTGCGGACGGCAACTCCTTCCCTATTCTGCTGATGGATCAGTACGGTAAAGGCAAACTGTTTGTGCTCACGATTCCCGACAATTTTATGGATCTGTACGAGATACCAGCGCCGGCGTTGAACGCCATCCGCAGCTACATCCTCGGAGACTTTCCCGTGCGCATCGACGCGCCTGCGAAGGTGTGCTTGTTTGCGTACGACAATGGCACCTTCATCGTGGAATCCTTCCGCGAACAACCCGTGGACGTCACCATCCTGCTTCCCGAAGGATCCGCTCTCACCAATCTCGTCACCGGCGATAAACCAACGGCGTTGCCTCCGCCGAAGCCCTCGCGACGCGCAAATGTCCCGCGCCTGACGGGCTACCAAGTCCAAGTGCAGGCGCACAGCTACCTGGTATTCTCGGCAAGCAAGTAAACCACCTGCCGCTGGGAGGTGCCCAAATGGGCGTACAACGAGTATTGGTGAGTTGTTCGCTGATTTGCGCGTGTTTGCCTTCCGCTGCGGCGCAATCCTGTGGTTCCCAGGGTGTCGCAGTACAAGTGCTCGGCTCCGGAGGCCCGGAGTTGCAAGACAAGCGCGCCTCGAGCAGCTATCTGGTGTGGGAGGACGGTCAAGCGAAAGCGCTCATCGATGCGGGAGGCGGCAGCGCCCTTCGGTTTGGGGAGAGTGGAGCGCAAATGTCGCAACTCGACGTGATATTGTTCACGCACTTCCACGTCGATCACAGCGCCGACTTTTCTGCGCTGATCAAATCATCCTGGTTTGAAGATCGCAAGCGTCTCCTGCCGATCTACGGGCCACCAGGAAACGAATTCATGCCCTCCACCGAAGAGTTTGTCTCTGATTTCTTCGGAGATAAGCACGGTGCTTACCGGTATCTCAGCGAGCTGTTGGTGCCGGGAGAAGAAGGCAGCTACAAAATGCAGCCTCACAACGTTGTGGCTGGTTCAACACCTGCAATGGTTTTTCGCGACGGCGATCTTGCCGTATCTGCGGTCCACGTTGTCCATGGAGGGGTGCCGGCCCTGGCATGGCGCATCGAAACACGGGGAAAACGGATCGTTTTTAGTGGAGATACCAACGGTGAAGGCGAAGGTCTGGTGCGCTTGGCAGCGAATGCCGATCTGTTCATTGCGCACAACGCTGTGCCGGAGGGTGCTACCGGAGTGGAAAGGCGGCTGCACATGCCGCCGTCGGTGATCGGCCGAATTGCAGCAGACGCGCATGTCAAGAGCTTGGTTTTGTCACATCGGATGCTGCGGACGTTGGGAAAAGAAAATGAGACGCAATCAGAAATCAAGAAACGCTATTCCGGGGCTATGGTGTTTGCCAACGACCTCGACTGCTTTCCCGTTGAGTAGGGGCCGACTTCCCGAAGGAAGAATTGAGCGCTAGACTTTTGGCGTTGAAAGTGGACCGATGAACATTGATCAACTGCGGAAGATTTGCCTTGGGTTCCCCGGTGTCACGGAACAGATCCAGTGGGAAGACGATCTGCTCTTCAAGGTGGGCGGCAAAATGTTTGCGATTACGCCTCTGGAACCGGCGCGCCTGTGGCTGTCCTTAAAGGCAGACGCGGAAGAATTCGCCGAACTCGTTGAGCGTCCTGGGATCATTCCGGCGCCCTATCTGGCGCGAGCAAAATGGATCGCCATTGAAACCGCCGATACGCTGCCAGCAGCGGAAGCGGCGGAACTGCTTCGAAAGTCGTACGAGCTGGTGGTCGCCAAGTTACCGAAAGCGGCACGCGAATCCTTGTCGGCAAAGACTGTGCCGCGCAAATCTTCAAAGAAGAAGACGTCAGCAAACTCACGCGATTTGCAGCAGCTACCCTGCCCTTTCGGACAGGAAACCGTTTGTGCATGCCAGCGACAACCATGTGCAACTAACGCCTGACTCCGGGGTTAAATTGGCTAAGTGCCCGATGTGTTGAGCCGTCCAGGTTTTCGGCGGCACAAAGCGGCATCGCTCCAAAAAACTTCAAGGAGAACTCATGACGATGAAGTCGATCGCCCGAATTACCGGTGTAACCCTATTTTTCGCCCTGTTCCTGACGATCGGATCAGGCAACGCCTTCGCGCAGGGCAAGCACCCTGCTTATCTGCACGCGCTGACGGATCTTCGCGCCGCTCGCGCCCATCTGCAAGCCCACGATGGCGGCGAATTGCGGCATGAGGAGAAGGAAGCGATTCACGCCATCGATGACGCCATCGCGGAAATCAAGAGAGCGTCCATCGACGACGGCAAGGACTTGAACGATCACCCGCCGGTCGACGCCGGCCTCGATTACACCGGGCGCTTACACCGCGCCAAGGAACTTCTGGAAAAGGCTCACCAGGACATCGCCCACGAGGAAGACAATTCCTTTGCTCAGGGGTTGCAACAGCGCGCGTTTGGCCATATCGACAAGGCCATTCACGAAACCAACGATGCCATCCGGTTGGTTGCTTCGCGCTCGTAAGCGAAGCCAATTCCTTCTCTGGCACCGTGGGGGTCACACACCTCGCGGTGCCATTTTTTTCGCTTCGGTTCTTTCTTAGATTCCAGGGAGTGTTGCGGCAGGAAGGTAGTGGCTAACCCTTGGCACCGTTCGCACGCCGCAGCGGTCTTGCGCCGGGCAGGGGAAAGGTCATCATCCAGAAATTCAGGTCCGGGTTCACAAATTCCAAACCAACATGCAGTTTGCCATCACGCTCACGCCGGACGTGCGCTACCCGCGCTTCCGCGGAACGGCTGGTATTCTCATTGACGATCAGCAATGGCTGGCCCGGCACCACCATTTCGTCCATGGCCAGCAGCGCGCCCTGCTTGTTCACGGATCGGGTTGTGGCACGCACACAAAACTTCTCGCCCACGTCGTTCTGGCCATGAACGATGATGGGCAGAGCGAGAGCTACCCGTAGCGTTCGCCGGCGCTCCCGATAACGAAAGTGTAAAACGCCCATGGGGACCTTTCCTCACCTATCCTGGGTCCGCCTTCAACCTTGGCCGGGAACATACCGCAGCGGATCTCAGGCAGGGGGGCAGATGCCTCGAGCCGGTAACAACAAACTCGCGTCCAGGTCAACGACGGAGCATTTTGTCCCGAGACCTGCTCGGGAACAATAGCTGAGGGGTACTAATTTACCGCCTTCCGTCACAGTACGCCAGTACTTCGCTGAAAAAATTGTTGAATATTGTATGAACCAACGGGCCTGGGCCACCGGCCCAGCCGTACCTCATGGGCCCGATTCGATAGGGGTTTGACGCGCGCCCAGAAAGAAGGGAGCACTTGCCAGACCACGCCGTCTGCAATGTTCCTATTGAAAACAGGGCAATTGGCTACGCGCGGAAAAGCCATTTACGAGAAGCGCGTGAAAATCCTCGAACCATTGCGTCTTGGGTAGCAAACTGCGTATCCACACTCAGCGGAGAAGTTCAACAAACTCGGCTCTCCACGGTCGCTTCGTTAGATCAACTACTGCCAGGCTTACTGGCAGTTGGAAGCGTCTTGGCCCGGCGCTACCGGGGTTGATATACAGCACTCCGTTCCGTTCAGACTGTTGTGGCTGATGAGTATGTCCACTGATGACGAAGTCGAATTTGGCGGCATCCGGGCGCAGGTCCAATTCGCGCAAATTGTGCAGAACGTAAAAGCTCGCGCTGTCCGCCTCGACGACCGTGGTGGCCGGGAGCTCCTTGGCCCAGGTAGCGATATCCACGTTTCCACGCACAGCGAAGACCGGCGCAACGCGCTTCAGCTTAGCCAAAATGTCGGGTTGCCCAACGTCGCCAGCGTGGATAATCAGATCGACGCCGTGCAGCGCTCGTTCTGCCTCAGGCCGGAGCAGGCCATGAGTATCTGAGATGATGCCGACGCGCATTTTTGGAACTCAGGCCTGCTACCCTCGCGCAAGCCTAATCCTTGTCGCGGTATTCTTCGGGGACATCGTCCTCTTCCACCTCACGGGTGCGAACCTCGGATTTATCCGGGTCCGCAGCGTTCTCGACGCCATCCACAACTTCGGCCTCGAACGACTGCCCTTCCTCCAACAACTCTTGCACGCTTTCGGAATCCACGTTGGGCCCGGCGGTAATTCCCTGCATGTCCCCGGATTGCCCACCGGAACGCGCCCCCAAACCGGATTGTTCGTAGGGGACGAGTTCGACGGAGTTGGCACGGCCGCGGGGCTGGCGATGCGCTGGTTTGGGTTTGGGCTTAGCGGCGGCTTTCTTTTTCTTCGGCGGTTTACTCTTGATGGCGACCTTGGTTTTGCCTTTTTTGATGGTAGTGGGTTTGCGGGTAGCGGACTTTTTGCGTTTTGTCTTCTTGTTGGCCATAACATTAACCTTTCTGCCCAAGTCTACCACTGACGCGCACGTACCGTTGATATCGCCTCTGTGCTGGAAAATAGCCACCCGGGCACTATAATGCTGGCGGCACCTCGTACTGACCGCCCGCCGCAAGCTCCGCCGGCTGGCGCCTAGGGAGTATCTTCGGCCATGAACAAGGAACAATTGCGCGCTCGTGTGGAAGAAGTGGGTATCATCCCCGTCATTCGAACCTCTTCCGCGGAGGACGCCCGCTTCGCGGTGGAAGAAGTGGCTCACGGTGGTATTCCCATCATCGAAGTCACCATGACCGTTCCCGGGGCCATCGACGTGATTCATGAGATCGTAAAGAACGTGCCGAACGTCATTATCGGAGCGGGCACGGTGCTGGACACCCTGACGGCGCGGGAATGCATCAAGGCCGGAGCTAAATTCATCAGTAGTCCGGTGTTGGATATTCCGACGGTGCAGCTTGTGAGGGAGAATGCCCACGTGATCACCATGAGCGGGGCGCTGACACCAACCGAGATTCTGGCGGCCTGGAAAGCCGGGGCGGATTTTGTGAAGGTCTTTCCCTGCTCGTTGGTCGGCGGAGATAATTACATTCGCGCGCTACGGCGGCCGTTTCCCGATGTTCCGCTCATCCCCGGAGGCGGGGTTACGCAGCAAAACGCGGCGCACTATTTGCTTGCGGGAGCCTGTGCGCTGAGCATAGGCAAAGAAATTATTCCACGGGAATCCATGCTTTTGCATAAGCCCGACCGCATTCGCGAGCTGACCCGCCGGTTTGCAGGAATTGTCAAGAGCACCCGTGCGCGGCTCGCAGAAGCTCATGCACTAGTCACCCATAACCATATCCACGCGCACTAGCACGCGATCGATAGACTGCGCGATACGCGGACATCATGCCAATCTATTCCTGTTGAGGTAACCGCTAGAACTCCACGTGTAGACGAAGGCTCGGAACGATTACTGGGCCACGGTCGCGGTTGTAGCCCGGATTCACAGCATATTGCAGGTCGAACGACGGAAAAATGCCACGCCACGCATGCAACGTGTAGTAACTCTCGATAATGTTTTCCCGCCCATAATTCAGCTTTCCATCCCCGAGCAAGAAACCAAGGCCGCCATACCCCAAATACCGCGCGTGTTCATGATTGATGCCATCGCTGACGAACACCAGCCCCATGCGATCTGCGCGGCGGCCCCAGCGCGAACCGTTTCCGCCGACGCCGATTTGCCAGGTCTGGTCGACTTCGGTGTATGCGTAGGACTCATGCTGGCCTTCGTTCCAACCCCAACGCCCGAAGGCACCGAGCCACTCCGTGATGGGCTGCTCGAAATTCACACCGAAACCGTACTTGATGGTGGTCTGCAAAGGATGGTTGGTGATCTCTGGCACCGGTGTGGTGGGATTAGCGAGCCACTCATCGACCTGTTGCCGGTAAACGCCCATGTTGGCGTGGTTCACGTAAGAGAGTAGCCGCAGAGTGCCCTGCCGCTTCCCCACTACGCGTCCATGCAGTTCCACTTCAACGTTCTCAGCGCGGGCGCGGGCGAGATCGGCATCCAGATGAATCCCGTTGGCCACCTTGGGCATCAGGGCTTCGGCAAATCGCACAATGTAGTTGTGGTCGCGATATTCGAACATGGCCGCGTAAGTGAACCCGCGCGTATCCGCGGCATAGTCGTAGGCGCCATTGTTATCGATGGCCCAGTTCATGAATTGAAAGTTGCTGTCGGTTCCGTAGGTGTTCAGATCGAAAAAGTCCGCCATGCTGAATTTGCCGAAACGTATTTCCAGGCGGCGCTCCGGCAATTCGCGAAACAGGGAAAACGGGTTGCGCTCCGATACAACTTTTTTGCTGCCAAGGGGAATGATCTGGTGCCACATCAGGCGGGCAATATAGGGAGCTTTGCTGAGCGTCGGATTGCGCACTACGTCTAGATTAAAGAATCCGGCGACACCGAGTGCCTGGCCGAGGCCATTGCCACCGGTCTCTTGTACGTCGCACAGAAACTCCGTCGAGTCTGTCATCCGCCAACCTGTGAACAAGGTCAGCACGCGCGAGGTGGCGTCCTGTGCTTCAGGCGAAAGGCTGTTCTTTCCCTGATACGGGGAATGAAAGGCCGGGTGCCATTGAGAAATAAAGTTGGCCTGGCCGGAAAGCCACAGGCGGTCCCATTCTGCGTGGGGAAACATGGTGGTTAAGGGATCATCGACGGTCGCACTGGACACGGCGTCCGGGCTGTCTGCCGCATTGGTTGCAGGCAGGTCTTGTTGGGCGTGCAGCAGCGGGCTAGAGAAAAAAACCAGGCAGAACGCTAGCCAGACCCGCAACGCGAGCGGCGCGTGGCGGATTGTCGGGCCCGCGATTTGAAACTTCAGAATCATAAAAAATCAACTGGTGAGCTCAATGACGTGGGTGCCCTTCAGCGGCAGAATGGACGAGCCTCCGCCAGGTTCTTCCAACGCGTCCTGCTGCAAGAGCTCCGAGTCTATACTCGGGGCAACTTCCTTCGCAAAGCAGCGCATCTCGGTGTCAATCCACACGGCGACGAGGCGCTCCCCGTGTTCCCGGCTTTCACGGATCCATTGGCAGTAGAGTGAGGATGCCCGAGGGGCTCCTGGTTTTTGATGAACGGATTGTAACATCGTCCCCTCCTCCTCTAATATGCTTTCGGCCTTTCGCCGCCGGCGTGTCCGGCTTTACTCTAGGAAGCTGGCTCGCTTGCGTTTCGGCCTATTCCTTTGATACCATACCCCCCTAGGGTAGTCAACCATTATGTCACATATGACACGCGAAAAAATTGAACTGGTTTCCCGCACCAAGAAGGTCATCGGCCAACTGGAGTCCGCCCTCCGGGCACTCGAGGAGGACGCTCATTGCGCCGATGTGCTGCAGCGCCTGGCTGCCGCGCGCGGGGCCATCAACAGCCTGATGGGCGAACTGATGGAGGATCACATCCTGAATCACATGCCGCGCAAAACAAAATCTTCGGCGGAAGCCGCGGAAGATTTGATCGAGATCGTGCGGACGTATCTGAAATAATTTGGAGCAATGCTCACCGGCGCGTTCAAGGCTGGCGCTGGGCAATTTGCATGGCATTGACGCGGGCATGGTCGATGGTCAAGCCCCAATGCAGATGTGGTCCGGTCACACGGCCGGTAGCGCCGACCTTCCCGATTTCGGCTCCGGCCTTCACCGCTTCGTCCGGGTGAACTCCGATTTCCGAAAGATGGGCGTAGAGAGTGTAGATCCCGTAGCCGTGATCGATCACCACAGTATTTCCGGAGTAGTAGAGATTTTCCGCCAGCACGACTTTGCCCGATTGCGATGCGAAAACTGGCGTGCCCGCGGCCGCAGGGAAATCGACGCCGGCATGAGGTGAACGCGCTTCTCCATTGAGAACTCGGCGGCGCCCGAAATTTCCTCCGGTGGTTACATCCTTCAGTGGCAGACGGAACTTGCCATCCCATAATCGCTCGGGAGTCACGGTGTCGTAAATGGCCCGCATCTTCTTTTGGTCTGCCTCCGCCCGCTTCTGCTGTTCAGGATCGGGTTGGACAAACTGCTTTTCTACCTTGAGGTGCTCGGTTGGAAATTTGCCGGCATGAACGGTGACAAACAGACTGCAGTTTTGGGGCTGCCCTTCGGGCCCGGTCCAGGAGACCTTCCACTCGTAACGTCCGGGCGGTTTTTCGAGATCCACGCCAATCAGGCCGTGCAGCGTTGCGGACTTTTCTTCTTCCCGCCACAAGGGCATGGCCTGGCCGTCCCATTCACTCTGGAAATTGATTGGCTCTTTGGGTCCTAAAGCCTGTGCCAAAAACAAGGAGCCTTGGGTAGAAGCTGCCGCACTCAGCTTGAGAGTGACACCAGGGCAAGTCTTGCGAATCTGGGCTTGGACTGGTTGTGGGGTAAAAGTGATGGCCAACACCCAGAAAAAAACCAAAAATCCCAGTTTTCGTTGCAATAAAAGGAGATGAGCCATGCTGGGAGTAGAATACCCGGTTCAACGGCTGTTGAAAAACGATTCAGTCGAACAGTTGAAGGTGATGACGGTCACAGAAATCCAAACCGGGCCTCGGCAGAATGATCCGGTAATGGCCAGACGATCTTTTGGGGTGGTCTTGATCGTCGCGCTCCTGGGCTGGACCGTCAACCAACCCATTTTGGGGTGTGAAGGCCAACACTCTCGGGCAGCAGTTGCGGCGCTGGCAGGAGCTTCACCTGCCTACCAACCTGAACCTTCCCCTACGCGCCACAGCTGCTGCCCACGCGAGAGCCAACCGCCTGCCGGGTCGCACAATCACTCGTGTCCTCACCAGATCTCGCCGCACTCTGACTGTTGTTCGGTCACGAACCAGGTGCCACGCGGAGTCCTTCCCGCCCTTCTGAAGGAATCCCCGCTCGCGAAGTGTGCGCTCCATCCCCTTCCTTCGTATGAACCGATTCCTCCCGCTGAGGAGAGCCTCACTGTCGACATCAGGGGATCTGCGGGCGTTTCGGTTTCCTCCTTCATCGTGCTTCGCCTCTGAGCGATCCTTCCCTGCGATCGCCTCGTCCCTAAAGCTGTACCCGCGTGAGACGTGCCTCTCACGTTTGCAAACCAAGAAAAAGGATCCATTGAGGTGAAAAAATGAAAACTCGAACGATTGCTTTCGCAATGCTGTTGGCTTTGGCTGCCTGGTTGCCAACCGCGGCGCAACAGAACGCCGCGCCGCAAGCTGCCACTCCACCAGCGCAAGCACCGGCGCACGCAGCAAAAGCTGCGGATAAGTCGGCATGCGCCTGCTGTGAACAGAAGAAAGAACAAGGCAAGGGTGAGACGGCAAAGTCCATGTCCTGTTGTGAAGGCAAGGACACGACCTGCTGCAAGAAAGACAACAAAAACAACCAGACGGCCATGAACTGCTGCGCCGGCAAAGATGGCAAACAGTGCTCCACTAAAGACCGCAAGGGCTGCTGCGGTAAAGACGCGATGGCCTGCAACACCAAAGACGGGAAACAGTGCTGCGCGGGGCATTCCGCCTGCTCGCACCACAATTCGCAGAGCTGAATCAATCTAAAAAGGTGAAAAGGGCTCCGGCACAGTGTCGGAGCCCTTTCTATTGAGATGAGATTCGATTAGGACGCGGGCTAAATTTTCAGCCCCAATACGCGTACCAGTTTTTCTTCCAGCCGTTTCAACTCCAGTTCGCGGGCGTGTTCTTCGCGGGTCCGGTCGTTCAGCGCTTCTTTCAGAAGCTGCAGGTTCATGCGCAATTCCATCTGCCGCAAAGCCAGCCGCCCGAGAGCCTGAATGGCCTCCTTCTGTGCGGAATCCAGCTCGCGCGGCTCCCGGTCCACGACGCACAGGGTGCCCAATGCGTATCCATCTTCATTGACGAGCGGCGCACCGGCGTAAAAGCGAATATGGGGTTCTCCGGTCACCAAAGGACTCTCGCGGAACCTCGCGTCTTGCAAAGTGTCAGGAACCACGAACAAGTCGCCCTGCTGGATGGCGTGCGCACAAATGGAAACTTCCCGTGGAGTTTCCCGCACCTGCACACCTAATTTGGATTTAAACCACTGCCGGTGGTCGTCGACCAGCGACAGCATGGCCATGGGAGTTTGGCAGATGTGCGCGGCCAGCGTGACCAGGTCGTCAAAGGATTGCTCAGGTTCGCTGTCCAGAATCGCATAGCGATTGAGGGCTGCCACGCGGGCTGCTTCCGAGCTGGTTGTGAGCGCAACCATACGCACCTCCGAGGCTGTGGAACGGGCGGCGAGCCTTGCTCGAGCGGAATAATACTCCACCGGGTCGGAACTAACAAATGTTCGTCAAGGGAGGGAGCGGGGGCACGAATGCAGATCACCGCCTGCTACTCCTTCTCAGTAGCAGACGGCGATCCACTCGTCCCTCAGTTATCGGCGAGGGTTTTCCGGAGCTGGAAAGGCGTTACTTTGCCGACCCGTTGATAATGATCGACTGCGCGTCGAAATTTTCCCAAGGGTTCATCGGTTCTCCCGTGCCCGGATCCAGAATGAGCCTGCGGGGAAACGGGGCCTCGAAATTGAACATGTTCAGCAGCGAACCGGACAGCGCGTCGTAGGAACCGCCGCCGATCCGGCCCAGGTTCCAGTTGTCTTCGATGAAGCGAAGAATCGAGGACTGGTCCGTGAGCGTGCCATCGACGAAGTTAATCTTGGCCCAAGGCGAAATCACCAGTAGCGGCAGACGCGGACCGTAGCCGCAGCGGCCCTGAATACCCGCCAACGGCATTCCGTTGCCGCACTTCCCCACGCCATTGAAGTTGTCGCCGTTCTGCGACTGATTCGACGAGGTCACCGCCGAGGAATTGATGATCACGCTCATCTGATGGTCGTACCAGCCATCGGAGTCATCGTAGGAAACGATAATCGCCGTGCTGTCCCAGAACGGGGATTGCTGGATCGCGTTGATCGTATTCACCAGGAATTCCTGCTCGAGCAATGGATCGGAATAGCCCGCGTGGCCATCTTGATACGCAGGAGCCTTCAGGAAGCTGACGGCCGGAAGATTGCCGGCGTTGAGCGCGTCGAAAAAGTCGTGAAGGTCATATTCATGGTTGGCGCCGGTGTCCAGGCTAGTGCCGTAGAGCGCGGGCTTCACGCTGGGACGAGTATGGCTGGGATTCGCGGTGCTCGGCCAGTATTGGAAAAACGCGTGATGGGGAATGTAGTCTTTCGTAGGGCCACTGTTCGCGAGAGTGGCGGGACTTTGCCGGTTGCACCCGGTCGAGCCATCCGCGTTGTGCACGGTAAGGTCGAAGCCGCCCATGAACGAGCCCCAGCTGATGCCCTTCTGATTGAGCAGGTCGCCCACGCTCTGCCCGCCCATCTGAACGGTAGTGGTGGAAGAGCAGACATCACCGGTGGGGTCCAAGTCGCCAGTCAGTGTCCCGGTGGTGCCGCTGGGCACAATTTTCGCGGAAGAGCTAGCTCCCGAAAGATTTGCTGGATAAGTATTGCCGGCCACCAGGTTCAACAGACCGGGAGTGGAAGGACCAAACGTGGTGCCGTAGGAATTGTCGCTCATCGCGAAGTTCTGCGCGTAATTCCAAAGGGCGGTGACGGTGTTGCCGTCGAAATAGCCCATGACCAAGGAACCGTTCGCGTGGCCATACGAAAAACTAGCATCGCAGAAGGCGCTTTCGCTGACCCCGACGGTCTCTGGGAACTTGTCCATCAGGCCCATGTCGAACGCAGACTGTTCCGCGCCATAGTTGTGGTTCTGGTCACAAGTGGAAGCTTGTGAGTGGTCCAAGCGAAAGGGATTCGAGGAATTTGGATTGTTGGTGAGCAGGCTGGGTGTCAGCCCGTTCACCGTGGGCGTGGGGAACAGGAAGCCTTGGCGCGGCTGGAAGCTCGGCTCGCCCTGTGGATTTTGCGCGATGGGATAAGTAGCAAAGTAATGATCGAACGAAACGTTTTCCTGGAAAATGACCACCACATGTTTGATTGGTGTGGTCGTTGGCGTACCCCAGGAATTATTTGCGGGCTGCCCGGCTAGCACAGTCCCCGGCGCAACCAATGCGAGATTCGAGGATAGCAGCAGCGCCGCCATCCACCGGAGGTTCTTCCTTATCATGTGATCTCCTTGCGAAAGTGATATCGCCCCGCATCCGCGGTCGCGACCTGGTTGGCTCAAGAGGGTGGGCGTCCTGGCCGTTTCGCGCGCGGCTCGAGGGCGCGGCATTTAAGCACGCCGATTGTTTCGGCGGAATTACAGGAAGAAAAACGTCTGGGTTCAGGGTGTGAAAGTACTAGGGGTAGAGCTGGGCGCGCCGGCTTCTTCGCCAGTTCTCGTAATTTCCCTGAATTTTTCGTGATGGTTAAAATGCCCGTCGATTTTTCCTATTGACTGTCTATAGGTAACGGACGTATCTTCCCTATAGAAGTTCGATAGGAGAGCGCACTTGAGTCCCGAGCCCACGACGCTGTTACAAGGAACCCTGGACCTGCTGATCTTGAAATCGCTGGTCGCCGGCGAGATGCACGGATTGGGAATCTCGCGCCGCATCCAGCAAATCACCGGCGGCACGTTTGTCGTCAAGCCGGGATCGCTGTTTCCGGCCGTGCACCGGATGGAAGAAGAAGGCTGGATTTCCTCGTTTTGGGGAGACTCCGAAAACAATCGCCGCGCAAAATACTACCGCTTGACCAAGGCGGGACGAAAACAGCTCGATGTGGAAACCGAGCGCTGGGGCCGCATTTCGTGGGCCATCGCGCAAGCATTGGAGACGTCGTAGCGAGGAGCCGGTATGCCGCTTTTTCTGAAAGCACGAAGTTTCCTGCGGAACCTATTTGCGACTCGGCGTGCGGAAGTGGACCTGGACCAGGAAGTTCACTCGCACCTCGAGATGCTCACAGACGAAAACGTTCGTGCTGGCATGCCACCGAATGAAGCGCGCCGCGCCGCGCGGATTGAGCTGGGCGGGATCGAGCAGGTGAAGGAGCAGGTTCGCGAAGAGCGCATTGGCAACTGGCTGCAATCCGTGCTCGCCGACTGCCGGTACGCGCTTCGTCAGCTTCGCAAATCCCCCGGCTTCACCATCGTCGCGCTCTTGACCCTGGCTCTCGGCATCGGCGCCACGACTGCGATCTTCTCGGTTGTAAACTCTGCCCTGCTTCGTCCTTTGGCGTATCGCGATCCTCAGCAGCTGTATCTGGTGCGCGAGATTGTGCCGCAGATGGCCGAGTTTTATCCCACACTCCGTGCAAACATTCCGGATTTTCGAATTTGGCAGAAGGAAGTGCACGCCTTCGAAGACGTAGCAATTGCAGAGCCCACCACCGCCGATCTGACGGGCCACGGCGATCCCGAAGTCCTTCACGGCGTGCGCGCTTCCGCGAACATTTTCTCTGTGCTGGGAATCCGCCCGGCACTGGGCAGAACTTTTCGTCGAGAGGAGGACGATTCCGGCCGCGGTCATGTCCTGATTCTCACTGACGAATTCTGGCGCAACCGCTTCCGGGGGGATCCATTGGCCATCGGTAAAACCATGACCCTCGATGGCGCTCCTTATGAAATCGTCGGCGTCCTTCCCGCGTCGCTGCCATTTCCACAGGTCCTCGGCGGCGCAGACAATTATTCCCGGCTCGCCTTTTTCAAGCCCCTGAACGGCATGGAGGACTATGAGCAAGGTCTGATCGGCGAATTCGATTTCGCGGCCGTGGCTCGTCTCAAACCCGGAGTTACTCAGCAGCAGGCTCTCGCTGAACTAAACGTCGTCCAGGCGCAGATCGCCAAACAGGCCAATGCAGGAGTCGATCTTCTCGGTGCGCTTCTGCCGCTCGAGACCGAAGTGGTCGGCCCCGCCCGCCGTGGCCTGCTGTTTCTTCTCGCCGCTGTCGCCGCTGTGCTGCTCATCGTGTGCGCCAATCTTGCCAGCTTGCTGCTCGCCCGCGTTCCCGGCCGCATGCGCGAAGCTGCCATTCGCTCCGCTTTGGGCGCATCGCACGGCCGCATCATTCGCCAGTTGCTTACGGAGACTTTCCTCTTGAGCTTCGCCGGTGGTGCGCTCAGCATCGGCATCGCCGGTTTCGCGGTGAAGTGGCTGGTGCATCTGGCGCCTCCTGGCATTCCCCGCCTGAGCGAAGTGCACATGGATGCGCGTGTGCTTCTGTTTGCGCTGGTCATCTCCGTTGCCACCGGCTCTTTTTTCGGTATTTTCCCTGCTTTGCGCATCGCTCGTTCGCAGCCTGTTGACGCGCTCAAGTCTGGCGCGACGGCGACGACCGAGAGCCGTCGCACGCGCCGCCTTCGCGAAGGTCTCGTGGGCTTCGAAGTCGGACTCACCACCCTGCTCCTGGTTCTTGCGGGCTTGCTGATGGCCAGCCTGGGCCAGCTTCTGCGCGTTCATACCGGTTTCGCGGTGGACAATGTCCTCGTCGCCTCCGTGGACCTACCCCCACAAAGCTACCAGGAATCCGCTAGCCGCCTGCAGTTTTACGACCGAGTGCTCGCGGGGCTACAATCGCTTCCCGGCATTCACGCCGCCGGCTGGGTCAGCATTCCTCCTCTTGCGGGCGAAGGCAGCGTGACCGGCATTACCATTGCCGGCGCAGATCAAACACGTGCCGCAACGCCGGTGGCCAACTATCGTCCCGTAAGCCCAGATTATTTCGCTGCGATGGGTATCCCTCTGCTACAGGGGCGCATTTTTGGTCCCGCCGACCGCGACCGAAAAATCGTTGTGGTCTCGCAGAGTGTCGCCGACCGCTTTTGGCCCGGGGAAAATGCCATTGGCAAAATTTGTGTCACGCAATGGGGGCCGGACACTCCCGCCGAAGTCGTCGGCGTGGTTGGCGACATTCGCACCGTGCAGCTCGATGAGCCTCCGATCATGATGGTGTACGTCCCGCACTGGTTTAGTCCCATTTCGGTTCCCACATCCGCATCCATCGTTCTTCGCACCCCCGGCGACCCGACTCTCTATGCCGGCCCAGTGCGCGACTTGATTCGTAGCATCGACGCCGACGTACCCGTCACCACGCTTCGCCCCATGTCCCAAGTCGTTTCGCATTCGCTCGACGCGCGGCGCTTCCCCATGCTCCTGGCGATGCTGTTTGCTTTGTCGTCGCTGCTGCTCGCTTCGTTGGGCATCTTCGGCGTCGTCGGCTACTCTGTCGAGCAACGCCGCCAGGAATTGGGCATTCGCTTGGCGCTCGGCGGGGAGTTGCGCGATTTGCTCGGAATGGTGTTGCGTCAAGGAATGGCACCCGTTGTAGTCGGTCTGGCCGGGGGAATAGTCACGGCACTTTTTGCAGGCCACCTGATTGCCAGCTTATTGTTTGGTGTCAGCGCCAACGATCCAATCACCCTTGCGGCCGTCGCACTCGTCGTTGCTATCGTGGCCTTCGTCGCCTGCTACCTCCCCGCCCGCCGCGCGATGCACTCGGATCCTATGACGGCGCTGCGCTACGAGTAGCATTGGCAACACACTTGGAATAAGTGCTGAGGAAATGGCATCATCCAATTCGCAGAGGCGAGGCGTGGGAATAGTCAGACGGGATGGTGATGGTTATGACGGCAAAAACGAGAGCCAGTGCAACGGTATTGCTGGGGGGAATTCTGTTGGCGCTGACAGCTGCGCACGCTCAGAAGGCTCCTTCGCCCGGACTACAGGACCGCCAAAGAGAGCAGCACAGCTTAGCCATCAATATTGTGCGGGCGATCAACACCGCGGAAGCAAACTTCAAGAAGAACCACGGCGGGTACGCCACTTGGGACGCGCTCGTTGCCAATGGCGACTTCACCGATTCAGGAACGAAGTGGGCTCCAGAATCGCTGCCCACCGTGGCTCATGCGATGTACGGGCGCGGACCGGAAATCGTGCCAGGATGGAAGCTGCGGCTGACCTTGTCCAAAGATGGAAACGCCTACGATTTGCTGCTGGAGGATGTGAATGATCCCAAGTGCCGTTACGCCGTGGGCAGCGACGAACGAGGGATCATACGCCAAGGCAAGGCGATCGATTGTCCGTCGTAAGCGCTAAAAGTGCGCTACCCAATCGTTTGAAGGATTTCGCGCAGGCAGTCAGTCGGCCGAGGATATGTGCGCTAATTCGCGTTCCTTGGGCCGGTACGGCCGAACCGAAAAATATTTGTGCCGGCAGGGATCACAGCGATACGCGGGGATGAACAGGTGCCGCCAAAGGAAAGCCATGTGGGAGTTCACGTGCTCGGAGGAGATACGCTTCAATTCCGCATTGCCACAAATGGGACAATGCGCGTGAAGTGAATCGCTCAAGGTCATCAGGCGCGCATAGAAACGCGTTTCGCAACCTTTGCAACGCCAGGGATACACACCAAATATGCTGAAGACATAGTCCGCAATGGATTGCCGACGCGAGCGGCGCGCGTCCTTGTTTTTACAGACTGGGCAGGTCATCTGGGATTGAGGGCCTTTGTAACCGGCCACAGAATAGGTCAAAGCCGCAGCATAGGCAAGACCTACTAGTTTGGGAATTGCACGGTACAATAGTACTAAGATAGAAAAAATATTTGAGCGAAGGGAAAACCATGCCGGAGTATACGGAAGAGCATGCGAAAGCGGGCATCAGTGCCAAACTCCCGGAATTAGAAACTTGGCCGAATCAATACCCCGGATACGTAATTACCACGCGTTATCCCGAATACACTTCCGTTTGCCCGAAGACCGGTTTGCCGGACTACGGCACGATCACCATTCAGTACAAGCCTCGCAAATCCTGCATCGAGCTGAAGTCTTTGAAAATGTACCTGCTGGCTTATCGCAGCCTCGGCATCTTCTACGAGAATGCCGTGAACAGGATGCTGCATGACATTGTCGACGCCGTGCACCCGGAATGGTGCGCGGTTAAGGGCGAATTCACTCCAAGGGGAGGCTTGAACACCACCATCTTCGCGCGCTGGCCTGAACAAGGACCTGGACGCAAGCGCAAACGCAAGTAACCGAAGGGAACATTCACCCAGCAACGCCATTGGACATGCAACCTAGCCCGTTGGATAATTCTGGAGTTAGCCCACGCCATTCATTGCCATTGATTCAGAGGAGCGAGCCATATGAGCATTTCTCCCAACGTGCCCAGTCCGCAGGAATCCTATCATTATGAAAACACCGGAACGCCGCGCTGGATTGCGGTGCTGTTCGGCTTGCTGATCGCCGGACTAGCGCTGATCGGGTATGCCGGACATTCCGTGCAAACGAGGCTGGAGCAAGAGCTTTCGAAGAACGAGGAGCAGAACAAAATCCTGACGGCGCAACTGGAGCAGGCCAACACGCGCATTGCGGACCTGAAGGGGCAAGTGGATGTGACCTCGCAAAAGGTCGGCATGACCCAGGCGGAATTGGCGGACGCCCGAAGCCGCGCCGAAGCTATCCGCAAGCAGCAGGTTGCCTCGGACCAAAAACTGACCGAGCAAATTACCACGGCGCAGAAGGAAAATGAGGCCAAGATTGGGGCCGTGGCCACCGACGTAACCGGCGCCAAGAAGGATATTGAGGCAACGCGCACCGATCTGGAAGCCACCAAGACCAAGCTCGACCGGGCAGCCGGCGACATGGGCGTGATGAGTGGGCTGATCGCACGCAATCACGACGACCTGGAAGAGCTAAGGCGCCGGGGGGATCGCAACTATTACGAATTCACCATACAGAAGTCCAAGACCCCTCAGCGCGTCGGGCCGGTGCAAATTGCGTTGAACAAGACCGACCAAAAAAAGTCCAGGTACACTATGACCGTGCTGGCTGACGATAAATCCATCGAAAAGAAAGATAAGACTTCCGGCGAGCCGGTGCAGTTTTATATGAAGGGCAGCGCCCGGCTGACTCCCTATGAAATCGTGGTGTTTGAAGTGGGTAAGAACCAGATCACCGGTTATCTATCAGCACCAAAGGACACTGCCGCCGCGCCAGCAAAGTAAGCGCTCAATCCGATAGTTTGCGGGTAGCCGCGGAGAAATATCTCAAAGCCCTGTTCCCTGTTCTGGAAACTGAACCGGGGACAGGGCTTCTGTGTTTCTGAGAGGGAGGCTAGGATTTTAATAGCCTTGATTGATGGAGGACTGCCCGTGATGCCTCACGTTCGGCTTGTGCGCCGCCTCAGCCTCTTGCTCCTTGCCGCGCTGCTCTATTCCGCCTATGCCGTCGCACAATCGCCTGTGGACCCGGGCAAATTGCCCGGCCGTACCCTGTTCTATTTGCTGTGGCGCGGCACTCCTTCCGGCGAGATACGCACAAACAATTCCGTTTTTGCACTGTGGGACGACCCGCAGTTCGCTTCGGCCCGCGCCTCCTTCCTTGATTCCGTGGTGAATGACTCCGCCAACCAAAAAAGCAAAACCGCGCTTAGTCGCGAGGAATTTGAGCAATATGTGACCTTGCTGGACAATCCCTTCCTCATAGGCAATCTACGGCGCCCGGATTCGCGTCCATCCCAGAAAAGCTCGGTGGACCAGGTTGCCGCACCGCCCGCGTGGAATGGCACGTTCTTTATTTACGACAGAACCGGCAAAGAGGAATTGCTGTCGAAAGCCGTGGTGCGCATGCGCAGCACGGAGAAGGATATTCCGAAGCTGACGGAACTGACTGTCGCCGGCATCCCTGCATTGAAGGTCGAGCGAAAGAGTGGAATCACGTACTGGGCCGAATTCGGCAAGTACGCCGTCAGCGCCAATGAGATGGCCGTGTTCGAAGAAGTCCTGAACGTCGTGAATGGCAAATCCGCGGGAACCGCATTGGGTCAATCGATGGCATACCAGGAAGCCAAGCCTCTACTCAGTGGGGGAATATTGGAATTTTTTCTAGGCGTTCCCACCGTCGAGCAAATGGGACTGGATACTTCGAATGCGGTTACCGTGCAGGTGAAACCTCTGCTCACGGCTCTGAAGCTGGAGGCGCTTCACTCCGTTGCGGGCCGCGTTTCGTTGGAAGGCGCCAGAACGCGAATGACGGGGGCGATCCTGGGAGATACCGCTCCTGGTGGAATCTTTGACTTCTTTGCGGACGGACAAGCGAACCCGGTTTCGATGGGTTATCTTTCGACCGATACCGTTTATTACGGGGAATCACAATTCAATTTGCTTGGGATTTACAACCTCTTGAAGCGCGCGTTCACTTCAGCGGGCGAAACGCAAGGGCAAACCGCAAATCCATTTGAGCAAATGGCCGAGACGCGCCTGGGCATGCCGTTGCCCGACGCTCTTGGCCTGGTCACCGGAGAAATCGCCTGGTTCCAGACCAGTCCGACATTGGACGACACGCAAAAGGTGTACCTGCTGGGGATTCACAAGCAACCCGACGCGTTGAAATTGACGCGAACGCTGATGGGCGACCAGATTACTTCCGAGCGCAACGAGGGCGACACGACATATATGAAGATTTCGCTGCGTGGCGGGCAAAGTTCTGCAGGTCTGGCGCAATGGAACTTTTATTACCTGGCCATGACGCCCACCTTGCTCTTCGGTTCATCAAAGGCTGATGTCCTGCACAAGTACGTGGCACAAACGCCTGCGGCACCCGACGCGACGCAGTTCAAGAATCTGCTGGCCGCACGCGCGCAATATCCGGAAAAGTTGAATGGCTTCTCTTATTTCGATTTTCAGAAGGTGGATTGGGCGGGCTTACGTACCAAATGGATCGCCGACGCGAACAAAGCCGCGCTGACCGCGAAGAGTACCGATGCAAGCAATACGCAAAAGAAAATTTCGGACTGGCTCACTCAGGTCAACCCCGACGTTTTTCCCCGGCATCTGCACAGCGTGACCGGGGCTTCTTGGAAGGACGCCAAGGGAGTGCACTTTGACGAGTGGCTGGACTGACGTTTGCCGGGCAAGCCGCCGGTGGATGTTCTGCGCTCGCGCAGGAGCCTTCCTTTGGCTGGTTTTGCATGGCATTTCCGCGGCTGCGCAGGAACACCCGGCTGCCCCTGGAACCAGCATTCGCGTTGAAGTGGATCGCGTAAACGTCGGGGTGATCGTCACGGATGCCAAAGGCAATTTTGTGGACGGGCTGCAGCGTGAGGACTTCCAGATTTCCGACGGCGGTATTCCTCAGCCGATTTCGGATTTCGCTTCCGTCGATGCGCCTGCCCAGGTTTTGATGCTTCTGGAAGCCGGGCCGGCGGTTTACCTGCTGCAAGACTCTCATTTATTTGTAGCCAATGCGCTGCTGAACGGTCTTTCCGCGGGAGATCGCGTGGCCATTGCGGTCTACAATAACGCGCCGACGGCGCTGCTGGACTACACAAGTGAAAAGAGAGCTGTCGAAGGAGCGTTGGACAGCATTCAATTCAATCTTGGGTACGGCGACCTGAACCTGGGTAAGAGCTTGAACACGGTGTTGGATTGGTTGGCGCGGGTGCCCGGGAAAAAATCCATCGTGCTGGTCTCGAGCGGCGTGGACACTTCGCCTGCTGCTGACATGCAGTCATCACTTTCGCTGCTGGAAACCGGCGATGTGCGCATCTTCTGCATCTCGATGAGCGGGCCATTGCGGAATGGAAAGAAAGGAACCAAGCAACAGATCCACCAGACGCAAGAGGCCTTCGAACAGGCCGATGCGTGGCTAAAAGCTCTCGCGGATGCCAGCGGCGGCCGCGCTTATTTCCCAGAAAGTGCGAAAGCGTTTCAGGAAACGTACCGGCAAGTGGCGCAACTGGTGCGTCACGAATACAGCCTGGCGTTCGCGCCTCCGAAAGCAGATGGCGCAGCCCACGCGATTGACGTGAAAGTGGTTTCACGCGGCGACAAGGCGGAGAATGAAGCGTCGGCGTATCGCGTGGATCATCGCAGAGGCTACATCGCGCCGAAACCGCCCACGCAAGACTAACGTTCAGTGAGCTGATTTGATCGCCGCAGACGGCCCGGCTATGGGGTCAGGACTCGAAATCCTTCATCATGCGGGCCATTTCGCGCAGGCGTTCGTCGACACGCGCGAATACGCTGCCCTCTTCGAATTTGCCAGAACCGTTGCGGATGCCGGCGGGCGTTCCGGTGAGAAGTTCCACGCCTTGCTCAACGCGGGCGATAGGCCAGATATGGAATTTGTGGCCGGCCACCGCATCCAGCACATCTTCGCGCAGCATCAGGTCATCCACGTTGGAATGCGGAATCATCACGCCCTGTGTGCCCGTCAGTCCCTCAATCCGGCAGGTGTCAAAAAAGCCTTCAATCTTTTCGTTCACTCCGCCGATGGCCTGAATGTCGCCGCGTTGGTTCATGGAACCAGTGACAGCGATGTCTTGACGCAGAGGTATTTCGCTCAGCGCGGAGAGCAACGCGTAAATTTCCGTGGAACTCGCGCTATCACCGTCGACGCCGGAATAGGACTGCTCGAAACAAATGCTGGCGGTGAGCGAAAGTGGTTTGTCTTTCGCAAATGCAGAACGCAGATAACCCGCGATGATATGCACGCCCTTATCGTGAAAACGTCCGCTCAAATTCGATTCCCGCTCAATATTGATGAGCCCGGCCTTGCCCAGCCCAACGCTTGCCGTGATGCGCACCGGCTTTCCAAAAGAGTACCCGCCAATTTCCAGAACGCTTAAACCGTTCACCTGACCGAGATGGGAGCCGGTGAAGTTTACCAGCAAGGTGCCTTCTTCCATCATTTCGCGGATACGCGTTTCGATCAGGTTGTGCCGCTCGACCTTGGACGCGATGGCGGCACGCACGTGGGCCGCCCGGACGACATTTTCTCCTGCAGCCGCAGCCGCATAGTGCGCTTCGCGAGCCAGATCCGCAATATCCACAAAGCGCGCGGTAACCTTGTTGCGCCGGCCTGCCTTGCGCACGCCATGCTCCAGAATGGCCGCAAACGCGCCGCGGTCGAAAGGAAACAGATTCTCTTTTTCGCTGAGCGTGCGGATTCTGCCGGCGTATTCTTCGATCACGCCGTCGCTCATGGGCATTTCTTCATCAAACTCCACGCGCACCTTGAAGATTTTGCGGAAGTCTTCCTCATACTCGTAGAGGAGTTCGTAGAGGTCCCGGTCGCCGATCAGAATCACTTTCACGTTGATCTCAATGGGCTCCGGCTTCAACGCCGTCACGGTAAACGGATAAAACGTTTCGAACGGCTGAATTTCCAGCCGGTTGTGGTTCAGCGTGCGCTTCAGAGCGCGCCACACGCCCGCTTCGGAAAGAGCTTCAATCGAGTACATGATCAGAAAGCCGCCATCGGCGCGCAGCAGGGAGCCCGCCCGCAGGTCCATAAAATCGCTGGTCCAGCCGCCGCGCGCATCGTAAGCGCGCTGAATGTTTCCGAAGAGGTTGGTGTAAGTGGGCGTAGTTTCAAAAATAACGGGGGATGCGTCCTCGTGATTGTGCGCGAGAATGACATTCACGCCATAAACGCGGAATGGGTCGCGCTCCGGCATAGGACCCTTCTGCATGGTTTCTGGCGGTTCTTGTCCATGCTCCTCTTCGCCTTCGCGCTCTTTGAACGGGCCGAGGTTGTCCAGAAGATGGTGCCGTACTTCTTCCAAATACTCCGTCACGCTGTGGCCGGGATACTTTTCCTTCAACTCCTCGATGACGCCATCAACGAGGACGGAAGCTGCTTCCTGTTCCAGATAGCTTAGTTCGCTGGCCAGTTCGCGCGAGAGCGTGAGCGTCTTGCGATAAACGACGGTGAACTCCTGGCGAAATTGTTCATATTTCCGCTCGATTTCCTCCGCCACTCCCGATTCCAGCTTGCCCTCGTGCACCATTTTCGTAATGTCTTCAATCGGTACCATCTGGCCTTCCAGCACAGGGAAGATTTCCGGAAGCGCTACCGCACCCACTTGCATGTGGCCCAGGGCGAACTGTTCGCGGGCGATGCGGCGCGTGAAATCGTCCATCAAATCCTTTTCGCGCACGGAAAAGCGCTCGACGATACGCCCTTTCTGCCGCTGGAAAGGTTCACCTTCGAACACTTGCGGTATGCGCCGCCGCAAAAAATCGATTCCCGCCTGCATGTCTTTCTTGAAATTGTTCGCGGAACCCCGGGAGAGCGTGAGCAACCGGGGCCGATCGGGAATTTTGAAATTGTTGACGTAACAGCGATCCAGGGAAGGCTTGGTGACCGGATGAAGGTCTTCGATCATCTGCGCAATAGTGCCGCCGCGGCTGGTGCCGGCCAGCCCGCAGACAAACACGTTATAGCCCGGCGCCGAAAGCTCCACGCCCATCTTGAGCGCGCGCAGCGCCCGTTCTTGCCCGACGAAACCTTCGCGTTTTTGCGCCTGAGCGGTGGTTTCGAACGGAATCCGTGAAAGCTCGCAACGCCAGCGCAGTTTTTCGGGGCCAAGCTCCGCCAATTTCATTTCCTGGTTTTCCGTCTTGATAACCATCGAGGGCGTACTCTAACACAGAGCGCTGCCACCGGCAGGTAAATTACCCGGCCCGTTGGGCTAGAAGTTACGCAACCTCCTTTTGCATTTGTTCCTGGTGGTCCATGTGCACCCGCAAGATTCCCAGTGCCGCGGCGACGATCGTCGGACCCACAACGAGTCCCAGCAAACCAAAAACGTTGAGGCCTCCCAAAATACTGATGAACAGCAGCAGATCGTTTAAGCGCGTGCGATTCCGCAGTAGCAGGGGGCGCACTATATTGTCCGCCACGCCAGCAACTCCGCCGCAGATCGCCAGAATCAACAAGGCTTTTCCCCAGTGTCCATTGACTGCCAACCAAACCCCGGCGGGAAACCAGATCAACGAGGAGCCTACAACCGGAACAATGGAGCAAAACGCGATCAGCACGCCCAGGAATACCGGACCCGGCAGCCCGGTCAGCGTAAACGCAAGTCCACCTAAAATGCCTTGAATGGCGGCGATCAGCAGCGCCACCGCCACGCTTGCGAAAATAAGGTCCCGCGACTCCGTCAGCATGTCTTCCTGTATCTCTCGCTCAAATGGGATGAGGTGTCGGACGGCGCGCAAAATCCGGTCGCCATCGCGAAACACGAAAAAGAGAGCGAACAACAAAATGAAGAGATTCACCAAAAAGGAGAATAAGTTCTTTACTAAAGAGCCGATGCTGGAGGCCATAAAGGACGCGATTTTTTCCGCACCCTCGCGCAAGGCCCCGGCGATGTCAACGTCTTGCAAAGAATCGGGCAAGTGTCGCCGAATAGAATCGATGAAATCATACGCCGCTCCCGACCCATTCGTGCTCAGCGTTTCCCGAACGCCCGCGCTAGCGTCGATCGCTTCACGCGCCGCGTACAGCATCACCATCAGCACCGGCACAATCAGCAGAAAGGTTACTCCCAAGGTGCACAAAACCGCGGCCCACGTAGGGGAGAATCGCCGCTCAAGATGTTTATAAACAGGATAAAAAAAGATGGCCAGCACCGCCGACCACGCGAGTGGAATGAGAAACGGTGAAGTGATCAGAAATACGAGATAGCCAAGGAGCAGCAGCGACCCGTAGGAGAGAACCGTAGTTAATCTGTCACTCGTTGTGGTGTTTCGATTGGCTTGCGTCATTCGCGTTATATAATCCATCCAGTCCAGGCGACACGGGGGTGTGCTCGACTCCCCGTGGGACGTCTTGCCGTCTGCCCCGGGGGAACTCACGAATCCATGCCGTCGCCGAAAATCCCATTCAACTATGAGCAGGCTCGCCTACTTGCTGTACTTGCTTTAATCAATTTTGTCAACTTCGCCGATCGCCAGGTGCTGAATCCCCTGGTGCCGCTGCTACGCCAGCACTTTGGCGTGACCGACACGCAACTCGGCTCGCTGCAGTGGGTGCTGCTGGTGATTCTGGCTCTCGCCAGTATTCCCTCCGGATATCTGGCCGACCGCTTTAACGAACCGAAGATTATCGCCATCGGCGTGCTTTTCTGGAGCGCTGCGGCCATTGCCAGCGGCCTGGCGCCTACGTTCGCGTTCTTATTCGTGGCGCGGGGCTTGGTTGGCATCGGTGAAGCGGCTTATGCCCCGGCCGCGCAATCGCTGATCTCCGATTCCTTCTCGCGAGACAATCGCGCGCTGGCGCAATCCATCTTTGCATCGGGAATGATTCTCGGTGGTGTGTCCGGGCTAGCCCTCGGCGGCGTCATGGGAGAACGGCACGGCTGGCAGCACGCGTTTTTTATTGTGGGACTTCTCGGCGTGCTGCCGGGGCTGACCGCGCTGAAGTTGAAGGAACCGCCGCGGCGCCCGCGGTCCGAGGTTGTCCCAGTGATGCAACTGCTGCGTGTGCCGGCGTTCGTGGCCATGATCGCGGCCGGAATATGCATCACGTTTGCCAGCGTGTCCTTTGTCACCTGGGGGATCGATTACGCGAAGAACTACAAAGATTTCAGCACCAAGGAAGCATCACTTTCCCTGGCCGTTATCGCGCTGCTTTCCTCTGTGCTCGGGGCGCTATCAGCTGGGTACCTGGCGGACCGGTTGCAGAAAAAGCTGATTTATGGACGCGTGTTGGTGATTGCCCTGGCGTTTCTGGCGGCAGCGCCGTTTCTGCTGGTGGCCATCCAGGCTGATGAAAAGTGGATGGTCTTGGCCGGTTTTTTTGTTTCGATGTTTTTTATGTCCTGGTACCACGGTCCTACGACAGCGGTCCTGCACGATTTGACGCCGCAACGCGCGCATGCCACGGCGATTGGTGTGTATATGTTCTCCACCCAATTGCTGGGTGCGCTGGGTCCGCTGCTGATCGGCAAGATTTCCGATATAAGCGACATGCAGATTGGATTACAGGCGGCCACCGCGGTCATGGTTTTTGGCGCGCTGTTGTTGCTCCTGGTGATCTATTTCATCCGCCGCGATGGATTGCACCATCCGCGTCTCGCGCAATTCCGCGCCGAAGACGAAGCCGCGGCTAATGTCCACGTTTAGCTAGACCTGCATCGTGGAATGGCCACTGATTAAGGGCGCACCCCGATCATTAGCCCGGCGGGACCAGGCAGGCGCACGCGGCGCACCTCCGAAAAGCCGGCGTCGCGCAGCCACTCTGCATATTCCGGCTCGCTATAGCTGCTGCCCGCGCGAGTCCCCACCAGCATGTTCAGCGAGAACAAAGCCGCAGCGCGAGGAGCGGTCTTGCTAGGTTCCAGAATAAAGTCCTGCACCACCAATCGCCCTTCGGGAGCAAGCGCGGAGTGCGCTCTTTGGAATAACCGGCGGTTCTCTTCCGGAGAAAACATATGGCAGATCGCGGAAATCAGAATCAAATCGTAATTCTCGCCCAGGGGATCGCGCAGCATGTCGCCTGCCCTCGTGGTGATGCGGTCCGCAAGCCCGGCTTGGCGAATGTACTCCTTGGCCAGCGGCACAACCTCAGCCAGATCCAGAACTTCTGATGTCAGCCCAGGTGTGGCTCGCACAAAAGCGATGGAAAGCGCTGCCGATCCACCGCCAAGATCCAACATTCGTTTGATTCCGCCTGGCTCCACAGCTTTCAGAATCGCCCCCGCCCGCTCCTTGGCATTGCGGTCCATGGCGGCGATGAACGCGCCGACCCAGTTGTCTTCGCGCTCGCGAGTTCCTACCGAAGTTCCAGCGCGCACGCAGTCCGTCAAATTGGACCAGCGATGCCAAATGTTGGCAATGTGGATCAGGCCGTTGCGAGCGTTGTCCGGCGAGTCTTGGGTGAAGTAGCGGGCGCTCACGGAAGTATTAAGAAACGTGCCATCTTTCTCGTCGAGCAGCTTGAGGCTAGCCAGCGCGTTCAGCAGCATCTCCGTTGCTCTGGAGTCCGCGTGAATTTTCTGCGCCACCTGTTCGGCGGAAGCGCCGCCGGCCACCGCGGAGAACAAATCGAATTCCAAGGCCGTGAGTACCGCCCGGCTGGGCATATAAGCACGAATCATCTCGTTCACATCGTCCGGCAGGATGCCAGCCTTATCTCTGGCCTTGACCATGGCTCGGTATTGATCACGGTGCTCGATCGCCGCTGCTTTCATTGCGGGCACATCGCTCCACGCCAGGCGCGAGACAGTTTTTCCGGACCGCAGGTGGGAATCCACGATTTCCGCCGCGTCTTCTGCCTTTACCTTGTGATACCAGACGCCCTCGGGATAAACGATCAGGATCGGCCCGTCATCACACAGACCCAGGCATCCACACGTGGTCAACTGAACTTCGTTGTCCAGTCCTTGGGCGCCCACTTCACGCTCCAGTGCTTGTAACACCTCCCAAGAACCATTGTTGGGGCACGAAGTGACACCTTCTGGTTTAGGCTGGGTGCAGACGAATACGTGATGGCGAAATGGCTCCATGGCATCCTCCCGGCATCTGGGTAACCAGGCGAGTTCACATCCGAGGAGCGGCTGGCATGAACGCAGCCCGCGTAAGACAACTTCAAAGTTTGTTCGCAGGTTGCGCCGCCTGCCGTGACTCAGGTCACAGCAGCGGCATGCGACAGATGGGAACCGGACGGGCCTGGGATTTGTAGCTACTCTGCTAGACTGGCCCACGAGCCCACAAGGGAGCGGACTGGCGAATTTGGCCGGATGAGCACTATGGAGCGTCGAGACTTTCTGGCAATGTTGGCAGCACCGGCTTGCGCCGAACTGGCCCAGCGGATTAGTTGGCAAACTGCGCCGGAGAATCCAAAAGCTGATGTAACGATTCGCATTTCGCCCGTCGAACTGGAAATTGCTCCCGGAAAAATCATAAAGACGACTGGATATAACGGCTCGGCTCCCGGCCCGGTGTTGCGCCTGCGCGAGGGCCAGCCAGTAACCATCGAGGTTCTCAACGACACTAAGATTCCGGAACTGGTTCATTGGCATGGATTGTTCGTTCCTTCCGAGGTAGATGGCTCCGCGGAAGAAGGAACTCCCACGGTGCCGCCGGGCGGAATGAGGCGCTATTCGTTTGTGCCCCGTCCTTCGGGGACCCGCTGGTATCACAGCCACATTTCCGCTGGGCGGGACATGAAACGCGCGACGTACACAGGACAATTCGGATTTCTCTACATCGAGCCGAAAGATGACCCGGGTGGCTACGATGCGGAGGTGTTCCTCGCGCTTCATGGTTGGGATCCTCATTTGAGCAGCCAGGGCGATGAGGGCACTCTGGAAGTCACGTATCGCGCGTATTCCATGAACAGCCACGCGCTGGGTTCGGGCGCGCCAATTCGCGTGAAAGAGGGACAGAAAATAATCTTTCGCATCTTAAATGCCAGCGCGACAGAGCAGCACCGCATCGCCTTGCCGGGTCACAAGTTCAAGATCGTCGCCCTGGATGGAAATGCCGTGGCAGTGCCGCGCCAGGTGGATGCCATCGAGATGGGTCCAGCGGAGCGAGTGGATGCCGTTGTCACCATGAATCGGCCTGGCGTATGGATTCTCGGCGAGGTGACGGATGCAACGAGAAACGCCGGGTTAGGTGTCGCGGTGGAATATGCGAACCGCAGCGAAGCACCGCAATGGAGCCCGCCCGAGAATATCCCGTGGGACTACACCATGTTTGGACGCGACGCGGAGACTCCCGAACCGGCCGGAGGCGTGGTGCCGCTGGTTTTTCGCAAGAAATTCGCCGGGCACAACTGGGTGGACAATTGGACCATCAACGGTAAATCTTTCCCGAAGACCGATCCCATTCGAGTCCAGGCCAACAAGCGCTACCGCCTGCGTTTCGATAACCAGAGCGATGAAGCACATCCGGTGCACCTGCACCGGCATACTTTCGAGCTAACCCGATTCGCCGGTAAAGCAACAACGGGCGTGCGGAAAGACGTGGTCGTTGTGCCGGCGATGAAGCAAGTTGAAGTGGATTTTACGGCGGACAATCCCGGTGCTACGTTATTCCACTGCCATCAGCAACTGCACATGGACTACGGCTTCATGACCATGCTGGAATACGAAGGCTGAAGAGTTTGTAGTGTGCCGGCGCACATGGTCCGCGCTGCAGGGTTACTTGATCCCGACGAGGGCGATAAGGCGATTCACTTCGTCGTGGCTGACGTCGTAGAGCGGACGCTCGTCCTCTTCTTCCAGGCGCTCGCGAAGATATTCGGCGGCGATGAAACTGGCTTCGCGGTCAGTGAGGTCGCGGCCGTATTTTTCGCGGAATTCGACGAACGCGGTGTGGGCTGACCCCACAATGCGGCCCACACCATCCACCTCGAATTTTGCGTCGATGGTGTCGCTGTGGCGCGTCGCAATGGCGTTCCAGATATGCGAAAAGCGGCAATCGTAAACGTGGCCGCTGAGTTTGGAAGTAACATCAAAGGCACCAACGAATTGGTGCATGGCGCCGTTATTCGCTAAGACTGGGAGTGAAGGCACGCGCATTCCTCTTTCGTTCCGAAAATTGCCTAATTAGTGTCCAATTTCCATCGCCTGGCTGTCAATGCTGCCGCGCGCAAAGAAGCGGATGAATCAGACGGTTGGCGTCGGTCGCCGTATGCCCGCCGCTTCCGCGGTGATATCCGTGTATTTCAGGCCGGAGCCGGTGTTGAAGAGGATGACGCGATCTTCGGGCTTCAAAAAGCCGGTGCTTAGCAAATGATCGTAGGCGGCGGTAGCGGCTGCGCCCTCGGGACAGAGAAAGATTCCTTCGTGTTGAGCCCAATCTTTGAGCGACGCGAGAATCTGTTCGTCTGGAATCGCGACGGCAATGCCCTGGGATTCCTGCAGGATGTCCATCATGATGTAGTCCCCATAGGGCTTGGGGACGCGCAAACCAGCAGCGAAGGTTGCGGCGTCTTTCCACATCTGGCTGACCTTTTCATGCTGATCAAAAGCGCGCACCACGGGCGCACAGCCGGAGGATTGCACCGCAATCATGCGGGGACGTTTCCCCGGTCGCACCCAACCGAGTTCCTCCAACTCCTCGAATGCTTTCCACATGCCGATCAGGCCGACGCCGCCGCCGGTGGGATAGAAAACGGCTTCGGGATATTCCCAGCCGAGTTGCTCGACCAGTTCGTAGCCCATGGTTTTTTTGCCTTCCACGCGGAAAGGCTCTTTGAGCGTGGAAATGTCGAACCAGCCTTCTTTGTCCTTGCGTTCGGCAACGATTCGTCCGCAATCGGAGATCAATCCATCCACAAGCGTGACGTTTGCGCCGTACAAAACCGCTTCCAGATAGTTGGCGAACGGAACGTCTTTTGGCATAAAAATGTGCGCTTCGATTCCGGCTGCAGCCGCATAAGCGGCAAGCGCACCGGCAGCGTTCCCTGCGGAGGGCGCGGCCAACTTTTTCAAGCCGTAATGGCGGGCCATGGTGACAGCCATAGCCATTCCGCGCGCTTTGAAACTCCCCGTGGGATTGGCGCCCTCTTCTTTCAAAAAGGCGTTGGGGTGGCGCCGGCTTCGGAGCATGGGCGTCCAACCTTCGCCGAGCGATACCGGAGTAGCGTCGGGCAGCACGGACTTATAGCGCCACATGCCCGGCCAGGGTTGCGTCGATGCTGTCCGCGTGATTTCATCGCGATGTGCGAGGCCGCGCATTGGTGTGAGGTCGTAGCGCACGTAAAGCGAACCTGCACATTGCGGACAAACATTTCGCGGCAGTTCAGGCGATATTTGGAAGTGGCAGCGCGAGCATTCGAAGTGAAGAATTTTGGGCATGCCTGCACGATAGCAGCGCGGCCGAGGTCACGGCAAGTTAGCGCGTCACAGCCGACAAAAGAAGCGTTGTTGCCGCCCTTGTGGAACACGTTATGATGTCGCCAAAGAACCAGGTTCGCGAGACTGTCTAAGGACCAACCTTTGCCGAGCAACTCCTCGAAAGCCAATTCCCTTTCCGTGATCGGTGGCTTATTGCTTTTTGCAGCGGGCGCATTGCTGCTGGCCCTGTTTCCTGGTCATCCGTGGATCGCATTGTTGCGCTGGGCGGGTCTTCTGGCTTTGGCCTACGCAGGGATACCAAAAAGATCGCTCACCTATTGGATCTTTTTCTCGATGATGCTGGGGCTGGAGATTGGCTTGGATTGGCCGCAATTCGCCGCCCACCTGCGGATTCTCAGCGACATTTTCCTGAGGCTGATCAAGCTGATTGTGGCGCCATTAATCTTGGGAACCTTGATTACCGGAATAGCGGGTCAAGGCGATGTGCGCAAGGTGGGTCGCATCGGCCTGAAGAGCCTGATCTACTTTGAAGCGGTCACAACGATCGCGCTGTTCCTTGGCGTGGGCGCAATCAACCTGACGCGCGCTGGCGTTGGACTGAACCTTCCCGCAATCTCTACTGAGCAAGTCCCGCAAAACGTAGGGACATTGAAGTGGGATGATTTCTTGCTGCATGTTTTCCCAGAAAACATCGTAAAAGCCGTGGGCGAAAATCAGATTTTGCAGGTGGCGGTGTTTGCGATTCTGTTTGGCATTGCGCTGACACAAGTTCCCGAGAAAACGCGCCTGCCCATTCTGAACCTTGCGGAATCGCTGACACAGACCATGTTCCGCTTCACAAATATTGTGATGTATTACGCGCCCGTCGGTGTGGGCGCGGCTATGGCTTACACCGTGGGGCACCTCGGGATCAACATTCTGTTGCCCCTGGGCAAATTGGTGCTGACCGCTTACGGCGCGCTGCTGACTTTTCTGCTTTTCGTATTGCTGCCGATCGCCCTGCTCGCGCGCCTCCCCGTCGTGCGCCTTCTGAAAGCGATTGCCGAACCAGCCACCATTGCGTTTGCCACCAGTTCCTCGGAAGCGGCGCTCCCACGGGCGATGGAATCAATGGAAGCGTTCGGTGTGCCGCGGGAAATTGTGGCGTTCGTGATTCCCGCAGGATACAGCTTCAACCTCGATGGCTCGACGCTCTACTTGGCGATGGCATCGATCTTCGTTGCGCAGGCGGCAGGAATCGCGATGACCTGGCCGCAGCAACTGTTTATGGTGTTTACGCTGATGTTGACCAGCAAAGGCGTCGCGGGTGTACCGCGCGCCGTTCTCGTTGTGCTCCTCGCTACGGCTGGCTCACTTCACCTGCCGACCGAGCCGATCTTCCTGATTTTGGGAGTTGACGCGCTGATTGATATGGCGCGCACTTCCGTCAATGTAACGGGCAATTGTCTGGCCAGCGCGGTGGTGGCGCGCTGGGAAGGCGAGTTGGGCCAACCCGCACTGAGCGTGACGCCGGAGTCCTGATCTAGCCTGAACAACTGGCCATTTCGGCCATCCAGCAGCCACTGCGGACGTGCAGGATTTTGCGTCGGAAGCTTTTGGCGCGAATGGCGCCGAGTACGCTAAAATTGTAAGGATATGATCGCAGTTGATAACGTCACTATGCGCTTCGGCTCTCGGGTGCTCTTTGAAGAGGTCACCACTACATTTATGGCCGGGCGCCGCTATGCGATTTCCGGGCCGAATGGCGCCGGCAAATCCACCTTCATGAAAATTCTGACCGGTGAGCAGGAACCGACCACCGGAAACATCACGCGGCCCAAGCGAATTGGCATCCTGCGGCAGGACCAATTCGCCTTCGACAAGTTCCGCGTCATTGATACCGTCATCATGGGCAATGCCACGCTCTGGAAGGCGCTCGAGGAACGCGACGCGCTCTACGCCAAGCCGCACGACGACCTGACTAATGAAGACGGCATGCACCTTGGCGAATTGGAAGGCATCGTCGGCGAAGAAGGCGGGTACACCGCCGAAGCCGACGCGGGCGTGTTGCTTGACGGTTTGGGAATTGATGCTGCGCTGCACGAGCGCAAGATGGGCGAATTGCAGGGCGGGCAAAAGGTGCGCGTACTGCTGGCGCAAGCGTTGTTTGGTAATCCTTCGGCGCTGCTGCTGGACGAGCCAACCAACAACCTGGACCTCGATTCCGTGCACTGGCTGAAGGAATACCTGTGCGAATATCACGGCGTGCTGATCGTGATCTCGCACGATCGTCATTTCCTGAACAGCGTGTGCACGCACACCGCGGACATCGACTACCAAACCATCATCATGTATCCGGGTGGTTACGACGACATGGTGCTGGCCAAGACGCAGATCCGCGCGAGAATGGAAGCGGACAACGCGGTGCGCGAGAAGAAGATCGCGCAACTGAACGACTTCATCGCACGCTTCTCTGCCGGAACGCGTTCGGCGCAGGCTACTTCCCGGAAGAAGGAAGTGGAGCGCTTGCAGACCTCGGAACTGGCGAGGTCCAACATTCAGCGTCCTTATATCCGGTTTCAGACGGAAACGCCTTCGGGGCGCGTGCCTCTGGAAGTGAAGCGACTCGCGAAGTCTTACGGTGACTTGAAGGTGTTCGACCATTTCTCGGCGCACGTGACCCGTGGCGAGAAGATCGCGCTGACTGGGCGAAACGGCGCGGGCAAAACCACTATGCTCAAGTCGCTGATCCGCAATGCGGGCAAGTTTATTGGCGATGCGGAGCATCAGTTCACCATCGATCACGGGACTGTTGTTTGGGGCCACGAAGTTTCCGTTGGATATTTCCCGCAGGATTTCTCCTACACGATCGATAAGAGCAAGGGAGTGAATGCGCTCGATTGGTTGTGGCAATTCAAGCCCGATGCGACCCAGGAAGAGATTCGTGGATTTCTCGGGCAGATGCTGTTCAGCGGCGATGATGCGTTAAAGCCGACCTCGGGACTTTCTGGCGGTGAATGTGCGCGGCTGATTTTCTGCCGGTTGATGATTCAGAAGCCGAATTTTCTGGTGCTCGACGAACCGACGAACAACCTGGATTTGGAAGCGATTAATGCGCTGAACATCGCGCTGCAGAAATATGATGGAACGCTTCTGCTGGTGACGCACGACGAAGACGTGCTGGATGAAGTGGCGACGCGCATCTGGAATTTCAGCAGCGGCAAAGTCGAGGACTTCAAGGGCACGTACGAGGATTTTCAGTCGTCGACGGAGCAGAAGGCCACAGCGCAAAAAGCACGCTAGCACCTTACCCACGGATTGACTTCCAATCCAGCCGCCACTAATATTGCACGGCGCCTTCCATTCAACTCATGCTCGGTCAGAACATCTCTCACTATCGAATCCTGGAACGATTAGGTGGCGGCGGTATGGGTGTGGTCTACAAGGCTAAGGACACCCGCCTCGGCCGCAACGTCGCCCTCAAATTCCTCCCACCCGAAATGTCCGGGGACCGTCAGGCGCTGGACCGCTTTCAGCGAGAAGCCCGCGCTGCGTCCGCTCTCAACCACCCGAACATCTGCACCATCCACGATGTCGGCGAGTCCGAGGGACAGCCGTTCATCGCCATGGAACTGCTGGAAGGCCAAACGCTGAAACATCGCATCAGCGGCACTCCCATCGACGTCAGCCTGATGCTCGATCTGGGCATCCAGGTTGCGGACGCTCTGGCCGCGGCTCATACCAAAGGCATCATCCATCGAGACATTAAGCCCGCCAATATTTTCCTCACCGAGCGCGGTCAGGCAAAGGTCCTCGATTTTGGGTTAGCGAAGGTGGAACCGGCTCTTCACAGCGGGGGAGAGACCGCTAACGAAGGACTCGCGCACGGCAACACCCAAGGCGCGACTCAAGCGGAATTGACCAGTCCGGGCAGTTCGATTGGCACGATTGCGTACATGCGTCCGGAGCAGGCTCGCGGAGAGGAATTGTGCACGCGCACGGACCTTTTCTCGTTCGGCGTGGTGCTGTACGAGATGGCAACAGGCAAGGTTCCTTTTCCGGGCTTTACCACCGCGGTGATTTTCGACGGCATTCTGAACACCACGCCCGCGGCTGTGACCAAAGCCAATCCCAAGGCTCCTCCGGAGTTGGATCGCATCATCATGAAGTCACTCGAAAAGGACCGCGACTTGCGCTACCAGACTGCGGCGGAACTGCGCGGCGATCTGAAACGTCTGAAGCGTGACCTCGATTCCTCCGGGCGCGTGGAATCGGCCACCCGCGGTCAGGCATCGGGAACCGTCTCTCACGCCGTAGCACCGCCGGTCGCCAAAAAGAAAACGGTCGCCGTTCTTTATTTCGAGAACCTTAGCGGCGCAAAAGAAGATGAATATTTTCGCGACGGGATGACCGAGGACATCATTACCGAGCTTTCCAAGATCGCTCGGCTGCAAATCTTCCCGCGCTCGGAAATGCTGGCCTTCCGCGATAAACCCGTGACCGCTCCGCAAGTGGGAGAAAAGCTGGGCGCCATGTATGTCCTGGAAGGTTCCATACGGCGAGCTGGAAACCGTCTGCGCATTACCACGCAACTGGTCGAAAGCACGACGCGGCACTCGGTGCGGGCCGAACGTTACGACCGCCAGATGGAAGATGTGTTCGCGGTGCAGGAAGAAATTTCGCTGAGCATCGCCAAAGCGCTGGAAATCACGCTTTCGCCCCAGGAAGAGCGTGTTATCGCCAGCAAACCCACGGATAATCCGCAGGCTTACGACTTTTTCCTCCGTGGCCGGAATTATCTACGCCAGCGGCAGTTTGAGTATTCCCTGGCGATGTACGAAGAGGCCGTGAAACTCGACCCGAAATTCGCCCTGGCTTATGCAGGCATGGCTCACGTTTGGGGCGGGATGCACGAATTCCGCACGCCCAATCCCGAGTTCATCGAGAAGGGTCTGCAAGCTTGCGCAATGGCCAGCAACCTGGCGCCGGATTTGCCGGAAGTAATCTCGGCGCGGGCGCGAATCCATTATGCGCAGCAGCACTTCGATGATGCGATCCGCCTGGCTAAACGGGCTATTGAGAGACAATCCGATTCCGAGGGATCGCACGATGTTCTTGCGCGTTCGTACTTTGCTTCCGGGCGGGACGAAGAAGCCGCGCAATTGGCGGAGAGCGCCATGGAGATCGTCGGAAACGACTACAACGCCTTGATTCCGCTGATCAATTCCCTGGAACGGCTGGGACGAATGGCGGACGCGGAGCGGTTGCGCACGAGAGAGCGGGAAGTTCTTGGGGAACAGCTGCAGCGCTTCCCGGACGATGTGCGCGCGCGCATCCTGCTTGCGTGTGATCTGGCGATGCTGGGCCAAAACGACGAGGCTATACAGCACATTAAAATCGCGATGGCGATGCGGCCGACCGACGCGAACATTTTGTACAACGCCGCGTGTGCTTACGGGCAGCTGCGAATGAAATCAGAAGCTTTGTCTGCGTTCCGGCGGTGCGTGAAAGCCGGTTACCATAACGCGCTGTGGGCCACGAAGGACCCGGATCTGGAAATTCTCCACGATGATCCGGAATTTCAGAAGCTGGTGGCATTCGACGAATACAAAGCCAGCCAATCCAAAACTCAAGCCTAAAAACGAATGACGCTAGCGGGCGGCGGCTACCGGAGCTGCCGCTTGTTCGTAGCTGCGGATCGCTCCGCCTACACCGGCGCCGGGGGAATGGCGATGGCCTTGGTCGATCAGCACTTTGTCGAGGGCGGCCAGCAATTGCAGCACAAATTGTTTCTGGCTGCAGTAGCCCATGGTGCCGAGGCGCCAGATCTGACCCTTGGTGGCGCCAATGCCTCCCGCGATCTCAATGTTGAATTCGTCGAGAAGCTGATTGCGGACCTTCAGGTCGTCGATGCCCGCGGGAATCTTCACGGCGGTGACGGTGACCAGCCGATCCTTCGGACTCTCCACGAACGGCTGCAGGCCCAAGGCTTCAACGCCGGCTACTAGAGCCAGTTGATTGCTGCGATGGCGTTCCCAGCGCGCTTCCAAGCCTTCTTCCAGCAAAATGCGCATGGCTTCGCGCAGGGCATAAATCAATGAGATGGGTGGAGTGTGATGATAGAGGCGCTCCTTGCCCCAATAGTTCATGGCGGTGGAGAGATCGAAGTACCAGCTCTGCACTTTCGTTTTGCGATTGCGAAAAACTTCTTCGGCGCGAGGACTTACGGTAATGGGCGACATGCCCGGAGGCGCGCTGATGGCTTTCTGCGTGCCGCTGAAGCAAATGTCGATGCGCTGCTTGTCCACATTAAGCGGCACAGCGGCGAGCGAAGCGACGGTATCGACGACGAGGAGTGCGCCACATTCGTCGGCTACTCTGCGGAAGGGATCGATGTCGGTGACTACGCCGGTGGAGGTTTCGCCCTGCGCCAAGCCGATCATTTTAATCTTGCGGCCCTTGGCGGCCTTGCGGACATCTTCGGGATCGACGGGCTTGCCTAGCGGCGCTTCGACCAGGTGGGCGGTCGCGGGAGTATGTTGCGCGATGACATGCATGCGCTCAGAGAACATGCCGTTGACGCAGCAGATGGCTTCATCGCCGGGTTCGAGAGAGTTCAGTACGGAGGCTTCTATGCCGCCAGAGCCCGAGGCCGAAAGCGGAAACGTGATGCGATTCTCGGTCTGGAAGACCTGCCGCAGGAGGGCTTGCGTTTCCTCCATGCAACCGCGGAACCAAGGATCGAGGTGGCCGACTATGGGCGTGGCCAAAGCACGATAGACGCGGGGATCGATGCTGCACGGCCCCGGCGTCATCATCAAGCGAGTTGGGGGATTGAGTTCACCAAAGGTGTGGGTCATGGGGATTCCCTTTCAGGGGTCCTTTGCGGACCGTTGAGGACATCCCGCCAAGGCGTACTCGGGGAAAGCGCGGGAGTACGGCGGGAAAGCCTAGTTTGGCGCAGGGAAAGGGTAGGCGCAACGGTCAAATTGGCTGGGCTGCGGAGGGAAAACCAGACCCCCGCTTGTCCCTATGGTTGGGCTTTCAAATACTGGGACGGCGTGGAAATGAGTATTCCTTCTATTTTCTTGCCGAAGTATTGACCGAAATGATGGAGATCACCGGTGATGAGATGAGTTGCGTGCGCTTCCAATGCGGCGAGGAAAATTGGCCGGTCTTTTTCGGGCAAAGAAATAACGCTTGGAAGCTCGCGTGGAGCAGGGTCGAAAAATTCCAGGCTAGCAGCCAGCTTCTCCAGCCTGCGTTTTTGAGAATCCTCTGTAAGGTTGATTCTAGCTTCTGCGACAGCATAGTGCGAGGAGCAAAGAGTGACATTCGGCAATTTCCAGAATTGAAGTAACCCGGCATTCGGCCGGTAGGCGGCGGAAAAAAGAACGTTGGCATCGAGAAAAAGGCGGTCCATCTACTCAGGCGGTTGGTGGGGGATGGTGTCGGGATCTAGTCCGAGACGTTTCACAGACTTGCGGGCGCGCTGATAATCTTTGCGGTTGGTAGCGGTGGAGAGAAGAAATTCCGCCTTGCGCTCGGCTGTGTATCGTTCCACCGGAACAACCACCGCTGGGCGGACAAGGACACCATCCTCGCGGGGCTCGGTGATGACGAGAGTGCCTTCCTCAAAGCCAAAACGTTTTCGGAGCTTGGCGGGAACAATGATGGTGCCGCGCTTGCCCACTTTGACTGCTTCCATGGATTCCTCTGTATGTCAGTATATCAGATTATCTGAGATTCAGGCAGCTGAGCCATGGCTCACTCTCACAAAGGATGGGCACCCAGCCCCAAGATGGCGGCGCAAAGCCTCCGCTACAGCTGGGAGATTATTTCGGGGTCGGAGGGTCGTCGGGTTCGTGGGTGACGACCATAGTGCTCTTTTGCATTTGGACGTACGCATGGAATTTGTGTGCGCCGCTGGGAGTGAGAGTGGCGTCGAGGTCCTTGCGAGTGGCGAGGACGAGTTCGTTGCGTTTGGATTTGAAGGTGGCGAGGACCGAGGGATCGGGAGGCTGGCCGGTGGTGCGGATGGCGTCTTCGTTGGCATCATTGTAGGTCTTTACGATGGCGTCGAACCCTTTTCTGTAGGCTCTCATGATACGGAGAAGCATTTCGGTGTCGTCGTCGGAGAGCCCGACGGCATGGCCAATCCACACTTTTTCCTGTTCGGGATTCCCGACGGTTTGGCTCAGGTGGTTGAAGACGATGAAGTAGGCTTAGGAGTCGGGGATGAGTTCGGGGTGGATGCGGCCGTCGATGACTTTGGGCTGAGCGACTGGTTGTTGTTCTTGAGTCTGGACGCCGTTTGCGGGCCAGCCCAGGAGGAGCACTGCAGTCAATAACATCGCGCCGCATCTCATGACCCGATTATAGTACGACGTTAAGTGGCTCCCGGGGCCCAGAGGCTATTTCATTTGTTCCTGAACAGCGTAGGAACTCAAGATGGAGTAAGGAGAAGCGGAGGGTGCCCCATCCTCGTTTTTTGAGGGTGGGTCTTGGGGTATTGATCACCAACGCTCGCTCCTTGTATTCGAATAGAATACTCTTCGAGTATTAGTTTACATTTGATAAATATTGAACTATACTTTATCCCATGCTTGGAGGACATCTTTAAGTGATTCCGCACTCCTCCCCACTCCCGCAGCAAAATCCCAAAATCCGCTAAGTCCTTTCCTTCCCCTTGATACACAGATTCTGCCCGCAAGTCCTTTGTTTCCCCTTGATACGAAAATGAGGGGGGGCCTACGCCCCATTACGCCCTATGAGTCACATCACGCCCCATTCCCTACCGCTTTTTTCGGTATATACGGTACGCCAAAAAACTATTCCGCATCCATTCAATCAGTTGCACGCTCGTACCGTACAGAGGGGGGAGAGGGGGTGGGATACTATATCGTTACGTCAATCCTCACTTCATGTCGGCGCGCCGACATTCCGCAGTCTAGTTTGGTATGCTGGTGTGCCCTTGCGCGGCCGGCACCAACCGGCGCTGGCACAAAAGCCAGCGCTACATTAGGAGAAGACGAAAAGCAGGCGGCGTAACCCTTCGCTGCGCTCAGGGCGAGAAACGGCCCTACAAGCTCAAGGCACGTGAACATGGGGACGGAGGAATACTTGGGACGAGTGCGGGTGTTGATTGCGGAAGATCATGGCTTGGTGGCGGAGGCGTTTGAGAAGTTGCTGGAACCGGAATTTGCGGTGGTGGGGACGGTGGGAGATGGGTCGGCGCTACTGCGGAGGGCTCGGGAGTTGAAGCCGGATGTAGTGCTGCTGGATCTGCAGATGCCGGGAGTGGGCGGGTTGGACGCGGGAGAGTTGCTGAAGCGGGAAATGCCGCGAGTAAAGATTATTGTGGTGACGGTGAATGATGACGTAAAGACGGCGGTGGGCGCGCTGAATCGCTGGGCATCGGGGTATGTGCTGAAGCGGTCGATGGGGACGGAGCTGCAGAAGGCGGTGCGGGAAGTGGCGCGCGGCGGTAACTATGTGACGCCGGCGCTGGGGACGGAGTTGAGCGAGACGTGGCAGCGCGTGTTGGGGCACCAGCCGGAACGGGTGCTGACGGAGCGTCAGAGGCAGGTGCTGAAATTGCTGGCGGGCGGATGCACGATGAAAGAAGCGGCGGCGATTCTGCACGTGACCGCGCGGACGGTGGCGTTCCATAAGTATCGGATCATGCGGGAATTTGGAGTGAAGACGAATACGCAGTTACTGCGATTTGCGATGAAGGAACGAGTGGTGAGAAGTTGAAGAGGAAGGCGAGGAAAGAAAAGGCAAGGCTTTCACCACAGAGGGCGGCATAAAGCCGCCCCTACACGGGCTGGGCGGCGTCTAAGGCTTGGCCTTCGGCTAGGATGTGCGCGGGGACGCGGCGGAGTTCTTTGACCAGGCGGAACCAGGACAGAACTTTTAGCGCGTAGTAGGTGATGTCGATTTCCCACCAGTAGAACCCTTGCCGGGCGCTGGCCATGTAGTAGTGATGATTGTTGTGCCAGCCTTCCCCCAAAGTGACCAGAGCGAGAAGCCAATTATTTTTGCTGGTGTCAGTGGTGGGGAAACGGCGATTGCCGAAAATGTGCGAAAGCGAGTTGATGGTGAAAGTGCCGTGCCAGAGGAGCGCGGTGCTCAGGAAGAAGCCCCAAGCCATAAGCGGCAGGCCGCCGATGAAGAACAGGGAGATGGCGAGGACGGCGGGCGGGACCAGGTAATATTTGTTGAGCCAGCGGAGTTCGGGGAACTTGGCGAAATCACCGATGTAGTCGAAGCGCGTCTCGTTGTACTGGTCGGAGAGAATCCAGCCAACGTGGGACCACCAGAAACCGAACAGCGTGGGCGAGTGCAGATCCTCTTCCTGGTCGGAATAGCGGTGATGATGGCGGTGATGCGCAGCCCACCACAGAATGCCTTTTTGCGAGGAGGACATGGCCATCCAGGCGATGACGAACTGGAACCAGCGGCTGGTCTTGAACGAGCGGTGAGAAAAATAGCGATGATAGCCGGCGGTAACGAAGAACATGCGGACTTCGTAGGCGAGAAAACAGGTGAGCGCGTAATACCACTTGAAAGGAAAGAAGAAAATGCTGAGAGCGGCGAGATGAATAAGAGCGAACGGAACCGAGGAAATGAGCTGCAAGCGCGCGCCATTGGGCAAAGGTATAGAGAGGGGTCGAGCAATCGAAGCCATGCGGAAAAAACTCCTGCGCAGGAAGATAAGGTGAAGCGAGTGGTTTGGCGCAAGAGTCGAGCGCGCTCAGCGCAGCGGACCACTCTACTAGTGTAGGGGCAGGACCAGTACCCGTCAAGTGATATGAGGAGAGGGATTTCTATAAGGGTGAGTTATAGGAACAATGGAGGGGATGTGCTATCGTGCGAGGCGCAAGCGGAGTTCCTCAGGGGCTGAAGCCGGGTAGATTGTGCGCAAGCGGCGGCACGGCTGAAGCCGTGCCCTGACGAAGCTGCGACCCTCTGAGAAGGAGAGCGAATGGCGGAACGACCGGTATTGGTGGGATTGATCCCGCAGGCAGTGGTGCTGGACCCGGGAGATCAGGTGAGCTGGATCTCGGACGCGGGGAATTTGAAGGTGGAGTTTGATGCGAACCGCTGCCCGTTTGGATCGAATATTTTTCAGGCACCGGTGGGCATGCGATTGTTGAGCGGGCCGGTGACGCCGACGACGAAGGCGGGGAGTTATAAATACCGGCTGTGGTTGAATGAGCAGATGGTGGGACGCGGAGAAGTGATCGTACGGGGATAGCGGAAGGGAGCGCCACGTGCGCCCGGTGCTGGCATAAAAGCCAGCGCTTACAATGACCAGAGAAACCCAAGACCCATCCTGGGGCACCCGAGAGACCTTGGCGAGAGCCGAAGTTGCGAGCCCAGAAAGCGCGTGTTCAGGATGACGTCCTGTTTTTTTGGGCGGAGTTGCGTGGGCGGAGTTGCGTTCCAGCGGCGTTACGCCGAGTGGCCGGCGGTTAGCCCGCTCAGCATTTTTGTCAGGGCGCTGGCGTCGGGGACTTGGCCGTTGGGCGTGAGCTTGTCCACAAGATGAGGGAGAAGCGTAGCCATCATGCCTGTGAGCTGAGCGGGATCCATGCCGGCCTTTTGCGCAGCGGCTTGCAAGGCGCCACTGTGCAGCACGTTCTGGAGCTGGTCGGCGGAAACGGGCATGCTGGGGCCGGAACCGATCCAGGAACTGACGATGTGGCCAAGGCCACCCTGCTGAAACATGCTCTGCAAACCGGCGATGCCGCCGACTTGCGGGCTGTTGATGTAGGTCATAATCGCGCCCAGTGCAGAGGCATGTTGCGTTTGCTGCGCACCGGAGCTTCCCGCCATAGCGAGTACTTCATCCAAAAGTCCCATAGAGTCTCCTTGAGCTGAGATAGAAGGAGCGGCCGAGGTGAGGCGACCGCTCCGTGAAACGAAAAACGTTACTTCTGTTTAGCGATGATCTTGTCCTTGATTTTGTTGTAGGTGGCCTGGGGAATGATCTTCTTGTTGACGAGATCGGTTTTCTTAGCATAGGGGCGGCCGTCAATAATTTTCTGGGAATAGGCTGCGCCAATACCCGGAAGGGCGTCGAGCTGTTCTTTGGTGGCGCTGTTGATGTCGACAAGATCCTTGGAGGCTGTTGCGGTAGTGGTCTGCTTACTGGCAGTGCTGGTCTGCGGTTGGGAAACAGCGACGCTGACGCCGAGAATCAAGACGAGAGCGACAAGCAACATGCGAACTGAATTTCTCTTCATGCGATGTTCTCCTTTAAGAGTAAGTGGCCGTAAAAGACAGACTGGGAAAAGCTAGTTCTTCTCGGAAGCGCGATAGCCAGCCTTGATGGCATCGGCCTCGGACATGTACTTGCCCTGCTTGGTCTTGCCGTAATAGCGAGAGCCGGGCTTGTGATAGACGCCGGAATCGGTGTTGACCCAAACCATGCCGTTGCTATTGGCAGGCGGAGTCTGCTGGGTGGTCGCGGTCTTCGCGGGAGTAGACGGAGCGGGCGTGGAGGCAGCGGGGGTTGTTGCTGCGGGGGCGGTGGCAGCCGCCGGAGCAGTGGCGGTGGTCTTAGCCGCGGGTGTCGCGGGGGTGGACGCGGCGGGTGCCGTGGACGCTGGGGCGGAAGTATCCGCAGCGGAGGTGGACTTCTTGGACTTTGATTTCTTGGTGGCAGAAGCGGAGGTGTCCGCGGCAGGAGTCGACCCAGGTGCGGTGGAGGCCGGGGTGGTGGAAGCGGGAGCAGAAGTGTCCGCGGCGGCAGTCGACTTCTTGGACTTGGAAGATTTCTTGGTCGTGGAAGCCGAGGTGTCCGCTGCGGGAGCGGTCGAAGAATCCGCAGCAGCAGTGTCGGCCTTCTTGGATTGAGACGATTTCTTGGTCGTGGAAGCCGTCGAAGCGTCGGTGGAGGAGGTGGACGCGGCCGCAGTGTCCGACTTTTTGGACTTGGAGGACTTCTTGGTCGTGGAGGTGTCGGCGGTGGTGTCGTCCGTGGTGGACTTCTTCTTTTTGGATTTCGACTTGGTGGTGTCGCTCTGGTCTGTGGACTGAGGGTCCTGAGGCCTCGAGGAGGCCCGGAGGGTTACGTCTCCAACAAGAAGCAACAGGGCCGCGACCAGAGCCACAAAAAAGGGCTTCCGAGAAAGATTCATGTTTGAGAGATCCTTTCGTCCGGAGATATTCCGGCCACCTGGCGACACACAAAAACGCGTGCTTTCGGGCGGAGAGCAGGAGGCGCGAATCAAGTCTCGCGGGACTTCCCCAAGGGAATTGGGCGAATGATGAAAGAGAAAGAGAGGGAAGTCAAGAAAGAATCGAGGCTGGGGGAAGAGGGGAAAGGAGTTAGCCGACGGACAGTGAGGGGCCCCGCTCAGAAGGCGAGCCACGAAGACAGGAGAAAGCGAAAGCGATCGCGAGGATCAGTCCTTGAAAGCGGCGGCAAGCCGCCGCACTCCAAAGTTAGTCGCCGGCGAGTCGGACGCGGCCGTACTCTACAGATTCGGCTAAGCCGCGACGGACTGGACCCAAGACGAAGGCGGGGACGTCGCGTTCTGGCTCGAGGGAGAGGCTGGAGGCTTTGCGGGGGAAATCGATACGACGATCGAGGGTGAGACCCGCTTCCTTGAGGAATTCGGCGGAAAAAGCCAGGTCGGCGGCGCGGTCGACGCCCCAGAACCAGAGCTTTTCCTCACTGCGCTGGAGGAAGCGGAGCGATTCCTCGAGTTTTTTCATGGAGCGGTCGAAGGAGGAAGCGAGAAAGAAAACGCCGAGGTTCCAAGCGTGGCGAGGGTATTGAACACGGATGCGGACACAGTACTTGCCAGTCTGATTCATTTCGATGCTGCAGCGATAGTCATTGCGGATATGGTTGGTGCGGCTTGGCAGCGATTTGGCCATGAGAGATTCCCTAAAATAGAAAGAGTAGACTGGAGCAGCCGAACGACTCGAAAGAACCCCGTGAGAGGAGCCGGAATCTATGAAACTTCCCTTCGAGAGGAGGCCTGACCAGACGTAAATAGGCTAGCGGTTCGTGAGGAACAGGGCAAGAGGGCGGGCAAATAAATATAAGTACAGTATTTACTATGTGTTAGGAAGATTCGGAATGGAGCCGAGGTCGCCGAAGGTACGCAGTTTTTCCGGCATGAGCTTCAACTTCCCTTCTTGCTTCAGGCGGTCTTCGAGAGCAATTCGGAAGGCATCGAAGGCCATATTGCGCTTCGATTGGAGAAGGGTATCGGTAATTTTTTGCTTTTGGGCGGCAAAATCGGCGGGATTCGGCTCGACCTTGTCCGCGATCTGGTAAGCGACCCAGGAAACACCCATGCGAACGGGAACGCCGACATCGCCGGGCTTGAGAGAGAAGGCACTGGTGAGGAGTTTTGCGCTGCCGAGACCGGGGATGCTGCCATTGCGAGCGATCAAATCCGAGGTTTTCGCGTCGAGGCCGAGAGCTTTGGCGGCGGAATCGAATTTTTCTCCGGTTTTGACGCGCTTGACAAGGTCGTCGACCTTGGATTGAGCCAGTTGCTCGGATTTTTGGAGGCGAAGTTCGGAAATAATCTTGTCGCGGACTTCTTCAAGCGTGCCGAGATGGGCCGGAAGGGTTTGCTGGAGAGAAAGGACAACATAGCCGCGGTCGGTACGGAGGGGGACGCTGAGTTCATTGGGGCGAAGGCGCACGATCTCGTCTTTGACGTCTTGCGAGTTGCCGAGTTCGAGAACGGGGTCGTTGGGAGCGAGGGGACGAGTTTCGGCGATGGTGAGATGGTATTTCTGGGCGAGGTCGTCCAGTGTGGTCTTATTGGATTGACGGATCTGGCTGGACATCTGATCGGCGATGGAAGAGGCCTGCTGATCGACCTTCTGGAGAAGGTACGGGGTACGGATCGAATCCTTTACTTCGTCGAAGGGCTTGGTATGCGCGTTCTCTTTGTCTAGGACCTTAATGATGTGGAAGCCGTATTGAGTGCGGATGAGGTCGGAGATTTGGCCCTTGTCGAGACTGAAAGCGGCCTTATCGAATTCCGGGACGGTTTGGCCGTGGACGAGCCAACCGAGGTCTCCGCCTTTGGTCTTGGAGCCGGGGTCCTGGGAGTATTTCTTGGCGAGTTCCTCAAAATTGGCGCCCTTCTTTCGGGCTTGAGTGAGGATGTCCTCGGCCTGCTTTTTGACTTCGGCAACTTCGGCGTCGGTTTTGCCCACGGTGGTCAGCAAAATGTGTTCGGCGTGGACGCGGTCGGGAACCTCATATTGCTGGATGTTCTGCTGATAAATGGCCTTGAGCTCGTCGTCGGTGACAGGGATGTTCTGGCGAAGTTGGCTGAGGTCGAGAAGGCCATAGCGGACGACGCGTTTTTCAGGAATTTGGAACTTCAACTTGTTTTGTTCGAAATACGCCTTGATCTCCGCGTCGTCGGGATTGATTTTGTCGGCTAACGATTCTGGATTTGCGGCGGCGTAGTCGAGTTTGATCTTTTCGTTTTCAAAGCGAAACTCTTCCTGGATTTCGGTGGGGCTGACGCTGACACCATCGGTAAGCAGCTTATGGAATTTCTCCTCGACCATGCTGGAACGAATGAGCTCCTCGAAGGCAGGAACGGTCATCTGAAAGCGGGATTGAACCTGCTGGGCATAAGCTTCATTGCCGACGAAGGTGTCGCCATTGAAAGCGGTGGGAAGAATCTGGCGGATGCGGTCGACGCGTTCCTGATCGCTGACCGAAATGCCGAGACGCTTGGCTTCGTATTCGACTTCCTTCTGAAAGACGAGTTGCTTGAGGAGTTGCTTGGCGTATAGACCTTCGAGCTGACGAGGGATGGGATTGTTTTGACGGATCTCGTTGAGGCGCTGATTGATGTCCGCGATGGTGACGGTTTGATCGCCAACCTTGGCTACCACGTCGCCGGAAGTTTGCGCGGTGTCGGGGCCTTGCGGCACAAGATAGAGGAGCATGCTGAGTGCGAGCATGCCGATAATGACGCCGAAGAGGATACGGACGCCGGTTTTCTGGTTATCAAAGGCTCCAGCCATTCCAGATGTCTCCTGAGAGGGTGAACAAACTTAGGATTATAAGCCATCGGAGGGGAAAGGCCCAAACGGAATGGGTACAGTTCCGTTGAATGGAAAAGAACGACATTGAGCAAGCAATCGATGTTGTCCGTTGAGTGCCCTTGTTAGACCTTGGGAGATCCTTCGCTTCGTTCGCGATGACAATGGTGCTTGTCGTGGTGAGTTGGATGGCAGTTGAATCTTCACCCGCGAATGGCATACGAAGCTAACAAACGCGGAAAGACCCGGCGGATTCTTGAGGGGCTAAAACTCTGAGCTTGCAGGGGTGGAGTGTCGGAGTTCAAACTCTGCCCCCTAGAGAAAGCCTAAGACCACCCTCAAAAGACGAGGATGGGACTCCCGGCATCTGCGGATCACTTTTGCCAAATGAAAAAGGGAGCCCGAAGGCTCCCTTGTCCGGAAAGTGTGAATTTTTCTGGATTACTGCAAGGGTGAACTGGCGTTTGTTGGTACGGTGCCGTCCAACGAATAGCGAATCACGCCGGTCTCGTCTGAATAAAAACCGCGCTGGCCTGTCGTACCGATACCTTGAGGAACGGCCCTGACGGTGTACGTGTTTCTGATAGTGCCACCGCCAACGATCGCGCCGGTTGCGGCGAAGGTGTAACCGGATTTTTGATTCGGGGCAACGCTCAACAGCGGGTCGATCAAGCAAGCGAGGGCAATGGTGCCGAGGTTCGGGGGAGCGCAAGCTGCCGCGCTGCCGCCGAGATTGGCCAGAGCCGCTGGATAGCCCGTGTCCGGGTACGAAGACGAATACGTCACCATCGAGGTGTTGATCGTGCGGACGGAACCAACCGCCGAAGACTCATTCGCTGCCATACGGGAACGCATGAGGTTTGGAATCGCAATGGCCGCAATGATCAGAATGATGGCCACCACGATAAGCAATTCGATAAGAGAAAAACCCTTTTGGGTCCTCACATGAGATCTCCTTAAGAAAAAGAGAGCAAGGAAGACGCCAATGAGTCGGGTGAAGTGGCTAAGTTTCCAAGAATCTGTAACGGATAGAACCGAAGGGGCTTACCCAGGAATAGCGCTTTCTTAGTGGAGCTTAGAAAGTCCTGATCTCACGGTACACTCCGAAGAGTGTCAAATATTGACACTCTTAGATTGCCAGTAAATGTCCGCTAGTCGAGGGTACCTGTCCCCAAGGACTACTCTTCGTGGACACGTGTTATTTGTCTTCCGACTTTTGCCGGCGGTGACGACGTCTGTTTCCTAGGCGGCCATCGTTGCCATTGCCGGCTTTCGTGATGGTATTTCCTGGAGTGGAAATCATTGTTTTTCGGCGTTGGGAGACCACGTGGAACCGCCGTCATTGGTTCCGAAGCTCTGCTTGTGAGAGGCAGTCCAGACGGAGGCGCGCTTAGCATCCAGCGCGTACACTCCCGCGATATCTTCGGTAATGGGAGAAGCAAGTTTCTTCCAATGTTTCCCCTGGTCGGTAGTGAGCAGGACCGTCCCGGCTTTTCCGACGACCCAACAGACCCTGCCCGAAGGCGCGGAGCCCGAAGTCAGATCGGTGGTGACGCCGCTCTTTTGGGATTCCCAGGTACGACTGTAATCGAAACTGAATTCGATCTTGCCGCCGGGCCAGACGCGCCAGGCGTATTGGTCGACAGGAGTAAGGACGATGACTCCGCCCTGGGGGAGGGCGTCACTGGGAGATTGATGAGGCGCGGCAGAGATTGTTAAAAGGCAAATAAACAGAAAGCACAAAAGAGCAAGACGTTTCATCCGGAACCTCCCATTGAGTCCGAATACACACCAATCGTGTAAGCATATCGCCAGAGTCAAATACTGTGCCATTGAGAGAGTGCGATTTTCATGGGAGGGCGAGAGGAGCCCGGACAGGGTCTGAAACACGAAAGCTCCGGGAGCGCCGATTGCGGCGTGGCTCCCGGAGCTAACTGCAGTGTGCCGAGTGGGGTGTGTGCTCAGGACAGAGCAACTCGGCGGCGGAGCGGAGAGCTGGGGCTCTCGGTCAAATTGCGGTTGGCGCGACGAAATTCGCCGACGGCGAAAACCGCAAGTAAAGCTAAGCCGAAGAGTGCGGAGGTTATCAAGCCGTAAGCGGCAGAATTCTCCAAAGAGACTACCGCTTCATCGGTGACGACAGGAGTAGGGATGGCGATGGCCGGGGAAACGGTACTGGCATCGGCCACAGTGGACGCGGGGGCGACGTCGGTCGTGACGGTTGGGCTGGGCTGAGCGAACGTCGTCACGTAGGGGCCATCGTCGAACTGGGTGTTGACGATTTCTTGAGCAGGAGCGGGGCTGGAGAGGAGTAGAGCGGCTCCGAATCCGATCACGATGGCTTGCGTCCGAAGAATGTTCTGAATTTTCATTGGGCACCTCTTGTTTATTTATCCTCTTAGCTGAGCGACGCAGATAGAAATAGCAGGCGAGGAGCCAAACTGCGGGAGAAAGTGGTTGCGTGACAGGAATGCGGTTATGGACTTGAGAGCAAATGAGTTATTCAAGATGAAGCGAAGGTAGTTTGCGTGGAGAAAAAGGCGGAGCGGCGGTCAAGCTATCTGCGGAGTTAGGCGGAACAAGCTAGGGCTGGGGACGTAGAGCAGTTGCGCCAGAGCGCGGCGTCGCGCGATTCGATAAGAGCCCGCAAAGTACAGACTTATTTAGGTTTAGGGTGTGCCTGCGGATAACCGAATCGTTCGACCGAGGTCGCGACGGAGCCATCGTCATTTGGATAGGTACTCTCACCAAAAGGATAGTCAAAGAGAGTAGCGATGGCGGTGGGATGGAGCTAAAATGGACGCCCTCGACGGAGACAGGTGCAGGAAGACCGCAAGAATCCGGACGAAGTATGCAAGCTAAACTGGTGGCCATTAACGGACCGCTGAGAAAAAGCGAATATCCGGTTGTGGGCGGAATGGTCATGGGCAGGGACGCTGACAACACTGTTCGGCTTGAGGATCCCTGGATATCGGCTCACCACTGCAAGATCACCGAACAAAACGGACATTACATTTTGAGCGACCTGGAGAGCCATGCCGGGACGTTCGTTAATGGCATTCCGGTGAAACAGCGGGAACTGAAGAGTGGGGACGAGGTGGCGATCGGGAATTCCATCTTTGTGTTTCGGGAGGAACGGTCTGTTAGTTCGCCAAGCAGCGAACTGCATATGGATGAAGAAGAGGCACCGAATGCGCAGGCCGTCGAGCTGGCACCGGGAGAGTTTCTGACCCTAGCGCCGGAAGCGTTGGCGGGGCTGGCGCCGACGGAACGGATGGGGCGCAATCTGAAGGCGCTGCTGCAGATCAGCCGGGCAATCGGATCGTTGCGGGACGAAGAATCGTTGCCGTGGCAATTGCTGGGGATGATTTTCGACGTGATTCCGGCGGAGCGAGGAGCGATTCTGCTGCTGGAGGAGAATTCTTCGGAGGTGCGGTCGCAAGTGGCGTGGGATCGCGTGAGCGGACCAGATCACGCGGTACATGTGAGTCAGGCGGTGGTGCGGCGAGCGGTAGAGGAGGGAATACCACTGTGGAATTGTGGAGGTGAGGGCCGGGTGCTGAGTGCGGTAGAGGAAAAGATGCAGCGGGCGTTTCTGTGCGTGCCAATGGTGGCGAAGGAACGCGTAGTGGGGATCATTTATTTGGAATCGAGCAGCGCGGTGACGCCATTCACGAACGAAGATGTGGAGTTGCTGGCGGCGATTGCGGGCTTGGGTGTGATTGGGACGGAGAACGCGCGGCAGTTTGAGCGGTTGAGCAACGAGAACCAGCAACTGCGCGCGGAAGTCAGCTTAACGCACGATATGGTGGGGCGTAGTGCGAGGATGCGCGACGTGTACCAGTTTGTAGAACGAGTAGCGGCGAGCGATTCGACGGTGTTGATTTGCGGGGAAAGCGGGACGGGAAAGGAACTGGCGGCGCGGGCGATTCACAAGAACAGTGGGAGAAAGGATCAGGCATTTGTGGGGCTGAACTGCGCGGCGTTGACGGAGACGCTGTTGGAAAGCGAGCTGTTCGGGCATGAAAAAGGCGCGTTCACGAGCGCGGTGAGCCAGAAGAAGGGTTACCTGGAAGTGGCGGAAGGGGGAACCATTTTTCTGGACGAGATAGGAGAACTTTCACCGATATTGCAGGCGAAGCTATTGCGGGTGCTGCAGGAACGCGAGTTTGTGCGGGTTGGTGGAACGAAGCCTATCAAGATTGACGTGCGGTTTTTGGCAGCGACGAACAAAGATCTAATGAAGGAAGTGCGCGAAGAGAAATTCCGGGCAGACTTGTATCACCGGCTGAATGTGATTTCACTGACGCTGCCGGCGCTGCGCGAAAGGCCGGAGGATATTCGCGAGCTGGCCGAGCACTTTGTGGCGCGCTATGCGAAGAAGTGCAAACGGAACGTGACGGGGATCAGCGAGGAGGCGCTGGCGTGCTTGCGGCAATACGATTGGCCGGGAAATATTCGCGAATTGGAAAATGCGATGGAACGCGCGGTGGTGATTGGCAGTTCGGACAAAATCTTGCCGGAAGATTTGCCAGAGAGCTTGCAGGACAGCGGGCACAGCGCAGGGAGCGTACCGGCGAAGTATCACGAGGCCATTCGAGACTTGAAGAAGCAAATGATTTTGAGCGCGTTGGAGCAGGCCGGAGGGAGTATGACGGAGGCGGCGAAGTTGCTCGGCTTGCACGCGAATTACCTGCACCGGTTGATGCGCAATCTGGAATTGCGGCCGAAGATGAAGAAGCAGACGGGAGCATGAGAATCGGCGTTGTGGGGATTTATTCTCGACTGATGGCGCAAACCATGGAGACGGGCTTTTTGGGTTTGTGGCCTGACGGATAGGGCAGGTGGGACCCGAGCGAGCTGTAATTGCACGCGACCCTATTTGACGGCGGACTTGTTGCGGCGCTACACATTGCAAAAGCGGGAGCAAGGTTCCCGCACTCCAAAGGTGCTCGACAACCAGACGGCAGTGGGCGAGACTTCCCTTTTCTGGATTCAGGGGCTGAGGCGAGAAGCGAGGCAGGCATGGATGAATCGGGGGAATTGAACCGGCTGGTGCCGGAGTTGAATGAGGGCGGCGGGTCGGACCCTACGGAGGTTGCGGCGAGAGCGCGGTTGGACCAGTGGCTGACAACGCTGGTGGGAAAAGGCGGGAGCGACTTGCTATTGGTGGAGAATGCGCCGCCGTGTATGCGGGTGCAGGGGGAACTGCGAAAGATTGAGGTGAACACGCTAGACGGAGCGGATATCGAGGCGGCGGTGCTACCGGCATTGTCACGGCATGCACTGGACGTTTATCGCGAGCAGTCGATTGCGGATGCTTCGTATCGGATCGAAGGCGTGGGACGGTTCCGCATTAATTTACACCGGGAGCGGGGACGCGCCGCGGCGGCGATACGGGCATTGCCCACGCGAGTGCCGGGGCTGGCGGAATTGCACTTGCCTGCAGCGGTGGCGAGTCTGGCGCATTTGCCGCGAGGACTGGTGCTGATCGGCGGGCCGGCGGGGTCGGGAAAATCGACGACACTTTCCGCACTGATTCATGAGATCAATGCGCGCGAGGCGCGGCACATTGTGACGATCGAAGACCCGATCGAGTATGAGCACACGCACATCCGGAGCGTGATTGAGCAAGTAGAGATTGGAACGGATGCGCCGGACTTTCCGACGGCGTTGCGGGCGGCGCTGCGGCAGGCGCCGGATGTCATTGTTGTGGGGGAGATGCGCGATCCGGAAACAATGCGGATTGCGGTGGCCGCGGCGGAGACGGGGCATCTGGTGCTGTCGACGCTGCATACGACGGACGTGGCTTCGACGGTGGGCAGGATTGCGGATTCGTTCCCGGTGGAACGGCAGAATTCGATACGGCAGGAGTTGGCGATGGCGTTGGCGGCGGTGCTGACGCAGATTCTGCTGCCGAGCAAGCATGGCGGGCGATTGCCGGTGGCGGAACTGCTGATGGTCGGTTATGGGGCGCGACATCATATTCGAAGGAACAATTTGCAGCATTTGCATCAGGAAATACCGCTGACGAAGAAGAAAGGGTCGTTCACGCTCGAAGAGTCGTTGGTGACGCTGGTGAAGAATGGGGACATTGAGCGGGAAGAGGCGTCGCTTTGCGCGATACATCCGGATGATTTGGATATTTTGTTGAAGGGGTTGGCGGCGGGAGCATGAGTGGCGGGGAAGCAAAAGAGATAGAGGAAGGCAAGGATGTGAGGGAAAGGCGAAGCAGTGGAAGTGCAAAAGAGTCTAAGAGTGGAACAGAAGACCTCGCAAACAGCCGAGACGTCGCGCTGAGTGACATGTTTGATTACGCGGGCGAAAAGGTGCCGCGCCTCCGGCGCTTGTTTTTTTTTGGATTGTGTTCCCAGCCCTTGCGGGCTGGGCTAACTTGTGTCGTGCCTCCGGCACTAGAAGCGATTTGAAGCGAACAGCGTGCCAAGAGCCTTGATTGAACCGGCTGAATTACGTGTGTACTTGCAGAATTTTCTGCTCATCGTTTCTGTATTGCCGGCGATTCTGCCGATGGTAATCCGCGGCCAAGGCCCGCAGCGCGCTCCAGAGCAACTTACGTTCTATCGAGACGTGGTGCCGATCCTGCAGGAGCATTGCCAAGTGTGTCACCGGGCAGGGGGAATTGCGCCGATGGCGTTTGGGACTTACGAGGAGACGCGGCGATATGCGGAGGCGATACGAGTGGCGGCGGAGAAGCGGACGATGCCGCCATGGTTCGCGGAAAAGGGGATTGGCAAATTCTCGAATGATCCTTCGTTGAGCGAGGAGGAAATTGCGGTGCTGGCTGCCTGGGCGGAGACGAACACGCCCGCAGGAAATCCGGGAGACGCACCTGCAGCGCGGAAGTGGTCGGGACGGTGGTCTATTGCGGAACCGGATTTAACGGTGGCAATGACGGAAGCGGTGCCGATTCCGGCCGACGGCGAAGTGGACTACACGTACGAGATTGTGCCGACGAATTTCAAAGAAGGACGATGGGTGCAAGGATCACAGATTTTGCCGGGCATGCCGGAGAACGTGCATCACGCGGTGGTTTACGTGCGTCCGGCGGGAACACCTTGGCTGCGGCGCGCGCCGGTGGGGAAACCGTTCACGGCATCGATGCTGGCGAGCGAGGAAGATCGCAGGGATGCGATGTGGACGGACAGCGATATCTTGCTGGTGTACGCGCCGGGGAGCACGCCGGACAACTGGCCGGAGGGCATGGCGAAATACATTCCTCCGGGGGCGGATCTGGTGTTTCAGATGCACTACACAACGAATGGAAAAGCGGGAACGGACGTGACGCGGATTGGATTGCGTTTTGCGAAAGATCCGCCGAAGCAGCGGGTGCTGACGCTGCAATTAACGAATGACCATTTCGTGATTCCGCCAGGAGTGCCGGATTACCGAGTGGAGGCGTGGGGAACACTGCCGAATGATGCGCTGCTGCTCAGCTTTTTCCCGCACATGCACCTGCGAGGGAAGCGGTTCGAATACAACATTGTGCGTGAGGACAAAAGTGTTAAGACGCTGCTGCGCGTGAATTACCACTTTCACTGGCAGATGAGCTATCGATTGGCGGAACCGTTGGAGTTGAAGGCGGGGACGAAGTTGCAGGCAGTGGCGTGGTTCGATAATTCGCCTGGGAATATGCACAATCCTGATCCGGATGCGGCAGTGCGATGGGGAGAGCAGACGTCCGATGAGATGATGGTGGGTTTTTTCGATGTGGCGGTGCGGCGGGATTTCGATAAGGAGAGGTTTTTTCAGCGGGGAAGAGCGGCGAAGTGATTGGGTCTGGGAGGCAAGACGCAGAGGTTGAGGTAGTTCGGGCGCAAACGGCGCCCTCAGGGTGACAGCGTTTTATCGTAGTGATTTGGCGAGAGTGGACACGTGTCCCAGAGTCCGGCGCGACGGTACTACAGGAAAGGCGCAAGAGAAGACCCACCCCATTCTGCAAACGGTGCAGAAAGGGTAGGGCGCCTTCAAGATTCACCGATGGTGCGCTACGCAAACGGGGACTGGCCGGAAGGTCAGTTGGGCGAAAAGGAGCGGAAACGCTATTTGTAGATTGACCAACGAGGGTTGGGGATTCCGTGCAGGTGCAACCGGGTGTGCTAAATTGCGAAATTGGAGCATCCGCAGCGCGCACAACTGTGAGCACCCAGATACCGACCGAGCCACGCCGTCCCACGACCGCCCCGGCGCCCCAACAGGTGCCGAAGATACGGCCGGTGGAAGTGTATTGGCACACCGTGACATACAAGACGGTGGCGCTGATGGTCGTGCTGGTGATCGTGATCATTATTGCGGGGATGTACGCGACGGTGCCGAACTGGACGGAAGTTGCCACCAAGAAACTGAACAACGCATTAGGAAATCCGGAAGCAGAAGCGTTGACGAGCGCGCAGACGCAGGCGAAATTCGTGAACCTGGATGGACGGGTGCAGGTGAAGAAAGTGAACTCCGTGACGTGGGTAGACGCGGATTACCACACCACGCTGGATAAAGGAGACTTGATCCAGACAGGGCCGGACGGAGCGGCGCGCGTGACGTTCGCGGACGGCACCGAGTACACAGTGAATAAGGATACGCTGATCACGGTGGAAGAGAATACCGTGACGCGTGACCACTCCAACACCAAAGTGCGCATCAATGTGGGCGCGGTGGACCTGGCGACGCCGATGTGGACGCTGAAGGATACGCAAGCAGCGGTGAGCGTGGAAGATGCGACCGCCTTCATGAAACAAAACAGCCGCGCTTCGGTAAAGAATGATCCGAACAGCAATGAGCACGAGATCGTGGTGGCGAATGGCGGCGCGGAAGTACATCGTGGGAACGAAAAAATTGAACTGACGCAGTGGGAGAAGGCGAGTTTTCCGACCGGCGGGGCAACACAAAAATCGAACGTGTTAGCGCCGCCGGGACTGGTTTCGCCCCTGAACCTGGCACCCATCATCTCCAACAATCCGAGGACGACAGCAATCCGCTTCGAATGGCAGGCGGTGGATGATGCAGTGAGCTATACGCTGCGGATCAGCTCAACAACCATGTTCACGAAACTGGTGAAAGAAGTGAAAGTGAGCGGGGCGAGCGCGGAAGTGACGGGACTGGAACCAGGCGACTATTTCTGGAACGTGACGGCTTCGAACGCGAAGAAAGAAAGCAGCGAATATAGCGAGACGTTCAAGTTCACGCTGGTGGCGCAGGGTAAAACGCAGGAAATGCTGCTGGAGATTGAGAGCACACAAATTCACGGGCGCGTGGCGGAACTGATCGGGAAGACGGAACCGGGGGCGGCGTTGATCATCAACGGCCAGCCGGTAGCGAATATTTCGCAGGATGGGACATTCCGGCACTTCACGGAACCGTTGGAACCGGGGGAGCACACGATTGTGGTGATCGGATCGAACCGGCGTGGCGGAACGGCAAAACAGCAGGTTTCGATCGTGGTGCCGAAATAGATTTGGGGAACGGCAGGTTGTGATTTTGCGTGAGTCGTCGAATCCAGCGACAATGGTAAGTCGAACTGGTGGTAGGCGAGCGCGGAGATCCTACCGGGCAGGACCCTCTCCGCAGGGGGAAAGTTGTGAATAAGAACGGATACAACCTGAGGTCGGTGTTTAGTTTGTTCTCGTCCGACCTGGCGATCGATTTGGGAACAGCAAACACGCTGGTGTTTTCGCACGGCAAAGGGATCGTGGTGAACGAACCATCGATCGTGGCGATTAACAAAGCGAGCGGCGAAGTGGTGGCGGTGGGGCGCGAGGCAAAGGACATGCTGGGACGCACACCGGGTAACGTGGTAGCCATCAAACCGATGAAAGACGGAGTGATCGCGGATTTCAAGGTCACCGAGAAGATGCTGACGTATTTCATTCAGAAGGCGCACAACCGTCGCGTGCTGGTGCATCCACGCATTGTGATTGGAGTACCGAGCGAGATTACGCCGGTGGAAAAGCGCGCGGTGCAGGACTCGGCGTACCGTGCGCGGGCGAGCGAAGTTTATCTGGTGGAACAGGCGATGGCAGCGGCGATCGGTGCGGGATTGCCGATTGAAGAGCCGAGCGGAAACATGGTGGTGGATATCGGCGGGGGCACGACGGACATTGCGGTGATCTCGATGAGCGGGATTGTGTACTCGAGGTCCGTGCGTGTGGCCGGCAACGAAATGGACGAAGCGGTAATGCAGTATTTGAAGCGGAAGTACAACTTGCTGGTGGGCGAACGTACCGCGGAACAGATCAAGATGGAAATTGGCTCCGCGTATCCGCTGGAGAAGCCGCTGACGATCGAAGTGAAAGGGAGGAATTTGATTGAGGGTGTGCCGCGCACGGTGACGATTGACGATAGCGAAATTCGCGAAGCGTTGAGCGAATGCGTGGCTACGATTTTGAATGCCGTTCGCGTGGCTCTCGAACGTACACCGCCGGAGCTTTCGGCAGATATCAGCGACCGCGGAATTGTGCTGACGGGCGGCGGAGCGCTGCTGAAGAATCTGGACAAGCGGATCCGGGAAGAGACGGGATTGCCGGTATCGATCGCGGATGATCCGCTGGCGTCGGTGGTGCTGGGTACGGGAAAGATGCTGAGCGATTTCAAATTGCTGCGGCAAGTTTGCATCGACTGAGATTCACATCCGTTTTGAGTTTTGGAGTGCAAAGACGAGGTCGACATAGGCTGTAATTGGGTGTGTCGGCAGGTTCGGGGTGAGACTCATCTCTCGAAGGGGTGAGCGACAGGATCATAGGCTTGGTCGCGATTCCATCCAAACATAAGTCGCTGACATTGCTGGCAGGTGTGCTGCTGGCGCAGTTGCTGCTGCTGGCAGTGCAGATCAAACGAGATTCGCGAGGGCGGCTAATACGGGTGTGGGCCATTTCCGCGGCGTATCCGTTTGAGCGGAGCGGAGCGTGGGGCTTCGGGAAAGTGCGTGGAGTTTGGACGCACTACTTCGCCCTGCAGACGACGGAGCGGGAGAATGAGGCGTTGCGCGTTGAGAATGACGCACTGAAATTGACGATATCGCAATTGCAGAGTCGCGCGGCGGAGGCCGACCGGTTGGCGGGAATCCTCGGCTTTAAGCAGTCCCACACGAAAGTGCCGATGGTAGGCGGGCGGGTGATTGCGGCAAGCGCGGGAACGGCGAGCCGGACCATAGAGATCGACCGTGGAGAGCGCGACGGGATTCGCCGAAACATGGCGGTGATTACACCGGACGGAGCGGTGGGAAAAGTGATTGAAGTGTATGGCGACACGTCGCAGGTGTTGCTGCTGACGGATAAGGACGGCGGCGCGGGCGCGATGCTGGTGGATACGCGGACGCAGGGGCCGGTTGGAGGGACGGGCGAACCGTTGATGCTGATGAAATATGTGGCCACGGAAGAGAATGTGGCTGTTGGGGAAAAAATAGTGACGAGCGGAATGGATAAGATTTTTCCGCGCGACATTCCGATCGGAACGGTGGTGGAAGTGAAGCCGGGGAACCCGTTCAAGCAGATCCGAGTGCAGCCAGCAGCGAGGTTGGACCGGCTGGAAACGGTGATCGTGCTTCTGACGCAGGAGCCGGTGGAATTCAAGAGCGAGAACACGCAAACCGGGGCGGCCAACGCAGCGCCCGGTAGTCAAAGTTCGGCGCCAGCAGCGGCGGAGAAGCCATGAACGACACCTACGAGCTGCGCGGCGGCGAGACGCACATCGAGGTACATAAGTTTTATCCGGGTGCCGTCGTATTCGTCGCGGCGGCTGCGCTGATATTTCAGGCGATGGCCCCGGTGTACTTTCCGAAATTGAACATTTTGGATTTGCCACTGCTGGTTACGATTTATTTTGGATTGAGCCGAAGGAATCCGTCGACGGGATTGCTGTTGGGGATGGTGATTGGGCTGGCGCAGGATGCGCTGAGCGGGCCAACGGTGCCGCTGGGATTTTATGGGATGGGGAAGACGGTGATCGGATACTTGGCGTCGTCGATCGGGGCGCGGCTGGATACGGAACACCCGGCGGCGCGATTCGCGCTCATCTTCAGTTTTTTTGTGGTGCACCAGGGGGTGCTGGTGGTGGTGCGGCGGTTGCTGTTGGCGCAGCCAGAGGCGTGGATGAATTTGCACCTGGTGATTGCAGCGGCGGTGAATGCGTTGCTGGGTACGGTGTTGTTTCTGGGGTTGGACCGGTTAAGAAGGTCGTCGTAGGGTTGGATTCCAAAGAAATTGCTTGGACAGAACGCAGTCGGGTACATAATCCGCGCTACCAGATCCGACGGACTCCATAGTCATCGAACGCTCGATCGTTGCTAATTATCGGCAAGCCTTCAGCCTGACACTGGGCAATGAGCATCCGATCGAAGGGGTCCTTGTGAGGGCCTGGGAGTAACCCCGCGCGTATGGCGTGATCCGGCGAAATCGGAAGCAACTCGAGATCTTCTCGTTCCAGAAAGCCTACGAAATCGGCGGCCAGGTCCGCCGCGGAAGGAACTTTTCCAAGGCGGACTTTGGTGGCAATCTCCCACGCTGATGCTGCGCTGACGATGACTGAATTTTCAGTTGCGGCGATGAATTTTCGCGCAGGGGAATTCAGCGCGGGATCATCGGAAAGCCACCAGAGTACGACATGAGTATCCAGCAGGGCGCGCACGAAAGCCTAGTCCCAAGCCGCTAATTCCTCGGGCGGGAGTGGTGCGAAAAATTCCGGGCCGACATGGAGCTTACCTTTGAGCGCACCGGGTTGCCGCTTTCCTTTGACCTCGCCAAACGGCACGAGGCGGGCGACAGGTTTATCACCGCGAGCGATGATTATCTCTTGTCCCGCAGCAGCCTTCTTGATCAGCCGGGAAAGATTGGTTTTGGCATCGTGAATCGTGACGATAGACATGAAGTCATCATTAGCTAACATAGATTAGCTAACAATCGCCAAAAGCGCAAGCTAAAGGTACGCGGTCCTCACTGCCGGAATATTCCTCACTGGTGGGAGAGCAGAAATTGTTTGAAGGCGAAGTAGTCGTTGGACATGGGGAGGGAGAGTTTGGGCTGGTGGAGGTGGCGAGCCAGGCGTTCGGGGAGTGGGGGAGCTTGGCCGATGGCTTTTTCGACGATGTTGGCGAATTTGGCGGGGTGAGCGGTAGCTAAAACGAGGCCCTGGGAAGGTTCCGGATGTTCCTTGCGGTAGGCTTCCCAGGCGTGGATACCAACGGCGGTGTGCGGGTCGGAGACGTAGCGGTAGCGGTCCCAAACGGTGTGCATTTGGTGGAGGGTTTGTTCGTCGGTGGCGCCGTGGCCCCAAATCTCTTTGCGAACGTTTTCGATGCGATTGCGGCAAAGGTCGAGAAGGCGCGGGAAATTGTTGGGATCGCCCACGTCCATGGCGTTGGAATAGGTGGCGACGGCGGGACGCGGAACATAGTTTCCAGACAAAAGATACTGAGGGACGACGTCGTTGGCGTTGGTGGCGGCGATGAAGCGAGCCACAGGGACGCCGACGCGCTTGGCGAAAATGCCGGCGGTGAGATTGCCGAAATTGCCGCTGGGTACGGCGACAACAAGTGGAACGGAAGCGACCGGCAGTTGGCGGTAGGCGGCGACGTGATAGAACATTTGCGGGAGCAGACGGCCAACGTTGATGGAATTCGCGGAGGTGAGAAAGGCGCGCTGATTGAGTGGTTCGTCGGCAAAGGCCTGCTTGACGAGACGTTGGCAATCGTCAAAGGTGCCGGAGACTTCAACAGCGGTGATGTTCTGGCCGAGTGTGGTGAATTGTTTTTCCTGGGCTTCGCTGATGCGCTTGGAAGGATAAAGAATGACAACGCGAATGCCGGGGACGCCGAGAAAACCGTGAGCGACGGCGCTGCCGGTGTCGCCGGAAGTAGCGACGAGAACGGTGAGCTGGCGGGACTCGCCGCGAACGAAATAGCCCATGAGGCGGGCCATGAAGCGCGCGCCAAAATCCTTGAACGCGAGAGTGGGTCCGTGAAAAAGTTCGAGGATGTGAAGCGCAGGTGACAGAGAGACGAGCTTGACGGGGAAATTGATGGCCTCGGCGACAATTTGCCACAGCACTTCTTCGGGGACATCGGGAGTGGCGAAGGGACGCACGAGGCGGAAACAGACTTCGGTGAAGGGCAACCGGCGGAATTCTTCGAGTTCGTCTGGAGTGTGGCGGGCGATCTCCGCAGGCATGTAGAGACCACCGTCGGGCGCGAGACCACGGAGGACCGCGCCGCGCAACGAGGTGAGTGGTGCCTTGCCGGCGGTGCTTCGATATCTCATGACCTGAGTTCCGCGTGGAGCGCGGTTGTTTGTAGTGTAGTGCGACTGGGACTCCAGCGACAGGTGCTTGAAGTGTATGTTGAGACCGAAAAATCGAATACACGCAGGATGGCTGGCTTGCATAGACGGGCTGACATCGTAAAGGCGGGAGCCGGGCTCCGGCACTCCAAGAATGAGAGGCGGCTGATCATCGGCGAGTTTCGAGCAGCGCAGCCACCTTATCCAAGAAAAGCTGACCGACGGCGGCGTCGCGGGAAGTGCCCGGTGGCGACAACTCGTGCAATTGCAGAGTGGGAAGCGTGAGATGAGCGAGGGCTTCGTAGCTCTGGCGGCGCGCGGCAATGAGAACAGGATAGCAGCGCATGACGGTCTGTTGCGGTGTTTCACCGGGATGGGGACGAAAAGCACCTTGCCAGAGGACGGGCTTGGGATCCTGAAGATAGCGTTGGATGAGGAGTTGGACTTCCTCGCTGGAGGAAGCCAGATAAACAACGGTCATCTGGCGGCGGAGACGGTGCAGGGTGTGATTGCCGGTGGCGATGACGCTGCCGGTGGTGTCCAGAATGAGATCGCGCTTCGGATCTTTTTCGAGGCCAGAGAGGACTTCGTCGAGGACGGCAATTTCTTGGGTGAGGTATTGGGATTCGCGCTCGGGGTAAGTGGAACTGTCCGGCCAGCCCATCCAGGCGGCAACGCCGTTGATGCCCGTGTAGCCGCCAGCACGCAGTATGGGAGCGAGGCGGGCTTCGATTTGATCATCACAGCAGAGGGTGGGACAGCCGAGAGCGGCGAGATTTTTTGTCCAGTGGGATTTGCCGGCACCGGACATGCCGATGAGAGCGAGACGCAGAGGCTTGTGAGAATCTGGCGACATGGAGAATTAAAAAGTGT
>Ga0074045_10000076_pt1 | contig 80763 bp, 73 predicted proteins | sample BogForMeECP23OM2_FD_94442 | JGI IMG/M metagenome (GOLD analysis project Ga0074045, IMG submission 94442) | Bog forest soil microbial communities from Calvert Island, British Columbia, Canada - Bog Forest MetaG ECP23OM2 | ecosystem: Environmental > Terrestrial > Soil > Wetlands ... | reverse complement strand
GGTCCCTTTTATAATCTATGATCCCCTGTATCAGGGGGAATACCGGATGGCAGATATGAAAGAAAAAGGCTTGTCCAACATTGCGGCGACTCTCTTGAATCTTCTGGGGTATGAGAAACCCAAAGAGTATGATCCGTCACTAATAGAAATAGTTTCCACCTGGAATTGATTATAAAAAAGTTCTATGTTCAACGTAAAAAAATATCTTTTAACGTTGAACATAGAACGTAAAACTTTTTATTTTCCTGTAAATATCGGTTTTCTCTTTTCTAGAAATGCCTTCATTCCTTCTTTCTGGTCCTGCGTGCTGAAACATTGCGCGATACAGCTTACTTCCAGCTTGTTGGCATTATCCAGCGGCAGGTCAAAGCCATAATTCATAGCGTTTTTGGCCATCTTCAGAGCGAAAGGAGGAAGCTTGGCCAGTTTCAAGGCAAATTTTCTGGTTTCGTCTAAAAGATTTTCCGGAGGAAATACTCTATTGACGAGGCCTATTTCATAGGCTCGTTGGGCATTAATCTGAATGCCGCCCAGAATCATTTCCTTGGCTATGCCCATTCCTACAAGACGCGGAAGACGCTGCGTGCCGCCCCATCCGGGAATGATACCGATTAAAATTTCCGGCTGGCCGAAAACTGCCTTCTCCGATGCGAACCTGATATCGCAGGCCAGTGTAATTTCCGTGCCGCCACCGAGAGCAAAACCATTAATGGCAGCAATGGACGGCTTAGGCATAGTTTCTATGAGCCTTAAAGTGCGGTGCCCCAGTTCCATCATTTGCTGGCTTTCAATCGTTGTACTGTTTTGCATTTGTGAAATGTCGGCTCCGGCGACGAAAGCTTTATCTCCGGCGCCGGTTAAAATCAGCACCTTGATATTATCATCTTTTTCACAGATTGTCGCAGCATCGAGAATTTCCGTCAATATTTCGGAATTCATGGCGTTTAAAACTTTAGGCCTGTTAAAAGTTATGGTTGCAATTTCTTCTTCAACGTTAAAAAGAATATTTTTGTACTCCATTTGATTCCTTCTTTCTTCAAAAAAATATGGAAACGCTTTAACGCGCGTTTCCATATTTACTGTTTATTTAGCTTTTCTTTTCTTTAATTCTTCCGCCCGCAATTCCTTGCGCAATATTTTCCCCACGGTGGTCTTGGGCAGTTCCGTGCGGAACTCAACTTCCACAGGCAGTTTGTAAGCGGCCAGATGAGCCTTGCCATATTCGATCATTTCATCGGCCGTAGCCGTCTGTCCTTGTTTTAGAACAACAAAGAGTTTTACATGCTCCCCGCGCTTCGAATCGGGAACGCCGATGGAGCAGCACTCTTCCACTTTCGGGTTGCCATAATAGACTTCATCGATATCACGAGGATAGACATTATAGCCACCGGAGATAATCATATCTTTCTTACGGTCAACAATATAAAAATATCCGTCTTCATCCATTGTCGCGATGTCTCCCGTGTACATCCAGCCATCCTTCAGAACATTGGCTGTTTCTTCAGGCATTCCTTTATAGCCCTTCATCACCTGTGGTCCCTTGACGATCAGTTCTCCCGGTTTGCCAATGGGCATGTCTGTCACACCGTCATCAAGATCAACGATTCGAGCCAGGGTATCGGAAAGGGGGAGGCCAATACTGCCAACTTTCTGTTTTCCATTGAAAGGATTGGTATGAGTAACCGGACATGTTTCCGTCATACCGAAACCTTCGGAGATAAACGTCCCTGTGAGTTTCTGGAATTCATGAATGACCTCCACGGGAAGAGGCGCGCTTCCGGAAAAAGCTCCTTTGATGCAGCTCATGTGCGTTTTGGCCAGATCGGGATGATTGAGCATGCCAATGTACATAGTTGGAACCATGGGCGTAAAAGTTGGTTTGTATTCCCGAATAGCTTCCAGCAGTGGTTGCGGTTGCGGTTTGGGAATCAGAATCTGATTCCACCCATCATAAACGGTCAGGTTCATGCTACATGAAAGTCCGAATACATGGAAATAGGGCAGAGCGCCCAGCATGGTTTCATGCCCTCTTTCAAAGGTCGGAAACCAGGCGGCAATTTGCTGGACCTGCTTGCTGAGATTGGCATGGGTTAGAATAACACCCTTGGATACGCCGGTTGTTCCGCCGGTATACTGATACATGGCAATGTCGTCTAATGTGAGTTTCACATTTGGCGGATTGGGCTGATATTTGGAGATGCAATCCATCCAGCGATAGACGTCGGGGGCGGCCATCACATCGGCGAAGGGAAATTTCTTCAACTTCTTTCCGAGAAACCTTTTAATCGGATTAAGGAAGTCGCCAATTCCCATGTACACGATCTGCTTGATTTTTGTCTTCGGCCGCAAATTTATCATGCGATTGCCAAGGGCATCAAGAGTAATGAGGACCTTGGAATCGGAATCATTGAACTGATGTTCCAATTCCGGATCAGAATAGAGAGGATTATTCATGACAACGATGCCGCCTATTTTCAAAATGGCATAGTATGCGACAACGCACGGAATAGAGTTGGGGAGAAGAATCGACACGGCATCCCCTTTTTTGATGCCGAAGTCCGTAAGGCAGGTGGCAAAACGGTCCACCTGGTCCTTGAATTGTCGGTATGTCATCTTGTATCCAACAAATATCATAGCTGTGTCATTGGGAAAATCCTTTGCCGCTTTTTCAAGGTAGTCCGGCATGGTGAGTTCTTCGTACTTGATGTTTTCCGGAACGCCTTTTTCATAGGATTTTAACCAGGGTTTGCTCTCATAACTTATACTTGCTGCCATTGTTCGATGCTCCTCCTTTTATAATTTTTTGAAATACATATATTATACTCCGATATCGGCTAAATTAAAACACATTTTTATTATTTATAAAAAAAGCCCGTCCTTGATTAAGAACGGGCTTTTATAATTAATTTGTTTTGTTGATAATTACTTAAATCGCGCAAGTATCAACGGGAGCTTTTGTTTCTTCCAGTCCCATCGCCTTAAGAACTATTTCGGAAATATCCAGAGCAACCATGCTTTCCGTCTTCTGCCTGTCTTTGATTCCGTCCGAAAGCATAGTCAGACAGAATGGACATCCGACAGCGATGGTGCCGGCGTTTGTTGCTATAGCCTGATCAGTTCGCATGTTATTGATGCGATCTCCGACATCTTCTTCCATCCACATTCTGGCTCCGCCGGCGCCGCAACAGAAGCTCTTAGACAGATTTCTTTCCATTTCGGCAAGCTGCACACCGGGAATAGCGTTCAAAATACTGCGCGGCTGAGCGTAAATGTTGTTATAACGGCCGAGGAAGCAGGAATCATGATAGGTAAATGTTCCATCGAGCTGCTTGTTAAATTTAATCTTACCTTTAGCGATTAAATCAGCGATAATTTCAGTATGATGGTAAACTTCATAGTTTCCGCCAAAGTTGGGGTAATCTTTCTTAATGCAGTTATAACCGTGCGGACAAATGGCTATAATCTTTTTCACGCCATAGCCGTTCATTACTTCGATATTGGCCTGTGCCTGCGACTGGAACAGATAATCGTTACCGCCGCGCATAGCCGAATCGCCGCAGCAGCTTTCTTCATTTCCCAGAATACCGAAGCTTATTCCGGCCGCCTGCAGAATCTTGGCAAAGGCAACGGATATTTTTTTGCCGCGGTCATCAAAAGAACCGGAGCATCCTACATAGAAAAGATATTCCACGTTGGGATCTTCAGCCAAAGTTTTCACGCCAAGTTCTTTTGCCCAGTCGGCGCGCATATGAGCACCGATACCCCACGGATTGGAGTTGTTTTCCATATTGCGGTAAGTCAACTGAAGTTCCGGAGCAAAATCCGCTTCGGTCAGAACTTTATAACGGCGCATATCGATAATCTTCTGAACATGTTCAATGGAAGACGAGCAGTTTTCCACACAATACATGCAATTGGTGCAATCCCAAAGTTCATGCATACTAATGACTTCGCCAACGAGAGCTTTTTCCGGTGCAGCGCCTTCAACAGCCTCAGCAGGAGCCTGTGCCTCGGCACCTTCAGCGCCTTCGGTTGCGGGAGCAATGGCTTTGGCAGCCGCGAGTGGAGCTTTTTCCAGCCAATGTGTCTTAATATCCTGAACCAATTTCTTGGGAGATAAATGCTTGCCCGAAAGATAAGCCGGGCAACCGTCCTGACAACGTCCGCACTTCGTGCAGGCGTCTGCATCAAAAATCTGTTTCCAGGTAAATTCTTCAAGTTTGGACACACCGAAGGATTCCTGATTTTCAATATCACGAATCGGCTCAACATAGCCGGCCGGTTTCAGAGAAATAAAGAAATGATTGGCTGTAGTCGTAATCATGTGCAGGAGCCGCGAATAGGGAATGTAAGCGATAAAACCCAAAGCAAAGAAAGTATGCGTCCACCAGGTGATCTTATGCAAAGTTTTTGCGGTCTCAACATCCATGCCGGTAAGCACATAGGTGGCGATGCCCCAACTGACGAAGCGTACCCATTCCCAGGGAGTCTCATTATAAGTTACATGGATTCTCAAGGCGCTGATGAGAAACCCTGTAACGACGATGCCCAGGATGAGGCTAAGCGCGATAGCATCATCAGCCGCATTATCTGACTTCCCTTTATATCCAAGACGGTCCGGCTTAAGCACATAGCGGCGGAAAAAAGCAAGCAGCACACCGATCAGCACACAAAGGCCAAAAGTTTGCATCATGCAAGCAAAAACCAGATAAAAGCTGCCGCGATTAAACGACCAGCCAAATAAAGGTTCCGTAATATGGAATTCACCGGCATCGAAAGCTGCTCCGAAAATTAAAACAAAGAAACCAAAAAATATAAGGCCGTGCATAATGCCTGGATAAGCGTCTCTCCATGTTTTTATCTGCAAAAATCCGTTTAAAATGAGTGATTTTATCCTTGCCGGAAGGTCGTCCCAGCGGATTTCTTCCTTACCCATCGCTTTCCACAGAGTCCATCGCCGGTAAACACCGTATGCAAATATTGCCACGGCCACGGCAGTCAAAAGAAAAAGAAACGGCTCAAAACCTTGAGCGTTCCAGAAAACTTCGCGGCCTTCATTTCCTATTCCTATAGGGATTGTCTGTTCCATTTATCCTCCGAATATTGAGGGTGATATGACTTAATTAATTTTGCCCCCAAGTCTGCGTTTATTACTTTGAATATCAAATATTCTAAAAATTTTAACCACTAATTAATTCTGCCTATTTCTAGTTTCCGGTAACGGCCGGCTTACCGGCCGTTACCGGAAACTGTTTTCCTTACAATATCTTAGGCCATCAATTTCTTGCAGGCGCTGGTCAATTCGGGAATAACCTTGAAAAGATCATCCACTACACCAAAATCGGCTTTGGTAAAGATGGGAGCTTCCGCATCCTTATTAATAGCCACGATGCACTTGGATGAGCTCATGCCGGCCAGATGCTGAATCGCTCCGGAAATTCCGCAGGCTATGTACAGATTGGGAGAAACAACCTTTCCTGTCTGTCCAACCTGATCTTTCTGCGGTCTCCAGCCGGCATCAACAGCCGCGCGGGAAGCACCGACCGTACCTTTAAGCACGTCAGCCAGTTCTTCCAGAATCTTGTATTCATCCGGACCCTTCATACCGCGTCCGCCGGATACGATGATGTTGGCTTCAGTCAGGTCGACTTTGCCGCTGGTGTCTTTCTGAACTTCCAGAACTTTACTCTTGGGAGCGTCAACAGCCACATCCACCTTGGTCACAGCGCCGGCTTTGGCATTTTCCACAGCCGCGAATACGTTGGGACGAAGGGATGCCATTGCCGGAGTGGTATTGAATGCCACTTCGCCGAAGCACTTGCCGGCATACATCGGACGGGTGCAAATCAATTTGCCGCCGTCAATCTTTACATCCGTGCAATCCGTGGCCAGACCACCGGCCAGCTTGGCAGCCACGCGGGCGGAAAGATCCTTGCCCTGAACGGAGGCGCCAAACAGTGCGATAGCCGCATCATTATCTTTTAATATCTTGGCGGTGACCTGAGCGTGCGCTTCGGTAACATAGGGTTCCAAAGCGGCGTTGTCGCCGACAAAAATTTTATCCACACCGAACTTAGCCAGTTCGGTAGCCAAACCTTCTATACCTGAACCAAGCAGAATAGCGCAAACTTCATCTCCCGACTGATCAGCCAGTTTTCTGGCCGCGGAAGCAAGCTCAAAACTTACTTTACGCAGGGCGCCGTCTCTTTGTTCTGCAATTACAAATACTCCTTTTGCCATTTTTCAATCCTCCGCTTTTAAATTAAATAACTTTAGCTTCTTCCCTGAGACACCGGGCCAATTCCGCCGCCTTCTGCGCTGCATCATCACCGCAAATTATCTTGCCGGCTGCTCGGGCTGGGGGCGGAATAACTTTGGCTACTTTGGCTTTCACATCTGTGGCGATTCCCAAAGCCGCCGCGTTTTTCACGTCCACCGGTTTCTTCTTGGCTTTCATAATACCGGGAAGCGACGCGTAGCGGGGTTCGTTGAGACCTTTCTGCGCCGTTACCACGCAGGGTAAGCTGGTTTCTATCGAGAGTTGTGCTCCTTCAATCGGCCGGATTACTTTTACGGAAGATCCGGCAAAATCCAATTTAGTGACCAGAGTCAACTGAGGCAATCCGAGAGCTTCGGCCAGCATTGCTCCGACCTGACCGGAGTCATCATCGATGGCGCGCTGTCCACAGAAGATAATGTCATGGGGAAGGCCTTTAATAGCAGCGGCCAGAGCTGATGCCGTAACAAAAGCATCGGCATTATCCAGAGCGGGATCACTGATATGAACGCCTTTATCCGCGCCCATGGCCAGAGCGGTTCTGATTGTTTCCATTGCTCTTGCCGGTCCCAGGGAGATTATCGTTACGTCTCCGCCGTTTTTTTCTTTCAGCTTCAGAGCCTCTTCCACACCGTATTCGTCATAAGGATTCATGACCCACTTAATCTGGCCATCTTCGATTCCTGATCCGTCAGCTTTTACTTTGATCTGGGCTTCCGTATCCGGTACCTGTTTTACGCATGCGATAATATTCACTTTGTCCAACCTCCTTCTTCTGCATGTTATTCATCGGGGGAAAACACGCATTTTTATTTTTTCACTTTTTTTTACAAAAAAGGTCCGATTCTCTTTTAAAGAGAATCGGACCTTGATTTTACAGCCTGTTTTTGACGATATCGTCAACCACAGAAGGATCTGCCAGCGTGCTGGTGTCACCCAGGTTGCCAATGTCATTGGCGGCCACTTTCTTCAAAATTCTTCTCATGATCTTCCCGCTGCGTGTTTTGGGAAGACCATCCGCCCATTGAATCTTGTCCGGTGTCGCGATAGGTCCGATTATCGTGCGGACATGAGCGATAAGTTCTTTCTTCAACGCATCAGTCTTCTCCACACCTGTCTTCAGGGTAACGTAAGCGTAAATGCCCTGGCCTTTGATGTCATGCGGCATGCCGACAACGGCGGCTTCCGCGACAGCCTTATGCGCGACCAGCGCGCTTTCAACTTCGGCCGTACCCATGCGGTGACCGGAAACATTGATAACATCATCAATACGGCCGGTGATCTGATAATAACCATCTTTATCACGGCGGCAACCGTCACCCGTTACATAGTAGCCGGGGAACTGCTCAAAGTAGGTTTCCTGGAATCTCTTGGGATCGCCAAAGACTCCTCTCATAATACCGGGCCATGGCACCTTGATGCAAAGAGCGCCGCTGGCTTCGGTGTCGGTGAATTCTTTTCCTTCATCATCCACGAGCACAGGCTGCACACCGAAGAACGGCAGCGTGGCCATACCGGGTTTGATATCAATCGCGCCGGGCAGCGGAGTAATCAAAATTCCGCCTGTTTCAGTCTGCCACCAGGTGTCCACAATGGGGCATTCGCCGCGGCCGATGACATTATAATACCAGTTCCAGGCTTCGGGGTTGATCGGCTCGCCGACTGTTCCCAGAGTCTGCAGACTGGAGATGTCGCATTTCTTCACGAAATCGTCGCCTTCTTTGGCAATCGCGCGGATGGCTGTCGGAGCGGTGTAGAAAATGTTGACCTTGTATTTTTCCACGACCTGCCAGAAACGGCTGTAGGTCGGATAGTTGGGAACGCCTTCAAACATAACGGAAGTTGCGCCGTTGCAAAGAGGCCCGTAAAGAATATAGGTGTGACCCGTGACCCAGCCCAGGTCGGCTGTGCACCAGTAAATGTCACCGTCGTGATAATCGAAAATCATCTTTTGAGTGTAAGCACCGTAAACCAGATAACCGCCCGTGGTGTGCATAACGCCCTTGGGTTGTCCGGTGGAACCGGAAGTATAAAGAATGAACAGAGGATCTTCAGCGTCCATCCATTCCGGTTCGCATTTGGCGTCAGCTTTGGCCATTTCTTCGTGCCACCACTTGTCGCGGCCGGCAGTCATTTCGCACTTAATCTTGTCGCCGACTCTCTTAACAACTATAACACTCTTTACGGACGGTGACTTTGTCAATGCTTCATCAGCTATTGTTTTTGCGGGAACAGCTTTGCTGCCGCGGAAAGTTCCGTCGCAGACAACCAGTACCTTGGCTTCGCCGTTGACAATTCTGTCTCTCAGCGCGTCGGCGCTGAATCCGCCGAAAACGATGCAATGAACTGCGCCGATACGGGAGCAGGCCAAAGCGGCAATTGCGAGTTCCGGGACCATCGGCATATAAAGACAAACGCGGTCGCCCTTTTTTACGCCATTGGCCTTCAGAACATTGGCGAACTTGCAAACCTCTTCATGCAGCATCTTATAGGTCAATCCCTTCTCTTCACCCGGCTCGTTGCCTTCCCACTGAATCGCAACCTGATTGCCGCGTTTCTCGAGGTGCCTGTCCAGACAGTTGTAAGAAACGTTCAGCTTGCCGCCTTCAAAAAACTTTACAAAAATGGGACCTTTCTTGATATCAAAATTATAGTCCATTACCTTGTCCCACTTCTTGAACCAGGTAACCTGCTGCTCGGCAACTTCAGCCCAGAATTTCTCAGGCTCTTCAACTGATTTCTTCCACATTGTGTCATATGCTGCTCTACCGGAAATCCAAGCTTTCTTTTTCGCTTTTTCCGGAATCGGATAGATATCCTTTAATTTAACTTTTTCTGCATCCGCCATGATAATTTATTCCTCCCTATTTTTTTGATTTAAACGTTTTACACCGCCTTGATACCGGCAAAACAAATTCCCTAACTGCTGATAATACATATATTTTTGAATAGAAGTCATAACTTGACCGCAAGTCATATCTGCCTTGCGTTTCCCCTACCTTAAGATTACCCTGATGTCAAGAAATATTTAAAAATCTTGTTCGTCTTGTTTTCCTGTCGTAACCTGGTAGCTTAATATTACCCGATTTCACGTTACCGGCAATAAACACGGCAAATCTTATTTTTAACAAATATCCGATATTTACGAATTTATTTTATTTCTATTTCCTGCGTTTTAAAGTGCCGTTAAACCGCAGCGGCTCTAGTGAGCGGTTTTTTAGTTATTTTAAATCATTTGACTCCCTTAAATTTACCTTGACAAAACCTTTTATCCGGTGTTATTTTTAACACGGCGTATTTTGACCCGAGGTTTATGGAAATTTCTGTAAATCACAAAATAGGCTTAGAAGTGGCAGAAGTCGCTTTTAGAAAATACCCGTTTTCTTGAGGCGGAAGTTATTGACTCTCTTTTATTAAGGAGGAAAGAATGAAGAAATTTTGGTTGGTTTTGTTGTCACTGGGGCTGGTTATGGCCTTTAGTGTGTCAGCCTTCGCGGTTGACGTTAAAGTTGGCGCCGAATATTATGTCGGCGGATTGTATTTAAATAAAATTGCAGTAGATGATGGTTTTCAGAATTTTGAAGGGAGAACCGGATCACTGAATCCCAGCACGGCATTCTTTTATCAGAGACTGCGTGTAGGCACGGATTTTGTCGTATCTCCCTGCTTGAAACTGGTAACTCAGTTTGACGCGATGGAAAGAATCTGGGGCGGCGCAAGGTCCAATACCTGGGGAGCGAACCAGGACTATATGTTTAGCGAGTCCGCAGGAACAAGGGCGGAAACCGAAAACATCGCCATGAGACTGGCCTATATCGATTACACTTCACCCATCGGTCTCTTCAAGGTTGGTTACCAGGAAGATTACGTATGGGGAACAGCGTGGGGAGACAGAGGCTCTGGAGTTCCCGCTGGCCAGATTATGTATATGATGCAGTCCGGACCTTTTGTTGGTGTGCTTGATTATGCCAAAGAAGTAGACAACAGCTATAGCGCTGTCACCGCTAGCTCCTACTCCTTTCTTACCTATATCAATGGAACCAGAACCGACAGAGACTTGGATTCTTACCGGATAGGCGGCATTTACAACTTCAAGGGCGGCGAAGCCGGAGCTCTCTTCCTCTGGAACCGTGACGCGACCAATAGGGGTGACTCAGGTGGCTCTCTTTCTGCATTTGGAGCCCCTTACCTGTCTAACATATACTTGTTAGATCCTTATGTTAAGGTCAAGGTTGGTCCTGTTGCTATCCAGGCGGAACTTCTGTGGTTCAGTGGCGATGCGGCGAAATTTGAAGGTTCTAGTACTACGATTAACGTAAATCATCTTTCCGCATTTGTTGATGCCACAGCCAACTTCGGCATGTTCTATGCCGGCGGTTCTGCTGCTTATGTCCAGGGCCAAAATCCCAATGACTACGGCAGCAAAGTCGAAGGCGGAATTTCTCCACTTAGCGGCGGTCTGGATTACAATCCCTGCTTGATCATGTTCAACACTCAAACCCTGGGCTACTGGGTAGGCGGTATTGCCGGTCACACCGGCAGCGTGCTTGACAACGAAATGATGAATGCCTGGTTCGGTCAGTTAAGAGGCGGTGTAAAACCCACTCCTCAGCTGGATATCATGGCTTCAGTTTCTTACGCGGAGGCTGATCAGAACGGATTTACCGTCGGCGGATCTGGCGTGGTCACTTTCCCTGGCAAGACCTATGGTACAGAAATTGATGTTACCGGTACTTACAAAATCACCAACAACCTGTCCTATATGCTGGGCGCAGGTTATCTCTTCACCGGCGATTATTTCAAGGGTATGAATACTGCTTTTGCCGGCGGCGCCAAAGTTGATGATGATTTCATCCTCATCAACAAACTTACTCTCAACTTCTAAGAGAGTGTTTGTTTAACCTTTAAACTAAAACCCCGGGAGGGCGGGTAACCTCCCGGGGTTTTTTTTGAGTTTAAAATATTAAAAGAAAAACACGCATAAACTCGCCCCGATGAGTTATTCCGCATAAGCCCGATCAAGAAAATCAGGTCTCATATCAAAATTTTGTCCTCATCTTTTGACTAATCCCGGCAAAATGTGTTAGATAAACCAAGTATGGTTATCCGTATCCTCCGCTATAATAGAGGTGTCACGCCGGTGACGGAAGTGGACATTGCAGGAACTGCTCCCTGAATCTTTCTGAAGGCGGCGCTTCTTGGAAAATGCGCACAGTGACAAACATTACGGTTACAAGAACCGGATATAAAAAAAGGAAGCTTCTTATCAATAAAATTTCTGGAAATACGACAGGATTGCGCGCCGCGCAAATCAAACAAATAGAACGCCTGGGCCACAAAGGTATCCCGCCGGAAACTATCATCAGTCATGATCTTGCCCGGCAACTATCCTTTCTCTCGCGCGATATTAACCGGCAAATCGGCCTCCTTATCAGCCGCAAAGGAGAAATCACCACGGTCATCATCGGCGACCACAAAGGAATTTTAATACCAAATCTGGAAGGGTTCCGGTCTTCTTCGCTGCGTTTTAAAGGATTGCGGCTTATTCATACACATTTAAACAGCGAAGAACTCTCCGATGAAGATTTAACCGATTTATCCCACTTGCGGCTCGATCTCATAGGCGCGCTGGAAGCGCATGAGGACGGCTCTCCCGGGGCACTGCACTGGGCGCACCTCGTTCCGGAAAATCCGGCGGGAAATTACTGGCTCATGATGAAGCCGGAAGAACCGCATCAGCTCAAAATAAATTTTCTTTCGTTCATTTCGGCGCTGGAGGATGAATTCGCCAGAAAGCAAAAATCGCGTAAAATGGAGGCAACGGATAAGGCTATTCTTTTACGCGTGGAAAAAAACCCTCTGGCCGGAGCCCAAACATCGCTTGCGGAACTGGCACAACTGGCCCGCACCTGCGGCGTAGAGGTTTTTGATGCCATTGTGCAGTACCGCCCGCAGCCCGATCCCAAATTCATGGTTGGCAGGGGTAAGTTATCCTCGATCGACCTGCGGGCTTCGCAAATCGGCGCCAACATGCTTATCTTCGATCACGAACTAACGCCGGCGCAAGCGCGCTCCATCAGTGATTTCACCGGTCTGAAAATTATTGACCGCACTCAGGTTATTCTGGACATTTTCGCCCGGCGAGCCCACAGCCGCGAAGGAAAAATCCAGGTGGAACTGGCCCAACTGAAATATCTGCTGCCGCGCCTGACGCATCTGGACACTTCCTTTTCCCGTCTGGCTGGCGGAATCGGCGGCACCGGCCCCGGCGAGACAAAACTGGAAATTGACCGCCGCCGCATCCGCGAACGCATTCATCGTCTGGAAAAAGATTTAAAAGCGATAACAAAATCGCGTCAGCAGCGCTATGGCAGAAGAGAAAAAACGGGGCTGCCCATTATTTCCATAGTCGGCTACACCAATGCCGGCAAATCCACGCTTCTCAACACCCTGACCGGGAGCTCGGTTTTAGTTGAAGATAAACTATTTGCCACGCTGGACACAAAAAGCGCGAGGCTGCGCTTTCCTAAGGACACAGAAGCCATTATAACCGACACGGTAGGCTTTATCCGCAATCTGCCGGAAGAATTATTCACTGCTTTCCGGGCAACACTGGACGAACTGCTTGATGCCGACATACTTCTGCATGTGATTGACTTAAGCAGCAGCCAGTTTGAAGAACAGATTTCCGCCGTGGAAAAAATTCTGGAAGAATTGGAAATTAACGACAAGCCGACTATAAGGGTGCTCAACAAGTCCGACCGCGTCACCGATAAGGAATTGCTCGAAAATCTCTGCCGCCGTTTTGACGCCATTGCCGTTTCGGCGCTGGACAAACGGACACTTTTCGGATTGATGGAAAAAATAGAATCCTTGCTTTCCGGTAAACACCTCTTTTCACTGCGCTGATTTTATGCTATTGAAATATATAAAGATGTAATTCTTCGTAAGCCAACGGGAGACGGGGAATCTTAAATATATATTTTTATTTGAATTATTGTATGTGTGAAATTATCTGGCATGGCAAAATACGGCCAGAACCTGGCTGCAGCCTTCCAAGTAATGCCCCAAACAGATTATTTGTAAAGTGCCTTGGCAAGCGGACATTTCCACGAAAAGAATAAATAAACATACAGATTGGAATGCATTCATGAATAAGGATTTTATTGAAATACGCTGGCATGGCCGGGGCGGTCAGGGCGCCATAACGGCAGCAAAGATTGTTGCCGGAGCTGCCTTCGTCTCCGGTTACGCGGGCGTGGTCATGGCGCCTACCTTCGGCACCGAACGCAGAGGCGCGCCGGTTATGACGTCTCTGAAAATATCAAAGGCAAAAATTTATGATTTATCACCCATCGAAACTCCGGACATTGTCGTTGTTCTTGACCACCTGCTGCTCAAAGAGGCGGATGTCACCCATGGCCTGAAACCCGGGGGGATTATCGTTTTGAACACACCCAAGTCTTTTGAATTTTATCACTTTAAAGATTACAGGCTGGCCACCGCAGATATTACAGCCATATCCGTTGAAGCAGGCCTTCCTCACGGCATGGTTAATACTGGGATCATCGGGTCGCTGGAAAAAGCAACAAACCTTCTGGGAATCGATATCCTGATTAAAGGCATTGAAGAGGAATTTCGCACAAGAAAACCTGATAAGAATTCATTGGCTGCCAGGATTGCCTTTGAACGAACTGTGTCGGGAGGTTGAAAATGGGCACCAGAAATTACAGAAGAAAAACATCACACAGTGAAAACGGGCCGGGTGACGGTGGAAGAACCGGTTCCTGGAGGGTGGAACGGCCGGTCTTGGATCAAAGCCTCTGCATCCCCTGCAAGAGGAATAAAGAAGCTTGCTTCATCTGCTGGCTGTTCTGTCCGGAAATAGTTATCTCCAGGACGATACCGCCAAAGGTCGACCTGGAATACTGCAAGGGATGCGGCATCTGCGCCGAAGAATGCCCGACCAAGGCCATCACCATGGTTGACGAAGCTAAATTTTCAGAAGAAGACACGGAAAAGAAAAAAAAGAAGGATTAAGTACCATGCATATTATAGAAAATGGAAACGTTGCGGCAGCTCTGGGCGTCAAACTTTGCCGTGCAAATGTAATAGCGGCCTATCCTATCACCCCTCAGACCCCGCTTACGGAAAGGCTTTCCGAATATGTTGAACTGGGACAGATGAAGGCCGAATACATTCCCGTAGAGAGCGAGCATTCCGCCCTCGCCGTATGCATTGCGGCCTCATCGGCAGGCGCGAGGACTTTTACGGCAACCAGTGCAAACGGCCTTCTTTATATGCATGAACAGGTCCAGTGGGCGTCAGGCGCAAGGCTTCCTATTGTAATGTGCGTTGTCAATCGAGCAGTGGGCGCCCCATGGAATGTCTGGAACGATCAACAGGACTCTATTTCACAGCGCGATACCGGCTGGATACAAATCTACTGCTCTGACCACCAGCAGATCATTGATTCGGTTATTAAAGCCTTCTGGCTGGCGGAGAAAGTGAGCATACCCATCATGGTCTGCTATGACGGGTACATCCTTTCTCACACTTACATGCCGTTTGATCTGCCCGAGCAGGAAAAAGTCGATGCATTCCTGCCGCCATTTAAGCCGGACTATGCCCTGAGCCCCGATGAACCTGCCAATCTCAATACAGTGACCCTGCCTGATGTCAGGACCGATGTCAAAGGCGAACTGGCCCACGGATATATGGAGATTCGATATCTGCTTCAGGAAGAGCTGCGGACAACACTGACAGCAGCAGCCGAAGCGGAAAAAAGATTTGCCGGGATATTCGGCAGGAGCGGTGATCCGTATATTGAACCTTATCGCTGCGATGACGCGGACTATGTTGCCGTGGGCCTTGGATCGATCACCTATCAGCTGCGGGTCTGTGTTGATCTTTTAAGAAAAGAGGGCATTAAAGTTGGTATCATGGGCGTTCGCTTTTACAGGCCTTTCCCGGATGCTGCAATAGCCAATGCCCTGAAAGGGAAAAAAGGCGTAATCGTCTTTGAAAAGGCATTGAGCTACGGCTATGAAGGGGCGCTGGCATCGGATTTGAAGTCCGCGCTTTATGAACATCTTGCAGGCGCAGGAACCCTGCCATTTGTCCAGAATTTTATTTTGGGAATCGGCGGCCGCGAAATTCGAACAGATGATTTGACACAAGCCCTGAGAGCGGCAACAAAGAGCAGAGTCTCGAAGGAGCCCGCGTGGATTGGGCTAAAGCTATAGGAGAATTACATGCAGGCTAAAACGAACATTTTAAGTCTACCGACCCAGGAATTTGTCCATCCGGGAACAAGGGCATGCACCGGCTGCGGCCTGGCCATCGCCTACAGGGTCGGCCTCAAAGCCCTTGGCAAAGACACAATGCTTGTTGTGCCTCCCAGTTGTCTGACCGTGCTTCAGGGGCTTTTTCCTGTCGCCTCGACAAAACTTCCCTGTCTGAATGTGACGTTTGCGTCAACAGCCGCTGCCGCCACCGGAATTCTGGCAACTCTAAAAACACAGGGAAAGGAGCATATCACCGTAGCGGCCTGGGCGGGTGATGGTGGAACAAGCGATATCGGCTTGCAGGCTTTATCGGGCGCCGCAGAACGTGGCGACAACTTCATCTATTTCTGCTACGACAATGAAGGCTACATGAACACCGGCGTTCAGCGCTCAGGCACGACCCCGATCGGCGCCATAACAGCAAACACGCCGTTTAAGGGAAAGTTACAGCAAAAAAAGGATGTTCCTGCCATCATGGCTGCGCATAACTTAAGCTATGTTGCCACCTGTTCGGCCGCCTATCCGCTGGACCTCTATGACAAAATAAAAAATTGCGTCAACCTGCCGGGAACCAAATACATACATATCCATATTCCCTGTCCGCCGGGCTGGGGTTATGACCCGCGATACGGGATAAAGATCGGCCGGCTTGCCGTTGAAACAGGATATTATGACCTCTACGAGATAATCAACGGTGAGTTTAAACTGACCGCGGCATCCGAAAAACTCGTTGAAAAACGGAAGCTGGTGCCGGTTATCGAATATTTCCGCGCTCAGTCACGATTCAGGATTCTGACGGATATGCAGATTGCAGATATCCAAAATCAGATCGATAAAAAATGGGCGGGATATTATAAAAAAGACGAGTGATGTTTTCTGATCGATAGGCTTGGCCGCATTCAAAGGATCAGATTCGGCAAAGAGTTCGGCTTGGGCAGGCGTATTTTGATCCACGCCATTATGGCGCGGATCATCGGTAAGGAAATGATCTATTCATATTGTGTTCCCTTCGGGGATGCACTCCCGTATCTAATACGTTCCGGGAAGCCGGCGACGCAGCCAACAAAGTTAGCCGAAGAAGGCGATTTGACATCAACATCCAAGCGCGGTCTTTACGGCATCCACAGTAATATTGCCGCCGGACATGATCATCACAACTTTTTTCCCCGCCAGACGGTCTTTTATTTTGTAAGCGGCCATCATTGAGACGGCTCCGGCACCCTCGGCCAGATTATGCGTGGTGGTCAGCGCCATTCGGATGCCTTCAAGTATCTCGCCCTCCGTCAAGAGCACAACATCATTTATGGCGTCTTTGAGAATAGTGTAAGGCAGATGGAACACGCTTCTGGCGGCCAGGCCTTCGGCAACGGTATGTGCTTCATCCAGAGTCACAATTTCTCCTTTCTTCCAGGAATTATAAAACGACGGAGCGTTCATCGCTTCCACGCCGATAATCTCTACATCAGGATTGATCGCCCGCGCTGTTTTTAGAATCGATGCGCAGCCGGCGCCGCCGCCTATTGGACAAATGATCGTATCCGTCAGAGGCAGGTCCTCCAGTATCTCCAGTCCCATCGTGGCCAAACCGTTTAAAATTTCAGGTTCGTTGCCCTGCTGAACATAGTAATAACCGGCGCTGTCCACAAGCTCTTCGCAGTAAGACTGCGCGTCGTAGAAATCTTCTCCGTGGACAATAAGCTCCGCGCCGTAACTTTCTATCGTCCGGTTGATTTCAGGATTGTTGCCCTCCGGCACAACAACCGTACAGGGCACATGGAACCACTGTCCCGCCCAGGCCATCGCCAAACCATGGTTGCCCCTGGTCGCGACGAGGATACCCGTTTCCAGTTCTTCTCTGGACATGTGATGAAAGAAATTAAGCGCTCCTCTTATCTTGAATGATCCTGTCGGATTGTGATTTTCATGCTTGACGAACGCTTCGCAGCCTATAATACGTGATAGTTCCGGGTAGTGCGTCAGATTTGTCCTCTTTAGATATCTGCCGATAACGGTTCTTGCCATAAAAGCCCCGGGCAGATTGACCTGACTGCTCAATAATTCATATTTTTTCAGCATAAATTCCTCCTTGATAATTACAGATCATAGTCGATCCGGACACATTATACCATTTCAAAATCAAAGATGGTATTGAGGCGGCTAGACCCCAGGCGACGAGGCGTATTATTAATACGTTCCGGGAAGCCGTAAGCGACGCCAACAAAAATAGCGCTTTGATTTAGAATTGGTATTACTTAACACAACAAAACATCCGCCTAAATATGTTTGTTTATCATATCGGCGTATCCGTCGGAAGCGCCAATGTTAGCCAGAACAACCGCCTTGCCTCTTTCTCCCCGGCTTGCCATTTCTTCCGGACGCGCAAGCATTTGAATAATTCCACGCAGCAACTCATCTTCGCCTCTTATGGTGATACCGCATCCCGCTTCTTCCAGAAGGGTCCTTTCCTGACTAAAATCTTCCATTGAAGGTCCATAAAAAATTATCTTGCCCCAGGCCGCCGCTTCCAGAATGTTCTGGCCTCCTTTCGGCACCAGAGAACCGCCGCAATAAACAATTGTAGCCAGGGAATAAACTTTAAACAGTTCTCCAATCACATCAACTATGATGATTCGTTCATCTTTTCTTTGTCTTCCCTGATTGATATCCGTCAGCGTTATGAAATCGTTAAAATTTGTCTGTTTCAAGAGGTCAATAATATCGTTGGTTCTTTCAATGTGCCGCGGCACAATAATCAGTTTAAAATCGGGATAAAGCCTTATAACTTCTTCATAAACATGAATGATAATTTTTTCTTCGCCCTCATGTGTGCTGCCCGCGACAAAAAATCTTTCGTTTACGCGCGCGTTAAAACGGCGCGTAATTTCTTCCTTCAAGGCCGGCGAAACCATTGCCGCCAGACCGTCATACTTGGCGTTTCCCAGCACCTTTATTTTTGCGCAATCCATACCTATTCTTTCAAGCCTTTTAGAATCAATTCCGGAAATCATTCCCGCGGCGTCTAAATTATTGAGAACTCGTTTCCAGAAAAATCTTGTCAGCCGGTACCGGCGGTAAGAACGAGGTGAAATACGGCCATTAACCATCAATGTTTTTATCCGATGCGTTTTGCAGACCCGAAGAAAATTAGGCCAAAGTTCCGTCTCCACCAGCACAAAAACATCCGGGCGGGCCATTTTTATGACTTTGTTCACAATCGGGAGAATATCCAGAGGGAAATAAATAAATGCGGCAGCTTCTTTTATAAATTTCCTTGCCATTTTCTGGCCTGTTTCCGTGGACGTTGAAAAGATAATTTCCACATCCGGCCTTCTCATTTTCAGACAAGCGGCAATCGGCGCTGCTGCGGTCACTTCGCCAACCGAAACAGCGTGGATCCAGACGCGCGGTCCGTTTTTTAATCCGGCCAGTACTTTCGTCTGTCTGCCGCCAAGTTTCTGCATAAAACTGTTACGGTATTTGCCGGTAAAAATTATTTTCAGCAGATAATAGGGCGCGATAATTATCGCGGCGGCAAATAAGATAATATTGTATAAAATATGCATAAGGGCATTTTTAGATTTTTCTGCCTAAGTGTCAAGCACCTTTTATTCATAAGGGCAAAAGAATTTAAAAATGCATTTATTGACAATGAAGATCCTTTAGTATATTTTACCTCCACAACGAAACAAAGTGGGAAACAAACCATGAAAATAATAGCCCCTTCAATCCTTTCCGCGGACGGCAGCAAACTGGGCGAGGAAATTCTCGCCGTGGAAAAAGCAGGCGCCGGCTGGATTCATATTGATGTAATGGATGGGAATTTTGTTCCCAATATCACCATGGGACCGTCAATAATATCCGATCTTAGAAAAATAACGAAACTTCCATTTGATGTTCATCTGATGATTGAAAATCCCGACAGGTATATTGAATCTTTTTACAAGGCGGGAGCTGATGTTATTACTGTTCATGTGGAAGCTTCAAGTAATCTGAGTCGGACAGTTGAACTGATCAAGAGTTTCGGCGTGAAAGCGGGAGTTTCATTAAATCCGGCAACTCCTCTGACGCAAATTGAAGAAATTATTCGCTATGTTGATCTTATACTGATTATGTCCGTTAATCCCGGATTTGGCGGACAAAAATTTATCGGGACATCTTTAGCTAAAATTGCCCGGACAAAAAAAATGCTGGAGGGCATACCGCGTCAACCTTTACTGGAAGTTGACGGAGGAGTGAATCTGAATAACATCGGCGATATCTCCGGAGCCGGAGCAGATGTTATTGTTGCCGGAGCCGCTATTTTCGGCAGTGAAGATTATCAAAAAACCATTACTTCATTGAAACTTGCCGCCAATTAATCCAATACCAATCAATAATAACACCCGCGTTTTCATCTCCGGACGGGAAAAAGGGTTGTATTTACTAATTTCATTTTAGACAGACGAAAAGCAAGAGCTGTCCAAATACAGCCTAAACCATATTCCATGCTTCGTTTGAAATTAATGGATGACGCTTCGGCGAAATAACTTGTCGGACAGCTTACTTCCGCAATAGTATAACTAAACCAGACAATCTGAGCCAGCATCTGATTATCGAATACAAAATCATCGGAATTATTTGTGAGCGGCAATTTCAGCAGAAGCTCGCGTGAAAAGGCGCGGTATCCGGTGTGATATTCGGAAAGTTTCGCGCCGATTAAAATGTTTTCAGTAAGGGTCAAAAAGCGGTTGGCGATATATTTCCAGACAGGCATGCCGCCTTTCAGGGCATAGCCGCCGAGAATGCGGGAACCGAGCACGCAATGGTAAAGACCATTGCCGATTAACGAAGCCATAGCCGGAATCAGTCTGGGCGTGTACTGATAATCAGGATGCACCATGATTACAATATCGGCGCCCTCTTCCAGCGCCAGCCGGTAACATGTTTTCTGATTGCCTCCGTAACCCAGATTGCGTTCATGCACAAAGACTTTTGTCAGCGGAAGCTTAGCCGCCACTTTGGCTGTATTATCAGGACTGGCGTCGTCAACAAGAATAACCAAGTCAACGACGCCCTGAGCCATTACTTCGTTGTATGTTTTAACAATGGTTTTCTCGGCGTTATAAGCCGGCATAACCACCACTACTTTTTTATTCTGAAACATACTTTATCCGGCCACGCGGTTTAAGAAAAATGAGCGTCGAGTTTCTGCTGCTGTTTCTTTGCTTCCTCTACCATTCTTTCCATTAATTGGGCTACGGTAGGTTCATCGTGAAGTAAACCCATCACCTGTCCCACGGGGAGCACGCCTTCTTTCGTGTCACCGTCTTCCGTGGCGGTTTTTATCGCGTGGAAACCATTAGCCATAAAGGCCAGCTGCCGGGAATTTTTCCAGCCGGACAACAAAACTCCCACAAATAGTTTGAAGAAAGGCATCTTTAATTGTTTGGCGATATCCTGCGCATTGAAGAAAGCCGCAGGCAGATTCAATCCCTTCCTGATCGCTTTTTCGGCAGCTTCCGTCTTCATGATACGGCAGAGAAGTCCGTCAAATCTATCCGAGTATAAAGTATCTTCCACGCCTTTTTCCATTGAAAGTTTTTTATAGACATCATGCAGAGGGCTTTCTTTCGTTGTCATAAAACGGGTGCCCATCGCAATGCCTTCCGCACCCAGTGCCAGCGCCGCCGCCAGACCGCGCCCATCTCCGAAGCCGCCGGTAGCAATCACAGGAACCCTCACCGCGTCCACCAGCGAAGGCACCAGAACCAGAGAGGTCACGTGTTCGCCGTGAGCCGCCGCTTCGTGGCCGGTGGCGATGACGCCGTCGCAACCGTAATCTTCTGCCCGCTTGGCGTGGCGCGCGTTGACTACTGTCGCGATAACCTTCCCTCCGTAAGCGTGGGACTGCTTTACTATCCAGTCGCCCTTGCCCAGAGAAAAATTAATCACCGGCACCTTTTCTTCCAAAAGCACCTTGGCGTTTTCAGACGCACCCGGAAATAAAAGCGTGGCGTTGGCGCCGAAAGGTTTATCCGTGAGGGAGCGGATTTCTTTGATTGCCGCACGTGTCTGTTCGGCATTGAAAGGGCCTGTCGCTAAAATTCCCAACCCCCCGGCGTTGGAAACAGCAGCAACCATTTTCGGAACGCTAATCCAACTCATACCGGATAAAATAATTGGATACTTAATACCTAAAAGTTCTGTAATTCTAGTTTTCATAAATAAAAAATCTCCATATAATTTGCTAATACAATAATAAGCCGTAAATTTTCCGGCTCTTACTTCTTGCTGTAATCGTATACGCCGCGTCCGGACTTGCGCCCAAAATTACCGGCACGGACAAGTTTTCTTAACATAAGCGCGGGACGATACTTTTCACCCAGCTCTTTGTATAAATCTTCCATGATATGCAGCAGCGTGTCAAGACCTACCAGATCGGCCAGCGCCAGCGGCCCGATGGGATGATTGCATCCCAGCATCATGCCTTTGTCGATATCTTCGGCGGAGGCCAAACCCTCATCCAGCGCGTAGAAAGCTTCGTTGAGCATCAGGCAGAGTATACGGTTAACAACAAATGCCGGAGCTTCCTTCACCACGATAACTTCCTTGCCGATTTTTTTACCCCACGTTTTTGCCACTTCCAGTGTTTCCGGGGAAGTCTGGTAACAGCAGATTATCTCCAGAAGTTTCATTACGGGAACAGGATTGAAGAAGTGCGTACCGATTACCTTGTCCGGACGTTTCGTCACGGAAGCCATTTCCGTGATGCTGAGTCCCGAAGTGTTCGTGAAAAACAGGCAGTGCGGGGGAACCACTCCTTCCAGTTCCGCGTAAACTTTTTTCTTCACATCCATAACTTCAATAACAACTTCGACAACAATATCCGCGCCGGTTGCCGCTTCCTTCATATCCAGAGTGGGTTTGATACGGCCAAGAACAGCTTCCATCTGTTCTTGGGTAATTTTGCCTTTATCCGCATCGCGGCTGAGATTTTTCTTAATCGCGTTCATCCCGCCGTCAATAAAGCGCTGTTCAATATCCCGCATGGTTACTTCATATCCTGCCTGGGCGCAAACCTGAGCGATTCCACTGCCCATCAGACCGGCTCCCAACACACAAACTTTCTTAATTTCCATTTTAACGTCCCCTTTAATAAATATTATTTTATTCGGATAAAATCAGCTTATCCAATTATTTATTAACAGCCACAATGGCAGAAACTAACAAACTATTTGCGCTAAAGTCAAGATAAAACCCCTAAACAGAAAAAACAACATAATTTTATTGAATAGGCGGCGCTTATGTGACAAAATTAAGAAGATATCATTCCGAATCCCGCCAAAGGCGGGTGAGGAATCTTAGAGACGTTATAAATTAAGACTTCTCCCTTCGGTCGAAATGACATAAGGTATTAGTTCATGTTTATTTTAATTGATGGATATAACTTAATCCGGCAATCCGACACCTTGCGTCGTTATGAGCGAAGAAGCCTGGAAGAAGGACGCAGGGCTCTGATAGCTAAACTTGTCGAATACGAAAAGAAAAGAACGCATAAAATCACTGTAGTTTTTGACGGCGGGGAAAGCGGTTGGGCGGATGAAGGAAGAGACAGAGAAGGAAAAATTAATATTATTTATTCCCGCCACGGCGAAAGAGCCGATGACGTCATAAAACGGATAGCGGCTCATACCATGGAAGACACTATCGTGGTTTCTTCCGATCGCGAGATATCTTCTTATATCACCCGGCTCGGCAAAACTCCTCTGTCATCTTTGGAATTTGAAACGATTATAAATAACGTTACTTCTTTATCTTTGGGAAACAACTTCAGAGCAGATAAAAAAAATGATATTGATGAGCGGCAATCAAAAAAGAAGGGGCCGGCAAGAAGATTGCCGAGAGCCGAAAGACTCACGCAAACTAAAATCAAGAAGCTTTGATCGAGGCGATTTTTAGATTGCAGATGAAGTAAATAAATGTTTTTTGTTATTGTTATAATTGATAACGCGAACAAAGGCATCTGAAGCAAAAAAAATGTTGAAAAACAATAACCTTTCTGGTAATATCTCAACGTAAATATAATAGATATTATCTATCTCTTTAAAAAGGGGAGTAAAATGGTAAAATCAATCCATACTAAATTATCGCGATCATTATGTCTGCTGATTTCTTTTATTGCGCTTTGCTGTCTTATCGCCTGCGGCGGCAGTAAAAGTTCATCATCATCGTCGACTGGAAGTAACACGACTACCACTACCCAAGGTTTTCTTACATTGACCTTTACCAATGGATCAACTACTGTAAATAGCGTGACGTTAGGATCTCCGGTCACTGCTACCGCGACACTCACAGATGCCTCTGGAAATGCTGTATCCGGCGCGGTCGTAACTTTCACGGCGGCAAGCACCACCCTTCTAACGCTTAGTCCTACATCCGGCACAGCCTTGACAAACAGCAGCGGTGTCGCTTTTATCAGCGTAGATGCTGCGGATTCTACTTCCGCAGGCGCTACAAGCATTATGGCATCAGCGCCGATAACATCGGGAGGAACTACTACAACCATAAACAGTACGGCATTGGGGATAACGGTTAATGGGGCAACGCTTACCCTTGGCGCTATTGCTCTGGGACAGCCATCAATTTACGCTTACGGCAGTACCAGCGTAAGTGTGCCCGTATTTGTAGATAGCGCTGCCGCTAACGTCCCTATTTCCGTTACATTTACTTCTCCCTGCGCTGCTTCTGGAAAAGCAACAATTCCCTCAGCAACTACTGTCGGAGGCAATGCAGATTCCACCTATACGGATAACGGCTGCGGAGCGTCAGACACGATAACGGCATCCATAACCGGGGCCACTGCCAGTACAACGATAAATATAGTTAACCAGATTTCACTTAACCTTTCCTCCAATGTTTTGTCGTACGGAACTCCTGTAACTGCTACCGCGACAGTAAGAAATTCCTTAGGTCAACTGGTACAGGGAGCGATCGTGACTTTCACGGTGACAAACACAGCCCTTGTAACATTTGCACCTACCACCGGCACTGCTTTGACAAACAGCAGCGGAGTTGCTACCATTCAGTTAAATACCGCGGGCATCGGTTCCTCCGGCGCTACAAGTATTACGGCATCTGCTACAGTGGGGGGGATAACATCAACCAGCACTGCTGTGGGGATATCGGTCGGTGGCGCGACAGTCAGCCTTGGCACTATCGCTCTGGGTTCTTCAACAATTTCCGCTTACGGCACCAGCAGTGTAATCGTACCTGTTCTTATAAATAGTTCGCCGGCTACTGTTCCTATCTCCGTCACCCTTTCTTCTCCCTGCTTTAACAGCGGAAAGGCAACCATAACCAGCCCGGTTACAAGTAACGCGAGCACCGGCAATGCGACTTCTACCTATAAGGATAACGGCTGCGGCAGTGGAACAGACACGATAACGGCTACGGCAACCGGTTCATCTAATAGCAGCAGTGCGGTTATAACTGTTACTCCACCAGCGACCAATAATATACAATTTATATCGGCAACTCCTTCGATTATCGGAACTTCGTCAGAGGCCTCTCCGTCACTGCCTCAGACCTCTCTGGTAAAATTTCAGGTGTTGGATATCAACAATAACGGCAAAGCGGGAGTGCTGGTAGATTTTACCCTGATGCCCTCCAGCGCCCCCGGCGGAGTATCATTATCCTCTTTGTCATCAACATCTGACGCCAGTGGATATGTAACTGTTTCCGTTAATTCGGGAACAATTCCCACGCCTATCTGGGTAGTGGCAACAGTAGCTGGAACATCCATTAAAACCCAATCTAACACCTTGACAATTACGACAGGATTACCCACGCAAAACTTTTTCTCGCTTAGCACCTCAACCCACAATATCGAAGGCTGGCTTTACGACGGTATAACATCTTCATTAACTATTATCGCTTCGGATCGTATGGGCAATCCCGTGCCTGACGGAACAGCGATTAACTTTATCACCGAGGGAGCGCAAATTGTTCCGGCATCCTGCACAACTACAAGCGGAACATGTGCGGTTACATTCAAGAGCTCAGCGTACAGACCGATAAACGAAACCCCGGGCGTAGAGGCAACCTATTGGAATGGTACAACATGGGCGCCAATGTTATACGATGGTGTTAACACACTTTATGTTGTAAATGGCCGGGTGACGTTAGTGGCCCGTGCCTTGGGCGAAGAAAGCTTTATTGATGCAAACGGCAACAACAGTTATGATTCCGGAGAAACCTTTTACGACCTTGGCGATATTTATATTGATGCCAACGAAAACGGCCAATGGGATCCCGGCGAAACTTACGTTGCTTTAGGTTTGGGAACTTCGGCATGCCTGACCCGTCCCGCAGGGACAGCCCTGCCAGCTAATTACTCGGATGTACCCTCCAAGCAAAATACGTGTAGCGCTAAATGGGATGCAAACTCTTTAGGCGCCGCGGCAACAAACTATGTGCGGCGCAGCATAGTCATGATACTTTCAGATTCTTTTGCTCAAATATCTGATGGAAATACAGTAGGGTCTGGTATTGCTGTTAGTATGGGAGGAAATTGCGTAAACAGCTTTAGCTTATGGTTGATGGATCGAAATGGCAACCCCATGCCGGCGGGAACCACAATAGCAACAGCCAATAATTATATATATTATGAACCCGCTACCACCGGCACTCCTACGGAAACTACGGCAACACCAAGCATCACAGCCGGTTCGCCTGTTAACGATAGTAACCATGCAGGAGGCACACAAATTATTTTTACAGTGGCTGCAGATTGCACGGCAGGAACTCCAGTTACTTATCCGGCAGGAAGTGTAAATTTAGTTGTTACAACTCCTAAGTTAAATGTTTCAAGCATTGGAATTACTGTAAACTAAAGTAAATTTAGAGAAGCCGGCAAAAAGCCGGCTTCTCTTTGCCATAGGCATTGTTTGCTCTTTATTATTTCGCGCAGGATTTAATCAAAAATATTTCCAGCAGTAATTGCGGGTCGGAGGCGGAAGATTTAAAAGACCGCTCCAGCTCCAGCAATTCATCAAGCAAACCGATTAAGCTGGGATAGGTGAAACGGACACAATTACGCAAAGCGTTGTAAACAACAAAAGGATGCTGGCTGAAGATAAGGCCTTCACGTTTTACCGCGGATGTGTTTAATTCATTAATAGCGGGATAAAGGGTTTTCTGGAACCAGCCATATTCAATACTTTGGTTGAATTTCGGCAATTTCCCTGAATCCACTAAAACCCTGGCCTGCAGCAAAAATCTTATTTCCCGGACCATCATGGTCAGGATTATCAAATGATGAATCCCCTGATCCAAAAGGTTTTTCAAAGCCTCAAGAGCCGCGAGTTGATTTTTCTCGCTCAAAGCGTTTGTTAAAGCAAAGATTTCATCTTCCTTTGTTTTGCCGACGGCTTCCTCGACATCCTCTTTTTCCACAATGGAGCGCTCTCCGATAAAAGAAATCAGCTTATCGAGCTCCGACATGGAGCGTCTTAATTCAAATCCCGTTTTTTTACCCAAAGCGATCCATGCCGCGGGCGACAATTTTTTCCCATAACGATCAAGTAATTCCCGGGCTTCCTTCTGGAGCATTCCTTTTTGGGCGGCCTCACCCTTGACCTCGGCAAACTGAAGGACAACGCCCAACTCCTCAATAATCTTGTAGAGTTTTTTCCTTTTATCCACGACCTCAGCCGTAAAAATCAGGCAATTCCCTGCGGGCAGGCCGTTTTTTAAAATTTCTTCCAAACGCCCTGTTCCATCAACGCCTGCGGCATCAGTCAGGCTTAAGCCGGAACAAATCTCCAGAATACGGGGAAGCCATTTCTGGCGGTCATCTCCTTGGTCCCCTTTTACAATGCGGCTCCACTCGTCATCGGTTATCTTCTGCCAACCGGAATTCTGTAAATCCTCCAGAGAAAAACCGGCTGTTTTCAGGAAAGTTAGAAAATATTTTGCCGCTGGGGCTGGATTTCGATCAATATTGCCGCGTATTTTTTGAACTAATTTGGCTAAATCTTCACGGGAAGAAAAAAGCGTGGTGTCCTTCACCACAATTATTTTTCTTTCGCCAAAAAGCGAAGGGGTCAGTATATGTTCGATGAGGCTGTCAATATCCGTGTTTTCGCCATCAAGATAAAACAGGCCGAAATCCCGGTCTGACGGCGGGATGATTATATCTAAAATTTTCGTGAGGTTTTCACTTACGAGATATTCTTCTTCACCGTAAAGAAGGTAGCAAGGCGCAATAATACCTTTTTTCAAATTAGCGAAAATTTTTTCCATGGCTTATAAAGAACTGCTTTTTGAGGATTAAACTATAACGTATTTTTTTATGAGCTTAACAACTTCTTCCGGCTCATCAATAATTTGAATCAAGTCCATATCGGCAGGACTAATTTTGTCTTCCTGCAACATGGTATTTTTCAACCACTCTATTAAACCATGCCAATATTCGCTCCCCATTAGAATCAGGGGGAAGGACTTTATTTTCCTGGTCTGAATTAAAGTAAGCGCTTCAAAAAATTCATCCATCGTGCCAAAGCCGCCCGGCATGATAACATACGCGACGGCATATTTAACAAACATCACCTTGCGGACAAAGAAGTACTTATAATCAATATGAATATTCGCGTAGGGATTTGGCTTTTGTTCAAAGGGCAGGCGAATATTCAATCCCACTGATTTTCCGCCGGCTTCACTGGCGCCTTTATTGGCCGCCTCCATAACTCCGGGTCCGCCGCCGGTAATCAAATTAAATCCATTCTTAACCAGAAGCCGGGCCAGATTTTCGGTTTTCTGATAGTAAATGTCATCAGGCTTAATTCTGGCTGAACCGAAAATAGTGACGGCATTCTCAACTTGAGAGAGAGTTTCAATGCCCTCGACAAATTCAGCCATAATGCGAAACACCCGCCACGATTCATTAATGGATAGCGCATCAACTACGTATTGCTTTTCTTCCATAAGGCGATATTCCCCCTAAACGGCCATGAAAAATTGCCGCGATAACCGTGTCAATTTAAAACTTGCGGCGTCTTTGAACTTTAGCCAGCCGGCGCTGCGCTTCAATTGTTTTTCTTTTCTGCTTCACTGAAGGCTTTTCATAGGCACGGCGGACTTTCAATTCTTTAAACAAACCACTTTTCGAAAGTTTGTTCTTCAGGATCTTCAGAGCTTTCTCCACATCATTGTCAAATACTTTTACTTCCAAGTTAACTCCTCCTTTTTTTATTAATTATGATTGTTGGTTATGTTTTAAAACTTTTAAAATAAAAAAGGGCAGTACGGCAAAGCAAAATAATTTCTCTGCCGTAAACTACCCTGTCATGTTCAATTAATTTTAAATCACGCTCCTTACTTTGGAGTAGCGCTTTTTAACGCCTTCAGAAATGTTTCGTTTTCTTTTTTATTTCCTACTGTAACTCTCATACAATTGGGTATCAGCGGCGGTATATTCAAATTTTTCACAATGATACCCTCCGCAACAAGTTTGCTATATATGCGATTGGAATCAAAAGAGCAACTAAAAAAAATAAAATTCGCCCGGGAGGGGTATGGCTTTATTCCGGCTATTTCTTTGAGTCCCAGATAAAGTTCTTCACGTCTTTGGGTTATCTCTTTGATTTGTTTAGAGAATTCGTCCTGGTAATCCAGAAAAAAATTGGCGGCTGTTTGTGATAACGAATTGATATTATAAGGTAATCTTACCTTGTCTAATTGGGCGATAATATCCTTATTACCGATTAAGAAACCCAGGCGAATAGAGGCCATCCCCAATTTGGACAACGTGTTTAAGAAAATAACATTATCGTATTTTTTTACCAAAGAAAGCATGCTCCGGCCTGAAAAACTGGCATAAGCTTCATCAATAACAACCACTCCCGGTGTTTTATTGATGATGGCTTCTATTTTTTTCTGGCTGAAAAAATTACCGGTGGGACTGTTGGGAAAACTCAAAAAAACCATAGCGGGGAAATTGTCCCGTATCTTGCCGGTGATCGCGTCAATATCGAGATCAAAATTCTTATCCAAAGGAACTTCGACAACTTTATTACCCGTATTAACCGCAATAATTTTATACATGGAGAAAGTGGGAACGGGAACCAGCACATCTTTTATTTTGCCATTCAGCGTCACACAAAGAATTTGAATCAGTTCATCGGAACCATTGCCCATCATAATCATATTCTTATTTACGCCGTAGTATTTAGCGAATCGTTCGCGCAATCGGGGAGCGCCGGCGGCCGGATAACGGTTTAAATCAACCCTGCTTATTTCTTCCAGCAGTTTTTTTCTTAAAGGTTCCTGAATGGTGAACGGATTTTCGTTGGCATCCATCTTTATCGCGCAATTAAGCTCGGGCGCGATATAGCCGCTTTGCTCAAAAATACCTTTTGCCACCAGATCTTTAATTACCATTTTAACAATTAACCTGTTTAAAATATTTTTTTCGTTCTATGTTCCAATTCACGTCAGTGTATTTTTTCATCAATTCATTCTTAAGTTTGTCTTCCGCTGATGTTAAAGTTTCTTGAACAAGATCTATACCCAGCTCCTCGATAAAACCTTTTATTAATCTAGAACAAATTTCCAGCGCATCAACAGGAGTTGTAAGCTCTTCATTTACTGCCGTCACTGATTTCCTTAATTTTTCCAACTGCTCCGGTGTGCGAACCGGCAGCAGAAAGCCAGCCGTCTTATCCGGATTAAAAGTCAAACTCAATAAACCGTGTTGTAAAAATCCTCCCCGTCTCTTCACCTGAGCGCTGCCGCAAATTTTGCGTCCCCTAACCAAAAGCTCATTTTTAGAAGGAACGGCAAAGCAACAGGAATTTATCTCATCTTTTATTTGAGCGCGGCCGCCTTCGGCCAGATCAGCCTTTATCCCCAAATCACTCAGACCGCGGGCAATGCATTTACTGATTATCTTATATGTTCCTGAAATATCAGCAGGAAATTTTTTTTCCTGCTGTGCCGCCACGACGCAATAAGTTATTTCATTAAAATGGGAAACCGCCCTCCCGCCTGTTATCCTTCTTGCAATATCAATTCCTTCCCTGCGGCATTTTGCAATATTTAATTCCTTCTTCGCGTCCTGAAAATAACCTATGGAAACTGCCGCCGGATTGGAGCTGTAAAATCTGATTGTGGGATTTTTTCTTTTTTTTATGGTTTCGTGAAAAATCGCCTCGTCTACGGCCATGTTTTCAAAAATATTACGATATTGAAAATCCAATAATCTCCAGGCCATAAAAAGGCTCAGTCGCTTTCTTCCTGTGTCACAAAATCATGGTAATTTGATGCGGCAAGAAGGTCTTCCAATTGCTCCAGATTATCCATTTCGATGACAACCAGCCAGCCGGTATCATAAGGATCCCGGTTTATTATACTGACGTCTTCAATGATATCTTCATTAATAACAACAACCGTGCCACTAACAGGAGAAATCAAATCCACCACTTCTTTGACGGATTCGAGGGAACCGAATGTTTCGTCGCGTTCTACATAAGTATCAGTTTCAATAAACTCAACAGAAAGAATATCTCCTAATCTTTCCTGAGCATAATCAGTAATACCTATTGTGGCCATATATCCGTCAACCCGCAACCATATATGCTCGCAACTATAAATTATGTCTTCCGGAAATACTTTCATAATAGAACAACCTCTTCTTTTATTCTATAATGGTAAGTTCTTTATCCATTTTTGTCAACTTTTCGCAACTATTTTCTTTCACCAATACAGTATCTTCTATTCTTATGCCCCACAGCCCCGGAAAGTATAATCCCGGCTCTACGGTAACCACCATCCATGGTTTCAAAATATCATTGGAATTTGAGGACAAACGAGGAGCCTCATGAATTTCCAAACCAACGCCATGTCCTGTGCCATGCGAAAAATAGCGGCCATATTTTTTACCAAAAACACTTCGCGCGCGCCGATCAATATCGGCGGCGGAAACATCCGCTTTAATACCGGATATGGCCAGGTCATGAGCGTCTTTAACCATCTGATAAGCATTTTTTTGCCTGTCTGTCAAATTCCCAAAAGCAATGGTGCAAGTTTCGTCTGAACAATAGCCTTTATACTTAACGCCAAAATCAATAACGATTAAATCTCCCTTTTTTATTTCTCTGTCGGTCGGTCGGGCATGGGGAAGAGAGGAATTTTTTCCTGTAGCGACAATAGCTTCAAAAGCAACTCCATCGGCGCCGTAATTTCTGGCGTTAATCTCCAGCTGCAATGCCAATTCTTTCTCCGTACAACCGGATATTATTTGTTCGACAAGAGAATGAATGGCAGATGAAGAAATTTCCGCTGCCCTCTTCAGGAGATCTATTTCAGTTTCATCCTTGCAAGCCCTGATTAATCTCAGATCATCCGTTAAATCTATAAATATTTCTTTGGGGAGGCTGCTTGTCAACTGATTATACATCTCCAGAGTGATCGAATCCGTTTCGAAACCGATACGCTTTAATTTAAATTTCTTTATTGCCTGAACAATTCCCTCAATCTTATTCGTATATTCTATTATTTGAATATCGGTTGCTTCCAGGCCGGCCTGAGTTGTATAGCGGCCGTCAACAAGCAAACCTGTCTGATCCGAATCGATCAAAAGAACACCGTCACTGCCGGCAAAACCGGAAAAGTAGCGGATGTTATTCATGTTAAAGAAAATCAAACTATCAATTTTCCAGGCAGAAAATTTTTTCTGAAGGCGGGATATTCTAACGGACATATTTTTATTTTTCCGCAGCATTTATTTTCAACCTTTTGATATTTTCCAGCCAGGAAGAAAGCGTTTTTATCAGATTGTCGGGTTCAGGAAAGTTCCCGTTCGCTGACGACTGTGAAACCAATGACGTTTTGAGTTTATCGAGCATGGCCAAAGCTTGCGCATTTTGAGGTTCTTTTTTTATTACTTCTTCAAGAATTATTTCTGCGTCCAGCAAATGCCCCTGTTTAATATACAACTGGGCTAATGTAATTGTAAAAAATTCCGATTCGGGAATGTTCTCATTATGTATAACATCAACTTCAGGGACAGGATTGTCCTCCTGTTCCAAAAGAAACATCTTCCCGATAACTTCTCTTGCCTTTTGGGCGCCTGGATGCAAGGAAATAACTTTTTCGTAACAAGCAGCCGCATCCTGATGAAAACCTTTTTCCCGATAAGTATCTCCCACCCGTTCATAAACAAGAATTAGCCCGGAAACAATTTCCCCCAAATTCCGCAAGACTTCACGCACATCATCCGGCCTTCCCATACCAATAAGGGCGTTACACATTACGATATGAGCATCGGCATCTACAGGAAAAAAATTCAATCGCTCCGTGGCAAGATTCAATGCTTTGAGCAGATTGTTCTGCCGCAAAAGCTCTTCCGATTCGTTAAGAAAATCGGCACGTTCTCCTTCAAAAGTGTTGTTTTTCATATTTTAAGGCTAACCCATTAAATAAAAAGGTGTTGATTTTGCGGTAACTAACATAAGCCTATATAGCGTGTCAAGGATGTAAAGAATTAAATATTGCGGGCAGATTATTTCAAGGACTTCAGATAATTTTCGGCCGTTCTGCCAAAAGAAGATTCAGGCGATAACTTAATAACAGTTTGAAATTCTTTTTTAGCATTCTTATTATCTTTAATTTTTAAATAATTTTGACCTAATAAAAGATGAGCGTCAAAAAGTGAAGGATCTAATTCAATTGATTTCTTAAAATGCCGTATAGCTTCCGTAATATTGTCCTGATCAGAATAAATAATTCCCACGTTTTTCTCGATTTGCGGCCGTAATCTGGTATGGGGATCTATATTAAGCGCATCCTGATATTTCACTAAAGCCGTTTTATAATCCTTTTTGGAGTAATAAGCCCATGCCGAATTATAAAGAGCGATTGAAGGCGTATCATATATTGGATTACTGAGAGCCTTGTCAAATTCCTCAATCGCCTGATCCCAGAGATTTCTATCTGAGTATAATGTGCCTAAATAATTATGCGCTTCGGAATAATCTTTATTCAGAGAGATCGCCTCTTTGAATTCCTCGATGGCTTTGTCTTTCATGCCTTTGCCATGATAAGACATGCCTAAATAATAATGAACTTTAGGATTGCCGTAATAGTATTTTTCAGCTTCCAGAAGCTCTTTTAAGGCACTATTATAATTTCCCGCTTCTATATAAGAAATGCCTTTATTCAAAAACAGTTCCGATTGCTGCCTGTGCCACGGAGTATAGGTGCAGGAGGAACAAAGAAGTATTGCCAGAAAAAAAAAGTTAAACAAAACTTTGCTTACTATTAGTTTCACTTAATTAATAACCATCCTTCAATGTAAAAATCATGGCGCTCATAAAAGTATAAGCGCGCAGATAACAAAATTATTCACTTATTGCTTTTCCCGAGGCCTCTTTAAAACTATTGCCTTTTAGTATCTTAGGTGTCACAAAAATCAATAATTGTTTTTTGGTGTTGCTTACGTCCTCTGTTTTAAATAACCATCCCAGAACGGGGATTTGCTGAAGAAAGGGCCAGCCGCTTACGGATTTCTCTTCGTCTGACTGCATAACTCCACCAATAACGACAGTGTCTCCATCACTAACAACAACCTTTGATTCAATTGCGCTTGTTTTGATTGGAGGATTGCCCAGCACTGCATCTGCATAATCGGGGCTATCATTGTTTGCTTTGATTTCCATGGAAATTTTTCCTTCATCGGTTATTTTCGGCGTCACTTCCAGGCTCAACATGGCGTCTTTAAAAGAAACGGTTGCCGGTGAAGTGCCTGATGCCGCAGTTGTATACGGGATTTCAGCGCCCTGCTTAATAACAGCCTTAATGCCTTCCATAGTCACGACCTTGGGTGCAGAAATTAATTTCCCGGTGCCGTTAACTTCCAAAGCGGCCAGTTGGGTTTCAAGAAAGCCTGTTGCACCGCCAAATACCAGACCAATGGCCGGTGATGCCACAGTTGACGGAAAATTTACAGCGGCCATAGCTAAGCTTGTTCCCGCACTAGTTGTCACACCAATTTGAGAAGGATAAATTTGTGAATATGGATTTGCTGAAGCTGTATTGCTGCCGCCAACCAGACCTAAACCATAAGTGCCGTTACTGACCGACTGCTGATTTCCAAAACCCCATTGAACTCCTATATTTCTGATAAAGCTTTCGTCTGCCTCGACAATTTTTGCTTCAATTAATATTTGCTTTAATAAACCTTTTTCAGACATATGTTTCAGTTCCCTTGCTTTTCGCGTATCTTCCGCTTTTACTTGAGACTCCTCAGCCGCACTTCTTTCAGCTTCATCTTGTTTTTTTCTGGTCAATGATAACACACTAATAACATTACCCATTTGTTTTTGGGCTAAACCATTTGTGTCTAATATTGTATCGAGGGCTTGTTCCCATGGGACATTTTTCATGGTTAGAGTTACCGTCCCTTTTACATCATCACCGCTGACTATGCTGATATCGCCGTATTCAGCCATCAAACGCAAAACGCTTTTTATGTCCGCGTCCTGAAAATCAAGAGAGATTATTCGATCTTTACCTTTTTTTACGGTTTCTTTATAAGCAGACGCATCGTCTGTTTCATTTTTCTTAACATCATCACTATTGCCCGCTGTTTCGGCGCTTACTTTCGCGACTATTTTTCTCGGCCCAGTTGTTTTCGGAGAACCATTGGCTTTCTTTGCCTCCAAACCGGAAACATTAAAATCAATTAAAACATTGGACCCTTCCTGCCTTATTGAATAAGGAACAATTTTATTAACAGCAATATTTAAATAAACCCAATGTTTGCCTTTTATTAATTGTTGTGATGGAACTACGCTTACAATATTGTTTAACTCCCCCTCTCCCAGGGACCGGCATAAATTTTCCGGCACCTGCATATCTTCCAACTTAATCAAATAACCGCCGTTAACATTACTTTTTACATCAACGGATGATTGTTTAGAAACAACAAGATGAATCCTTTCTTTACCGGGCAATTTTACAAATAAAACATTTTCCAGATTCCCGTCATTAACAGAAACCTCCGTCTTGTTTTCAGACGCTTTATTGTTATCCTCTGCTGAAACAGCAAAAGATTTTCCTGTAATGTATGTAAAAATCCAAGCAATAATTACAAAGACAATAAATATTCTGGATAAATATTTTTTCATGATTTTACCTCATTTTAATTTTTGCGCAGTTTTAAAATTACCTTTTTTGCTTTTTTATTTTCATATTCCTCTACGATAACACGATCACCCAAAATCTCAATCACTTTACCGTTATGTAATCCGATTCGTGTTCCCTTTAATAAAGGATAAAACTTTTTTGTGGCATCTTCAGCAATGGCAACCCTGTAATCTTTATCGCCGGCAATTCCCACCACTCTGTATTTATCCGTTTCGGCTCTCTGCAATGGAAAGATGGAGAAAACAGCTTCTTTTTCTTTTTTTTCGTTTTTCTTTTTTTCAAGCATTTCTACCATAATAAAAGGCAGGAAAGGATCGGACTTGCCCAATGGATTATAGCTATAATTGTCCGGCGGGGCAGGGGGTGGCGTAGGGACAGAAACCGGGGCAGGCGGCGCCGGGTTTTGAGTGGAAGTTTGTTTCGCGGCAGGCGTTGCTTTTACGGCAGCAGGAGCAATCGGGGGTAAAGCATTTTTTACTTCACCTGCAAAAGCAAAAAATGCTGTAATGAAAATAATTATAATAATGTTAAAAAAGATGAATTTTATTTTTTTCATTTTGTCTTGTTATCACTCTTGTTGTCACCTGTTTTTTCTTTTTTATCAATAAACATATATGTTTTAATCGTACATAATAAAGTAATAACTTCCCCCCTTCCTTTAACATCTTTTCTGTCTCCCATGGAAATATCAGAAATGTTGACAATCCGTGGTAATTTAGCCACATTGTCAAAGAAGTAAAGAATGTTCGGGAAAGTGCCCATTACCGACACCGCTACCGGAATTTCTTCATAAAGAGGCTCTTCCGCTGCGGGCGCTTTCTTGCCGTCAGCAGCCGTCTTAGAGGTATCTGTCGGCTTTTGGTCTTTTTGATCAGAAGGTTTTGCAACTGTCTTGGATTCCGCCGGAGACTGTTTGTCCAGCGTTTTCGGCACGGAAGCTTTGGGTTCAAATAATAAAAACTCAACGCCGGCATCTTTACCTGCCAAAGCCACAGAATGAAAAAGATTGGGAATTTCCCGCTGGTCAGGAAGTTTTTGTAAAGCTATTTTATAATTTTCTTGCAAGGTCGCGACATCAGCTTTGTATTGTTTGATCTGGTCGGCAATTTTTGTTTTTTCTTTAATTTTTCCCTGTATCGTAGTAATTTCTTCACTAAGAGAATTTTTCGTCTCTATCGCCGAAGACAAAAAGTAAAACCAATCTAAATAACCAATTAATAAAATTAATAGAAATACGGCCAATACCTTAGCTTGAGTAGGCATTTTTTTTATATCATTTAAAGTTATAGCCATATTAAAATCCTTTTTTCAAAACACAGGAAAAATTAAACTGCTGCAAAGTAAAGCCGGAAATATCCGTCTTCTTGGAAGATATTAGATCTACTGATTTTATCGGATCAAATTTTTCAATACTTTTCATAAAATCGGCCACAGCGATATTGTCTCTGCCAATTCCTTCAATACTAAGATTGCTTCCCTTTTGGGTTATCTTGACAAGCCAGATATCATTTGCCGGAACAAGCATGGCCAGATTGTCCAACGTCTTCACTGGAGCCAAACGGTTTTCTTCTAAAGTTGCAATTACCCCTAATTTCTGTTCCAGATCTTTTTTTTCATTTTTATATTTTTCCAGACTACCAATTTTTTTATCTAAATCAGCCAGTGAAGATTCCGCTTCTTTTTTCTGATCTTCTAAATTACTAACTGAAGAACTCGCCCAAACTTGCAGCCATACAAGAACAAGAATAAAGAAAATGAATGAACCCGCAATAATAAATATTTGTTGAAGAAAATTTTCTTTTTTTTCCTTCTCGCGATAGGGTAAAAGATTAACTTTAATCATTTGTCGCCTATTTTCCTTAAGCCCAAACCTATAGCAGTCGCGGCAACCGGTTTAATGCTTTCTATATTTTTTACATCAATGCTTCTTTTGTTGTAGCCGATTTTCAAAAACGGATTAATTAATTCGGTTTTCACATTCAGCGTTTCCGATAAATGTCTCGCTAAGTTGTAGACTTTAGCAGAACCACCGGCAAGCAATATCTGCTTAATATCTTCGCCGCCAAAAGTTGAACGAAAGTAATCAATGGATCTTTCAATTTCCAGGCAAATCGGTTGGGCAAATTCCAGAATACTGTTTTTTAAATCCAGGCTATCTCCTTCGCCGCCATCAGGGATTCCTTCTATTTTGATTTTTTCTGCTTCTTCAAAAGTTGTCTTATATTTCTCTTGCAGGCTTTCAGTGATTGAATTACCGCCCAAAGCAAAATCTCTTGTAAAAATTGACATGCCGCCTTTAATGACATTGATGCCGGTTGTGCTCGCTCCGATGTTAATGATTACAACAATTTCATCATTATCAAACTCATAATTAGCTTCGTACAGAGTTTCCAGAACAAAAGGCGCCACATCCATAATTTCAACATTCTGACCAGCAGCTGTAACCGCCTCAAGATAGCTGTTGACCACTTCTTTTTTGGCCGCTACAATAATAATATCCATCTGATTAGGATTATAGTTATTTTCACCCAAAATCTGAAAATCATAATTAACATCATCCATACTATCAAATGGCAAATACTTGCCGGCTTCATCATGGATTAAATCGCGAAATTCCGTTTCATTCATTTGCTGCAATGTTACTTTTTTTATAATAACCGAATTGCCTGCAATAGAAGTTACTATTCCTTTTTTACCCCAACCGGAATGTTTGAAAATTTCTTTGATTTTTAGAGATAAGGCACTGGCGTCCGCTAAAACACCGTCAACAATTATGCCTTTAGGCAGAGGAATCTCAAAGAAACGATTAAGATAATGGCCTTTAGAGTTACTTATTATTTCGGCTAACTTTAAAGAACTTGAACCGATATCCAGACCAACCAGTCTTTTTTGCCCTGAAAATATTTCTTTAAAACTTAGCATTAAGGCACCATCATATCATTCTTGGCTAAACTTACTTTTTTTATCATTTTGCCCACCGATAAACAATATCTCCTTTTTTGACCATACCTAATTCATTACGGGCTATCATTTCTATGTAGTTAATGTCGTTACGCAATAAAATTATTTTCTTTTTCAATTCGTTATTTTCTGCTGTTATCTCTGCTGTCTGCGATTTTAACTGAGCCAGCCGTTTGCTCATTAAATAATTATCAACAAACCCTCTGTTACCGAAAGTTATTAACAGAGCCATTAACAACAAGAAGAAAATCAAATATCTGCCTATCTTCATTTTGCGTCAATCTCTTGCCTTTTAAAAATGAGTGAATCTTTTAAAAATAATTCTGTTGCCTTTTCAAGGGAATACTTCTTCATATGGCTTCTGCAGTGCTTTAGCTACTTTCAATTCTGAATTCTTCCTGGTAGACAAGCCCTTCTCCATTTTGGAAAGTGTTTGCGGAGTTAAACCCGCCCTCCTCGCCAATTCAGATATACTTAAAGGTATTGTTTCACGAAATTTTTTTACTTGATTTTTCTTTATATTATCTACCATAAATTGATGTGATACCTCATTTGGCAATTATAAGACACTAATTTAAAAGAAAAGTCAAGAATATTGCTTAATATTAATTAATATTAAGCAATATTAAGCAATATTACAAATAATTATTTATTATTTCAACACAAAAAGGAGATTTGCTTTAATGTCAGGAGAAACGATAATATCGAGCAGCATAACAAGTAATTTTAGACAATCACAGGTAATAAACTGCTCATAAATGAATTTAATGAAAAACTAATAATTAATTTACACGGAAGGTAAAGTTTGTTGCGGTTCGCCCAGTATGAACCGGCCGCGTTCAATCCATTCTTTTAATATATTGGCAATCTGTCTGGCCTTGTAATAACTGGATAGAGGCGCGGTGATAATTTTTTTCCCGTCAATGATGATTGTTCCGCTGCGCAAATCCTTATAACTGACTTCTGCCAAAGGCTTGGCCACTCCTTTAGGATAATCCATACTGTAATCGTAAATCTGGGTATAAATATTCTCGTCTTTTACTGCTGTAAAAAGTGCCATTTCTTCGTCCAGAATAGGAATGGGAATGCCTATGCCTACGAACAGGGAGACTCCATAGCCTAAAATGCTTGCTCCCACAAGCCATTCAGGAGTCATTTCTTTTAAATTCCCAATGACGGCAATTGTACCGGCACCCTGTTTAGGAACCCCGTTTGCTCCACGAGTCACGTTAGGATTATGCTGTGTGCCCGGCCAGGCAACAAAACCTTGCGCTCCACCCAAAAATATCCGTGTCCCGATCCCTATTGTCCGGTAATAAGGATCATTAAACAAAGGGCTCAATTGTCCCGATGTCGCATACGCCGCATTGGCCATTTGCGGACGAAGCATCCCCATGTAAGTATAAATTGTTCTGTCGGATAGATTAACAGCGCAATTGTAATTTTGATAAGCATTGCGCGGATTAAACAAAATCGCATTCTGTAAATCTTTTATTGTAATGTTTCTTTCGTATTTCCGCGCGGGATAACAATCCGTCCCATAACCCTCGGCGCGCAGTTTAACAACATTTCCAGCAACCAAATCTTCGATAACATGACCGCCGCCGTAATTAAATTCTCCGGGATAAACACTATTGAGCGGATCGTTTTCGACAACTTCCGTTGCGCCAATATAACAATCCACAGCGGCAATTCCGCCGTAAGCCGACACATCATTTAACCATACTTTGGATGCCCGGATGCGAGGTGACGTATGACCAAAATTAAGAAAAGCTCCCGAAGAACACATCGGGGCAAAAGTTCCTGTAGTAACAACATCTATTTTACGGGCGGCTTCCACCTCGCCATGTCTTTCAACGACATCAATCATCTCTTCGGCTGTGACAACCACAGCCTGCCCCTCTCTTATCTTGTCGTTGATTTCTTTTAATGTTTTTTTAACTTTTAATTTTTTCATATTTTACTTTTGGAGCATGGAATAAATTTATGTACGTTTCATACCATTGTTTAACGCCAATTGCAAAAGCTAAGAAATGTTTTACACTTGCAGTTTCTTTTACCACTTCCAAAGGGAATAGTATCAGGTGTGCCCGAATCCGCCATTTCCCCGGGATGTGTTGTTCAGCTCTGAAGTTTCTATCCAGTCCACCTGAAAAATTTTCTGCACTACCATTTGCGCCAAACGAATACCTCTTTTAACAACAAATGGTTCTTCACCATGATTAATAACAATTAACCCGATCTCTCCTCGATAATCAGCATCTATTGTACCCGGAGAATTAAGCAGTGTTATCCCCTTATTTAATGCCAGTCCGCTACGGGGTCTAATCTGCGCCTCATAACCCTCAGGCAAGGCTATCGCGATGCCCGTTGTAATCTTTTTCCTTTGGCCCGGTAAAATAATCTCATCCTCAGCCACAGCCGCAAATATATCCATTCCGGCAGCCTGACCAGTCATATATTGAGGTATTGGAATGTCTTCATTGCCCGGCAGTTTTTGGATGCAAATTTTTATTTTTTCCATTTTTTCAAACCGGAAACGTTTATTTGCTAACTTTAAACTGATAAGATAATATACAAATATGTATTTTTACGGCAAGAGCCGTTCTGTATTCACAAATTTAATAAACACAGAACTTTTATTTGAATTCGGCAGCGATCGCATTGTCTACAGCTTTTGCTAAGGGAAATGCGATTGAATGCTGAATGATATAGTTTCTTAAGAATTGAAGCTCTCCGCGAATTGCCGTGGAGAGCTTCAATAATTATCACTGATCAAAAACAGCTTATTTAACTTCCGCGTCCAAAGCTTCTTTCCGGCTTAGTCTGATCTTTCCCGACTTATCCATTTCCAGAACTTTCACCATGACTTCATCGCCTTCCTGCAACACGTCGGTAACCTTATTAATTCTTTCCTTAGCGATTTGCGATATATGCAGAAGGCCTTCTGTCCCGGGCAAAATTTCGACAAAAGCGCCGAAATCCACAATCTTCTTGACTGTGCCACGATAAATTTTCCCCACTTCAGCTTCCTCGGTAAGCCATTTCACCATGTTCACGGCCCGTATCGCCGCTTCGGCATCACTGGATGCTATAGTTACAGTTCCGTCATCTTCGACATCAATAGTAACTCCTGTTTCACTGATAATCTGACGAATGTTTTTGCCACCCGACCCGATAACATTTCTCACCTGATCAACTTTTACTTTTACCGTTGTAATGCGAGGAGCGTATAGAGATATATCCGGCCTCGGCGCGGAGATGGTTTCGCGCAGCTTACCGATAATGAAAATACGACCTTCACGAGCCTGATCGAGAGCTTTTCTCAAAATATCTTCTGTCAGGCCGTCAATTTTAATATCCATCTGCATGGCCGTGATTCCTTTTTCCGTGCCGCAAACTTTGAAATCCATATCACCGGCATGATCTTCATCGCCCAAAATATCGGTTAGAACTACAACCTCATCACCTTCTTTTAAAAGTCCCATGGCAATTCCGGCGACACAGTCTTTCAGCGGAACGCCGGCATCCATCATCGATAAGGTTCCGCCGCAAACTGTGGCCATGGATGATGAGCCGTTGGACGAGAGAATCTCGGAAACAATTCTGATGGTGTAGGGAAATGTTTCCGGTGACGGCAAAACAGGCACCAGGGCCTTGCGGGCTAAAGCGCCATGGCCGATTTCTCTTCTGCCGGGACTGCGCTGGCCTTTTGCCTCGCCTACACTGTATGGCGGAAAATTGTAATGAAGCATGAAAGATCTCATCTCTTCACCACCGATAAAATCTATCCTCTGTTCATCTGCGGAAGTCCCCAGAGTTACAACGGCCAGGGCCTGCGTCTCTCCCCGGTTAAATAATGCCGACCCATGTGTGCGGGGCAAAACACCAACTTCGGCGCTGATTGGCCGAATTTCTTTTGATGTTCTTCCGTCAATGCGCTTTTTCTCATTGATAATCATGCCGCGTATAATTCTGCTTTCCAATTCTTCGATAATGACTGCAACTTTTTTACAAAGCGCTGCATCTTCTCCACCGATTGACTTGATGACACTTTCACGCACCTCAGCAAGTTTACCATATCGTTCCAACTTGCGGGGCATGCTGTATCCTTCCTTAAGGCCAACCAATGCCTCACCACTGACACGGGCAATCAGATCTTCATCCCTAACTACCTCGGCAACAGGTCTTTTGGCTTTACCAATGGCCTCGCGCATTTTATCCTGCAGATCAATTAATGGACGAATTGCTTCCAGGCCGAATTGAATGGCATCCACAATTACATTTTCGGCGACTTCTTTGGCGTCACCTTCCATCATCACCAGTTCAACATCGTAATTCTTTCCAGTCTTGCTGGGCGTCACCTTTCGCCCAACCATGAAAATATTAATTTCACTCTCCTGGATTTTATCCGAAGACGGATTACAAACGAACTGGCCGTTAATCAGACCTACGCGTACACCGGCAATCGGTCCTTTAAAAGGGATATTCGATATTTCCAAAGCGGCCGAAGCTCCGAGCATCGCTGTCACAACTGAATCATTTTCTTTGTCCACGGAAAGAACCGTGGCTATCAGCTGCGTCTCAGAATAGTAACCCTTGGGGAACAGGGGGCGTATTGATCTGTCAATTATACGGGATGTCAAAATTTCCCGCTCGTTAGGACGGCCTTCGCGTTTAAAAAATCCACCGGGAATTTTCCCCGCTGCAAAAGTCATTTCCTGATAATCCACAGTCAAAGGAAGGAAGTCCACTCCCTCACGTATGCTTTTTAATGAAACTGCAGTAACTAAAACAACTGTATCGCCGTAGTAAACCAGCATCGCCCCATCAGCCTGCGCGGCGACATAATCCGCTTTCAGAGAAATATTTCTCCCGGCTAAATCCGCACTGAATATAGTACTCATAATTTTTCCTCCATTTAATTTTAATTGCTGTCTAGGAAATTCAAGGGCGAAACGCATAAAATAACAGCCTTGAGACGTATTTTGCGTCTCACCACAGACAGGTTATCTTATGCCTTCCGCCCTTGAATAAATTCTTTATTTTCTTAATCCTAGACGCTTAATAACATTTCTGTATCTTTCTACATCATTACCTTTAATGTAATTGAGAAGTCTTCTTCTCTGACCAACCAGCTTGAGCAGACCACGGCGCGAATGATGATCTTTTTTATGCTCCTTAAAATGCTCCGTCAAATACTCTATTCTGGCGCTCAAAAGGGCAATCTGGACTTCGGGAGAACCCGTATCCTTTTCATTAAGCCGATAATCCGCAATTACTGCTTTTCTCTTCTCCAAAGTTAACACGCTTTTTCCTCCTTATAACATGATTAAATATTTGTTGAATTTTTTTCTCGTTACTTAATTGTTAAATACCCTGACAATTTTGGCCGCCTGCATTTTTCCATCGAATTCGGAAAATTTATTCACTGGCGCCAACATTTCCGCAACAGCCAGAAGATATCCACGACTTATGAATTTTACCATATCTCCGGCTTTAAGCAAGGGGAGATCATGTGCTTTCATCATTTCCACCGAAGGTTGCCATCCGTTACGCAGCTTCGCAGCAGAATCATCTTCCAGCTCAATTGAGCAAAGCAAAGGCAATAGCTCTGTCATCGGCAATATCTTTTCTGAAAGTTTATTTTTATTATCATTACTGACATAATCACTCAAACAAACAGCCATCTCTTCTAAAAAGATTCCACTCTTCAAACGGCGAAGGCTATATAAACACGCTCCAACTCCGAGCATATCGCCGATATCGGAACAAAGCGTCCTGATATAAGTCCCTTTAGAACAAACAACCCGAAAAGTGACGTGGGGGAAAGAAACATCTTCAATAACAATACTATAAATCGTCACATCTCGTGGTTCCATATCTAAAAAAACGCCACTTCTGGCATATTTATATAAAGGTTTGCCGCAGTATTTGACCGCGGAATATGCGGGAGGAATCTGCTTAATTTCTCCGATCATCTGCAACATCACCGCTCTTATTTCTTCCGTGGATACAAAATTATCGGATTGGCTGATAATTTTACCTTCAATATCCAAGGTATCCGTTTTTACACCAAGCAGCATTGTAGCCAGGTATTCTTTGTTTGCGCCAGTTAGAAGCCTGGCTAACTTTGTAGCTTCATTCAAACACACCGGAAGCACTCCCGTAACCATAGGATCAAGCGTCCCTGTGTGTCCCGCTTTTTTAACTCCCAAAATTTTTTTCACTTCACTGACAACATCGTGCGAAGTTTTACCCGCCGGCTTGTCAATGACGATAACTCCATCCATCATAAATATTAAAGTTCCCTTACCGCCTGAATGATCTGCGTTTTGATTGATTCAATATCGCCTTTAATCCAACAGGACGAGGCGTGGATATGACCTCCACCACCAAATTTTTTGGCCACCTTCTCCACATTAACCTGAGCTTTGGAACGCAGGCTCAGTTTAAAACTATCTTCTCCTCTTTGAGTATAAAGAATCGATATTTCAATGCCCCTTACCGTGCGTGGAATATCGACAAACCCTTCCGTGTGTTCCCAGGCCGCGCCCGTTTCCTGTAAATCTTTTTGCGTAACAACCATGGAACCTATCTTATTTTCCAGATCAAGGGATAATGTTTCCAATGCTTTAGCCAGCAGCTTTAATCTTGCCGGAGAATCGCTTTCATAAATATTTTCCGCTATCCATTGCGGATTGGCGCCGTTTTCCACTAAGTGTCCCGCTGCCCCAAATGTTTCCTTTGTAGTACTCGAGTAACGGAAACTGCCGGTATCCGTTATAATCGCTGCATATAAATTAGTGCTGATATCTTTAGACATGTCAAAACGCATTTCCCGCATTAAACGGAATAACAATTCACCAGTGGAACTGGCCTTGGCATCCAATATTTTCAAAGAACTAAAACCGTTATTGGAAACATGATGGTCTATATTAATGAGTCTTTTAATCTTTTTAATATTTTCCGCTTCATTTCCGACTCTTGTCAAATCACTGCAATCAAGAATTATACCGGTATCATACTGCTCTATATCACTTATATTATGAACTATATTATTTGCCGCCGGTAGAAACCGGTAACGTTCCGGCGTGCGATCCTGATTATAAATAACCGCCTTTTTCCCCATTTCTTTTAACATAAGATAAAGAGCCAGTTCCGAACCCAGTGCGTCTCCATCAAGTCTTACATGAGCAGTAATTAAAAAGTTATGCCCTTCATTTATAGCTTTAATGACTTTACTGATCATTTTTATTTTCCTGCCCGGCTATCTGGGCTAATAATTTTTCGATACGGTTACCGTATGCAAATGACTGGTCATGAACAAAAAGAAGCTCCGGCACTAAGCGCAACTTCATCCTTTTGCCCAGTTCCCGACGTATAAAACCGGCAGCCTGGGTTAAGCCAGCTTTGATTTCGGGAGAACATTCATCTTTTCCCATTTCCACGAAATAAATTTTGGCATTACGCAGATCATCGCTTACTTTCACTGATGTAATGGTAACCGCATGCAAACGCGGGTCTTTCACTTCCCTCAATATTATATCAGACATATCCGCCCTGATTAATTCGGCTATCCTGTCCGCTCTTTTAAAGTTCATCGTACTTACTTGTTTTCCAATCAGTCTATTCCAGAAAACTGGAAACAACCATAATTTCTATTTTACTGTTTAACACTTCGGCTGCGTGAAGTTTATCAATAAACATGAGCAATTGATCGACTTTTCCATTAATATAGCGCGAATCATTGCCAACAACGGCAAAGCCTATTTCGGCTAATTTGTAATTATCAAGATTGTCTGTTTCCGCAATTGATACATTAAACTCATTTTGCGTGCGTTTCAAAATTTTTTTTAAAACGCTTCTTTTTTCTTTTAAAGAGCCGCTTTCCGGGATTCGTAAATTTATAATTCCATACCCAATAACCATAAAGTTTTTCCCCGAATCCAAACCATCGTGGAAATTCAGGCATAATCAATTAAGAACGCTATGTCTTTTCAACATTCTGTTCTAATTTCTTTTCCATTTCCTCTATGACATAAGCTTCAATTACATCGCCAGGATGAATATCATTAAATCCTTCAATACTGATACCGCATTCAAAACCTGCAGCTACTTCTCTGGCATCATCTTTAAATCGCCTCAGGGATAGAATCTTCCCATCGAAAACCACCACGCTGTCGCGGACAAGTTTCAGCTTGTTAGAACGCGTTATCTTCCCATCAGTCACATAGCAACCGGCAATCGTGCCAATCTTGGGCACTTTGAAAAGTTCGCGGACTTCCGCTCTTCCCTGAACGACTTCTTTATATTCCGGTTCCAGGAGCCCTTCCATGGCCGCCCGCACATCTGCAATGACATTGTAAATAATGTCATAAAGCTTGATTTCTACGCCTTCCTGCTGGGCAACATCCACTACTCTTGCATCCGGTCTCACATTAAATCCGATAATAATGGCCTTGGAAGCAGAAGCAAGCATAACATCCGTCTCAGTGATAGCGCCGGTGGAACTATGAATAATTCTAAGTTTTATATCATCGTTTGAGAGTTTATTCAAAGCGTCGGAAATCGCCTCTATTGATCCCTGCACGTCGGCTTTGATAATAACATCGCATTCCTTTACGCCTTCTTTTATTCTCTGATAGAGTTGCTCTAATGTGACTTTAGAAAAAGAGGAAATCTCTTTTTCCCTTGCTTTTCTTAACCAATAATCGGCAATGCTGCGCGCTTTCTTTTCATCTTCGACGCAGAAAAACTCCGCCCCTGTTTGAGGCACGCTGGAAAAACCAATAACTTCTACCGGCATCGAAGGCCCGGCTTCTTTAATACGTCTGCCCTGATCATCAATCAATGCCCGCACACGTCCAAATTCAGTTTTGGAAACAAAGGAATCGCCTTCTCTTAGCGTGCCTTCCTGGATTAAAACAGTCGCCACGGGACCACGGCCGCGATCCAATTTAGCCTCAATAATAATTCCGCGAACAGTACGATCAGGATCGGCTTTTAACTCCAGAACATCGGCTTGCAGCAAAATCATTTCCAATAATTCTTCAATATTAATTTTCTTTTTGGCGGACACTTCACAGAAGATTGTTTCGCCACCCCATTGTTCGGATAAAAGACCATGTTCGGAAAGGGAATGCTTAACTTTTTCTGGATCAGCACCGGGTTTATCAATTTTATTGATCGCCACAATAATAGGCACTCCGGCAACCTTGGCGTGATTAATAGCTTCCACGGTTTGCTTCATTACACCATCATCGGCGGCTACAATCAGAACAACTATATCGGTTACCTGAGCTCCGCGCGCACGCATCGCTGTAAATGCTTCATGCCCGGGAGTATCCAGAAATACTATATCCCGGTCATTTATGTGAACATGGTAAGCGCCGATAGCCTGGGTAATTCCACCGGTTTCACCATCAATAACATTTGACTGCCTGATGGCATCCAAAAGTGATGTTTTGCCATGATCAACGTGGCCCATAATAGTAACAACCGGCGCCCGCGGTTTGAGATTTTCAGGAGTGGACGGAACTTTTAATACAGATTCGTCAAATTCCAATTCCGCTGGTTCCACCTGGAAACTGAATTCACTGGCCACAATGCTGGCTATATCATAATCTATGGTTTGATTAATTGTGGCCATCACATCCATAGACATTAATTTGTTTATTATATCACTTACCTTTATACCCATTCTTTTAGCTAAATCGCCTACTGTAATTGTTTCTCCAACTTTGATACGCCTTTTAATTGCCTTGGGGACGGTAAGTTCTGTTTTCTTCATTTTGGCAGGCGCAGTTTTTTTATTATCCCGCCATTTGGTAAAAATTATCTCCTGATCTTCCTGCTTTTTTAGTCTCTTTTCGATTTTTCTCTCTAAAATCTTACGTTGCGGTATTTTCTTTTCCTCTTCAATAAATACCTCAACCTGGGGTCTGCCCTTCTTTTTCGGCTTTTCTGATGGGGGCATAGATATTCTTTCGCCGGGTTTCATAGGCGCTTTTTGAGGAAGAGGAGCCTTTTGAGGAGTGGGCCTATCCGTTTCCGGTCTGGTAATTTTATGTTTAGAAATGATGGCCGGTTTAACGGAAACGGTGGGCGGCTGTTTGATTTTTTCCACCACAGGTGCCTCTGCCACAGGCGCAGGCCCAGCGCTTGATTCCTCTTTTATTTCAACTTTCAGTTTTTTCCCCTTGGGCTGCTCGGGAACCACTTCCTCTTGCTTGGAAGTCGGAGTTTCAGGATGCGTTTCTTTTTTAACTTTATCAACTTTTTCTGAAGGCTGTATTGAAGGTGTTTTCTGGAGTTTATCATCCGCCAAATCTTTTGCCTGAATATCTTCTTTCTTCTCTACCGGAGGTGCTTCTTCAATCGGCACTTCTATAGGAGTACGGACGGTGCGACGCCTGATTACCGTGGATTTTATTCTTTCCTCCACAACTTCGCGAAGTTCACCAGCCAGTAATTCTTTTTTTATTCTTTCCACTACATCCTCGTCCAAAGATGCGGAAGCTGTCTTAACCGGAATGCCAATTTCCTCCAAACGAGCGATCAGGATTTTACTTTCCAGACCAAGCTCTTTGGCTAATTCATAAATTCGCTTTTTCGGCATGCGCAAAAATCTCCATATTAAATTTCTTGGTTTTCAGACTATGAATCCTTTTTGTTCCCAACTATTTCTTCGCTTAAAATTTTACCCGCAGTTTCAATCCATTGCTGGGCTGTCTTTTCACCTATTCCGGGAATTGAAGATAACAATTCAGGCTCGGTTGCAGCAATCATGGCAAGACTTTTAATTCCTTTACTAAAGAGTTTCTCCGCCATAGCCGGACCAACGCCCGTAATTTTTGTCAGATCATTTTGTCCTTCTTTTCCTTCTTCCTGAGCGGCAACCATTGTTTCGCTCTTCATATCGATATTCCATCCCGTCAGCTTAACAGCCAGCCGGACATTTTGACCGTTTTTGCCAATAGCCAGAGAAAGCTGATCATCAGGAACTATTACCGTCATTGTATGGTTTTCATCATCAACAAATACCCGATTAACCTTAGCCGGAGATAATGCACTGCTTACATATTTGGCCGAATCATCGCTGTAAGGAATAATATCAATTTTCTCGCCGCGCAATTCCTGCACCACACTTTGAACCCGCGATCCTCTCATACCCACGCAGGCGCCAACAGGATCAATATCCTTGTCCTTTGATCTAACGGCAATCTTTCCTCGTTTACCCGGCTCCCGAGCCACATTTATAATATCAATAAGCCCTTCAGAAATTTCCGGAACTTCTACTTCAAAAAGCGCTTTTAAAAATGACGGGTGCGTGCGGGACAGGATTATTTGCAATCCTTTGGCGTTCTTTTTTACTTCAACAATATAAGCGCGGATTCTTTCGCCGCGTTTATAAGTTTCGCGATGAATTTGTTCCGTCGGAGGCACAATACCTTCCGCGCGTCCAAGATTGACGATAATGCTTCCACCTTCAAACCTCTGGGCAAAGCCGTTTACCAATTCGCCTTTCCTGTCTTTGTATTCATCGTAAATATTGTCGCATTCCGCGTCTTTAACTCTTTGAATAATTATTTGCTTGGCCATTTGCACAGCAATCCGACCAAAGGAGCTTGTTTCAATTTTCATTCCCAGACTGTCACCGGGCTCGGCTCCTTCATCAAGAGTTTTTCTGGCTTCCTCTTTGGAAATTTGTGTTTCATGATCCAGAACTTTATCGACAACAGTTTTGAACTGAAACACTTCAACCTCTCCGGTCTCATCATTGTAATGGGCTTCGATCTCTACGTTTTGTCCAAATTTTTTGCTTGCAGCCGTAAGCATTGCCGCTTCAAGGGCTTCGATAATAATTTCCTTATTTATACCTCTGTCCTTACCCATCTGCTCTATCAGACGTTTAAGTTCTGGCAACATTTAAAAATTCCTCCCTTTTCTTAGCTGATATATATTAGAATTTCAGCCTGCTGGCATTAATTCCCTATAGCAATTTCTAAATCAAAGCTCAATTTTTGCTAGTGTTGTTGTCGGCTTCCGGGAACGTATTATAATACGTCTCGTCGCCTCCACCTGGCCGCCTCGATATCATCTTTGATTTAGAAATTGCTACTACGTTCTAATTTATCCGGCATCTGCTAGATTAGCTTTTACAACATCCTGCCTGGGAATCCGATAAACTTTTCCCGCTATATCTATCAAAACCAGTTTTGTGCCCGATTCTTCAATGTAATCCAGAAGAATACCGTGAAAGTTCTTAATTCCTTCTATTTTTTCGCTTGTTTTAATATTCACCCTAGAGTTCCTGTATTTTACAAAATCCTGATCGCGCGATATCGGCCTATCCAGGCCGGGCGAGGAAACCTCCAGCGTGTAAGCGCCCTTAATCACATCACGGATATCAAAAATATCACCTAACTGATTGCTTATATTGGCACAATCATCAAGCGCAATTCCGCCTTCCTTATCCATAAAAAGCCGGATGATCCAGCGTGAATGCATTTTAATGCATTCTACATGAATCAATTCCATTCCTTCAGAAGCAACAACAGGCTCAGATAACTGCCTGATTTTTTCTTTTACGTCATTATCCATATTAGTCCAGAAAACAAAAAAGTGGGCAAGTGCCCACTCATCAATACAACATAATCGATGGTTTGATAATTGGCTAACATATCACGGCAGACAAAGCAAGCAAAAATATTGCGGCAGATTAACGTATATTTCTTTAAAATGGAGCGGGCGACCGGGCTCGAACCGGCGACGTCCAGCTTGGGAAGCTGACATTCTACCACTGAATTACGCCCGCTCATACAAGTTAACCAAATTGTGGTCACCAGGATACCAAGCCGACAAAGGTAGCCCTGCCAAACGCAATTTGGGTTGGAATCTTATTCATACAGCCCTTTTTGTCAAGGTGTTTTTGCTGATTCATTTGATGATGTACAAATTTCCAGGATTCTATCCACGTTAAAGATACGTTTTTGCCTGCGTGTAAGACAATAGGCGCTAAGCCCGACAAAAGGATGTCCGCTATACTCCATTGCTCCGACAAATAGCGGACGGATCATCCGGCGCGATTTTTCATCTTTTGCTTTTAAATAGAGAATTTCTAAATTTTTCTTTTCTTTAATCGCGGAATTAATAATCTCCAGTTTATCTTCGTGGGAGCATTTTAGTTTCGCCTTATCGTATTGAATGCGTGTAAGAAATTTAACAACCTGCCAATCCATCAAAACATGGTTCTTTTTTAATGGATGCCTCAGCACCATGCCTTCGAGAGTTGTACAGCGGGAAAGGGCGACATACATCTGTCCATGAGCAAAAGTGCCCCGCCCAACATCAATAACAGCTTTTTCAAAAGTTTTGCCCTGACTCTTGTGAATAGTCACGGCAAAGGCTAACCTGACCGGATACTGAGTAAACGAGCCGACACTTTCCGATACCAGTTCGTCGTTCTTCAAAAAAAAGCGATAAATTTCCCAGGTATATGGACTAATTTCTACTGTTTCGCCGTTATCCAGTTTGGCAGTGATTATCATGTCTCCTTCATCATCTTTCTCAAACCCCAATACTTTACCGATGGTGCCATTAATCCACCGCCCATGAGCATCATTATTTAAAAGCATTATCTGCGCGCCTTTTTTTAGTTTCAACTCTTCGGCTGTCGGCATGGATTCTTTGCCGAAATCTCCTTCTATCAGCCCCCGCGCTTTCCAAACTTTGCATGGCAGTTGAGCAAGTCGTCGTTCATTGATCTGATTAGACATTTCGTTAGTGCTGGTAAGCGAAATATAAAAATCATCGGCAGACACTTCAAAAGACGGATCACAGTGTTTATTGAATAGCGCGATATCGTCATCAGTTATGGAGTTATTGCGAATAGCGTTGAGCAGTCGGACAAAATCGTCATCCTTCTGCCGGTAAACTATTTCCAGCTCGATAAATTCCATATCCAGTTGATTAATGATCTTCGCGCTGAAAAAATAAGGGCTGTCATAGAGAGATTTGAAAATTTCGCGCTCCGTGCCGGTAACAACAGGCGGCAATTGATAGAGGTCGCCAATGAAGATCATCTGCACACCACCAAAGGGGCGTTTGGAATCAGGACCGTTCAGACGCAAAAATTTATCCACACAATCCAGCAAATCAGCCCGCACCATGGAAATTTCATCAATGACGATAGTCGTCAACTTTTTATAAATAGATATCTTTTCTTTGCCGGTAGCCCTTTTTTTCTTGATGGCGGCAAGCGTTACACCCGGTTTAAAGTGAAAAAAAGAATGAATTGTCTGCCCGCCTACATTAACGGCGGCAACACCGGTCGGCGCCAGAATAATGACGTTTTTTTTCGTGTTGTTATGAAAATAACTCAGCAGAGTTGATTTACCGGTGCCAGCCCGACCCGTGATGAAGATATTCTTATCCGTCTTTTCCATCATATCCAGCGCACACTGGAATTCGGAATTAAAATCAATCTCCACAGGTATTTTTGTTTCAATCATGGTTTCCCCCGCTAAAGTACATCTAATTCATAGGCACAATTCGTCTTGGGATTCAATAATCTTTATTTTTGTTACAACGTAATAAATGTACTTGGAGGGATATCTTCTTGATTTCAAGGAAATATTTTTCCACAGTAGCCTACAAATCGGTAACAAAAAGACTAAAGCTAACAAAAGCAATCCAGCTAATCGCGGCGCTTAGGTTGATTTTCTCGTTAAGGTTTTTTCCCGACATACAGACAGGCTATGCCGAAAGTGAGGGGATATATTTTAACTTCTGATATACCGGTTTCCCGCATGATGGCGGCAAATTCTTCAGGTGAAGGAAAGTTCATGATCGAATCGGCAAGATAGTGATACGCAGCGGCATTTTTAGAAAATATTTTTGCCAGCAGGGGAAGCAAATAATTCAGATAAATATAATAAAAAAATTTGAAAAAACGGTTTTGAATAAAAGTCATTTCGAGAATCATTATCTGTCCCCTCGGCGCTGTGACACGCAGCATTTCTCTGAGCGCGTCCGCTCTTTTGGGAATGTTTCTAATCCCGAACGCCATTGCCGTAACATCAAAAGAATTCTCACAAAGAGGCAGACTCAAGGCATTCCCCTGAATAAGATTTATCCTGTTTAAGAGGCTTTTTTTCTTTATCTTGTCATTTCCCGCTTTCACCATTGGATAAACAAAATCAACGGCGGCAACAGATATATTACGGTGCTCAAAGCAGGCGTAGATTGATAAATCTCCCGTGCCGCAGGCAATATCAAGAAACCTGTAGGTTTTGAAGAAAACCATTTTTTTAATCGCGAAGCGGCGCCAGGCAATATCGCGGCGCAGGCTCAACACGTGGTTTAAAAAATCATACCTGCCGGTAATAGTCGAAAAGACTTCTTTCACCATGCCGACACGTTCTGCGTCACTAATGGTTTTTACCGAGGGATATTTCTTAACTGTTGATTTTTGCATTTACAAAAATTCCTTTACCGCCGAAAGAACAAAATAATTTAGGTTCAAATCCAATCTCTGATCAGTCCTTTTTCCTGAAATATTTGTATAACGGCGGCTGAGTTTTCGACTGTAAATCCAATACGCCACCATTTATCGCGAAGATATGCGAAAAAAACCTCGTCGCGTTTGTACCTTTGGAAATCTCTGGAAAACCAGGTATGAAAATCTCCCGTTCCATGAAAGCGGAATTTACCATTCCAAATGGTAGGCTCTTTGACGGTGATTTTTTCAATATAAGGGGAAAATACTAATTTATCGCGTTCAAAAATATCATAACGTTTGAATAATATGTTTTCACCGGTAATTGTAACCAACGAATCAGAATAAATTGTTTCAGCATCCAATTGTTTTCACTCTACATAAATAAATTTAATTATTTATCGCGCACAAGAACCGAATTGGCGTGAGCATCCAGACCTTCTATCTGAGCAAAGTGAGCTGTTTGTCTGCTCAACTTTTTAAAAGCCTTCTGTGAAAAGGAAAGAACGCTCATACGTTTATAGAAGTCATAAACACCCAGTGGAGATGAAAAACGAGCTGTGCCTCCCGTGGGTAAAATATGATTTGTACCGGCCAGATAATCACCCAATGCTTCCGGCGTAAAAGAACCCAGAAAAACGGAACCGGCATTTCTGACTTTCCCTAAAACCTTTGCGGGATTCTCCACCATTAATTCTAAATGCTCGGGCGCGAAGAGATTGGCGATATCCAGAGCTTCATCAACGCTTTGGGTAATAATGATCGCACCGTATTTATCCAGTGATTTCTCTATTATTGTTATCCGCGATAAAGTTTTTATTTGCTGATTAATTTCCCGCGATACCTCACCGGCTAAATTTTCAGACGTTGTTAAAAGAACAGCCGCCGCCATTTCATCGTGTTCAAGTTGCGCCAACATATCAGCTACCACAAAAGAAACCTTTGCTGTATCATCGGCAATGACCACTACTTCACTGGGGCCCGCAATCATATCTATATCCACCTGGCCGAAAACGAGCTTCTTAGCCGCTGCGACATAAGCATTTCCCGGCCCTACTATTTTATCCACCTGAGGAATCGTTTTTGTGCCGTAAGCCAGCGCCGCTATTGCCTGCGCGCCGCCAATTTTGAATATGCGTTTCACTCCGCTTGCCTCGGCCGCCGCGGCAATAAGAGGATTAATCTTTCCGTCGCTGACCGGACTAACCACAACAATTTCTTCTACTCCCGCAATACGCGCAGGAATTGCCGCCATGAGCAATGTCGAAGGATAGGAAGCCTTGCCCCCGGGAGCATAAATGCCAACGCGCCGCAAAGGTAAAATACGTTGTCCCAATTCCACACCTTCGTCTGCCTTAATAGACCATCCATGTGTTATTTGATTGTTATGATATCTTTCGATGCGCTGGGATGCCAATTTAATAACTTCCAAATCTTGCGGCTTTACTAAAGACAGCGCGGCTTTTATTTCCCCATGCGTGACTTCCGCCGTCTCCGCGGTTAATTCATGACCGTCAAATTTGGCTGTATATTCAAATAAGGCCTCGTCCCCTCTGGCAGCAACATCGCTTACAATCTTAGCCACAGATGATAAAAGTTCCTGCGAACAGGCGCCACCCCTGAGACGCAATTCACGGAAAAAATCTTTAAACTCAGCAGCGTTTGATTTAATTATCTTCATTTATTTTACCCTTTTTATATCCGCTCCGAGGGCGGAAAATTTCTTCTCTATTGTCTCATAACCGCGATCAATATGATAAACGCGGGAAATCTCCGTCGTGCCGTCGGCAACCAGCGCCGCCAGAATCAGGGAAGCCGAAGCCCGCAAATCCGTAGCCATGGTTTGCGCGCCATGCAACGTCGGAACTCCCCGGACAATCGCGTTGCCACCCTGAATGACAATATCAGCTCCCATGCGCAGCAATTCACTGACATGCATAAAACGGTTTTCAAAAACAGTTTCGGAAATTACGCTTAACCCGCTGCCAATGGCCATATAAGCCATTATCTGCGCCTGCAAATCAGTCGGGAATCCGGGATACGGCAGCGTTTTAATATCAACACTATTAATCTTTTTCGCGGAAGATACTTTCAGTCCGTTTTCAGTAGGTGTTATCTTCATACCCGTATCCCGCAATTTGTTTATCAATGATTCCAGATGATGGGAATTGCAACCGATTACATTTATTTCGCCGCGTGTCATACCCGCGGCAATCATGAAGGTTCCGGCTTCGATGCGGTCGGGAATAATCGAAGCTTCCGTGGGTTTCAGAGAAGTAACGCCTGTTATAGTAATGACATCCGTTCCAGCGCCGCTGATTTTCGCCCCCATGCCCTTTAAAACTTCCGCCAGATTGACAACTTCCGGCTCGCGCGCGGCATTGTTAAGAACCGTGGTGCCATGGGCAAGAGTTGCCGCCATCATGATATTCTCAGTGCCGGTTACGGTCTGTATGTCAAAATAAATATCCGCTCCTTTTAATTTTTTGGCCTTCGCTTCAATATAGCCGCTGTTGAGTTCGACATGGGCGCCCATATCTTCCAGCGCCTTGAGGTGCAGATTGACCGGCCGCGCGCCGATAGCACAACCTCCGGGCAGGGAAACACGCGCGACACCCATCCTGGCAACAAGCGGCCCCAGAACCAGTATGGACGCTCGCATAGTTTTGACTAAATCATAGGGCGCGTCGCAACTGGTGATTTTATCGGCATTAATCTGACAGGTTTCGTTACCGTCAACTTGCGCCCCCATATTTTTTAAAAGCTTTTTTATTGTTTTAATGTCCACGAGATCGGGAATATTATAAAATGTATTTGTTCCTTCGGTTAAGAGCGCCGACGCCATGACCGGCAGCGCAGCATTTTTTGCCCCGCTGATCTGAACATCTCCGTAAAGAGGTTTGCCGCCTTCAATAACTATTTTATCCACTTACTTTTCTCCTTGCCTTGATTACACGCGGCAGGTCTGCGTAATCACGCCGTATTTCAATATTATTATAAAAGCCGGATGTTTCCATGATCCGGCGAACGTCTTTTTCCTGTCTAGCTCCAATTTCCAACAAAAGCCAACCATTTTTTTCTAAATAACCTTCTGCTTGATATATCAATTTTTCGTAAAACTCCAGACCGCTTTTACCGGCAAGAAGCGCTTCGCGTGGCTCGAAAGCCCTTACACCTTCCGGCAGTTCTTCATATTCCTGGGCGCCAATGTATGGCGGATTGGAAGCTATTATATCAAAAATACCTTTGACAGGTTCCAATAAATCGCCTTGCCTGAAATCAATGTGATTCTGAATTCCCAAACTGCAAGCGTTTCTGCAAGCCACATCAAGCGCGGTCAAGGAAATGTCGGTAGCCATTATCGAGGCGTGAGGTATCTCGCAGGCCAAAGCGATGGCGATCGCGCCGCTTCCCGTGCCTATATCTAAAATATTAATTCGGGTTGATACAGTTTTTTTCGCGATATTAAGAATTTCTTCGACAATGACTTCCGTATCCGGTCGCGGGATCAAAACATCTTTGTTAACTTCCAGGGAGAATGTCCAGAAATTCTTGCGACCAATAATATAGGCTACCGGCTCCCATCGCAATCTTCTGTTGATTAGCTTTTTAAATGCGGTCAGCTGCGTCTGATCTAGCTGAATTTCCGGATTCTTTAAAAATTCGAGGCGGTCGCAACCAATACAAAAAGAAAGCAAAATTTCCGCGTCCAACCTGGCGGAAGGTATATCTGCCGCTTCCAGAGTTTTTGCTGACTCATTGAGAATGTCGTAAACAATCATGGCGTTATTTCCTACAGGACTTCATTGAACCATATAACCATATAGAAGTGATTGAAAGTAAAATGTTGCGAAAAAATGTCAATTGTTTATAAATCCAAATAGTTAATATTTTAACATATTTTCATAATTTAAAATATTTTTTATGAATGATAAAATCTTGATTTGCTTTAGCCCGGAATTATCAACAAAATTGACTTGTAGGAATAGACAGAAACTTTAAAATAAGTTATTGGCGACATATAATTATGAGGCCTCACAGGTAACGATTCAATGGCTGGTTTGTTGAGCCAATTTAAAAATATAAAGAGCTGCCATAAGGCGATGAAGGTTATTTAGTCCTGTCATCCGCGCTTTTTCTTTGCGAAAGATAGTGAGATACAGCATAAGGGAGCGCCCAAAAATACTTTTATAAAAATAGAGTAAAATACACCTCCCAAATTTCCGACGTATTCCATGCGGTTTCGAAAATCCGCAAAATCAAAGCATACAAACGCGGGATAAGTCTGAACGTATAGAAGTTTGGGGATCTTATCATCGCCAAATTTAAGACTAATCCAATAGTTTTTCAAAAAGCAATAGCACACACATTTCCAGAGATTAAGGGAATCAACAATAATAATGAAGAAAAGCCTGATAGTCTGTTATCAAAAATATCTTGTTAATTATTGTAGCTGAAATCCATCTTTCATACACTTGTTCATTAAATTAAGCGGGGTTTTTCAGCGATTACAAAATTAAAGCCGTAACAATTGATAATATTAAACAAGATATGGATTGGGCAATTAGCATTCAATCTTCTCGGAAGCCAGTCTATTTCAATAATTCCGCCTGGTGGTGAGATGATAAAGCGTCAAGCATTGCGCCGATGTTACCGTTGATGAAACTATCGAGGTCGTAGCGGGTCAGATTGATGCGATGATCGGTGATGCGTCCCTGCGGAAAGTTGTAGGTACGGATGCGCTCGGAGCGGTCGCCGCTGCCTACCTGGCTTTTGCGCACCTGCGCCTGCTCGGCATTTTGTTTTTGCACCATGGCATCCAGAAGCCTTGCCCGCAATACTTTCATTGCCTTGACCTTGTTCTTAAGCTGAGATTTTTCATCCTGACATGTAACAACCAGTCCCGTCGGCAAATGAGTTATTCGCACAGCCGAATCTGTTGTGTTGACGCTCTGCCCACCATGACCGGTGGAACGATAAACATCAATACGTAATTCGTTGGGATCAATGTTCAATTCTACTTCCTCGGCCTCCGGCATAATGGCCACAGTTACCGCCGAGGTGTGAATACGTCCCTGCGCTTCGGTGACCGGAACGCGCTGAACGCGATGAACACCGCTTTCGTATTTCAGGCGGCTGTATGCCCCTTTTCCGTCAATTTGCGCGATAATTTCCTTAAAACCACCTACACCTCCGGAAGGCGAACTACTGACCACTTCCACGCGCCAGCCTTGAGATTCCGCGTAGCGTGCATACATTCGGAATAAATCGCCAACAAAAAGCCCGGCCTCATCGCCTCCTGTGCCCGCCCTGATTTCGAGAAAAACGTTTTTGTCATCATTGGGATCTTTCGGCAGCAGCAAAATCCTGATTGTTTCTTCTAGCTCTATCTTTTCCTGCTGCAATTGTGGCATTTCTTCCTTGATCATTGCTTGCAATTCTTCGTCATTTTCCTGCAGCAAGCCCGTATTTTCATCAATACGTGCTTTTACTTTTTCATATTGGCGGATAGTTTCGACCAATTGAGTCAAATCCGCATGTTCTTTGGCGAATTTCTGATACATGCCCTGCTTGGAAACAACATGAGGATCGCTTAGTTGCCCTTCCAACTCCCGGTAACGTATTTCAATGTCGCGAAGTTTATCGAGTAAAATATCCATGTTATTTCTTTAAATTAAATATTGTAGTTTTTAAGGTAGTTTTAAAATAGACACTTTTATAAGTTCCTTCAAGTTTGGAAGGGTACCTACAAATAGTGAAGCCGGGTGGCATTAAAATAATTGGCTGGATGGGAAAGGTAAAGACCGCCTGAGATGTATGTTTTGGATTTTAAACAACAAGAATAAGGGGACGAATCCTCACTGGCATAAAAAAGATGGAAATTTTTCGTCATAAGATCATATTCCAATATTTTGTTTTCCCTCTAAGGAAGTTTATTTAATTATTTTTTTGCTGCTTTCTTGACAATTTTTGTGTCTGTTGTCTTTTTGACCTGCGGCGTTACCGCTTTTGTTTCATACTTCCTCTTGAATTTCTCAACACGGCCGGCGGTATCTAAAACCCTTTGTTTACCTGTTATAAAAGGATGACAGTTGGAACAAATTTCTGTTTTGATATCTTTTTTGGTTGACTTTGTGTTAATCACATTGCCGCAAACACAAGTGATTGTTGTTTCCTTATATTCCGGATGAATTCCTTCTTTCATATCTTTTAATTTTCCTCCCTTGCAGTTATCTGCAATTAATTATTAACATTTCTTACTTTATTTTAAAAGCGTTTGAGGTGCCTTACAATATATGCGGTGAAAATTCAAGAAAAAACTCGAAAATCTGTTTTTCCTTGGTTACGCATTCATTGAATCCAAAAATTCCTGATTAGTTTCCGTTTTCTTGATTTTGTTGATGATAAATTCCATGGCATCAACCGGATTCATTTCCTGTAATAATCTGCGCAATATCCAGACGCGGTTTAAATTCGCCTTAGGAATCAGTAATTCTTCTTTTCTGGTTCCTGAACGTATTAAATCAAATGCAGGGAATATTCTGCGATCGGCGATACGGCGGTCCAAATGCAGTTCCATATTTCCTGTTCCCTTGAATTCTTCAAAAATAACTTCATCCATTCGGCTTCCGGTATCGATCAAAGCCGTGGAAATTATTGTCAAACTGCCGCCATTTTCAATATTTCTGGCTGCGCCGAAGAAACGTTTCGGTTTATGCAAAGCATTGGAATCAACACCACCGGAAAGAACTTTCCCGCTGGGCGGAACAACGGTGTTATACGCTCGCGCCAGACGGGTGATGCTGTCTAATAAAATGACTACATCCTTTTTATGTTCAACAAGACGCTTAGCTTTTTCAATAACCATTTCAGCTACTTGAACGTGGCAGGAAGCCGGTTCATCGAATGTGGAAGCAATTACTTCACCGGAAACACTGCGTTGCATATCAGTCACTTCTTCCGGCCGTTCGTCAATTAAAAGCACCATCAAAACCACTTCTTTATGATTTGCGGCAATGCTGTGGGCAATATCCTGCAGAAGGACTGTTTTACCGGCACGCGGCGGAGAAACAATCAATCCGCGTTGTCCTTTGCCGATAGGCGCGAATAAATCCAAAGTTCTGGTCGAGTAATTTTTAGGATCAAATTCCAGATTTAATTTTTCCAAAGGATAAAGAGGAGTCAAATTGTCAAAAAGGATTTTGTCGCGGGCTTGTTCGGGGCTTTCAAAATTTACGGTATCAACTTTTAAAAGGGCAAAATATTTTTCCCCTTCTTTCGGGGGACGAACTTCACCGGAAATGGTGTCTCCGGTTTTTAGATTAAATCTTCTGATCTGCGAGGGCGAAATGTAAATATCATCAGGACTGGGCAGGTAGTTATAATCCACGGCTCGTAAAAAACCAAACCCATCGGGCAAAATTTCCAATACTCCTGAGCCGGAAATCACGCCATTTTGTTCCGCTTGCGTCTGCAAAATGGCAAAAATCAACTCCTGACGTCGCATCGCGTTGGCACCGGGGACCTTTAACTTTTTACCCAAGTCATTGAGTTCGCTAATAGGCAATCGTTTAATATCTTCAATGTTCATAAGTACTTCCTTACTTTAAATTATAATCGGACAACGCTAGAGTCATCCCGATACTACATATTTGCCTTCGCTTTTACTGCATGATTTTAAAAGAAACACAATAAAGATAGTTAAGATATTTTAGTAGTTACGGATTAATTCTCGGCTTGTTATTTGAATACTTGAAACGCTCCAAAGGGTAGGGCTTAAATAGCCTTTATTAAGTGCCAGAAACTCTATATTAATATGGAGTAGCTGTCAAGAGATTTTATTGGTTTCGTTAAAAACACCAAGTCTGCCGGATTTATCCGTCATTCCAGGCTGATAATTAATCTAAGCGCACTATGAAATCTTCTTCGCCTCTTCGACCAGCATTATGGGAATGTCGTCCTTTATTTCGTAGAGCAATTTACATTGATCGCAAACAATGCCATTTAGCTTTTCATCAAGGCGAACGCTGCCATGGCATTGTGGACAGATTAAGATTTCAAAAAGTTGTTTATTTAAAGGCATTTCATACTCCTTTGTGAATTTTTTCCACAGCGGCAAAAACTTGCTCAATGGAAATATCTTCCATGCATTTTTTTGTCGAACATTTTTTTAAATAACAGGGACTGCAGGGCAGTACTGCCCTGATTACTGCATGGCCGGAACCGTAAGGGCCTGTTCTTGCCGGATCAGTTGGTCCAAAAAGAGCTACAACCGGAGTTCCCACAGCGGCGGCCAAGTGCATGGGACCGGAATCGGTTGATATCACCATTTTAGCTTTTTTGTACAGGCAGGCAAGTTCAGGTAATGATGTTTGCCCTCCTAAATTTATATTTTCAGTAGTCATTAATGATGTGATTCCCTCAATGGGCCCCTCTTCGCTTCCGGTAAAGACCACTTTTATCTGTAGCTTATCATTAATTAAATCAGCCAAGTAAGCAAACTTTTCATTATTCCAAAGTTTTGTTTCCCATAAAGCCACAGAGTTAATGGCAATAAATTTTTTATCTTCAAGATTATATTTACGCAACAGATTTTGCACCTTTACTTGAGCTTCATTATTAGGGGGCAGAACAAACTGCGTTCTATTTATTTTGGCTCCCAGATAACGCGGGAAATCCAGATAGCGATCAATCGCGTGTTTGTTCATATCTTCGGTAATTTTTTCATTAAGAAACAAACCGCTTAATTCCTGCATTGAATTATAGCCTAGTTTTCTTTTCCCCCGGCTGAGAAACACAATAATTGAACTTTTAAACAGACCATGAAAATCAATCACCAGATCATAATGACGCTGCCGCAAAGCCTTTATAAAAGAACGTATCTGTTCCAGTGGTTGTCTGAATCGGCCGCGACAGACATCTTTGCTCCAGCTTTTGCGCCGTGAAACTAAAACAGCATCAAGATAAGGATGATTTTTAATTAAATCGGCCGCGGCTTCTTCCACAACCCAGGTTATGTGCGCGTCCGGATAAAGCTGGCGCAGTGCACAAAGAGATGGCAGAGTATGAATAACATCGCCTATCGCGCTGAGTTTTATAATGAGTATATTCACTTTTTATCCTTCAATTCCGAGCTGCATCCAACGGATAACGAGGCGGCAAGAATGATGCCCTGCAGGCGTATTCCTCATACGTTGAGGAAGCCGACGACGCAACCAACAAAGCTAGTCAAAGGATGCGACTTGGGATAGTATCCATTTTACAGCTCCCAGAATATCCGCAACAATGAAATCCGGTTTGTTCTGAGGCGTTGCTTTATCAGGACCATCATCCTGTAATAAGCCTTGACCGAATCCGGTTTTTACTAAAATCCCTTTGGCTCCCACACTTTTCGCCGCTTCCATGTCGTTAAATCTATCTCCCACCAGATAAGATTTTGTTAAATCGATATTTAAATCCTGAGCAGCCTGAAGCAACATGCCCGGAGCCGGTTTACGGCAGTTGCAGACTTGCCGATAAGGCTCGGTCCCTTCAATGGGATGATGAGGACAGTAATAAAAATTATCTATGTGAGCCCCATTTTGACGCAAAGCGGCTTGAAGATGCTCATTGATTATTTTTACAAAGTCTTCTGTAAATAATCCTTTGGCCACACCGGCTTGATTGGAAATGACCACAGCTTTCATTCCGCTTCCATTAATCAATCTGATCGCTTCATAAGCGCAGGAGATTATCTTGAATTTATCTAAACTATCCAGATAACCGACTTCTTCATTAATTGTTCCGTCTCTGTCCAGAAAAACAGCCGTATTTTTCTTCATTGATTACTATCCTGAATTATTTTGAAATAAATTCTCGGCAACCCGTGAAACATCTTCCACAGAAATCATCCTCATGCAACGAAAATCTGTCGGGCATGTTTTTTTCAGGCAAGGGCTGCAGGATACTTCCTGACGAATTATGACAGATCTGTTTCCGACGGGCGCGGTGTTGACAGGGTTCGTTGAACCAAAAATAGCAATAGTCGGAATATTCAACGCGCCAGCTATATGCATTAAACCTGAATCATTGCTGATAAACAAACGGCATTGGGAAATCAAGTAAATTGCTTCCAGCAGAGTTGTTTTGCCGGCAAGACTAATTAATTTCGCACGCGCCAGTTTTTGGATTTCCTGCGCTGTTTCTTCATCGGCCTTCCCTCCCATGATAATTACCTGTGCAGAGAATTTTTCATCAAGCCAATCCGCAGTTGCGGCAAATCTATCTGGAAACCATTTTTTAGCAGGGCCGTAAGTGGCTCCCGGAGCGATGCCGATTATAGTCTTCTTTGTTTCTGGTATAAATTTTCGCAAAATATTCCGGGCTTCCAGAATGTTTATTTTTGTTTCCAGGTACATTTCGCGATCAACGGGAACACAACCCAGAGCCTTGACCATTTCCATATAATAATCAATCTGATGAATCTTTTTTATTTCTTCTGTGCGCCGCACACGATGTGTCAGCAAAAGGCCGCGGGCATCAGAGTCGTAACCGGCACGTATGGGAATCCCTGCCGAAAGGGCGATGATCGCGGCTTCTATGGCGTTCTGTAAAAGGATTGCCTCGTCAAATTTTTTCTCTTTGAGCGTTTGGGCAAGCCGGAATACCCCGGCCGGATTATCAAATTTATTTTCATAGATGATTATTTCATTAAGGTCAGAAAAAAGCCTGTAAATATCGGCCACCCAGGGTTTTACCAGCATGGCAATATGAGCCCCCGGGTAAGTGGCGCGAATAGATGCCACCGTCGGCAACGTTAAAATAGCATCGCCAATCCAGTTAGTGCCACGAATTAGAATTTTATCTATACCTTCCCGCGGCAATTTTTTGATTTTGTTAGAATTCAATTTATTATCCTTTTTGTTTTGCCTGAGATAATTTTGTTTTCCAGCGTTGATGCACCCAAAACCATTGTTCCGGATATTTACGAATATGATCTTCAATAATTTTAGTAAAATTCTGCGTATTGATCAGCACATCAGCATCACGATTCCCGCAGCTTACAATATCAACCTTCCTGCCAATTTCCAGTAAATATCTGCCATCGGGCAGGCGGCGGGTAAATGCAGGCAGTACTGGAGCTTTTGTATACAAAGCCAATAAAGCCAGACCTGATGTTGTACAAGCGTCCCTTCCAAAAAAATCAATAAACACGCCATCATACCAGGCGACGTTTTGATCAATGAGGAGATTAATCGTGGAACCTTTTTTCAATAGGCGAATCATCGGCCGCATGGCATTATCTTTCGAAAGTGAAATGTTACCGTAAGAAGCGCGAACACCGGTAATGGCCCTTTCTAAAAGAGGGCTGTCAAAAATGCGGTAAACAAAATTAAAGGGATGCGTCATTATTGCCAAAGCCGCATTCCCTATTTCCCAATTGCCAAAATGAGCGCCAAAAAGCAGTACACCTTTCCCTTCCTTATCAGCATCCTTATAGTTGTCCAGACCTTCAATACTCACCCATTGATGTAAATTATCTTTGTTTAAATACGGGATGTCAAAAAAATCGGCTACAACCATAGCAGCGCTTGCGTACGATTCTTTCGCCAGCCCGATAATTTCTTTTTGAGACTTTTCGGGAAAGGCGCGTGTCAAATTATGAATAGCGATAAGCCGGTGCTTTAGAGAAAGACGGAAAAATAGCTTGGTTATATAAACAGCAAAACTCCTCCTTAAGCTCACAGGAATATGTCTTAATGAATTTATTATTAATCTTTCTTTCACACCGGAATCCTTGTAGTCAGATTATTTTTTCGCCGCCGCTAGCCGTGCCAATATAAATTTTTTGAATGGTTCAGAGGAGGGAATAATCTCCAACCCGATACTCAACATGTAAATTATTTTTAAAAATTCCGGGAAGTTCTGTAGACGCACACCGTCTTTTTGAGTTGAAATAAGAAAATCAGCGCGGCAATCAATAAATCTGGCTTCGATTTTTCCCAATTCGCTTTTACTGTAGCGGTGGTGATCCGGGAAAATATCAAATGATAAAACCCGCGCTCCCGCAGCCAATAAAGCCTTTTTAAACGAATCAGGGTTAGCTATTCCACAAAAAGCGCAAACTTTTTTCCCCGCAATGATGGAAATCAGCTCTTGCGCACCATAATCTCCCCTGATAATATTTTTTGGTTTATGAATACTTCTAAATACGGTAATGTTTTCAGTCCGAATCAATTCCTCGATTTTATTGTTTGATTGTTGCGCTTCATTGGCACGTGTGAACAAAACGGCGCTGGCCCGGCTGATTTCTTTTAGCGGTTCTCGCAATCTTCCCAACGGAAGTATATGATTGCTTCCCTTCAAATTCTGGCTATCTAATAAAATCAAATTAACATCTCTGAAGATTTGCCTGTGTTGCATCGCATCGTCACAAATGAGCACATTTACCCCGAATTGATCTATAGCCGCTTGTCCGGCAACTATCCTTTTAGCTCCCGTAATCACCGGAATACCTTTTAGAACATAAGCAATTAAGGAAGGTTCGTCTCCGGCAATTTCACTATCGAGCAGAATTTTATGACCGTCAGATACAATATTAGCGGGATTGATATTCCTGCCGCCATAACCACGGCTGATAACCGCCGGCTTAAAACCGTTTTCTTGAAGCATTTGAGCCAGCATAATTACACAGGGAGTTTTACCAGTGCCACCGACAGTTATATTGCCAACGCTAATCACCGGACAAGGAAGGGTTGTCTCTTTAAGTATCTTGTAATCGTAAAGCCGATTGCGAAAATTGATAATAAAAAGATAAAAAAAAGACAGGATAGATGCGATTATTCTGACAGGGCTGTAAAAGCTTGTATTTCCGTCATCATCCCATATCCTTTGCCAATTGATCATTTTTGTCATCACTTCCTTCATCTTTGAACTGCAAATTATACAGACGGAAATATTCACCTTTTTTCTTAAGCAACGTTTCGTGGTCCCCTTCTTCAATGATTACCCCATTAACTAACGCAATAATTCTGTCGGCATTTCTGATTGTAGAGAGCCTGTGCGCTATAACTAAAGTGGTGCGGCCTTTCATGAGATTATCCAAAGCTTCCTGCACTTCAATTTCCGCTTCCGTATCGAGCGATGAAGTGGCCTCGTCAAGAATTAAAATAGGAGCGTTTTTCAAAAGCGCCCTGGCAATGGATATTCGCTGTTTCTCACCTCCGGAGAGTTTAGTGCCAAGTTCTCCGATATTGCTGTCGTATCCTTTCGGCAGGCGGACAATAAAATCATGAGCGTTGGCTGCCTTGGCGGCATTGATGATGTCTTCTTCAGTTCTTTGAATATCGCCGTAAGCGATATTATTTCTAACCGTATCATTAAAAAGAATTGTCTGCTGAGTTACTATGGCAATCTGTTTGCGCAACGATGGCAGGGAAACGTCTCTGATATCATATCCGTCAATGAGTACACGGCCTTCGTTGACATCATAAAATCTCGGTATCAAATTAACGAGCGACGTCTTCCCTCCGCCGCTCATACCCACAAACGCGACAACCTCTCCTGCTTTAATGGAAAGATTGACATTTTTTAATACAGGTTTTTTTTCATAGCAAAACGTCACATTCTTAATATCAATGCCGCGATTAATTGGCGGAAGCTCTAAGGCATCGGGCTTATCTTCGATGTCCGGCACACGATCAATGATACTGAAAATACGGTCGGCGCCGGCAATGCCCTGATTGATTGTATTGTTGATATTGGTGAGCCGTTTAACCGGTTCGTAAAGCATCAGCAGCGCGGCAATAAAAGAGAAGAAAGTGCCCGGAGTCGAATTCCCGTGAACCACGTTGTATCCGCCGTAAAAAATGACAGCGGCAATCCCCAATCCGCCGAGAAAATCCATGAGCGGGCTGGAAATGGCGTTTATGGAAACGGCTTTCATGTGATATTTGAACAGTTTTGCATTTTCCGTGGCAAATCTTTTGCTTTCATATTTTTCCATGCCGAATGCCTTGACAATGCGTGTTCCGGAAATGGTTTCCTGCAAAAGGGAATTCAAGGTTCCCATGGTGATTTGCGTGGATGTTGTCAGATTGCGCATTTTTCGGCCAAACATGGCAATAGGATAGATAGTCAGGGGAAAGACGAACATCGCGATGGTCGCAAGTTTCCAGTCGGTGTAGAAAATAACTCCTACCAATGACATCAGCATAAAGCTGTCTTTGACTAATGCTGTTATTGCCTCTGAAGCAGCGGTTTGAACGGATGCAACATCGTTAGTAATTCGTGACATCAGCAATCCTGTGGAATGCTCGGCAAAAAAAGATAAGGATTGTTTCTGAATTTGTTCGTAGAGTTTATTGCGCAAATCCATAACAATGTGTAAGCCGATTGAACTCATTAAAATATTCTGCCCGTAGTTGCACAATCCTTTAAACAGGAAAATGGCGACCACCCCAAAGGGGATCCATTTCAACGCGGCAATATTTTTACTGACAAATATTTCGTCAATAGCCGGTTTGGCAATCAGCGGCAGAGCGGATTGTAAACCTCCGGCAATTATCATGCAAATCGCAGCAAAGATAAAGCGCACATAATATTGCTTTGCCATTAACAGTAATCTTTTAAAAATTTCCATTGTTGTTCCTATATCATATCGTGAGCGATTTGCGCAGCCCTTCTTGCGGCGCCGGGTTCGCCAAGTCTGGCGCGGATTGCTTCCAGTTCTTTTATCATTTTCTGTCTTCTTTCTCCATTTTTTAATATAGACAGGGACTCTGCTGCAATGCGCTTACCGCTGGCATCGCCTTGAATCAGTTCCGGCACAATTGTCTTGCCGGCAATAATATTAACAAGACCGATATTCTTCACGTGAACAAACAATCTGCCAATGAAATAAGAAAGTAGAGAAATTTTATAGACTATAATCATGGGAACTCCCAGAAGAGCGGTTTCGAGCGTCGCTGTCCCGGACGCAACCAACGCTAAATCAGCGCAGGAAATTACATCATATGCATGACCGGAAACTACCTTTACGTCTACATTAAATCGGGAAATAATTTCAGTCACGCTTGTTTCTTCCAGCGTATCGGCCAGCGGCAGCACAAATTGCAAGTCCGGCATTTCCCGCTTTAATATTTGTGCCGCCCGCAGCAATTCCGGCATTAGTATCCTTACTTCCGAGAGCCGGCTACCGGGTAAAATTCCTATCGTGATTTCATCTTCGGAAAGACCGAATATTTTTCTCGATTCCTGTTTTGAATAATTTAATTTTACCATGTCCAGTAAAGGGTGGCCTACATAGTTTACGCCAAAACCCTTCTGACGGTATGTTTCGACTTCAAAAGGGAGAATAACCGCCATTTTGCTGACCGTTTTTTTAATTTGTCCGATTCTGCTTTTGCGCCAGGCCCAAACCTGCGGGCTGATATAGTAAAATACTTTTATCCCTCTTTTCTTGGCGGCTTTAGCTAACGGTATATTAAAATCGGGATAGTCAATCAAAATGACAAGATCCGGGCGGCGTTCATCCATCGACCTTTTCATCATTCCCATAATTTTTAAAATACTTTCTAATTTGGAAACAACCTCGGTCAAACCGACAACAGCCATATCCGAAGCGTTGGCCAGAAGTTCTACTCCTTCTTTCTGTAATCTGTTTCCGCCGATACCGTAAAAATTCAATGCCGGATCTAAATTTAACATTTCCCTGACAAGATTGGCGCCATGCATGTCACCGGAAGCCTCACCGGCAACAATCATAATTGTTTTGTTTTTCTTGTTTAGAGCTTTTATTGTCTTAACTGGACTTTTTTCTTCAAGAGACATGGTTAATAACATTGGCAATAAGCTGGATTTCTTCCTGGGTCAATTCCGGAAACATCGGCAGAGAAAGGACTTCCTGCGCGCATTTTTCGCATCCGGGCAATTTTACTGATACATTATATAACTTCAGAAAAACTTCCTGCTGGTGCAGAGGCACCGGATAATAAATAGCCGAGGAGATATCTTTTTTTTGAAGAGCATCAGCCAGAACATCACGATTTTTCGCACGAATAGTAAACTGATGATAAACATGTTCACAACCGGCAGCAACAACCGGCAAATTAATATTCTTATTATTGATGGCCGCGCAATAAGCAGCCGCATTTTGACGGCGCGCCGCGTTAAATTGATCTATTTTTTTGAGTTTAACACGAATGATGGCGGCCTGAATCTCATCAAGACGGCTATTGTGACCGATTTCCTGATGATAGTAACGCTTCGAACTGCCATGATTGCGCAACATTTTTACTTTTCCGGCTATTTCTTCGTTTTTCGTGATGACCATACCGCCGTCGCCGTAACCGGCCAGATTTTTACTGGGGAAGAAACTAAAACAGCCGACATCGCCGATAGCGCCAACTTTCATGTTATTGTATTTTGCTCCGAAGGCTTGCGCGCAATCTTCAATCACTTTGAGATTGTGCTTTCGGGCTATTTCCATAATGGGCGTCATATCTGCAGGATGGCCGAATAAATGCACCGGAATAATTGCTTTTGTTTTCGCGGTTATTTTATCAGCAATCTGATTACAATCCATGTTATATGTGTCAGGACAAATATCCACAAAAACAGGTCTGGCTTTTAAAAAAGCCACTACTTCCGCTGTAGCAATAAACGTAAAAGGAGTAGTAATTACCTCATCGCCTTCGTTAATACCACATGCCCGTAACGCCAGAAGCAAAGCATCCGTGCCATTGGCGACTCCGATCGCATAAGGCAGGTCATGATAGGCGGCAATTTCTTCTTCCAGAGCGCTGACATTAGGTCCAAGAATAAAACGTGTTTGTTCTAAAACGTCGCTAATTGCGGCATCAATTTCTTTTTTCAGATTGTGGTACTGTCTTTTTAAATCCACCATCGGAATCATTTTATATGACCTCGGCGACTTTCATTTTTTTTATTATATCAATGGCCAACGCCAGAGATTTACGAGCGTCTTCGCCGGAAATAAGCGGTTGAGAATGGTTGGTCACAGCGCTGACGAAGGAACGAATTTCTTCTTCCAGGGGATCATGACTGCCAACTTCGATATTATTTTGCAATATTTGTAATTGTCCATCCTCGTTTTTACCTTTGCCTAAAGATAAGATTTCCCGTTTCTGACAATCCACCGAGTGATATCCTTCTGCTCCAAAGAAACGAATCTTTTGCATGGTCTTGACGCTTATACGGCTGGCCGTAATATTGGCGATACAGCCCGTATTAAATGAAATCCTCACATTGGAAATATCGATCTTATCAGAAAGAATTGAAACTCCAACGGCTTCGACACTGGCTACAGGAGAATCTACAAATTTCAGAATTATGTCCAGATCGTGAATCATCAAATCCAGGATGACATCAACATCAGTGCCGCGCTCAAAAAACGGATGCAATCGGTGTGCTTCAATAAACATAGGCTTGGTAATAACTTTTTCCAAGGCCATAATCGCGGGATTGAATCTTTCGACAAAACCAACTTGCAAAACCAATTTATTTTTCTTTGCCAGTCCTATTAATTCATCTGCTTCTTCCAAAGTCGCGCATATAGGTTTTTCTATCAAAACATCGACGCCGGCGGCCAGAAAATCTCTGGCGACCTTATAGTGCTCTCCCGTAGGCACAGCAATGCTCACAACATCAACTTTGTCTAACATGGTTCGATAATCAGAGCAGGCAATGCATTTATAAATACCGGCTGCTTTTTGCGCTCTTTCCACAAGGGAATCGGCTACGGCAACAACTTCGCAATTTTCCAATTTCTGGTATTTTTGCAGGTGATAATTTCCCAGGTGCCCGATGCCGACAACGCCTACCTTAAGCTTCTTCTTTTTCATGATGATATTCTTTAGCGGCAAACGCCTCTTTCCGATTCTTTAATGAATTTTATAAAATGATTTACTTCCGGTAGATTTTCCACTTCAGCTTCCGCTTTCTTTATCGCGTCTTCCAGCAGCAGTTTGGATCGGAAAATGATACGATAAGCCTCACTGATCGCTTTAATGGTTTTTTCAGAAAAATTTCTTCTTTTTAAGCCAATCAAATTCAAACCAAAAAGTTTGGCATGGTTACCCTGAGCAATAACGTACGGAGGGATGTCTTTAACAACGGCTGATGCGCCGCCAATCATGCAGTGTTCGCCAATACGGCAGAATTGATGGATTCCCGTGAGACCGCTGATAATGGCATAATCTTCAATGTGAATGTGTCCTGCTAAAGTTGCAGCATTGGACATGATGATGTTATTATCTAACTTACAGTTGTGCGCAACATGGGTATAAGCCATCAGCAGGTTGTGGTCACCAATGATCGTTACACCGATATCGGCGGTTGTGGCGCGATGAATTGTTACAAATTCCCGGATGGTATTGAAGTTCCCGATAACTACCCGGGTTTTTTGCCCGCCGAATTTCAAATCCTGCGGTGGTGCGCCGATAGAACAAAACTGAAAGATGTGATTACCTTCGCCTATATGCGTATAATCGTCAATGACAGTATGCGGCCCTATAACTGTGTTTTTGCCTATCTTAACGTCACTGCCAATGATGCTGTAGGGACCTATTTCCACGCCTTCTTCCAAATGAGCGTCGGGCGAGATAATTGCCGTGGGGTGAATTTTCATATATCTAACCTTCTATAAAAAAATTTATTTTTTCGGCTGGAGCTCATCGACTTTTTTCACAAGATCTTTCAGCGTTGCTCTCATCTCTGGAAGTTTTGACCGGCAAGCTTCAACCTGCAGCCACTCTTTAAAAGGCATTTGTGGCGCTCCGCCGACAATTTCACCTGACTTAATATCTTTATGAATTTTTGAGTTAGCTGCAATCATCACATCATCGCCGATATTAATATGTCCGACCATGCCTGTTTGTCCGCCAACAATAACACTTTTGCCCAGCTTGGTGCTCCCGGAAATTCCGACCTGGGCGGCAATAACTGAGTTTTCGCCAATAACAACGTTATGGGCAATCTGGACAAGATTATCAATTTTAACATTATGCTGAATCCATGTTTTCTCCAGAGCGGCGCGATCAATAGTAGTATTGGCTCCTATTTCCACATCATCATCAATTTGCACATAGCCAACTTGCGGATTTTTAGTATTGTCCTTGCCTGGAGATGCAAAACCAAATCCATCAGCACCGATCACAACTCCGGAATGCAAAATTACCCGTTTACCAATAATACAAGAGTGATAAACAGTAACATTGGCGTATATTGTTGAATTTTCGTCAACAGAAGAATTTTCCCCTATAAAAACACCGGGGTAAATAACTGTTCCTTTACCGATCTTTGCTCCCTTGCTGATAAAAGCACGGGGAAATATTGTCGCGTCAGGAGATACTATGGCGCCATCTTCAATATAAGCGTCTGGACTTACACCGCTGCGGCCATGTTCCAATGGATAAAAAAGTGTTAATAATTTCCCCAAAGCAGCATAAGGGTCTGTCACGATAATTAAATTTTTGCCTTCAGCCGTTGTTTGCGGAGAAACAAGAATAGCTGATGCATTTGTCAGCTTGAGTTTCTTTAGATACTTCTTGTTGGCAATGAAGGTAAGGTCACCTTCATTTGCTTCTTCAATGGACCGGATATTGTTGATAATTGTATCATCCGATCCAATGACAGTGCCGCCAAGAAACAAGGCTATCTCCGCAATCGTCATTTTCATTTAAGTGAAGATTGTCCTGTTATTTCGTCTTATTGTATTCTTCAATAACCTTCTTGCTAAAGTCATTTTCTTTAGAATAGTAAGGTATCGGCATGGTTGCTACATCCATAACCAAAGTGTATTTTTCTTTCTCAGCTATAGAGCGGACAATTTTAATTATCCCGGGCATCAGCTTTTGAGTCATCTCCTGATCGCGCTTTTTAAGCTCTTCATTTGTATCATTGACCAGTAATTGATAATCCCGTAATTTCTTTTGATATGCAGCTTCCTTTTCGGTTCGTGAGTTCTGAGTCATGATTGAACTTTGTTTTTCCAGCTCTTCCTTCATTTTTTTTAATTCTTTTTCTGATGATTTAATTTCCTGGGTTTCCTTTTCGTAAAACTTTTTAAAATCTTCCGAAGCCTTTTTACCGGCGTTGGAATTTTGCATTATTTCCTGCAAGTTGATAAAACCAATTTTATCCGCGGCCAAAGAACTGGCGCTCCAGACAAAAACCAACAAGGTGATTATTGTCATCAGGTAAATACTTCTTTTCATATAGACTCTCCTCTCTAATTATTTGTGGTTTAAAAAAATTCTTTTGTTCACTCTATTTTTGTTTACATGGGCGCTCCGATCGTAAATTCGAAGCGTCCAGGTGAGTTATCATCTATTCCTCCACGGTTGACTATGTAACCATATTCAAGCCTTAAAGGGCCAATCGGTGAATACCAACGAAGACCTAGTCCCACGGACTGCCTTAAATCATTAAGGTAATAATTGTCATTCCAAGTGTTGCCGGCATCATAAAAAGCAACCAGTTTCATGCCGGAATCTTTAATAAAAGGGAATACCAGTTCAAAGTTAAAGCATAACATAGTTGAGCCGCCGATTACATCCTCCGTTCCCGGATTAGTAGGGCCAATATAACGAAAGCCACGCAAAGTATTAATTCCACCTAAAACATATCTGTCGAAAATAGGAATTGCTGCCCCATTTTGGGCATCAATATAACCGATTCTGCCTTTAGCTCCAAAAACTACATCTAAAGGCAGAGGGAAATACGCAAATAAATTTGCTCCATATTGTGTATAATTGGCGTCGCCCCCTAATATTCCCCCTGCCCCTGCTTCCGTAACTGAGATACCAGCCTTTGTTCCTCTGGTAGGGAAAATATAATCATCAGTCGAGTCTCGATTTAAAGAGAATGTTACGGCACTGGTTATTGTCTGACCTTCCTGATCTAAAATTTGGATGGGGGCCGCACCTGAAACGTTCGATATTTCATCGGCGCTAAGTTTATAACCTATGGAACCCATAATCTTTTCCCAGATAGGATAACCTAAAGTAAGTCCTACGCCGCGTGAATCCAGAGAGTAGTCATCGTAATCCTTTTTGTATTTCCAGATATCCGCTTTAGACCAAATCGGCAGATCAAAAAGCCATGGTTCTGTGAAAGACAAGTCAATATCATTGGTCGTGGAACCTAAAGATGCTTTCAGGCTCAAAATCTGACCATAACCAAGAAAATTTTGTTGGGTAATCTGCCCCATAATAACAGCCTGATCAACGGCACTATAACCGGCACCCACCATAAACGTACCTGTACTTTTTTCCTTAACCCGGATATTGATGTCCTCTTTACTTTTATCAGGTCCTTTTTCTGTTTGAAAATCTACTTCTTCAAAATACCTCAGTCTGTTTAAATTACTATAACTATTTTTCAAATTGATGCCGGAATAAAGATCACCTTCAACTACTTCTAACTGACGCCGGATAACTTTGTCACGTGTAATGTTATTGCCGGAAATATTAATATGATTAATATAAACTGGTTGACCTTTAGTTATTTGATAGTTCACATCAACCAGTTGCTCATTTTCTCTGGTGTTGATCTTGGGATTAATATCCGCGTTAGCATAGCCTTCATCGTTGCAGGCTTGCGTTAAGAAATCTATATCTTTCATAATTGCTTCGCGGCTATAATTATCACCTTTTTTTGTTTTCAGGGACTTAAATAGCTCCGTTTGGGGTTTTTGCAGTAAATCACCGGAAATTTCCACTTTATCTACTTTAAATCTTTTACCCTCTTTAATTTTAATTAGAATGTATATTCCTTTTTTATCGGTAGTTATTTCCGGTTCGGCAATTTGAGCATTAATAAAACCATTATTGAAATAATAAGCGGATAACTTACCAATGTCCTGTTTAAGTTGATCACGCTTGATTAAACCGGCATCGGTGAAGAAGTGAAGAATGCTATATTCAGAAGTAGTCATCATATTTTTTAGTTCTTTTGAGCTAAAGGCTTCGTTTCCTTCAAAAGTAATTGACCTAATGTAAAGTTTGTCATTTTCTTTGATATCTAAAATTACGCGGAAATCTTTCTCTCCATCCCGTTCGACTTTATCACTTATTTCGGCATTGTAATAAGCTTTACTGTCATAAAGGGCTTTTATTTTTTCTATATCAGCTTTAATTTGCGCCTGATCCAGGATTTGCTTGGTCTTAGTTGTCATAGCTTCCTGAATATCATCTTTACTTAAGGCTTTATTGCCATTAATGCGAATTTCTGAAATAAGTCCTTTTTCCTGCACAATGAAAGTGACGACTTTCCCTTCCGGTATGGACGTTTCTTCTGCAAGGACGTCTAAGAAAAAACCCATTTTAAATATTGCTTTAATATCTGCCGCAATATCTGCCTCGGAATAATTATCTCCCACCTTACTTTTAATTCTTGTAATTATAGCTGTGGAATTTATCTTTCTATTCCCCTGAATTTCAATCTTAGCTATTCTCTGAACTAACCCGACGCGTACAAGAATTTCCATTTTTAATTGGGCAACGATAGCGCCAAGGTTGGCCAAACCTTTACCTTGAGCAGAAGCTGTAGACAAAATATTTCCCTGGGCGACATCAATTATTCTCGTATCAATGCTCAAAGATTCGCCTAATTGGGTCAAACTGCCTATAATCACAAAATCAGCACCCATGGATTTTCCGTTACTAATGGCCTTTTTTTCATCAATATTTATATAATTTCGAAGAAAATTATCCGCCGGGATTATCTGAATAAATTTTTCTTTTTTAAATTCCTCCGACAAATTTTTATAAAGAGATTCCCTGATAGCCGATTTATCGTAATTGCTGTAAATCTCAAAAGGCATTATCATTATTTTTTTTAGTTCCTGACATTGCGCCTGCGGAGCAAAAAGAATAATGAAAAATAAAAAGGTTAACAATGTTTGACGCATTATTTTATTTATATTCATAAATTTTCCCATCGTGCAGAACAATCCTGTCGGACATTCTTTCTGCCAGTAATTTGTTATGAGTTACAGTAACAAGAGTGATTCCTTTTCTCGCATTTAAGTTTACCAGAATATCTTCTATCTTTTTTCCTGTTTCCGTGTCAAGATTTCCTGTCGGTTCATCAACCAGCAATATTTCCGGTTCCATAATAAGAGCACGGGCAATAGCCACCCGCTGTTGTTCGCCGCCTGATAGTTCTCCAGGCTTGTGCTTGATTCTATGCTCTAATCCAACTTCCTTCAGCAATTTGCAAGCTTTTTCTCCCGCTTGTTTCTTTGGGATCCTTCCTATTAAGGCCGGCATCATGGTGTTTTCCAAAGCATTGAATTCCGGAAGCAAATTATTAAATTGAAAAACAAAACCTATAGTCGAGTTGCGGAAAGATGATCTTTTCTTTTCTTCCCATTCAAAAACATTCATGCCATCAATGGAAAGACAACCTCCTGTGGGGTGATCCAGCATCCCCATAATATGAATGAGAGTGCTTTTACCGGCACCGGAAATACCGAGAACTGCCAGGGATTCCCCTTTATTAATTTTAAGGTTCAGACCACGTAAAACATTAATATTAATTCCATCTTTCAAAAATGTCTTCGACAAATTTTCCAATACAATCATAAATTATTCATTAGCCGTCTTAATTTTATTCATATCTCAAGGCTTCGGCAGGATCTGTCCTGGAAGCCCGTAAAGAGGGATAAATTGTCGATAGAAAACAAATAAACAAAGTACCGACAACAATAATAACAATATCTCCATAGTTAACCTTGGAAGGAAGTTCACTTAAATAATAAACGTCCCCGGGTAAAATTTTAAAGCGAAATATTTTCTCAACAACAATCGATACCTTTTGTAAATTTAAGGCTACAGCCAAACCGGTCACACACCCCAGAGCCGTGCCGATAACACCGATAATCAGACCTTGAAAAATGAATATCTTCATAATGCTTCGGGAAGTCGCCCCCATTGATTTCAGAATAGCAATATCTTTATTTTTTTCCATTACAATCATTATCAGTGCGCTGATTATATTAAAAGCGGCGACAAGGACAATTAAACTCAGAATAATAAACATGACGTGTTTTTCCAACTTTAAAGCAGAAAATAAGTTTTTATTCATTTGCATCCAGTTTTGCGTCCAAAAAGGAAACCCCAGTTTACTTTGAATTTTTCGGGCAATGCCGTCTGCCTTATAAATATCATCAACTTTGATGTCAATTCCCGTAACAGTATTGCCCATTTGTAAAAAGTCCTGACAGCTTTGTAAAGACAAATAGGCCAATGTCGAATCGTATTCGTAGAATCCGGATTCAAATATACCAACAACGACAAATTTTTTCATGCGGGGCACCATTCCCATGGGAGTGGAAATACTCACCGGCGAAATAATGGTTACCGTATCATAAAGAAAAACCCCTAGAGTTCTGGCCATTTCTTTGCCGATAACAATCCCATCCGGCGGCACGCCATTACTTTTATAATTTAGAGAAATTTCTCGAGGAACTTTATTGAGATATTCAATGTTGCCTTCTTTGACTTTTCCCAAATTGATCACTTTAAAAGCGCTTTGAGTATCCAAACCTCTAATAATCACACCCGTAACGCCATTACCGCTGCGTATCATCGCCTGGCTGTAAATAAACGGCGTGGAAGCAACAACTCCTTCTACATCGGCAATTTTTTCGCGAACTTTTTGATAATCTTTCATGGGACCGGTCATATCGGTTGTCAGTTCAATATGGGATTTAATTCCCAAAATTTTTGTTCGCAAATCCTCTTCAAATCCGTTCATGACCGCCAGCACAATAATTAAAGCCGCCACACCCAGAAAAATACCAAAGATAGATATAAACGTTATGACCGAAACAAATACTTGTTTTCGTTTTGCGCTTAAATAACGTTTACTTATAAAGAGTTCATAGGGCATCAGAATATTACATCCTGTAGTTTAAGATAAATCCTGGTTTTTAGAAAATAATATTTATTCGTCATTTTATTCCTGTTTAGTTTTTAACAGCGGAAATAAAATGACATCCCTTATAGAAGCTGAATCTGTAAAAAGCATTACAAGTCGATCAATACCGATACCTTCACCGGCGGTAGGCGGCATGGCGTATTCCAATGCCCTGATGTAATCTTCATCCATTTCGTGAGCTTCTTCGTCACCAGCTTCTCTTTCCTGTAATTGCTGCAGGAATCTTCCTTTCTGATCAACCGGATCGTTTAACTCTGAAAACGCGTTGGCAATCTCTCTGCCGTAAATATACAATTCAAAACGATCTGTCAGATCCGCATCATTTTTTGATCTTCTGGACAGGGGAGATATGACCACCGGATAATGAGTTACAAATGTTGGCTGGATAAGTTTCTTTTCCACAACTTCATCAAAAATGGCCATTAAAATTTTTCCTAAATGATCGGTATATTTCACTTTGCATCCGTTTTTTTGGGCAAAGGCTAAAGCTTTGGTTTGATCTTCCAAACCAGCTGGCTCCATGCCGGCTAGTTGTACGAGGGCTTCTTTCACGGAAATGCGCCTCCAGGGAGGGGTCAAATCTATTTCTGTGTTTTGATAATTAAATTTCAACCCGCCAAATACATCCGTGGCAATGAAAGCAAATAATTCTTCCGTGAAAGACATTAAATTTTCATAAGTACTATATGCCTGATAAAATTCCATCATGGTAAATTCGGGATTATGAAAAGTGGAAATTCCTTCATTGCGAAAGTTTCTGTTAATTTCGTAGACTTTCTCCAATCCCCCGGTAACGAGACGTTTTAAATAAAGTTCGGGGGCAATCCGCAGGTAAAAATCCAGATTTAGAGCATTATGATGAGTTTTAAAAGGACGGGCTATAGCGCCGCCCGCATGGGGCTGCATCATCGGCGTTTCCACTTCCAGAAAATCATGTTGGTCCATAAATTGCCGGATAAGTTTTATAATACGGCTGCGCCGATAAAAAATCTCTTTAACCTTGGGGTTGGCAATTAAATCAAGATATCTCTGGCGGTATCTTGTTTCGATATCAGTAAGGCCATGCCATTTTTCCGGCAGGGGGCGAATGGATTTGGAAAGAAGAATTAAATCCTGTGCTTCAATAGTCAATTCACCTGTCTTAGTGCGAAACAATTTTCCGGATATATAAATGATATCACCTATATCCAGTTTTTTAAAAACAAAATAAGCCTCTGCGCTGAGAATGTTTTTGGCTACATAACCTTGAATTTGTCCTTTGTAATCTTGAATTTTGATAAACGCCGCTTTACCGAAATTACGTACGGCCATTAAACGTCCGGCGATAGAAAAACTAGATGTTAACTTCGCCAGAGCTTCACCATCGGAATTGCCAAACCCAGCCAATATTTCTGCCGTTGTATTTTGGGGCTTGATATCGTTGGGATATAAATCAATCCCGGCTGCTTTTAAATCCGATATTTTTTCCAAACGGACATTTAAAAGTTCATTATCTTCCATAATTTCTCCACTTTTGCAAAGTTTGTTTAATTATATTTTTTTTGCCAAATAGTCAAGTATGATCATTATTGCTTAGTTTTATATGGTAAATATTATTTAAAATATTT